>Ga0315295_10003172_pt1 | contig 13979 bp, 12 predicted proteins | sample YL17G14_0_MG_FD_204453 | JGI IMG/M metagenome (GOLD analysis project Ga0315295, IMG submission 204453) | Sediment microbial communities from Yellowstone Lake, YNP, Wyoming, USA - YL17G14_0 | ecosystem: Environmental > Aquatic > Freshwater > Lake > Sediment | place: USA: Wyoming | collected...
TATGTTGTGCATTCGCGATAAATCCCCCCTTGCCCCCCTTTTACAAAGGGGGGTTGGGGGGATTTCTGGACTTTTCGCTGCCCCGCAGGGGCCACCCCTTCCGGGCGGAGTCCCGGAAGAGGCGTAGTCCCTTACCGCTTAAATTGACGCCAAACTGGTCACAAATTGTAGGGGCAACCCTGCGTGGTTGCCCACCCTGCGGGCGGCCACATAGGGCCGCCCCTACTACATCCTGTTTGGTTCCGGCTACGCCGGGTTAGGTGTTAACCCCATGTCCGGCCTCGTCGTCCTGGTAGGAGGCAATGAGTTCCGGCCCGAATGCGAGCCCATGGACCGGGGCATCATGGCCAGGCTCGGTCCGAAACCCAGAGTGGTGATCCTTCCTACGGCCGCCGGTCGGGAAAACCCCGCCCTGGCCGCAGAAAACGGGGTTGGTTATTTTCAGCGCCTGGGGGCGGTCGCCGAAGCAGCCATGGTGGTCGATCCGGCAACCGCCCGAGACGCCAAGTGGCTCGGTCTGATTCAAAAGGCGGACCTGATTTATTTGACCGGCGGCGATCCCGTTTATCTGCTGGAGACGCTGCGAAATTCTCCGGCCTGGGAGGCTGCGCTGGAAGTATGGAAGAGCGGGCGGACCCTGGCCGGTTCCAGCGCGGGGGCCATGGTTTTGGGCGGGAGGATGTGGGCTCCCGGCCGGGGATGGCGGCAGGGTTTGGGTCTCCTCCCCCGGCTGGCCGTCATTCCGCACCATAACCGGCTGGCGGAAGTCTGGAAAGCAAAGGACATGCTCGCATCCCTCCCCGAGAAAGTCACCCTGGTGGGGATCGACGAGGCCACGGCCTTGGTAGGGCCTCCCTGGGAGGCGGTTGGAATGGGGAAAGTAGTGATTTATGGGTCCGATAAGCCGACCGTTTTCACCCAGGGCCAGCTGGTAAACCTTGCATCGGGGATGGAACGATAGAGCGAAAAGGCAAAAGGGCCTGCGAGCTGTGGATTGCAGATGTCGAATTTTGCGAATTTGGGCTTTGCCTTTAGCCTGTTGCCTGAAACCTGCGACCTGAGTCCTTATCTATGGTCCAATTCAACCTATTGCTTTCCGCTTTCCTGGCTTTTTTCATTCTCCGCTCCTTAACCCAAATCCTTCTCAACCGGCTGAACATCGCCCATCTTCGTCGGTCCGGAGGAACCGTTCCGGATGTATTTCAGGACGCCATCGACCCGGAAAAGCTCAAAAAAATCTCCGCTTACACCGTCGATTCTTCCCGCTTCGGCATCCTATCCACTCTGGCCTCGCAGGCGTTCACCCTGCTCCTCCTGCTTTCCGGTCTGCTGCCCTGGCTGGTCCATCACCTCCACCGGCCGGGGTGGGGAATGATCCCCAGCGGCCTGGCTTTCTTTGCTTCCCTGGGGTTCATGGTGAACCTCTTTCACCTCCCCTTCGACCTCTATGACACCTTTGGAATCGAAAACCGGTACGGGTTCAACACCAAGACTTTCCGGGTCTGGGTCATGGATCTGCTGAAAAGCCTGGCTTTATCCGCCCTCCTCGGGGGTTTCCTCTTATGGCTCCTTCTATCCCTCATGAGCAAGGGGGGCAAGTTCTGGTGGGTGTGGGCCTGGATGCTGGTGGGGGCTTTCGAGCTGTTGTTGCTCTGGTTATACCCGGTGATCCTGGCACCCCTTTTCAACAAATTTGAACCGCTTGCCGACACCGAGCTGGTCCGGCGGATCGCGAAATTGATGGAGAGGGCGGGGCTGAAAGCCCGGGGGATTTTTCAGATGGACGCCAGCAAGCGCAGCCGGCACACCAATGCCTACTTCACGGGGCTGGGGAAAAGCAAACGGATCGTGCTTTTTGACACCCTCCTCCATTCCCATACCGCCGACGAAATCGAGGCGGTCCTGGCCCATGAGATCGGACACTGGAAGAAAAAGCATATCCTGAAACAGCTCCTGGTCATGGAGCTGCTGTCCCTCATCGCCTTTTATGTTGTCGCTCAATTGTTGAACTGGCCCCTCCTCTACCTGACCTTCGGCTTTTCCGAGCCGGTCTCTTACGTCGGACTGCTCTTGATCGGAGCGCTTTTCAGCCCCCTCGGCTATTTTGTCCAGCCTCTGGGTTCGGCCTTTTCCCGAAAGTTTGAACGGGAGGCGGATGATTACGCATTGGGCCTGATCCCCTCGGGGGAGCCCCTGGTTCAGGCCTTCAAAAGATTGGCGGCGGACAATCTTTCAAACTTGACCCCCCACCCCCTCTATGCCTGGTTCTATTACTCCCATCCGCCCCTGGCGGAGCGGATCCGAAGGTTGACAAGCCCTTCGCGATAGGGTTCACCCCCGCAAGAAACTTCTTTCCATTGATGGCGAATCATGTTATGAATTGACTCAATTTCCCCTAATGCCTTGGAAGAACAAATGTTTCTTTTAGAGTGCGGGTCCCGTCGCTGCCAGGGCGCGCAATGATGGGAGAATCCTTTCCAGGAGGTGCTGATTATGAAATTTTTCAAGAAAGCAATGATCATCGGATTCCTGGTGCTGGGAATGGCGATACTCTTCCTCCCCGGCCAACCTTCCGCCGCACCGAAAGGGAAACTCACCGTGGCCCTTTCCAGCGATGTGGGGACTCTGGACCCCCAGGATCACAACATCCGGATCAACTACATCGCCGGGTGGCATCTCTATGACAACCTCGTGTACCGGGATCAGAAGACTCTGAAAATCGGCCCTCACCTGGCCGAGTCCTGGAAGATCATCGACGAAAACACGTGGGAATTCAAATTGCGCAAAGGGGTCAAGTTTGATAACGGCGAACCCTTCACCGCCGAGAGCGTGAAGTTCACCATCGAACGGGGCCAGGACCCCAAGTGCCCCCAGAGGCCTTGGGTCTCCTGGATAAAAGAGGTCAAAATCCTGGATGATTACACGGTCCGGATTCTCACTGAAAAACCTTATCCCGTGGCCCTTGATCGGCTGGCCAACTATCAGATGCTCCCGCCGAAATGGGTTAAGGAAAAGGGAGCTGATTTCATCGCCACGAATGCCAACGGGACCGGCCCTTACCGCCTGAAAGAATGGAAGCGCGGCGTGCACATGATCCTGGAAGCCAAGGAGAATTACTGGAAAGGGGCGCCCGCCATCCAGACGATTACTTACCGGCCCATCAAGGAGATCTCCACCCAAATCTCCGAGCTCATGACCGGGGGCATCGACATCGTGCGGGACGTTCCTCCGGACCAGATCTCCCTGATCCAAAACTCCCCCAACGTGCGAATTTCCAAAGCCCCCACCCTGCGGGTGATCTACATGGTTATGGATGCCGATGGGCGGGCCGGAAAATCCCCGATCCAGAACCTGAAGGTCCGCCAGGCCATCAGCCACGCGGTCGATGTGGATACTATCATTAAGACGGTCATGACCGGCAACGCCATCAAAACCGCGGCGACCCTGAACCCGCAGCACTTTGGCTATGACAAGTCGCTGGAAAACCCCTATCCTTACAACCCGGACAAGGCCCGGCAGCTCCTCAAGGAGGCGAATTTCAATTTCGAGCAGCCCTTGAGGCTGGTTACTTATACAGGCAGCATACAGAATCCTCGGGCGCTGCTGGAGGCTGTAGGGGGGTATATCAATAAGGTAGGGATAAAGACCAACCTGAATCTGTTTACGGACATCGGCATGTGGGATCGCTTGGGCCGCGAAGGGAAACAGAACGACTGCCACATCCACAGCTGGGGCAGCGGGGGGGTCTATGATGCCGACGCCCTGTACTACACCTACTTCCGCAGCGGAGCGCCCATGACCTACGGGTCCTCTCCGGAAATGGACAAATGGCTCGATCAGGCAAGGTCCATCATGAACCCGGAGCAGCGAAAGAAGCTGTATTACAATGCCGGCAAGTACATCAACGACAACGCTCTGGCCGTTTCTTTTTATGCCCAATATACTATCCTCGGCCTCAACAAACGGGTCATCTATGAGGCCCCTCCGGATGAGTTCCTGCGGACTTTTGAGGCAAAGCTAAAAGATTAAAAAGTTCGGAGTAATTTAGTTCGGAGTTCGGAGAAAAGCAGGGAAAAATGAGAAGTTCTTGAAACTCCGAACTCATGACTCCGAACTCCGAACTGCGGCAATGGATTCATGAAAAGTTTCATCCTCCACCGCCTCTTCCAGTCCGTCATCGTCATCTGGGGGATCAGTTTAATCACCTTTTCCCTCCTCCACTTATTCCGTGATCCGGTCCTGATCCTTCTCCCTCCCGAAGCCACTAAAGAGGACGTCGAACTCCTGCGCAGGGAGATGGGGCTCGATCAACCGATCGTCGTGCAATACGTCAAATTTCTATCGGGTATGGTGCGCGGGGATTTCGGGAAATCCTTCGTCGCCCACCAGCCGGCGTTGAGCCTGGTGCTGGAGCGCATGCCCATGACCCTCTGGCTGGCGGCGTCGGGGCTGCTCCTGGCCATCATCGTCTCCATTCCCCTGGGGGTTCTGGCGGCCATCCGCCGGAATCGCATCCAGGACCATTCCGCATCGGTTTTGGCCGTGCTGGGACAAGCGATGCCCCTGTTCTGGCTGGATATCATGCTGATCATTATTTTTGCGGTGAAACTTCGGCTTCTACCCGCTTCGGGAGCCGGAAGCTTTAAACACATCATCCTGCCGGCCGCCGGAATCGCCGTCTCTTTGCTCCCCATCCTTATGCGTCTGACCCGATCGCGGATGATCGAGATTCTCTCCCAGGATTACATCCGCACGGCCCGGGCGAAGGGCCTGGGAGAGCGGGCGGTCCTCTTCCGGCATGCCCTGCGGAATGCGCTCATTCCGGTCATCACCATCCTGGGATTCCAATTCGGGATGCTCCTGGGAGGGGCGGTCATCACCGAGACGATCTTTGCCTGGCCCGGGGTGGCCAGCCTGGTGGTGGAATCGATTTTCAACTCTGATTTTCCCGTGGTCCAGGCGGCAGTGGCAATGTTTGCCCTTTTAATCGTCTTCGCCAATCTGTTGACCGACATCGCCGTGGCCTGGCTCGATCCGAAAACGAGGTTTGGATCATAGATCTTTGGGGCCCTGCTGGAAAAGGCATGCGGAAGCCCAAAGAATCAATCCCTCCCCCTTGACGGGGGAGGGTTAGGGTGGGGGTGATTCAATTTGATCCCCCTCCCCTTCATCCCCTCCCGCGGGGGGAGGGGAAATAATTTTTTTGATTTTTTCCTCATACCTTGGACGATCCACCATGACGGGAAGAAGCGGCTACCGATATTTTTTTCGCCGGCTGGGCCAAGCTAAAACAGGGATGGTGGGATTGACCATGGTAACCTTGATGCTGGCCATGGCCCTCTTCGCGCCTTTTATCTCCCCCCGAGATCCCATGGAGCAGGACCTGCAGGCCCGTCTTCGGCCCCCCTTCTGGGAGGAAAAGACCGACCCCAATTACAAGATGGGGACCGACCAGGTGGGAAGGGACATGCTCAGCCGGCTGATCTACGGGGCACGGATTTCTCTTTCCGTAGGCTTCCTAACCATGGCCTTCTCCGCCCTGGTGGGGATTACCCTGGGAATTCTGGCGGGATATTACCGCGGCGTCCCGGACTCCATCATCAGCAATTGCGTGAACATCATGATGTCCTTCCCTTATATTCTACTGGCGATTTCGGTGATGGCGGCAACGGGGCCGGGGTACAGAAACGTAATCATGGTTCTGGGGTTCACCGGATGGCCGATCTATACCCGGCTGGTCCGTGCGGAAGTCATCGAACTCAAGGGCCGGGATTTTGTGACCGCAGCCCGGGCCCTCGGGGGTCGAAACAGCGGGGTCATCCTGAAACATATCCTCCCCAACCTGGCCAGTTCCATCATCGTCCTGGCCACCTTCGAGCTGGCCCGCATGATCATCCGCGAGTCCTTCCTCAGCTTTCTGGGGCTGGGGATTCCACCCCCCAATGCTTCCTGGGGAGGGATGCTGGCCGAGGGAAGATCTTATATGCTCGGGCTGTGGTGGCTGGCCGCCATCCCCGGCTCGGCCATCTTCTTCACCACCCTGGGGATCAACCTCATGGGGGACGGGCTCCGTGACTGGTTAGATCCTCACACGCGAAACAGATGATAGAATTGCGGATTTCGGATTTCGGATTGCGGATTGAAGGACCAAACTTCTTGAATTGCGGATTGCAGATTGGAAAAAAGCGAAACCAATGTGATTGTGGATTAAAGAGTCTTTTCAAACATGGATTGAGCCATTGAACTGAACAGTCTTGGTGAATGGAGTAAAGATTCTAAATTATGGTTTAATAAAAGGATTATTATATGGACCAGCATGAAATGAAGAGGAGAACAAAGGCATTTGCTGTTAAAATTGTTCGATTGTTCGAATCCCTGCCCCAGAAAAGAGCGGCCTACGTACTTGGTAGACAGTTACTGCGGTGCGGGACCTCAGTAGGGGCCAATTACCGATCCGCTTGCAGGGCCAAGTCAACCGCCGATTTTGTCGCCAAGATGGGAATTGTTGAAGAAGAGATAGACGAAACCATGTATTGGTTGGAACTATTAATCGAGGTCGGAGTTTTGAAAGCAGAAGAAGTTGAAGCCATTTTGAAGGAGGCAAATGAGCTCTTGGCCATTGTCGTTGCATCCATCAAAACTGCTAGAAAAAACAAATAGTCATTGATTTAAAATAGTCCAATAATGCTTGAAACTTAATTTACATACCAATTTCAATCCAATGGATTGAAATTGTTAATCCGCAATCCGAAATCCGCAATCCGAAATCATCAGGGAGGATGTTAATATGGAAAAGATTTACCAGTACATCGACGACAATCTTAATCGCTTCATTGAGGAATTGTTCATTCTCGTCCGCCAGCCTTCCATCAGCGCCCGGTGGGAGGGAGTGGAGGATTGCTGCAAGCTCTTGACCGGGATGATGGAGAAGATCGGGATCAAGCCCCGGGTGCTTCCCATGGGCGGGAAACGGAACCCTCCCCTGGTCTACGGCGAAATTCTGAATCCCGAAGCCAAGCGCACCCTGCTCATCTACGGGCACTACGACGTCCAGCCCCCGGAACCCCTGGATGCCTGGGACTCTCCCCCCTTCCAGCCGACCATCCGGAACGGAAGGATATACGGCCGGGGCACGGCCGATAATAAAGGCCAGTTCTTCGCCCATTTCAAGGCCATCGAATCGGTCCTGAAAATCCGGGGGAAACTGCCCGTTAACGTAAAGTTCCTCCTCGACCCCGAGGAAGAGGTAGGAAGCCCCAGCCTGAACGAGTTCTGCCGGCAGAATAAGCCCCTCTTCGCCGCGGATATGGCCTTGAACTCCGATGGCCCCATGGACACTTCGGGCCGTCCCCGGCTGAGTTTCGGAAACCGCGGAGTTCTTTACGTGGAAGTCAATGCCCAGGGGGCCAATATGGACCTTCATTCGGGAAACTTCGGCGGGCCCATTCCCAACCCGGCCTGGCGTCTGGTGGAATTCCTCTCCACGCTGCGAAAGCCGGACGGAACCGTGGCCATCGAGGGGTTCTACGACAACATCGTGCCCCCGACGCCCAAAGAGAAAGAAATGATGGCCAAGATTCCCTTCGACGAGAAGAAATTCATGGAAAAGTACGGGCTGAAGAAATTTGCCCCGCCCGAAAACCTCAGCTACATGGAAAAACTCATGTTCCGCCCCACGCTCAACATCGCCGGGTTTACCTCAGGCTATGGGGGACAGGGGAGCAAGACGGTCCTCCCCTGCAAGGCCATGCTCAAGATGGACATGAGGCTGGTGGTGAACCAGACCCCGGAAGACATCTACCAGAAGTACGTCCAGCACATGAAAAAGCACGGGTTTGATGACCTGGAAGTGAAGATGCTCAACACCTACGCCCCTTCCCGCACCTCGGTGGATCATCCCCTGGCCCCGAAGTTTGCCGAGGCGATCCGCCAGGGGTTCCAGAAAGATCCGGTATTGATTCCCGCCGGCGGGGGGAGCTTTCCCGGCGCGGCCATCCGGAGCATCCTGAATATTCCCATTCTTTCCGTCCCCTACGGAAATGCCGACGAGAACAACCACGCCCCCAACGAAAACCTGGCCATCGACTGCTTCAAGGGCGGGATCCGGACCACGGCGGCGCTGTTCTTTAAATTGGCGGAATAAAAAGCCTAATTGGACACAGATAAACACGGCGCGGCAGAGCCGCAACCAAAGAAAAGTGTGCTTAAGTGCACTTAAGTGCCTCAAGTGCCTTAAGTAAGAAAACCGAGAGGTTATCTAATTTGGATCACCATAATCTTACCAAAATTTAAAGAGTTTGAACGTAAGTAGTACAGATGAACACAGATTTGTTTTAGGGAAAGACCTAAAGACAAAAGATTGAATGGGACGCGGATGAACGCGGATAAACACGGATGAATCGTTAAACATAAATTAGAACGTCTGGGGCAGTTTAGAGGAGGGAAAATAGATATGCTTTTTAGCTCCGAACTTTGAACTCCGAACTAAATTACTTACCTCGGAAACGCCGCGGGGATTCCCCCATCCACCGGCAGGGTGGCTCCGGTGGTGGCGGCGCTGGCTTCGGTGGCAAAGAAAACCACCGCATTGCCCACGTGTTCGGCGGTCACTGAAACTTTCAGAAGATTTCTCTGGCGGTAATATTCTTTCAGCCCCTTCGGGTCGAGTCCCCTCGATTTCATCCGGTCCGGCCCGATGAGTTCCCAGAGTTTAGACGGGATCTCTTCGTCCCCAAAAACCGCATCCGGGTTGACCAGGTTCACCCGAACCCCCATATCCGCTAACTCCAGGGCCGCAATCTTGGAAATCTGGTGGGCTGCGGCCTTCGAGGCGCTGTAAGCGCCAAAGGCCGCCCCGGGATCAAAAACATTCTTCGAACTGACCACCACGATGCTCCCGCCGGTCCCCTGCCGCCGAAATATGGGAATGGCGGCTTTGATCACGTTGAAAGTCCCCTTGAGGTTCACGGCGATTACCTGGTCGAATTTCTTGGGGTCCAGGTCCTCCACTCTGGCTACGTGGGCAACCCCGGCATTCGGCACCAGAACATCGATCCCCCCCACCCGACAGCTGATGTCCTGAAAGGCTTTTTCCACCGCCCCGTAATCGGTAACATCCAATAGAAAGCTTTCGACCTGACTCTCCCCGTATTTTTTAACCAGGGCCGTGTGGACTTTCCCCAGGCTTGCCCCGTCGATATCGGAGATCGCCACCACGGCTCCCGCTGCCAGCAGGCGGTCGGCAATGCCGAGGCCGATGGCTCCTCCCGCGCCGGTTATGACTGCGACTTGCCCCTGAAGCGGCGGAGGGGAAACCCTGCCCAGCTTTTTTTGTTGCGGGCCCCAGTATTCCATGTCAAAAGCGTGAGATTCAGAGATCGGGGCGTACTCGCCCACTTCATTGGCCAGAAGTTTGACCCGCAGGGTATGTTCGGCAATATCGGCGGCAATGCGAGCGTCCCTTCTGGTATATCCAAGGGTCACGATTCCCGCGCCGGCCGCCAGGAAGACCCGGGGATAAGGATCCAATTTCTCCCGCTCGATTCCCTTGATTCCGATCTGTTCGGCGAAGGTCTGATCGGAATCCCGGATGTAGGCGTCAACTCCTTCTTTTACGATTTTTTTAAGCTCGGCGTCCTCCTGCGGAATCCCCGGGATGAAGACCCATTTATTTTTCGTCCGGATGACGTGATCGGGGGTCAGGACTCCGGAAGAGCACAGGCCTGGGGCCGCGGGAGATAAGGAGACTTTTACCAAGTCGTCGCTGGCGCGAACCTCGGTATAAAACCTTCGAAGCGCACCCCCGGGGGACCGGAAAGCACAGGCCCCGCGAACGGCCTGAGTGAGCCGGGCGATGGTAGAAACCATCCCTTCCGGCATTTTCCATCCTGCCGGGGAAGCCTCCAACATCTTCCTGGGGGCCTTTCTTTTTATGAAAGCTTCCGCCCTGCCCACGTAATCGATCATCCTCTCGTAAGCCGTCCGGGCATCCTCGCCGAAAGTAAAGATTCCATGCTGAGCGACCACCACGGCTTCGACTCCCGGGTTCGTCCCGAAAGCTTCGGACACCCCCTTGGCGAGGGAGAGACCGGGAGTTTGATAGGGGAGGAGCGCAGCTTCGGGTCCTAGCGCCTCCGTCAGGAGGTCCTTCCACTGTTTCTGGTTGGTCAATGCGAGGATGAAATCCGCATGGGTGTGGTCGATATAGCGGTGGGGCAGGAAAGCGTGGAGGAGAACTTCCACCGACGGATCAGGAGAGGAGGATTGGATCTTGTGAATCCGCAGCTGGTTCTCCATCTCTTCGTCGGAAAGGGCGGGAAGCTTTTTCAGCTTGCGCAAAGGTTCCAGTTCCAGGCCCACAAAATCCCCGGGTTCGATGGCGGCCAGATCGATCCCGCTGCCCTTGATGTAGAGGATCTCCTGTTCTTCCCCCACGATGTTCTTGACCCGCAGTTTCACGGAAGTATTGCCCCCTCCGTGCAGAACCAGGCCGGGATCCCCTCCAATTAAACGGGAAGTATAAACCCGGAGGGCCAGTTCGGGGGGTGTCTGGGAGTAGCGAATGATGAGCTCTTGGGCTTCTCCAGGATCGAATCGACTTTTCATCGAAGATCACCATTTGGATTGGGTTTAGTATTTGTATCGGGAATCTCCTCCCCCCTTGCGGGGGAGGATGAAGGTGGGGGGTTAGAGCAGGGATCTAAGACACTTAAAATCTTTTCCTTAACAGCCTCAATTTCTTTTAAAACCTCGTTATTCCAAAATCTCAATACGGCAAAACCCTGCTTTTTCAGCCATTCATCACGCTTTGCGTCTCGAACAGGTTGTTCGGAATGATGGCCGCCATCGATTTCAACGATTAAACGCCTTTCGAAACAGACAAAATCAACGACATAGTTATCGATCGGCTGCTGCCTGCGAAATTTAAACTCCCCCATCTGCCGCAGGCGAAGATGTTGCCACAGGATTCTTTCAGCGTCCGTTAAATTTTTTCGCAGGTCTCGGGCTTTGAGTTTATTCATCCCCCCATCCCAACCTTCCCCCGCAAGGGGGGAAGGTATTTTAAACTTCGGAATATTGAGGTTGTGAGGGAAATGTATGCCTTCAATGATGGCGGCTTATTTTTTCTTTTTTTCGCTCTGAAAAATACCCTCCGCCTCCTTCCCCGACGCCTTCTCATGGACGATGGCCCGCAGGGCCTTCATCATGGCCACGGGATGGGGATGCTGCCAGACGTTTCTTCCCAGGTTCAGGCCGATGGCCCCCTTCTGCATGCCGTCATAAACGAAATCGAAGACCTCCCGTTCGGTCTCGCATTTGGGGCCGCCGGCCATGACCACCGGAACCGGACAGCCATGGACCACCCGGTCGAAGTTTTCACACCAGTAGGTCTTGACGATGGTGGCCCCGAATTCGGCCGCAATCCGGCAGCAGAGAGACAAGTAACGGGCGTCCCTTTTCTCCAGCTCCTTTCCCACAGCGGTTACGGCCATCACGGGAATTCCGTAAGGCTGGCATTCATTCACCAGCTTGCCAAGGTTGACCAGGGAATCGTACTCATAATCGCTGCCCACGAAGACGGACATCCCCACCGCCGCCGCATTCAGCCGGATTACCTCTTCCACGGAAGTGGTGATGGCTTCATGGGACAGGTCTTTTCCGATGATGCTGGTTCCCCCAGAAACCCGCAGGATGATGGGAGGGCAGTTCTTCGGATCCACGGCCGCCCGGAGGACTCCCCGGGTTACGAAAAGGCCATCGGCGTAGGGGATTAAAGGTTTGATGGTTTCCCCTGGTTTTTCCAGTTTGGAGGTCGGCCCCTGAAAATACCCGTGGTCGATGGGTAAAAAGAAACAGTGTCCATCCTCTTTGATCAGCCTGCCAAGGCGATTTTGCATTCCCCAATCCATAAAACCTCCTTCTTTCCCCAAAAGTCATCCGGTATGTTTTCTTCGGTGGTAATCATAACATTGACCTCCAACAAAATTCCACCCCAATATGGCCTTTTTCATCCTGTTCCGGTGGACGGATTTCTCCCTCTTCTGGCTTTCACCGTGGAATTCTTTGTGTTATATTTTTTAATAGATCTGCAACGGGAAGAAAGTTGGAACGTCCTGGGTTACGGGAATAACGGCGTCCAGGAGCACGCGATCTCGGTTTTTGTCGTTTAGAAAAAAAAATGAAAACAATTGTTTCTCGCAGAGGCCGCAGAGAACGCAGAGAATTGAAAAGAAAGGAATAATGGAACAAAGAAAATTGGGTGAATGGAATATTGGAATAATGGGTCAAAGAGGAAATAAATAAAGTCAACAACCCATTATTCCAGCACTCCAATATTCCAATGGTTTTCAGATTCCATCATTCCACCATTCCAGTATTCCAATTTGTTTGTTCTGCGCTTAATATTTATTTTCGCTAATGGAGGAGCATCGTGCACGCCATTGAAAAGATATTGGCCAAAGCCGCGGGGAAAGACTCGGTCGTCACCGGAGAGATCGTCAACTGCCGGGTGGCCCTGGGGGAAGTGAACGACATTTATCTCCAGACCGTCCGTTCCTTTTACGAGATGGGAGGGAAAAAGGTTCACGATCCCAAGAAACTGGTCTTCATCATGGACCATTACGCCCCGGCATCGACCATCCAGCAGGCCGACAATCAGAAGCAGTTCCGCGATTTCTGCCGGGAGCAGAACATTGAGCTTTTCTTCGACGTGGACCAGGGGGTCTGCCACCAGGCCATGGTGGACAACGGGCTGGTTTACCCGGGCATGATCCTGGTCGCCACCGACTCCCACACGACGACTCACGGGGCCTTCGGGGCCTTCGGCACCGGGGTGGGAGCCACCGACATGGCGGTGATCATGATCACCGGCAAGCTCTGGTTCCGCGTTCCGGAAATCATCCGGTTCCATTTGACGGGGACCCTTTCCAGGGGGGTCTTTGCCAAAGACGTGATCCTGAGGATCATCGGAGACCTGGGAGCGGACTACGGGATTTACAAAGGCATCGAATTCACCGGGCCGGTGCTGAAGAGCTTCAACGTCTCCGAACGGATGGCCCTGTGCAACATGACCACGGAAATCGGGGCGAAAACCGCCTACATCCAGCCCGATGAAATCACCCTGGACTTTGTCCGCACCCGGGTAAAACATGACTTTAAGGTTTTTACCACCGATCCCGGGTATAAATATGCCGCCGAGCACACCTATGATGTCTCCCGGTTAAAACCCCAGCTGGCCGCCCCCCACAGCGTGGACAATGTCCATCCCCTGGAAAAATTCATCGGCACCCCGATCCACCAGGCCTTTCTGGGGACCTGCACGGGGGGCCGGGTGGAAGACCTGGCCATCGCCGCGAAAATCCTGAAGGGGAAAAAGGTCCACCGGGGAACCCGTTTCATCGTCGTCCCCGCTTCCAAGGGCGTTCTCCTGGAAGCCATGGCCAGGGGATTCATGCAGACCCTGGTCGAAGCCGGAGCAACCTTCGTGACCCCCGGGTGCGCTGCCTGTCTGGGGACCCACGAGGGGATCCTGGCTCCGGGGGAAACCTGCATCACCGCCTCCAGCCGGAATTTCCCGGGCCGCATGGGGTCCACGAAAGCGCAGATCTACGTGGGTTCGCCCGCCTCGGTGGCCGCTGCCGCCCTGGAAGGCAAAATTGCGGACCCGACCGGATACCTGGATTGAGGGGGGAAAAACATGGAAAAAATCGTAAAAGGAAAAGCCTTTATCTTTGGGGCCAACATCGATACGGACCAGATTTACCCCGGCCGTTACCTGGAACTGACCGACCCGAAGGAGGTGGGAAAACACGCCCTGGAGGGAGCGGACCCGAACCTGGTGAAAGAATTCAAGACCGGGGATATCATCGTCGCCTGCACCAACTTCGGCTGCGGCTCCAGCCGGGAACAGGCGGCCATCACTTTAAAGGCCATTGAGGTCGGGGCGATCCTGGCCGATTCTTTTGCCCGCATCTTCTACC
>Ga0315295_10003173_pt1 | contig 13972 bp, 33 predicted proteins | sample YL17G14_0_MG_FD_204453 | JGI IMG/M metagenome (GOLD analysis project Ga0315295, IMG submission 204453) | Sediment microbial communities from Yellowstone Lake, YNP, Wyoming, USA - YL17G14_0 | ecosystem: Environmental > Aquatic > Freshwater > Lake > Sediment | place: USA: Wyoming | collected...
GGGCGGGAGTCGGGAGCGTCGAAGGGGAGGTCGTCGAGGGTCATCGCTCGACCCTGACGCGCACGGCTCGGGGCATTCGCCATCCATGCGGCTCCGCCCGCAGGTCCTCCCGGCCACAGATGTAGCCGTAGCGCGACTCGATGTAGGACCGGCACTCGCGCCGAGTGCGAAACAGGCGGAAGGCGCCCGGTCCCGGTTCCGGCTGCCACATCAGATAGCGGCGGTCCCCGTCGAGCCGGTTTCGGCTGTGCCATTCGACCGCCCACGCCACCAGGGGGCGGGCGTCGTATTCGGCCACCCGCGTTCGCATGTCGGTCATCGCTTCGCTCTCACCGGCTTCGGAGCAGGGTGGAACCCGATCCCGAGAGCCGCCGCCGTCTCTCTCACGGTCTCAAAACCGTGATCCTCTCGCGCGGGCGCGCGCCCGGAAGGACGGACCTGTCGGTCGGTAGAGACGGACCGGCCTGACGGCCGGTCGGGTTCAGCGACGCTTAAGCGACGCTTACCCGACGCTTGTCCGCCCTTACGGCCGGACTCCCGGCGTGCTTCACGACGCTCCCACGCCGGTCCAAACCAGCCCTTCCATGAGCGCGGCGGGATACGGCCGGACTTGTCCAGCAGCCGCGCGTCGACGAGCGCCGCTACCAACTCAGCGTCCGGGTCGAGCCACACTGGCACGGCTTCGGTGACGGAGACACGGCAGCCCTGCCGCCAGCTCGCCAGCAGCGTCGCGACGTGCAGCATGAGCGCGCGGCTCATGCGGTCCTGGTCGGGCGCCAGGGCGCGCCAGAGCGCCTTCACCTTCGGGTCGTCCAAGTGGCCGGTCGCCACGTCGGCCACGTCGAAGCCATCGTCGCGGCTCATGCGGTCTGCTCCAAGACGACGGCATCGGATAGTGCCTTCCAGCGGATGACGAGCATCCGATTGCCGCCCGTCACGTCCTTTACCCGAGCGCCATTCCGGTCCTTCCACAAGTCCACTTCTTGCCCGTAGTGGTGGCGCCAGGCGTCCGCGAATTCGTATAGAGCAACCGTGTCGATGTGAGCCGCGCTCAGGAGTCGGTGGTCCACCCATGACACACAGCGGCAGCCATCCGAGACGAGATAGTCACCGCCTGGTTTATTCGGGCAGTCGAGATACGCCTGGACGGTGATAGCCGGGAACAGGAAGCCATCACGGATCGCGTCGATGCGCTTATCGATCTCGGTGCGCGCGCCCGAACGCAGCGAGTATCGGATCGTGAAGGTGTTGATCCGGCCCCATCCGGCTTGTACTCGACTCGCCAGTGGACGCATCCCGCTCAACTTGACGACCTGCCACGCGTCAACTCCTGCGAGCACATCGAGATCCTTGGCGAAGGCAGCCGACGCCACGGACTCGACCGGAACTAGATCACCGCCGCCGAGATCGGCTGCGATGCTCGGCCACACGATGTCCCGGAATGCGGCGGCGCTCTTGGTGAGCGCGGCAGCAACATCGGAGTTCATGGCAGAGCCCGGACAATCCGCCCGAAGGGGCGATAGACCTGCGCGAAGCGATCGTCGTCCGGCCCTAGATAGATGAAGATGTTGCCATTGGCCGGACCGCCCGACTCCCGCTGCGGGCTATAAAACTGGACGCGGTGGTCCGTGAAGCAGATCGGGTGGTCCCAGAGCGGCTGGAACCACGCGGCGTCGAAGCCGTAGGCATTGAGCAGTAGGACGCCCGCCTCCACCCGGCCCGCGCCGTACTCCTCGACGAGTTTGGCCGTGAAGAGGCCGCTGCCCTTGCCGTAGGGCGGGTTGAGCCATACCCGTCCGGCCCACTCTTGGGCTAATCCGTCGTCGGCCACTGTGTAGATGTGCTCGGCCTTGACGGTGCGGTTGGCGAGATCCGACGAGGCCGGATCCAGGTCGATCCCGCCCATTACCTCGCGGGCTGCCTCGATATAGCGAGCCGGCGTGTACCACTCGACAATGCCCTGAGCCTTGAGCCCGCCCATCGTCTGCACCGCGAGGCTGTCGTCTTCAGGCTCGGCGTCAATAGCCGCAAGCCGGTCAGCGAAGTCGTCGTCTGGCATCTTGGCGACGGCCTGCCAGCGCGACGATCGATTGGGCGTCAGGCCGAGATCAGACAGGGTTGACTTCCAAACCATCCCGTCGCGGGATGGTTTGCCGCCTCGCTCACGCTCGCCGCGATCAGCCATCTCGATCAGCGTCCGGCCGCCCTGGCGGGCGATCTTGAGCTTCGCTTTGCTCGCCTCAATCCGGGCGTGGTGACTCTGCCCATAGCGGGCTATGTACGCCACCACGCGGTCGAGAGTGGCTAGCTTGCTTATGTCGCCACCCGCGAGCGCGAGGGCCGCATCGATGTGCGAAACGGTGGCGAGATCGCCGGACGCTACGGCCTTCTGCACCCCGAGACTCAGCTTGCTCACGACGCCAGCTCCGGCGCACTCGGAAACGCCATGCCCGGTGGCAACTTGCCGCAGTACGGACAGGGTGCCGACATGTTCAGCGTCTTGGTGCAATGCCCGGTGAGCGTCTCCTCCATAACGGCGTGCGCCGCCAGATGCAGGGAGAAGCCGCGCGCGTCATCCCCGGCGCCGAGTGCCTCCTCGGAAGCCGTGCCGATCTCACGGAGGATCTGCTCGTGGATCCTCATGACGCCGCCGCCTTCCGAAGTTCTGTGAAGACGGCCAGCTTCCGCCGCGCGCGCTGGGCGCGACAGCGTGCCGCGCCACGGTCGCGCCGCCACGCCACAGCACGCAGTCGCCGCGCCGCCACGGCCCGCCGGTGGCGCCAACAGGCGCGGCAGCGGGTCATGCCCCAAACGTGGCACCAGTACTCGCCGGTCAGGGGCCAGTAACAGGTGGAGCTGGCCGACACGGCGCAATCTGAGCAGCGCAGCTCCCATTCGTCATCGCGCCAGCGGATGCCTGCGCTCCACGCTCCGCGTGGTCGGCCGGCTGGTAGAGTCATGGGCGCGCCCTCCTGCGAGTATCGGGGGCGCTTCCCTTCGGCATAAGAGGGTTGTCCACGAGTCCGGGCCGCCCGTCGCACATCCCGCCGGCCAGCATGTCCCGGTGGAACAGCGGCGTGCAGTCCCGGCAGGGGCTGTCGGAGCGGCTGAGCCCGTAGAGCCGCTCGTTCATGGCGCTCCAGGCGAGCCATTCGCTCTCGTCCATGCAGGCGGGCTTCATAGCCCGAGCCGCCCCTGCGCCTGCTCCCGAAGCGTGATCGTCACGGTGACGACGTACATCGTTCCCCCCCGGTGCCGGATGGCATCGACGACGAGTCCCGCCACGTGTCGCTCCGCCGCGCCCCACGCGACGGCCTGCGCGCGGGCGTCGTCCTCTGTCTCGGCGCGGAAGGCGAGCTCGAGCGTCACCGCCGCCCCTCCAGCTTCTCCAGCAGCGCCGTGGCCGCGAGCTGCGGCGTCGAGTGCCACGGGTGACCGAACATGCGTCCGCCCGAACGGAGCCGGATCCACGCGCGGTACTGACGCCGCGGGAACTCCGGCCACTGGATCATCTCCGTAACCATCGGCTCACCGAACGCGAGCAGGGCGTTGACTGTCTCGACATCGACGAGGCCCGTCTCGGCATAGGCTTTCATGGGGATGGCGCTGGTCATGTCGCGGCCCCCACGGCGCGCAGGAGTTGGGTGCCGATCCACTCGGTGTAGGCGGGCGGGATGCTCTCGGTCATCTCGTGCTGTGTCATGGGCCAGTCGATGCCGATGATCCCGGCCCACCGCGCCGTCGTCCCAACACGGCGCCCTTTGCCGGTCACGGACATGTCCCGGTACTCCCAGCCGCGAGCCGCAGCGAAGCGAACCGCGACGCCGCGACATGCCGAGTGCTGGGGCCAGGGAACCATCCAACTTGTCTCGAACAGGCGGTGCCGGGAGATCGGGAGCCCGAATATCGTCCCGCACAGGGTCACGGGGTCCACCAGGTCGGGCCGCGCCCCGACGACGTTCTCGATGACGTAGGGAACGCCGGCCCTGCGAACGCGAACCCGGATGGGGGCGATCAGCCGCGGCTCATCCTTGCCGAGCGTCGGGACCCAGCGCGAAGATGCCGACGAGACATGCGCGCTGTACGCCTGGCACGGTGGGCTGGCGTGGATGGCGTCGAAGCCGTCCAGCGGGAACGTCAGCGCGTCGGCCTGGTGGAACTCGAACGGGTAGTGCGGCTGCGGCTTGATGTCCACGCCCACCACGTCGAAGCCAGCGCGGTGGTAGCCCATCGCCGCTCCACCGGCACCGCAGAACAGGTCGAGCAGGACGGGACGCCCGCTCCCGGGGTGGTGGCTGCTCGGCATCTTGGCGCTCACGACGCATCACCGTCCAAATGACGCTGGAGGGCCATCGCTTCGGCGCGCGGTTTGGCAGCTCGGATCTCATCTGCCCACTTGGCGCAGCCGACGCACCAGACCCGCGTGTGGCCGCGGTTGAGGGGCGTGAACCACGACCAGGTACCGGGATGGCGGCAGACCTTCCGCTTGCCGCGGAGGGGGATGGAGTTGGTCATCGCCGCCTACGCCTTCCGATGTGATCCATTGCCCAGATATCAAGGCGCCATCCCCACGTCTCGCGGCGCCACTCAGCGATGGGGAGCACTCGCAGGATGCGGAGGATCGGCCCGAAGCCGAAGCGCCACCAGAGGCGCCAACGCGACGGGGTCACGACGCACCATCCAGCCGGGCGAGGGCAGCGATGGCATCGTTGAGGGCGAACCAGAAGTCAGTCGGGTCTTCGTCCTGATCCCCCGTCACGCCCGAACCCGACATTCGCTGGACCGCCTCAGCCGCGTCCAGCAGGGCGGGCAGGCCGTTCACGGCTGCGGCGATGAGGACGGCGTTGGCGTCATGCTCCTTCAAGGTGCGATCCGAGTCGTCGAAGCCCGACCACGGAACGATTGGCGGCTTTGTGGTCGCGAGAACCTCCACCATCCGAGGCGAGGGCCACTTACGCGCGCGCCACGGCCCCGGCGTAGCCTCGGCCAGCAGCGCCCGGAGGCGTTCGATGGTGGTCATCCCAGCCCCGCCCACACGAGCACGACGGCCAGCGCGAACAGCACCACGCCGGCGAGTTCGAGAAGGGCGAGCCAGAGCGGCTCGCGCGGCGGTTCGTCGGGTGGCAGGTAGACGCGGCGGACGTGCGGCTGGCGCCGAGCTGCATTCACGCCAGCACCGCCCGAACGCGCCGCATGTGATCGCGCCCCGAGGCACGACGGCAGATCAAGCAGGCCCTGATGACAGCACCCCTGGAGGTCCGATACAGCAGGTTCGGTCCCGTGAGGTCATGGCCCCGGACGCACTGCAACTTCGCAGCGTTGATCGCCGAGAAACTCTGACCACGAAGGATGTTCTCGCGGCCAGTCACGGGTTCCAGGTGAGTGGGATTGACGCAGTCACGGACTCGGCAGAGGTGATCGAGCTGGAGCCCGGCGGGGATCTCGCCGACGAGCAGGCGGTACACGACTCGGTGTGCCCCCTCACCGCTCGTCGCTCGTCCGTAGCCGTGCCACACAAAGCCCAACCATCGCCAGCATCCAGCCGCATCGACCCGAATGCGCCGAGCCATATGCTCGGGAAGCTCCTGGCGCGTCATCGCGACACTCCCGCCGAGCCCCAGCGGGCGCGGTCCTGCGCGTCGCGGCGAGCGAGACAGGCAAGAGTGCCCATCCCGTGACCGTCATCGTTGAGCTTCCCGTGAACGCAGAGGACAAGTACCCGGCCGGTCTTGCGTGTGCCGAAGCGGATGCGCTCGAATGGTCCCTGCCGCGTCCCGCAGTTGCCGCAGATGGTCATCGGGTTGCTCCTTTCGCGGCCATCAGCGCGTCGATGGCCGCCGCGATGAGGGCGCCGGCCTTGATCAGCTCCCGCACCCGATCGTCGGGGGTCGGTTTCCAGTAACGAGGTTTCCACGGCCAAAGGAATGGCGGCGCGAACTCGGCCAAGCTGTTCGTCGCTCGGCGCTTCTCAGCCATCGCGTAACACGCGGCCGCGACCGCCAATTCGCCACCGCGGCCCCGGTCATGGGCTGCGTCGTAGCCGTCGTCCTCGATCTGACGGTGCCGCTCAGCGGCGATCAGTGCGACTCCGCTTGTCGGGTCGGTCATCGCGTTGCTCCCGCCGCGGCCACGATCCGCCAGAACCGCGCCCGGGCCTTCCGGTTGCGGCGGCGCATCTGGTCGCCGTTGATCTGGACGGCGTGCCGGCGGATGTAGCGCGGCGCCGCCCCGCGGCCCACATGGGCGACCTTCGAGATCGGCCCCGGTGCGGGCAGGGGCGGCAGGATCGACGGCAGCTTGTCGAGCACGCCACGGACGGCGGGAGCCCACGGGGAGGCGATGAGTCGAGCGGCGCGGCCCAGGAGGTTCACGGCGCCTGCTCCACGCCGTCCGGCCCGGCATAGACGAAGAGCCAGCCGAGCACCTCGCATGCCCGCGCTGAATCGTCCCAGCCGATGCAGTAGGGGATCGGGGAAAGCACGCCGGGCGCGTTCCACTCGTAGTGCTTGATCCGGCCGGTCAGTTCCGGGTGCCTGATGGAGCGCACTCTTGCGCCTTCCGGTAGCAGACGCCTAAGAAACTCCCCTGTCTCGGCCAGTGACATACCGGCAACCGCGGTCACGATGCCCTCCCCCAAAGCGTCATCGGCTCCCTCATTCGGGCACCGGTGCGTCGCAGCGAACGGGAAGTCAGCAGTTGCGTAATCGCGCGCCTACGGAGAGCGAGCGCGCACATTGCCACCGCCGCGGGGTCATCTTCCAGTCGCATCCCGTCGCCATCGGAGACGATGGGCCAGCCCGCCAGCCGCGCCTCCTGGCACGCGGACTGCACGCGGCGAATGCTGCCGTCGAGCCCCCAGAGCGCGTAGGCGAGGTCGCGCTGGCGCATCGTGTGGCCGGTGAAGGCGAGGGCGTCGACGAGGGCGCGGGCGTCGGGAGTCACGCCGGCCGCTCCGGGGTTAACACATCACGAATGACGGCTAGGCAGGACAGCCAACCCAGTCGCCACCACTTGCGGCAGAAGCGCCCGCTCGGCTCGATGAACGGCTCTCCGTTCAAGATGTCCCAGAGCCCGTCATCGTGTTGGGTGATGCTCGGCGCGTACCAGCCGTTCTCGTCGGGCTCGCCCCATTCAAAGGAAAGGCGGCGCCCGTCGGCGGTACGAGTCCCGATCGTCTCTAGCAGGTTTTCGCTCACGAGGACCAAGCGGGTTCCTCGCGGCGGGATCGGATAGGTGCTCACGCCGACCGCTCCGTCCATTGGCACCACTTCCCGTCCGTAAGTTTCGTTGGACAGAAGAGCCCGCGTTCGTTCCGTATCAGCTCCTTGTGCCCGGGCGTGTGCACGTCGCCCTCTTTCCACACCCGCTGCTCCGCGGCCAGCGCCATCGCGGCTGCCACCAGGCCGTCGTCGGCGGCGGCGGGGAACAGCCCCTCCGGCTCCGCGGGCACGGCGGCCTCAACGCGCGCCGCCCGCTTGACCGCGACGGCCTCGGCTGCTTCCTGCGGCGTCTTGGCGAGCGCCTCCGCGGGGGTGGCCGGGGCGGTGGACTCGCCTTCGATGGGCCCGGCCGCCGTCTCCGACTCGGGCTGCACGGCGTTGGCGGCCTCGCGCGCCTCAATCTCGGCGCGCTGGCGGGCGACGCGCTGTGCCGCCGTCGGAGGCTCGGCCCGTTCTCCGGCCTCGATCTGCGGTGCGTCCGTAGCACCGGCCCCGACGAGCTGCCCAATGGTGATGCCCGGGGCGTCGAGCATCGGCCGGACGAAGCGGTGGGTCACCACCTTCCCCGTCGACTCCCGGACCTTGGAGGACCCCTGGACGGCGCGCAGGACCGCCGGGACCATCGGGCGGGGATCGAGCGCCAGCAGGAGGTCGATCGTAGCGGGGATCGTCGACGCCGCGTGCCAGCCACCGGTGTCGAGCCGCCAGAGCCCGAGTCCGGGCAGGCGGGGCAGGATGACCGAGAGGCGCGTCACGATGTCGCAGAACCCCTCGTCGCCACGGGCCGGGCCGCAGATGCACGGGCCGCCCGTGATCGCCTCCGTCCGCCCGTCGCACCGGCGCTCGCAGGTGCCGCCCTGCCAGAGCTCCCACGCCTGGCTCACGGAGCGCAGCGAGCGGGGGATCAGGATGTCGAGCTCGGCCGCCGCGGTCGTGAGCTGCCACATGCCCTCGTCAGGTGCGCCGTCCCACGCATGCACCACTCCGCCGTACAGAGCGGCGGCGGCGTCGAGGACCCGGCGATCGTTGGACGTGAGCCGAAACGTCTTGAGCTTGACCGGCGCTCCCTTGGGACCCTTCTCGCCCATGCGGATGCGTCCGATCTCTTGGACGCGGGGTGTGATGCCCTCGATAGGTGCGGTCGCCAGTGTCATCTCGTCGTCTCCCTCTCAGAACCACTTGCCCGTGTCCGCGTCGCGGAACTTCGGGATGAGCAACCGTCGACCCTCGGCCAACTCGGTGCTCGTGTGCAGGCCCTCGATCGCGTCGAGGTCCGTGGCGTTGATCGGAATCGCGGCGAGGAGGTCGCGGTATGCGCCCGCGATGGCCTGCCAATCGGCAGTCGTGACCGTCCTGTCCGCCGAGCGCCGGAAGTGGATCCGGTAGTCGTCGTCCTCGACGCCGCTGAACTCATCGAGCAGCCATCGCATCTCGCTGCGCAGGCGGCTGTCCTCGTCGGTGGCAGTCTTGCGGGCCAGCGTCGCGTCGCGGATCCCGTGGGCCAGCGCAGCCGTCTCGACCGTAGGCTCCATCAGCCCCAGCGTGTCGCGGGGATGAAGCCGGCGGATCGTCTCGGCCGTGCTCTCCGATCCATCGATGGGCGGGCGCTCGCCCCGCTCCACATAGCCCCGGAAGTCGGTCGCCACGTAACGCAGGTCGGCTTGGTAGGCCGCGACGGGCCCGATCTCGTAGACGTCGACGGTGCTACCCGAGAGGACCGCGACGTCGGCGACGTCGTACCCGGTCACGTCAAGCTGCCATTGGACCTGGTCCTGCACATGGGCCGGCACCGGCTCGGGCCCATCGACCGCAAACCGGCGATGTGGGGCCCACTTGATCTCGATGATCCGGCGCTCCCCCCGCCGCGCGGACACGCGGTCGAGCGAGGCACCCATCCACGGAATCTGCGGATGGACCAGCAAGTGGCGCCGCCTGCGGACCGGGCGCCCCGTCATCGAGACGTAGCGCGCGGCGATCACGGGCTCGAGCGCATGGCCGAGGTCGAACAGTTCCTGCATCGCGGCGTCGACGGGCTCGGGCTCAAGCAGTCGGGTCTTGATCGCCCACAGGCTGAACAGCGACGTGCGGTACGGGCTCGACCCGGTGATGATCGGGATGTCCGATGAGCCCACCACGTCGCGTCGAGCGTCGACCCATTCGGGCGTGCACTGGAGGACCGGGAGGCGGACGGCGCTAGGCACCGAAAGCCTCCCGCGTCTCGCCCTCGCCCATCGCCGGGCCCGCCGGGATGCCCGTCACCAGCGCCACGACGCAGGCCGGGCAGCGGCGCACGCGATGTCCCTCGCGGACGCGGATCAGGACGACGCTCCAGCGCACGTCACCGCAGGCCGAGCGCATCCAGCCGGGACCGGATGCGAAGGCGCAGGCGACCCGTTCGCCGGGGCCGCGCCACCAGGTGTGGGCGCTCACGACGCCACCTCGGCCGTCTCCGCCGCTCTGCGCGCGTGGTAGCGGTTGCGATCCTGGAGACGGTGGCACTGACGGCAACGCCGGGCAGGCCCTCCCGTCTCCAGACGCCGCATTGTGTTCTTGGTGTCATAGGGATGGCCAGCTGGGCAATGTGCCAGAGAACGGTGGTGGCTCACACCGCGTCGAATGTTCTCCGCGCCCGTGACTGGTTCGAGATGACCAGGATTGACGCACGCCCGATTACGGCACAGATGGTCGAGTTGAAAGCCTTCAGGGATCGGACCGACGACGGCCTCATACACCGCGCGATGAGCGCTGACCGTCTTGGAACCAAGGTCAACGCGGACATAGCCATAATGGTTGGGCCGATAAGAAGTGAACCAACAGGCACCACTGAAGATCGGGGCATTCATGGCTGGGGGACCGCGGCCAGATCGCCCACCTCAACGCTATCCATGTCGGCGCGGATCTCGTCGAGGGCCGCCTGGAGGGCGTCGAGGACGGGGCGATCAAAGATGAAGATCGTGACCAAGCCGATATCTACGCAGCGGTAGCCGAGACCGCGCGGACCGTGCCGAATGATGTCTGCTCGCACCTCGCGGGAATCGGGGTGGATGCTGACGTAAACGTTGCTTCCCATGTGCTCCCTCTCTCTCCGGCCCTCGCCGGCGTTGTCAGCGGCCCGCGTGTCAGGCCGCCACTGCCTCGGCCGGCGCGCGGTCGATCACTTTCCGGTCGATCCACTTGTGGAGGCAGTCCCGCCCGCAGAACCACACGAGCGCGGGCGAAGTCCCCCAGTTGGTCACGTCAGGCATTGAGATGCCGAACGCCGAAGGCGTGTCCGGACTTGACGAGTCCCGCCATTCCCTGACCGCTCCGCATTCGTCGCAGGTGGCCGTGATCTCGCAGGTCCTGGTGATCGTTTCCTTGATTGCCATGCTTCCCCTCCTTGTCAGCGGCCCGCGTAGTCCAGCGCCTTTCGCGGTGTATCGAAAGAGCGCCCGCCGACGTGGTACGTCGTGCGTCCGCCGATGCCGGACGGGTAGCCGTTGGACAGCCACTCGCCGGGGACGTGGCGGGCCTCGATGGGCAGCGGCAGCCGGGGGAGTGCCACGATCGCCGGCGAGGCAGGCGCGGGCAGGCTGGCGGCCGTTTCGGGGGTGGAGTGGCGTCCTACGGCGGGGCCGGGTTTCGTTGTCACACTTCGTGCGCGACGCGAGGCGCGTTGGCGGCAGCCCGGCGAGCACGTCTCGCGGTCGCGGCGCGAGTTGTCAGGGAGCGGTCCCGCGCACTGCGAGCACCGCGGCCCGTCGAAGAGAGTCAGGGCACTCATCGCGCCAGCCGCCCGTACAGGATCCGCTCGGCGCACTCCCGACATACGAGCCAGCCCGGGCGGACCTTGCGGTTGCACGTCAGCGTCACGCAGCGCGCGGCGGTCACGGTGCCGGTCATGGCAGCATCTCGGACAGCCAGCGCCACGCGGCCTCCCGCTCGGGGACCGGCAGACTCGCCACCTCGAGGCCGCGTCCGACGCGGATAGCTGCTCGCTCCTGATCGGTGACCTGCCCAACCCGCCGGATCGCATATGCGTCCGCGCGCGCCTCCCATCGGGCGATGAGCTGGCGGGCGGTGCGCACGGCGGTCACGAGAGCGCCCGCCGGATGCGCGCGCCGAGGATCAGCTCGGCCGCCCGATCACCGAGGGCGATGGCGCGGGCGAGCTGCCGGAAGAGGGTGTTCAGAGAGCGGACATAACGCTCGTTATCGGAAGTGCGGTGCTCGCTGCCACCGCTCGCGCGTACCTGCTCGTGAGGCGAATAAACATAACTAGCATTCACGGAAGTTGTTTTGTCAACCCTCGCCCGACGTTGGGTCAGACGGCTCCCCGCGAATTGCCCGCCCGGCCGTCTCACGGGCGTTGGCAAGGGTGACCCCACGTACATCACCCGGCGCGATCGTCACGATCACGAGAAGGCCCGCCCGGTAGCGTTCGACCATCTCCGGGGTGAGCGTATCCCTGCGCTCGAGCACGTCCAGCCGCTGGCGGGTGATACCCATCTGCCGGGCGAGCGCCGTCTGATCGATGCGCAGCGCCAGGCGCTCCAGCCGCAGGACAGTTCCCGAAGGACGCCCCGCGATCGTGGCGTGGGCCAGCACTTTGTCCAGTCGCCCAGAGGTCCCGTTGCTCATGGCCGAGAGAGTAGGGGAGTGTGTGGGGCTTGTCAACCCCTGATTTGCAGAGTAGATTCCGGGCCATGCGGAATCGCGCGCGCGTCCGGGTCGACCGTTGGCTGCGATCGGGGCGCGCCGGGAGGCTCCTGCTCTTCGCCCTTTCGGTCGCGGGCTTGATCCTCGTGCTCTATGTCGGCCATATCGCCGCGAGCGACGGGTTTGCCTATGACGCGCACGCCTATTGGCTCGCACAGGGATATGGACAACCGCCAAACAGGCCCGACGCCTTTCTCTACAGCCCGCCGATATTGCTTGCCTTCCGGACGCTCCACCAGTTGCCCTGGCCGGTGTTCCTCGAGTTTTACACCCTGGCCGTCGCGCTCGGCGTTTGGGTGCTCGCCGGCCCTGCGACGCTGCTTCTCGTCTTCATGCCACAGGTGGCATCCGAGATCACCCTCGCCAACATTCACGTCTTCCTTGCGCTCGTCGCCGTCTTCGGACTGCGCTGGCCCGCGCTCTGGGCGTTCGCATTGCTGACCAAGGTAACGCCGGGTATTGGCGTCCTGTGGTTCGCCTTCCGGGGTGAGTGGTGGAAGCTCGCCATCGCGCTCGGCACGACCGCCGCCATCGCGATGCCGACGATGATTCTCGCGCCAGATCTCTGGTCCGGCTGGATCGGCGCGCTCACGAGCGGCTCATCGGCGGGGGACGGTGGCCTGCTCGTCATCCGCCTGCCATTGGCAGCCGTGCTCGTATGGGTCGGCGCGCGCCGGGATTGGCCTTGGCTCGTGCCCGTCGCCTCGATGCTCGCGCTCCCGATCCTTTGGAGCATCCACGGACTGTCGATGCTGCTTGGCGTCGTCTGGTGGGCTCGTCGTCAACCCGCGTAGCCGAAGACGCGCACGCCGACATCCCCGCCCGGCTGATCCCGGGCACTGGGTCTCGCTGGTCCTGATGATCGCGCCCCGACCGCCTCGGCGTGGCCCTTACATCTCCGCCGCGAAGGTCACGTGACCGCGCAGAAACCGCCGCCCGTGCCACGCGGTCAGATCGCCTGTGAGATAGAGTGACGGGCGCCATGGGGTGCCGACGCTGCGGTAGTAGAAGATTGCGTGTCCAGTCTGTTCGACATAGACATCCACCACGTCGCCTGCGACGACCGCCACATCTGCGGCATAGACATACGTGTAGTAGAACATCTGCGGCGGGGGGTTGAATTCCTCAAATCCGACGCTCACGCCGTTGACGCGGATGGAGATCCGGCACCACGGCTCGGCACCATGGACAGACCCGACAGCGCCATTGTGTTCGAGATCCACGAGCCCATCGCCGAGCACGCGAATGCCGTAGTAGCCGCCCTCGGCAACGCAGTCGGCAGCCTCCACCAATCCTATCGTCGGCTTGTCGCCCCAGCCGCCCGGCGGTGAATCGCCGGTATGGGTGAAGCGGACAACTCGCGGATAGCCATCCCCGTTGCATCCGCTGTCGGAGAAGGCCAACGCCATGAAGGTGGGGACAGGCTCGGACGCGGCGGCCCCGAACCGGCTGGTGATAGAGATCGTCGACTCGGTCACGGCTTGTACTTCCGCTGGACGGTGACCTTGAAGCCGATCTCGAGGGAGATGGTCGAGGGCGTTCGGTAGACCCTCGTGATGTAGAGCGGGTTGCTGATCGCCTCGTCAAAGAGCGTCGCGTACCTCCCGTCGACCCCGACCCAGCCGGGCGGGGGATCCCACAGCGTCCGGAAGCCCTGCAGCAGCGGATCGACGCGGTGCTGGGGGATCTTGACGCGACAGTAGAACTCCTTGAGGCCCTCCGGGCTGCCCGCGCCGGGGGTCAGCATCAGCGGGCCGTAGGTCCGCCCGGCGTCGTCGCCATAGGCCGGCGAGAATGACATCTCGCCGGCGAACTGGTCATCGATCGGCGGCCGGGCCCGGAGAATGACCGGCTTCCTGGGCGGCTTCTTGACGGCCTTGATGACCTTCGGCGGGATCGGATCGTAGACGCGCGGGATCGGCGCCAGGCGCGGCGCCATCCTGGTCGGAGGTTGGCCGGGTCGTCTAGCCACGTGTCACTCCCATTCGAGGACGACCTCGGTCTCGCCGCTGGGCGGTGTCGGATCGTCGGCCGATGGGTTGTGGCCCGGGTTCG
>Ga0315295_10003175_pt1 | contig 13962 bp, 9 predicted proteins | sample YL17G14_0_MG_FD_204453 | JGI IMG/M metagenome (GOLD analysis project Ga0315295, IMG submission 204453) | Sediment microbial communities from Yellowstone Lake, YNP, Wyoming, USA - YL17G14_0 | ecosystem: Environmental > Aquatic > Freshwater > Lake > Sediment | place: USA: Wyoming | collected...
TATAAAAGGGACCTGTTTTCCGGTAAAAATTCCCTCTTTAAGACCCGTTTTTATCAGATTATTCTCACGGTATTCCTCAAGTATGGCCAGATTATCTTCACTTGACACTATACACACTCCTAATTTTCTTCCTTCGTAGGTGGTTCCATATTCACGGTATTCTGCAAGAGGTGAAACGTCCGCTATGTGCCTGAAATATTCAACAGCCTTGTAATGATATGTGAACTGAGTACCCAGCTCATAACCGAGAAATTCATCGGGTGACTTGATTGACTGACTTTTAACGTTAACAGAAATCAGGAAGACCGGCAGAAGTAAAAATAAAGGTTGTCTCATTTAAACCACATTAATTTGTTAATCGGCTAATATAGTATTTTTCAAAACCATTGTTTCAGATTAGTAAGAAGTGATTAAGTTTAAAATGCGCAGACAATAAGATTCATATTTTAAAATCGCTATTTTTGTTTACCAGATACTTATATTCCAAATATTAAATCTATTTTTTATGAAGAGATTTGTCTCCCTCAAAATTCTTGCTGTTGTTTTATTAGCCAGCCCAGTCATTGCATTTAATGTAAAATCCCAGATGCCTCCGCGCGGTGGCAACCAGGTGCGCATAACAGGCTGGACTGATGATACTCATTATTTGATTCAGACTTTTGATTCTGAAAAGAAACCTGTTATTAAAAATGTTGATATTAGAACAGGAAAGGGTACTGTTGTCCCTCCGGCAAAGTCAGAACGGGACCATCTTTCGGAATCACTGCCGGCAGGAGTGCTCATTGGAATGAACGATGTCGTAAGCCCTGACATGAAAAGTGTTATAATTATAAAGGATAATGACCTCTATTATTTTATAAGGGAAGACAAAGAACTCCGGAGGCTTACAAATAATGATGTGCCCGAGGTGAACGCCCGTTTTTCACCAGACGGTAAAAAGATTGCCTATACAAAAAATAAGGACCTCTATATTTTCGATCTGTCAAATAACAAAGAAACGAGATTAACCTTTGATGCGTCCGACAGGATCTATAACGGATATTCATCATGGGTTTATATGGAAGAGATCCTGGGCAGACCCAGCAGGTATGCAGCTTTCTGGTGGTCGCCCGACGGGAATAAAATTGCTTACCTGCGTACGGATGAATCCGATGTACCGGTATTCACCCTTAACCGTCTCGATGAAGCTGATGGCATTCATGGTCTGCTTGAACAGGTCCCTTACCCTAAAGCTGGAGATCCGAATCCAAAGGTCAAAATGGGAATTGCCGATATAGCCTCAGGAAAAACAACATGGGTGAAAACGGATTATAATATTGATCAGTACATTGCATGGCCATTTTGGACGCCTGACAGTAAAAAGCTTGCTATTCAGATAGTTAATCGTGACCAGAACGATATCAAATTCATTCTTGCAGACCCTGCCACCGGTGATTTCAAAATGATATATAACGAAGCAAGGAAAACCTGGGTTGAATTCTTTGAAGACATATATATAATGAAGAATGGGACAGGCTATCTCCTGAGAAGCTATATGAATGACTGGGAGAACCTTTACTATTACGGATGGGACGGGAGGTTGATTTCCCAGATTACAAACTTCGATTGGAGAGTTAACAGTATTCAGCGAGTTGATGAAGAAGCCCGGGTTGTATATTTTACCGGTACCGGTCCCGAATCTACAGACAGCCTTTTATTCAGAATCGGACTGGATGGGAAAAACCTTCTTCAGATTACAAAAGGAGCAGGGACACATAAAGTAAGTATTTCTCCTAAGGGGAGTTATTTTATTGATTCATGGAATAATATAACCACTCCGGGTTCAATGATCGCTTATGATAATAAAGGGAAAATGATCAGAGAAGTGTATAAGTTTGAACAGCCCCTATTCGATCCAACAAAAAATCCGAAAGCTGAACTTGTGAAGATCAAAACCTCGGATGGTTTATTTGACATGCCAGCAATAATAACCTACCCTCTTAATTTCGATAAAACAAAGAAATACCCTGTTGTCTTTGATATTTATGGGGGACCTAATTCAAAGAATATAATAAGTAATAAATGGCAGGGAGATAGATCATTATGGTTCGCCCAGAATGGTATTATTTCCATCAAGGTAGACCACAGGGGATCAGGTCATTTTGGTAAGAAAGGTCTTGACTACCTTTATCGTTCATTAGGCAAATGGGAAATCCTTGATTATGAAGATGCTGTGAAATGGTTATTAACAAAACCTTTCGTCGATGGCACCAGAATGGGTATCACCGGGAGTTCATACGGTGGTTATATGACATGTCTGGCACTGACCAAAGGCGCTGATTACTGGACATATGGATTTGCAGGATCGTCAGTGACAGATTATCGTTTATATGATAACATCTACACTGAAAGATTTATGGATACTCCGCAGGATAATCCTGAAGGATATAAAGATGGCTCGGTACTAACTTGGGTAAAAAATTATAAAGGGAAACTCTATATGACTCATGGAGACATGGATGATAATGTACACATGCAGAATTCAATTTATTTTATTTCAAAACTCCAGGATGAAGGCAAATCATTCCAGTTTATGCTCTATCCTGATAGCCGGCATGGCTGGCGTGGTCCAAAAGCTCTACATTCGAGGAATGAAGCAAACAGCTTCTGGCTTAAAAACTTCTTTGGAAAAGAATAATAATTGTTATTATATTGGTGTTAAATTTTTAACACTAAACTCCAAACTTCAAACTCCAACCTCCAAATTTACAAAATATGGTTATTGGTATTCTCAAAGAACCGGGAGCAGAAAAAAGAGTGGCTATGCTTCCCGGTGAAGTTGCCGTTTTAAAAAAAATGAAAGTTGAAATTATTGTTGAAAACGGGGCTGGAGAAAAAGCATTCGTTTCCAACAATGAGTACTTGTTAGCAGGTGCATCAATTTCAGACCGAAAGGACATATTATCAAAGTCCTCCTTATTATTGTCCGTTAATCCGCTTCTGGAAGAAAACCTGGATTTTTTTAGAGAGGGTCATATCCTCTGTTCAATCGTTAGTCCTGCTGAAAACATGATATGGCTTGAAAAAGTAAGGATTCATGGCCTTACTGTACTTGCCCTTGATCTGATCCCCAGAATTACAAGGGCTCAATCAATGGACATACTCTCATCGATGGCAACTGTGGCAGGATATAAAGCGGTACTTGCTGCAGCTTCATCCCTGCCGAAATTCTTTCCGATGTTCATGTCAGCTGCAGGAACGATCAAACCTTCGAAAGTTCTTATTCTGGGAGCCGGGGTTGCAGGTCTTCAGGCTGTTGCCATTGCCAGAAAACTTGGTGCTGTGGTTGAGGTCTTTGATGTACGGTCAGCAGTTAAGGAAGAAGTCAAAAGTCTGGGAGGAAAATTTATTGAGGTGGAAGGAGCAAAGGAAGATTCAGCCGCCGGTGGATATGCTCTTGAACAGACCGAAGAGTATAAGAAGAAACAACTGGAAATGATTCAGAAGCACGCAGTTTCAGCAGACGTAATTATTGGCACTGCACAGATACCCGGGAAAAATGCGCCGGTGCTGATACTCAAAGAGACCGTCATGACGATGAAGCCAGGATCAGTAATAGTTGACCTGGCCGCATCGACCGGAGGTAATTGCGAACTGACTGAAAATGACAAGTCCGTAACAATAAACGGTGTGACTATTATCGGAAAGTCTGACTTCCCCTCGGATATGTCTTCTGATGCAAGCAAGATGTTCGGATCGAACATTATAAACCTCCTTAAGATAATGATCGGAAAGGATGGCAATCTGCAGCTTAACATGCAGGATGAGATAATCAATGGCACGACAGCTGTGCACAACAAAGAATATATAAGTCAGAGAGTCAAACAGATGCTTGGTATAAAATAATAAACAACATGGAACAGATATCAGATTTTTTCTTACAGCACAGGGAGGCGATCTTTATTGTTATCCTTTCCATATTCCTCGGTATTGAAGTGATCAGTCATGTCCCTGCAATCCTTCATACACCATTGATGTCAGGAGCCAATGCTATCCATGGAGTTGTGATCATCGGTGCCATAATAGTTATGGGACATGCTGATACAACAGGGTCAATGATTCTTGGATTCCTTGCTGTTGTCCTTGGCACTCTTAATGTCGTGGGGGGATTCGTAGTAACCGACAGGATGCTGGAAATGTTCAAAAAGAAAAAATAGTCAGCCGGTATTAAATTCTAAACTAATCAAGAATGAGCGGAATATCTCAATTTCCATATGGAATAACAATACTGGAGATTATCTATATCATTGCCTCGGTATTGTTCATTATCGGGCTGAAAATGCTTAGTCATCCACTCACGGCACGGAGAGGTAATATTCTGGCTGCTTTCGGCATGGGTTTCGCCATACTCGCAACAATAGTGTTTCATAAGAAGGACGGTGAGCCCATCGGGAATATTCCTTATATACTTGCTGCTATTGTTATTGGTACCATAATAGGATGGGTGATTGCCAAAAAAGTAAAGATGACCGCGATGCCACAGCTTGTATCTTTCTTTAATGGAATGGGCGGAGCTGCGGCTGCACTCATCTCAATAACGGAGTTTCCTCATGTCAGCCCTGAACTCATTGCAAGAACAGGTATGACTAACGGGCATGTGCTTGCTATTCTTCTCGGATTAATGATTGGAACAATTTCATGGGCAGGAAGCATGATCGCCTTTGGAAAACTTGACGGCTGGGTAGGCGACATGAGAATAAAAGCGATGAAATATGTCAATCTTACAATCCTGGCTGTTCTGATAGGATTCATTGTCTTTATAATGACAAGACATGTTCAGGCAAGCACTGAACTGACACCTTATATTTATATTATGTTTGCAATTGCTGTGATATACGGTGTCCTGTTTGTTATGCCTATAGGAGGTGCAGACATGCCGGTCGTAATTTCATTGCTCAACTCATTTACGGGTGTTGCCGCAGCGATGGGAGGCTTCCTCTATAACAACCAGGCAATGCTGACAGGTGGTATACTTGTAGGATCGGCAGGGACAATACTAACCATACTTATGTGCAGGGCAATGAACCGTTCTTTGTTAAATGTGATCGTTGGTGTATTTGGCGGCGGCGGAAAATCGAATGCAGCAGAAGAGGGCACTGTTAAAGAAATCACTCTTTCCGACGCTGCAGTCCTTCTTAGTTATTCCAAAAAGGTTGTAATAGTTCCCGGGTATGGACTTGCTGTTGCCCAGGCACAGCATATATGCCATGAGCTTGATAAGCTCCTCGAGGAAAAGGGAGTCGAAGTAAAATATGCGATCCATCCTGTTGCGGGAAGAATGCCAGGACATATGAATGTCCTTCTTGCTGAAGCAGATGTGCCGTATGAACAGCTTATTGAAAGTGATGTGATCAATCCCGATCTTCCCAATACTGATGTTCTGATCGTAATCGGCGCAAATGACGTGGTAAATCCGGCAGCTGAAGATGATCCATCAAGTCCGATCTACGGTATGCCTATTGTAAAAGCTCGTGATGCGAAGAATATAATTGTTATGAAACGCGGCATGGGCAAAGGATATGCTGCTATTGAAAATATGCTCTTTTTTAACAATAAGACCAGAATGTTGTTCGGCGATGCAAAAACCACACTTCAGAACCTGGTAAATGAGATCAAAAACCTATGAACTCATCTGCTGATAAGCTGGCTTTGCTCAGGTCTGCTTTGAATCAGAACAGAATTGACATCTATATCATTCCCTGCGCTGATCCTCACCTTGGGGAATATATTCCTGATCACTGGCAGATAATAAGATGGCTGACGGGATTTACCGGATCGGCAGCAACCGTTGTTGTAACTAATACTTTTGCAGGACTATGGACTGACTCAAGATATTTCATCCAGGCAGAAAAACAGCTCTCTGGTTCCGGATTTGAATTCGTTAAACCAGAAGCATTTCAGAGGAATGACTTCATGGATTTTATTTGTGAAAATGTTAAGCCGGAACATAAAATTGGTATTGACAGCAGGATTTTTTCAATAACTAATTTCAGAAAGCTGGTAAAGAGGCTTGATGATAAAAAAGTATCAGTTGTGATGGATTGTGATCTCGTTGCCGGTTTATGGAACGATCGTCCTTCAATGCCTTCTTCTGTTGCTTTTGACCATCCGGTAAGGTTTTCCGGTAAGGAAAGATTAATAAAGATCGCCGAAGTCAGGGAGCAGATGAAGAAACAAAATGCTGATTATCATCTTCTTACTGCAAATGATGATATAATGTGGCTCCTGAATATCCGCGGCAATGATCTTCAATACACTCCTTTGTTGTTTTCCTATGCCCTGATCAGTGAAAAGCAAATCCTGCTTTTTATTGATGAAGCCAAAATTCCATCAAAACTTGCTTCAGAATTTGACAAACTTGGAATTGTTATAATGCCATATGATGAAACCTCAGAGATAGCTTCAGCTGTCACAGAAGGATTTCCTGTTTTAATAAATCCCGCAACAACATCAGTTGCTCTTTATAATTCAATATCAGGGAAATCAAAGATTATTGAGGATATAAGTATCCCGACAAGGCTAAAGTCAATTAAGAACAAAACGGAAATCAAAAATATTGGCAACGTAATGATAAAAGATGGTGTTGCACTTACCAGATTCTTTTACTGGTTTGACAATAACCATGGTAAATTGCCGATGACAGAGAATTCCCTGTCTGATAAACTCCTCGAATTCAGATCACAGCAGGAAGATTTTATTGGACCATCATTCGAAACTATCACAGCTTTTAATGAAAACAGTGCATTGCCACATTATACTACTGAGGAGGGTAGAGGAGCAGAAATAGGGCAGAGAGGCATATTGCTGGTGGATTCAGGCGGTCAGTATATGGGAGGAACAACCGATATTACCAGAACAATACCTGTAGGGATTCCAGCTCCGGGACATAAAAGAGATTTTACCCTGATACTTAAAGGTCATATTAATCTTGCACTGGCAAAGTTTCCTAATGGAACAAGAGGTTATCAGCTTGACTTTGTTGCAAGAAGGGCAATGTGGGAATCGGGCATGAACTATACTCACGGAACCGGTCATGGAGTAGGTTATTGCCTTAATGTCCATGAGGGACCTCAGAGTATAAGTCCGGCCAGCAATAAAACTGTTATTGAGGCAGGAATGCTGACCTCAAATGAACCGGCAATTTACCGAGAAGGAGAATACGGCATACGTATTGAAAATCTCATCCTCTGCTATGAGGATGAAGAGACAGAATTCGGCCAGTTCCTGAGATTTGATACCGTATCATTGTGTTATGTCGAAAAATCTTTGATTGAAAGATCCCTCCTTGACCAAAAGGAGATCGACTGGCTAAATTCGTACCACTCGGAAGTTTGTGATAAACTGAGCCCTTATCTCTCTGAGGAAGAAACACTATGGCTCAAAGAAAAAACAGAACCTCTTTAACGAATAATGTCAACCACCTGTTTAAGATCAATAAACGGGAATTCGGTTATTCTTAACCTTGAACAGCCATAAGGTACAAGCTGAATAACTTCAGCAGTACCTTCCGGCCTTACCGGACTAAAAAGCGGTATATCTGCCGAGTTGTCTTTCAGTGTCCATTCCGGGATCTTCATTCCGCGTGTTGTTATTTCGACCGCCGCATCTATATCCCAGGGAATGTATTTTGCCGAATCGGCCGACCATATCATATCTCCTTTATCAGCAAAGGGATACTTGCTCAACTTATTTTCCTTCAATCCCAGTCCTCTGGACAGATTGTTTTTGTCGATCATAAGGCCATAGTTCCATGAACTCTTCGGATAAATCTCCCAATCGACACTCCCTTTGTAACCGAAATTATCATAATTGATTTTGACACTCCTGTATTCTTTGTCTATCCTCAGCGAAAAATAAAGCGGACCCCTTAGCACCGATAATGAATTGTTATATCTTTTTTCTACCCTGATATTCATAGGCACTTCCATGGTGATAGCGTCATCTGGATCCCATCTGGCATAAAGCTTTATTGTTGATCCTCCTCTCTTTGTTAACGTTTTTCCTTTGTATGTTATTACCGCATTATCAGCCCAGCCTGGAATTCTCAGATGCAGAGAGAATCTAACCGGCTTTTGAGAAACGATGCTAAACTTGATCAATCCCTTGAATGGATAATCAGTTTCTTCAAGAATTGTTACCTCTTTGCCTTTTCCGACTTTTGCTTTAACTCTTGAAGGAGCATAAGCAACAGCGGCCAGACCGTTATCATTTGTCGCCATCCAGAGGCTCTCGGTGAACTTTGGCCAGCCCTGGTGCATGTTTGCGAGGCAGCAGGCAAAATTGGGCATCAGTCCGTAAATGTTTGAATAGTTACCATTTGTGCTCCAGGGTCTTTTTTCACCATTTACAACAACCTGATTTGATTGCTGGTCGTACTGGTGGGCCCACATATCAGGGGTCATTGTTCCAGGCAATGAATTAAACGCAAGCATTTCAAGCCGGTCGGCCAGTGGGTTATCGCCAAATATTTCATAGAGTTCTTCGAGCGAAAACATATACTCAACAACTGAACATAGCTCAGTACCGCGATCGGGAGATTTTCCCGACAGATGCTCGTCACCTGAAAATCTGCCTCCGACCTGTCCATGATTCAGGTCGTACTTGCTGATTCCGTTAAAAACTGCATTTTTGAATCTTTTATCGCCTGATTGCTGGAACCATAGCCCCGGATATTTAATAGCCATGGCGTTATTAACAACATGGGCGGTCAGCCCGTCAGGACCCCAGTTCAAAGGGATCTTCTTATCTGCTGATGCTGCAGAATCCCATGGAAATTTTTCATAGTAGGATGTCCAGTCGGAGCTGTTTTTCTGAATTGATTCAATCACATCCAATATCCATGGTTCTTTTGTTTGCCTGTAGAGCCAGTAACCTGTTACGGCATTTTCCATGGCCCGTACACCCCGCCACTCCTTATCTGGCCAGTCAGGCGGTGATTGATGTAGATATCTGAAATAGTTTTTAAGTACTTCAATGGCCCGGTTGTCATTTGTAGCTTCATAGTATTGCATCAGGACCTTGTTCGCAACAGCCAGCGGCCACCGGTCTTTATTTTTTACAGGGCCATACCAGCCTGTATCGCTGCTGCTGGCTAGAACAGGTTCTATCCAGTTATTTACTTTTTTAATAAGCTTCTCATCATTAAGAAGATAAGCGAGAGGAACAAGTCCGTCAAGAAAGTATGGGCCTCTTTCCCAGGCTTCTCCATTGCCACCCCTCCAGGAGGAGTTGACCAGATCGGGCCAAAAGTCGTCGATATTACCGGTAAGACCCTCAGCCTGAGCTTCAAGCTGTGATTTGAGCCAGCCTTCAGGCTTAATCGCACCCAGTGGCAGTTTGATGTATGCATTCTGCAATAAAGGTTCGGGATTACCCTGATAGTTAATATTTTCTTTTTCACCTGTGCAGTATTGCAGGATAACCAGGGATATTCCAATAAGGAAAGCAATGGTTTTATTCATAATTAAATATTTTAAAATTAGTTAATTATACAGAAATTTTTGCCCCAGTCCCCTAAAGGAGGCATTATTCGAGGTAGTGTTTAGCCCCCCTTTAGGGCGGTTGGGGGGCATATATCTCAGTCTTCTAATTTCTTCACTCATCCCACCTAAATTCTTTAATTTCAGGGTTGATGCTTTTGTTAATATCGACCGCTTCAAAAACCTGTATCAGGTCGAACCATGCTGTTCCTTTTCCGGGCATCCTGAGTATTGCATTTGCTCTTGGAGAGGGTATAGTATCTGCCGGAATTGTAACAGATGTTACAAATTGCTGCCATTCATTTCCCGGATAGAATATTGTTTTTCCGTATTCACCCAGACCTAATTCGAAATTAGGCCTGTCACCATTGTCCTTTTCCGGATCTGTTTTCGCCCATATTGATAACATATAAGTCCTGCCCTTTGAAATATTAATTGGGAAGAACCGCAGCCTGCTACCTTTATTTTCCTGTGGCGTAACAAGCCTCAATGAATGATTTCCCTCAAAATGCTCCCTGGTATCAAGAAAATATGTTGCACCCCTGTCGCCTTCGTTCCATGCATAACAAGATGCCGGAACGCCAACACTGGAAACATCCTCAAATCCGGGATCCTTTATGAGGTTCCCTTTGTAAGGAGTTGCCTCTTTTTTCGGAGGCCTGGTATTTATCAGGTATACCTGTGATCCAAAAGCCGGCAGGTAATCTGAAAACGTACCTGAATAAATTGAAAGTGAGCGGTTTTCGAATAGTACTCTGGCTGTGTTTAAGGGTTTTCCTGAAATACTTATATTGATTTTTTGAGGGGAGTTCTCCTTGTTAACTGCAATAATAAGAAGCTGTCCGTCATGAACTGCTGACGAGATCAGAACTTTCTTTGAAGAGGTCTTTACAGGTAATGTTTTTTCATCCGACATAAGCCATGGGGTAATCTCAGCAATTTCAATTGCCATTCTACCGCATTCGTTCCATGCAGATGTGGATTTAGGAAATGAGTTCAGGCCATGCCTGATGAAATACTGTATTCCCCTGGCTCCGTTCACTATCGCCTGGTATGTCATAGTTCTCATTTCCTGGATGGTCGGCTCGCGGTCCCACCATTCTCCTCCTCCAAAAGCCTGGGGAACTATCCACACAGACTTTCTCCCTTCAAATTCAGCCGTCAGCTGCCCTGTCACATCGCCAACCTGAGATACAGAACCATTAGGGACCGGATATGGATCAGCCATAACAATATCAAGTGCATCAGTATATTTTCCTGAAGCTGTAAACGGAGCCATAAAAACCACCGAAACAGGATGCCATGGATCAATTTCTTTGATGGTTCTGTAAACCTCTTCAAGTTGTTCGGGAGGAATTTTGTTTCCGTTTGGCTCGTCCGATATATACCATGTAAGAAGGGCAGGGTGATCCATAAAAGTTTTTATATCCGATATAAGACGGTCCCTTTTCTCTGAATCGGAGATTCCTTCAATCTTTGATGATACACCTCCTCCTCCGGAGACAGAGAGCAGATTATAATGCACTTTCATTCCAAGCTGAGCGCACCTGTCCATATAGGCTTTTCTTTCTTTCAGAGTTTCAGGTAAAATCTTCTGATAAGGTGAGATCATATTGAACCCTTTAACAACCTCTTCCTCAGGAAGTGTTGGATAAACCGTTGAATAGCAATAGAATCCAAAAGGGATAAAAATCCTGTTGTTAACTATCAGTCCTCCTGTAAGCCTGTCTGTTTTTACTTCATTTGCTTTGTGATTAAGGATAATTAAACCAGCAGCAGCTTTATATAAGGTTCCTTTTGACGATTTTATTTCCGCTGTAACAGCATAGGAGGCAGGAGCCATATCGATGTTAAATGGTACACCAAGTAGTTTCTTCCCGGGGATACCTTTCCATGCAGTGAGTTCTGTGCCATCGATTTTAAGCTTAATTTCCAGATTATTCCATATAATTCCGGAAGGAATATGAATGATCATTTCACCTGTTTTTTCGAAGGAATAAAAGTTCATCCTGGTGTTCATTTTAAATGACGTCGTGTCAACAACCTGGCTGAATGATCTCAGATTTAAAATAAAAACAAAAAACAGAAACAGGTAAGTGATCCTTCTTAACATATAATCAGGTTATGGATGAATTAATCCAAATCAAAACGAATAAATGTAATGACTTTTAATAATTAAAAAAAGGTTAAATCATTTGAAAACAATTCTGATCCTGACTTCATCGGATATGGCTTTCCCGTTTTTTTCGGCAGGTCTCCATGCAGGACCTTCTCTTAACAGGCGAACTGCCTCATCGGAAAAGTTCTTTCCTGGACTTCTGATGATTTTTATACTATCAATATTCCCGTTTTCTCTTACAATGAAATTCATGACAACAACTACTCTTTGCCCTGTTGAAGCCGTATCGGGTCTTCTGATGTTATCCTGAATATAGTTGTCAAAATCAGCTCTACCAATTATTGGTTGTGGTGGAATATGGCCTGCAACCGTATCTTCCTTCTCGTATTCAACTCCCATGATCCTTTTCGCCAGAACTGTTTTTGAAGCCATGGCTCTCTCTGCCATGACCGGTTTTTCCTGTGCTTCTGCTTCAGATACCATGATTGGTTCATGATCAGCAGTAACAACTTCTTCTTTAATTTCATCCCTTTTACCCGGCTTGATTTCAGCCTTTTGAGCTTCATTTGACACTTTTTTGTTTTTTTCAGGAACAACAGTACCTGTTTCTTTACTCTTGATTGCCTCAGGTGCTTTTTTCAGCTCGGGAGCGACCCGAATCTCTTCTGGAGATGCAGGAATGGGAGAATAAGCTATTTGTTCAGATGGTTTTCTTTTATTGACAATTATGAAGAGGAACGATAAGATCATTAGGACAGCAAAAGATGCTGCAATCCTGTACAATAGAACTCTTTGCTTTCTGGAAGTTCTTGTCTTCACCCTTTTTTTGAGTTTCAGAATATCCTTTTCTGCAAACCCTGGATCAATCTCCGCGAAACCTTCTGATGCCTCTTTAGCAAAGGGATCTTTCTGAAGATTCCTCTCAAAAGCATGTCTCTCCTTATCCGTCATTTTATTTTCCCGGTAGCGCAGGAAATCGGAGAGATGATCATTCCCGTGTTTATTTTTTTCTGACATTTTTCTCTTCAAGACAAATTTTCAGATTTCTTTTACCGTTCTGAAGATGACTCTTCACTTTTTTCTCATCAAGACCCAGATTTACTGCGATCTCATTATAGCATCTGTTCTCAAAATAAAACTGCCTGATGCACTTTCTTTGTTCATCTTTTAATTTTTCAATGCAATCTTCGAGTGCTTTATCCATTAAGTCTGAATTTTCATCTTCATCTAATGGATGCAGATCGGTCACAGTTTCCATAAAAATAGCAGGATCATTTATCCACTCGCTAAATTTTTCTTTCTCCGATTTATCAGACCGTAACTGCATCAGACAATAATTCTTTGTCACAACATGTAACCAGCCTTTGAAATTTTCTATATTGTGTTTTTGGATTTCTATTATCAGTTTTTCAAATATCTGCATTACGCCATCCTTCGCTTCTTCTTTCTCTTTCAAATATTTAAGACAAACACCATAAACCAGGTGAATATTCCTCGAATAAAGCTCTCCAAGAACTTCCAAATCACCTCCTGACTGGAATTCAGTCAACAGCTCCTCGTCTGTACTGTTGATTTTCTTTTTCCCGGAGATCTTAAATATCATATGCTTTTTTGTAATGAATTGATCTTCCCCTCGTACCTCGTACCTTTTTCAATCAAATGTAAAAATTTCTTTGAGGATTTATGGAATTCCCGAAATCCCTGCATCCTATGGGAAATATTAATCCATAAATTCAATAATTATGAAAAACAAATTATCGGACTTAGCAATATTGGTTCTGGGGGCAATAATGATTGCTTTTACGCAAACCAGAACAATTACCGGGAAAGTTTACGACAGTTCAGGCACGCCATTAGCTGGTGTAAGTATAACCATCAAAGGAACAGGTAAAGGAACAGGTAAAGGAACAGTCACTGACAAACTGGGGAATTATAAAATAGAAGTTGTTCCGGGAGATAAGATCCTTCAATTTTCTTTCAGAGGATTTGTAACTGTAAATGAAAAAATAGATGACAGGAATACAATTAATATCATAATGCTGGAAGATAAGACGGCACTGGCAGTTAAAGGATATGAAGCAAAAAAAGACATGGTGTCAGAATCTTTTTCATTGGGTGTACCTGTCGCTGCTCCTTACGGCGAAAGACATTCATTCCCAAGGTATAATAATAATTTTAATACAGAAGGATATGCCGGAACAGATGAAAACGGATTTAAAAATGTCGTAAATAACCCATTATCAACTTTTTCGGTTGATGTTGACAATGCCTCATATTCCAATATCCGCCGGTTTATTAACAGCGGCATATTGCCTCCTCCCGATG
>Ga0315295_10003177_pt1 | contig 13952 bp, 9 predicted proteins | sample YL17G14_0_MG_FD_204453 | JGI IMG/M metagenome (GOLD analysis project Ga0315295, IMG submission 204453) | Sediment microbial communities from Yellowstone Lake, YNP, Wyoming, USA - YL17G14_0 | ecosystem: Environmental > Aquatic > Freshwater > Lake > Sediment | place: USA: Wyoming | collected...
CGGTTGGGACGCGGTAGGAGTCATCAGCCCCCGTGTGGGGCGGTTCGTGGCGGAACTCCATCGCCGAATGGCTGTGGGGAGAAACTAGGGTGGGTCCGGGACGGCGTCAAGCCCGCCCGCTAGCGGGGATTGCCGGACCGCGGGCACGATAGCTGTCCATTGACGCCTCTCCTGCTGGCCGTTACGATGTGTGCAGACATCGGCGATGAAGCTCGCCGTAACCACCCGGCCGCGGGTTGATGGCTTCTACCCCCAGGTAGAGGCCATTTCTGCTTATGACCCAGATCCTCGGTACGACCCATCAACGACTCCAAGGCGTCCTTGCCAGGCTGCGTGTGCTCGCCAGCCCGAGCGAGGACCAGCAAGTGCTGTCCGATCTTGAGGCTGCAGACCGCCGATTGAGCGAGGCCGTCTTCAAGCTGGTCGTCCTCGGGGAGTACAAGCGCGGCAAGACGACGCTGATCAACGCCCTGCTCGGCGAGGCGGTCCTGCCGATGGCCATCGTCCCCCTGACCTCCGTCGTGACGGAAGTGCAGCATGGCGCCACTCCCGAGGCTCGTATCGAGTTCCTTGGTGGCGGGTCGCGGTCGGTCTCGTTCGACGAGCTTCCCGCCTACGTGACGGAACCCGGGAACCCGCAGAATCGGTTGGGGGTTGCCCGTGCAGTCGTCCGCTACCCAGCCCGCTTGCTCGGCGAGGGCGTGACCATCGTGGACACCCCCGGCATCGGGTCGGTGTTCGAGCACAACTCGGAGGTCACCTACCGTTTCCTCGAAGAGTCCGATGCGGTGGTGATCGTGCTCGCTGCGGACCAGCCCTTGAGCGCCGAGGAACGCACTCTGCTGAGAGCACTCAACGAGATCACGGACCGGATCCTTTTCGCCGTCAATCGGGTGGATGTGCTGACCCCTGACGAAGCCGAAGCCTCGCTGCACTTCGTTCGGGACACGCTGGCGACGCTCGAGAAGCGCCCGCCCGAGTTCGTTTACCCGCTCTCCGCCCGGCGAGCCCTTGAGTCGCGGTCCCGGCGGGAACCACCGCCCGACGACTTCCTTCGGTTCGAGAGCGCACTCCGTCACGTGCTGATCGAGCGCAAGTCGGACATCCTGCGCGAACGCGCAGAGACACTGGCACGGAAGGCCACTGACCTGCTCGCCCTGCGGTTGGAGTCCGAGCGTCAGACGCTGAATCTGGCGGCAGAGCAGCTCGCGCAGGCCACAAGGCAGTTCCAGTCGGCGACGGGCGAGATCCGGCGGAAGCTTGAGGAGTCGGGATTCGTGCTGAAGCGCCGGGTCGAAGACATCCACGGCCTGGAGCTGCAGCGGGTCGCCGACGAGACCCGCACCCGCATCACGGCGGCGCTGTGGCCGAAGGTGGAGGCGGCCGTGCGCTCCGCAGCGGGCCCCAAGGCGAGCCGGGTCGTCGAGGAGCTCTCGGGCGAGATCGGGAAGTGGGTGGTTGCCGAGTTGCAGGGCTACTGCGCGCTCACGGAGAGGCACGTGCTCGGCAGTCTCTTGGCTGGCCTTCAGGAGCATGCCGAACGAGTTCAGATCGCGGTCGGCGACGTGGTTGCAGAGGCAAATAGGTTGCTCGGCATGCACGCTGCTGTGCCGCAGGCGATCCCTCCCACTCTGGATCGACCGCGCTTCTACTTCAAGGACTGGGACTATTCCGGCGGGCAGCTCCGGGGATCAAGCTGGCGACTCTGGCTACCTCGGCGCTGGGCGGAGCCCTGCGCGCTGGAACTGCTGCGAGAGGTGCTCGAGCGTCGCATCAACCAGAATCTGGAGGCCGTGCGCTATGACTGGATTCTGCGGCTCGACGACGCGGTGCGCCGGTTCCACGTGTCGGCCCGCGAGCAGCTCACGGTGATCATCGGGGTCGTCCGCGAGGCCATGGACCGGGCCAAAAGGCTGAACGCTGACGGCGGGTCCCAGGCTCGTCTCTCCCAACTCGATCAGCAGATCCGGCAGGTGATACAAATCCGCCGTGAGTTGGCCGTGGGTGTCCAGGAGGAGCCGCATCCTGGGCCGGGCGCCCCAGCCTGACCCACAGCCATGCGCGTGGGTCTTCTCCTGTGGCTGCCCTTCAGCCTGATTGCAGCTCTCATGTCCTACCTCATCACGTATGAGGAGTACCGACGGCACTTCCCCGATCGTAGGCGGGCCGTCCTAGAGGCGGCGAGGATGGCGGCCGTGACCCTGCTCTTCTTCCTCGTTGCGGGCATCGTGGTGAGCCCGCTCCTGGCTCGGCTGGCCCGATAGCATGTTCGATCGCGGCCTCGTAGACCGCAGCTCCCGGTCCGACGTGCGGTGCGGCTCCGCTCTAGTGTCCCTTGGAGCCTGTGGCAGTGTCGTCACGCAGACCGCGCGTGGCAAACCTCAATGGGCCTTCCCGCGCGCCCGCTAGCGTCGAGTTTGACGGCCGGTTCCTCCGGGTGCTACCTATTGTCAAGGAGGTAACACCGTGAAGAAGTCCCCGCTCTGTCGCTTCAGCTTATCGATGCCGGTGGACTTGTTGAAACAGCTCGATGCCCTGTGCAGCGCTAGGGGCTACGACAGCCGGTCCCAGGCGGTCGCCGACATGGTGCGCGGGCAACTTGTGGAACACCGCGCCCAGGCCGGCACCCGCGAGATCGCGGGCAACGTGACGCTGGTCTACGACCACCACAAGCGCAACCTCCAGGCACAGCTGACCGGGATTCAGCACGATCACGGCAGGGCCATCATCGCCACGCTGCATGTCCACCTCGACCACCACAACTGCATGGAGGTCCTCGCCGTTCGCGGCCCGGCCCAAGCGGTCAGGGAGCTCGCGGATCGCTTGATTGCAGTCAAGGGCGTGAAACACGGGAGATTGACCGTGACTACAACTGGGGTGGAGTTCAACCGCTAGCGAGACCACCATGACAATCGAACAGACCAGAAACGATCTCGCTCCCCGACTCATGCCATTGGGAGCGCAGGCAGGACGCCACCTTCCGGTGCTCACGGGGCCCCCGGAGAGCGTCACGATGCGCTCCGGCTACGTCACCCTCCATCCCAGGGAGTCCATTGGCAGGCACTCCACCGGGGCCAATGAAGAGCTGCTCGTCGTGCTCTCAGGCGGCGGCAAGATGCACTTCCCCGCGCATCGATCGCTGGATCTCCGAGCGCCGTGCACGGCCTACTGCCCGCCGCACACCGAGCATGACGTCACGAACACCGGCAAGGGGCCCCTGCGCTACGTCTATGTCGTCGCCGGGGTGTCGTCGCGAGCGGTTCTGTCCCACCCATAGGAGGTAGTCCGTGAACACGTTGGAAGGTGGTGCCCGGGTCGCCTGCCCTGTGACGCTTCCGGATCTGGGTCTTCGGGCGATCTCGACGCAGGGGGTGTTGCTCGCGCTCTCGGCGGCCGTCCTGCCCGCGGTATCGCACCTCGCGAATCTCCCCGTCCGGTGGCTGCTGCCGATGCACTGGGCGGTGTTGCTTGCGGGATTGACCTATGGCTGGCGTGCGGGGATGGCTGTCGGGCTCCTCGCCCCCGGTGCGAGCTTCCTGCTCTCGGGGATGCCCCTGCCCCATATCCTACCCGCCATGACGGTGGAGTTGGCTGCCTATGGGTTCGTCGCGGGGTTCGCGCGGCAGGCGTGGCGATTCGGCCAGGTCGCCAGCATGGCCCTCGCGGTCGTTGCCGGGCGCGTGGTCTTCGTTGTCGTGGCACTCTCGACTGGCGCGGCAACGCCAGGCGTATCTGCCTACCTCAAGGCAGCGTTGCTGCCCGGACTGGCGGCCGCCGCAGCCCAGGTCGCACTCCTTCCCCTCGTGGCCCGCTGGTGGATCCGGAGGGAATCGCGGCGGTAGCGAACGGCGGCCCCGGCGACGATTGTTGGTCGCCGATTGGTCGCCTATTCAAAGTCCACTCCTGTCCTTTCCTGTCCATTCCTGACCACATGAAGAAGCCCCGCTCGCGGCGGCAACCGCAAGCGGGGCATTGCGTGACAAGGACTTCGGTGATCGAGCCGATATTGCCCGTGCAACCTTAGGAAACCGCTGCTCTATCCGTCTGAGCTACGGGGCCGTGCGGCAGCAAGATAGCGCAGTTCGCTCAGCGGGCAAATCAGGCGGAGCAACGGTGCACCCGGGCGTCGCTCATCGGTCGGATCTCTCGGGGTTCGCGTACTTCGCGAGCAGCGCCTCGAACCGCGGATGCTCGCGGATCGGATCCCAGCGCGGGTCCAGGCGAAGCGTGTGGACGCTGACCAAAGAGGGCTCCGCCAGCAGCCGCTCGATCTCGCGGAGCGCGGCCTCGGCGTCGCCAGCTTGAGCGAGGATCCGTGCGCGATCTTCCGCCACCAGTGGGCCGTCGACGGCATCGTTGCGGTAGACCTCGGATCGCTGCAGCCAACTCGCCTCGCGCAGCGCCTGGTCCCGCCGTCCCAGCCCGGCCAGGGCCAGGCCGCGGGCCGCGTGCACGCGCCAGTCGTCGGGGAGTTCCTTCATCACCGAGTCCAAGAGCGCCTGGGCTGAGTCGAACGCCGCGCGCGCCGCTTCGCGATTGCTGCCCAACTGGTGCGCCCAGGCAGTGTACAGGGCGCTGGGAAGGAAGAAGTACTGCGCCTCGAAGACGGAGACGCGCCCGCCCTGAAGCTCCTGCAGCAGGCCGTCGGCGTTCCGCTCCCACAGAAGGAGCGCCGCACGGTGCGCGGCTGTACTCCCCACGGCACCGAGCTCAGCGTCCCTCGGGACGCGGCTCAGAGCCGCCCGCAGCGTGTCGAGCCGTCCCTGCCAACGAACGTAGGTCCATCCTCTCCAGATCGTTGCCACATGCAGGTCCGGCGCGAGACTCAGGGCTCGGTCAAGGGCGCGCACCGCATCGGCGTAGCGATGCGTCATGTCGTAGGTATGGCCACCAAGATCCCAGAACCAGTCCGCGTTACGGGGATCGAGCTGCTCGGCCTTCTCAATCGCCGCGAAGCAGTCATTCCAGTTGCCCAGTCGACGGTCGGCATAGCCAGCCCACGCTACGAGCTCGGCGTCATTGGGCAGGCTCTTCATCGCGATCGAGAACTCGTCCAAGGCCCGGCGGTAGTCGCGGTGCCCGCAGTAGTGCGCCAGGCCCATCGCGATGTGGGCTTGCGGCAGGTCTGGAGCGAGCCGCAACGCGCTCTCCGCCTCTTCGCGCTGGCGCGCCGCTCGCGTCGCGGAAGAATCGTAGCGGAATCGATACATCATGCCATGCACATCTGCGAGCGCCGCGTGGGCGAGCGCGAAGCTCGGATCCGGTCCCAGCGCCCGCTCGTAGAGTTGCTGCGCGGTCTCCAGGTTGCTTCGGAGATAGCCGGGGCGGGTCAAGTACTCGCGCCCCTGCAGGTAGAGCCGATAGGCCTCGGCATTCGCCGTCGGCGCCGCCCTGAGCCTCCCCTGTTCGGTACCGGTCAGCGCCGCACCCACCGCCGCTACGATCTGCTGTGCCACCTCGCTCTGGATCGCGAATGCGTCGTCGAGTGTGCGGTCGTAGCGTTCCGCCCAAAGATGCTCGTCCATCGCCGCATCGATTAACTGCACGTTCACTCGCAACCGCTCGCCCACCACCTGCACGCTTCCCTCCACCACGCTCCCCACCCCCAACTCGTCCGCGATCTGCCGGAGCGGCCTCGACGTGCCCTTGTAGCCCATCACCGACGTTCGACTGATCACCTTGAGCGCCGCCACCTTGGCGAGTTGGGTGAGCAACTCGTCGTGTAGCCCACCCGCGAAGTAGGCGTGTGGTCCCTCGGCACTCAGGTTCTGGAACGGCAGCACAGCGATCTTGCTGTGCTCGCGGACGGGCCTTGCCGGAACCGGTGGGGTCGCTACTGACTCCCTATGGGCAAGTGCCTCGGCGAACAGGGTGACGGGGTTGAACCGGTCGGCCGGGGTCTTGGCCAGTGCGCGCTGCAGCGCGGCCGACACTGCCGCGGGCACCGCTGGCCGCATCTCCGTCACCGGTCGCGGGCTCACATTCAGATGCTGGTGCACGAGACTCTCGGCCGTGGTTCCGGCGAAGGGTGGCACTCCTGCCAGCATTTCGTACAGCACGCAGCCCAGGCTGTAGAGGTCCGACCGGCCATCCAACTCGCGCCCTCCCGTCGCCTGCTCCGGGCTCATGTAGGCCGGGGTCCCCACCGCGAGCCCCGTCGCCGTCAGCTTCTCCCCTCCCGCCACGGCGACGGTCCAGGCGATCCCGAAGTCGGTCACGACCGCGTGCCCTTCCTGCAGCAGGATGTTCTCAGGCTTGATGTCCCGGTGGACCAACCTGCGGCTGTGGGCATAGCTCAGGGCGTCAGCCGCCTCGCGGGCGATCCGGAGCGCGTCGTCCAGCGGCAGTTGTTTCTCCCGGGTCAGCCGGTCACGGAGCGACTCGCCCTCGACGTAGGGCATGACGTAGAAGAGCAGCCCGTCGGCCACCCCGGAGTCATGGAGCGGCAGGATGTGCGGGTGGGTGAGCCGGGCGACAGTCGCGATCTCGCGGAGGAACCGGTCGGGGCCGATGGCGGCGGCGACCTCGGGGTCGAGGACCTTGATGGCGACCTGGCGGTGGTGCTTGAGGTCCTCGGCGAGAAACACGGTCGCCATGCCGCCTCGACCGAGCGTGCGCTCGATGCGGTAGCGGTCGGCGAAGGCGGACTGCAGGCGCTGCGACAGGTCGGGCAAGGGGCGGCCTCCGGGTCGCTGTTCGCGCTCAATCTAGCACAGGGTCCGGCCGGCGGGCCCCCTCTCCCGCCGTGCACTTGGCTACCCTTTGGCTACCCCTTCAATGTCCACTCGTGTCCACTCGTGTCCACTCGTGTCCACATGAAAGCAGAGACCCCGCGGCACCATCTTCCGCGGGGTCTGCTGATTGGCGAGTGTTCCGAAGGACTTACGCGAGGCCCGTTGATCTGGCCGAAATCGGCCTTCCATTAGTTAGGAAACCGCTGCTCTATCCGTCTGAGCTACGGGGCCGTACGCCAGCAAGATAGCGCACTTCGCGCGACGGGGGATTGAGCAGGCACGCGGTCCGTTAGACCGATGCGCAGCGTGGCTGCGACATGTTCGACGCCTCGGCGCTTCCTCACTTCAGGCCCGTCACTAGATAGAGGTCGTCCTGCACGCGGTCGAAGGTGTAGGCGTAGGAGCGGTCGTCGCCCGCGATGACGGCCCAGTAGACGAGCGCCACGCCCGCCCGGTCGGCAGGTCCGACTTCCCTCCACAACCGGCGCTGGCCCGTGGCCACGTCCACGTGGTAGATGCGCGCGGGCACCTCGCCGCGCCGAAAGACGTACAGGCCATGACTGTCGCCGGTCCAGCCCAGGACGACATCACCCGGCGCATCGCCTGGAACTGCACGCGACGGCCCCCCTTGGACGGGGAAGATGCGGTTGGCTCCATGGTAGTCCGACGCGGCGAGGTAGCGCCCGTCCGGTGAGAGGGGGCGCTCCCCCATCCATATGCCCCAAGCGGGTGGGATCACCGGCCGCGGCTTGCCACCTTCGACGGGGACCTCGAACATCTGCGCTGGTGAGTTGGCCGCCTGCCCCCAGAACAGGAGGCGGCGGCCGTCCGGGAACCAGTACTGACCGCTGAGCGGAGTCAGCCCGCCGATTGCCACATCGCGTGCCTCGCCCGCACCAACCGGGAGCACGCGGAGCTTGGGCGGCGTCCCACGCACCCAGACCGCGACCCGGTTCCGATCTGGCGACAGCGCCCCATTCGTGCCTTCCCCCAGTCGCACGGCGGGTGCGCCATCTGTCGAGCGAAGATACGTGGCCGCCGTCCGACCCCCGGCCACACCCTCTTCGCCGAACACCAGCATCCTGCCATCCGGGGAGAGGTCCCAGGGCGACGAGTTGTCGAGCCAGGACAGGTCCCGCTCCTCGGTCTGCCCGGGTCCGAGGACTTCGATTACCCTGCGCCTGCTCTCCGTGGACAAGAGGACGCGGTCGTTCGCGGCGACATCCTGCAGGGCGGCGATACCTGCCAGCCGCAGCAACTGACGTCGGTGGCCGTTCGGGGAGACTGCGCAGACGCTGGTGGATCCAGTGGTGTCCGTCTCCGAATACCAGACCTCGCGTGTACGCGGGTTCCATGCCAGGCCCGTGCAGATGAAGTCGATGGAGCAGAGCACGCGCTCCGGCTTGCCCGGCTCCGCGAACGCCAGTTCTCCCCCTGCATTGGTCGCGGTCGGCCGCCAGAAGGCGACGCCGCGGCCGTCCGGGGTGACTCGCAGGAAGAGGGCTCCGTACAAAGGCCGGGCGATGCTCGTGCCCAGCGGCATCTGAACGTAGAACCAATCCGAGTCGGAGGGTGCCACGGCCAGTCGGTCCTCATCCCGCGTCCAGTCCGCGTCGTAGACGTCATCGCGGACGGCGCGGGGCTCGCCGCCCCCGAGCGGCACCCGGGCGAGCGTGCCCTTGTTGAACTGGTTGAACAGCATCGGTCGGAGTTGTACTGCCAGCTCCCCGCTTGACGAGATCGAGAGCAGCCTGGCGTCCGCGATCCCGAATGGTCGCGACTCGGGATTGCCCGGGCGGAGGCTGAAGATCTCGCTCGGCCTCCCGTCCCAGCGCGCGTCGTAGACGACCGTCTGCCCGTCGGGCGCGAAGCGGGCGCGGCCGATGGTGCCACGACGGAAGGTGAGGCGTTGGTAGGAAGGCGCGGCCGAAGCCGCAGTTCTCCATGATCCGCGGCCGGCGAAGAACGCAAGGGCGGCGAGGACCGCGGCTGCGGCGACGATCGTCGCGAGGCGGGACGTCGGCCTTCGACTCGGCGTGGCAGTGTGCATCGCGCCCGGCGTTCCCTCGGTCGCCCTGGACACCGCCTCCAACGCGAAAGCCAGATCGCTCGCGCTCTGGAACCGCTCGGCCGCTTCCTTCTCCAAGCACCGCCGCACCAGCGGGTCCAGCCCCGGCGGAATCTCGCGCCCGCTCGCCGACAGTGGCGACGGCTCTTCATTCAGGATCGCGTGCAGCGTCTCGACGTAAGAGGCCCCGTGAAACGCTCGCCGCCCCGTCAGCGACTCGTAGAGGATCGCCCCCAGCGCGAACAGGTCCGAGCGGGCGTCCGCCCCCTGGCCCCGCACCTGTTCCGGCGCCATGTAGCCCACCGTCCCCAGGATCGCCCCCGTCTCGGTCGCCGCGATCGAGATCGGCTTCTCCCCCGCCGGCGCCAGCACTTCGGGCCGGGTCAACTTCGCCAGCCCGAAGTCCAGCACCTTCACCCGCCCGTCCTTCGTGATGAACAGGTTCTCGGGCTTGAGATCCCGGTGGACGATCCCCTTCTCGTGCGCCGCCGCCAGGCCGTGGGCGGCCTGCGCCGCCCAGTCCACCGCCTTGCGCACCAGGATCGGACCCGCGGCGAACCGGGCGCGCAGCGACTCACCCTCGAGCAGTTCCATCACGACGAACGGCGCCCCCTCGTGGGTGCCAATGTCGAGAATCGTGCAGACGTTAGGATGGTTCAGCGCTCCGGCAGCACGGGCTTCCTGCTCGAACCGCTTGATGCGCTCGGGGTCGCGCGCCAACTCGGCGGGGATGACCTTGATGGCCACGTCGCGCCCGAGGCGGGTGTCGTGGGCGCGGTAGACCTCGCCCATGCCGCCCGCGCCGATCCAACCCACGATTGCGTACGGGCCGAGGCGGGTGCCGGGCGGGAGCGTCATCGGGCACCGTCCACGACGAAGAGAGTCGAGAGCATGTGGGAGTGGGAGTAGGCGTAGATGTGCGGGTCGTCAGCCATGCTGACGTTGATCACGCGGACAAGGCCGGTCCGATTCCCCGTTCCCAGCAGCATCACGGAATCGCGCCGTCCGGTGGCGAGAGAGAGCCGATCCACCCGGCACGGTATCTGTCGCGGGTCGAAGACGAACACGGACAGCCCGTCCTTGCTCCAGCGTGCGATCCCTTCTTTGGCCGTGATACCAGGCACGGGTCGGGGCGTTCCTCCCTCGACTGGATAGATCGCCCACGAGCCGTCACTCCCGCTGGCCAACACGAGCCTGCCATCGGGCGACAGGGCACCAAGGTGAGTACCCTCCGGCGTGATCGCGCGTGGTGCGCCGGTCGGGACTTCCTGGACGTACACGCGCGAGCTTCTTCCCGGCTCAATCCCGCAGAGAACGACACGCCGCCCATCGGGGAACCACGCTCCCCCGCTCTCGTAGGCGACGATGTTCCCGCGGTCGAGCTTCACCGGCTCACCGGCGCCGGTCGGGTAGAGCATGGGACGCGCAGGGGACGTCGGCACGAAGGCCAACGCCCATCGACCGTCCGGAGATACCTGCTGGGCGTCGCCTTCACCCAGCCGCACGACGGGGGACCCGTCCGTTCCCCTGAGACAGACTTGGTAGTTGACGTTGTGCTGGCCACCGGTTTCGGTGAACAACATCGTCCGCCCATCGGCCGAGAGAGAAAGCTCGCCGGAGCCATCCAGCCAGGACAGGTCCCGCTCGTCGCTCGCACGCGGCGGTCGAGCCGAAATCCCGAGTCGGAGGTCGTCCCGGGTGACGAGCCAGCGACCCCGCCGGGAGATATCGTGGATGATCAGTGCGCCCGAGCTCTGCTGGGCGAGGCGTCTCTTGCCCGAGAGCGTGACCGCGAAGACCCACCCACCGAAGCTGGATGTGATACTGCTGTCTGCTCCGGTGAAGTAGATCTGCCCACCGTCCGGTGACCAGACGATTCCCTCCTCCGCGGCGTAGCCGATGGAGAGCTCGGTCACCCGGCCGGAGAGATCCGTCACCTTGATCGAGCCGCGGTCGTCCCACCTGGAGGGGTGATCGAAGAACGCAATCCGGTCGCCCCGCGGCGAGAATCGAACATCGCTCAGGTAGCCGCCCGATTCGCACAGGACCTTTCCAATCGGATACTCGAGGCGGTCTCTGCCGCCGACCTCGCGGATGATCGCCAGGGCCGAGCCTTCGGGATTCCAGTCGGCGTCCCGCACGTTCTCGAGCAGTTCCCGCGGGGCCTCCGCTCCGAGCGGCAGCCGCGCCAGCGTACCCTTGAAGACGCAGTGCGCGATGTGCATCGCGTCCGTGAGCACCGCCAACTCTCCGCTCGACGACACGGCCAGCAGATGAGTCTGGCGCAATCCGAGCGGGCGTGGCGCGATGTACTCGGGACGGATCGAGAACAGTTCCGGCGTGTTCCCCTCCGGGGCCGCACTGAAGATGATGCTCTGCCCGTCGGGCGTGAATCGCGCGTTGAAGATCGCGCTGGGCTGGAATGTCTTCGGGCTGAAGGTCACAGCGCGCGAGCCCTCCGACCGCATCCATGCCACAACGACGATGACGGCGACCAGGGCGGTGCAACCAAGTACCGCAAACGGCAGCAGCCACCCGGTGCGGCGGCGCCGTCCTTCGGCCACGCGTGCCGGCGCGGCTGCCGCCCCGGCTGCGCTCCCGCTGACGGACTCCAGCGAGAATGCCAGGTCGCTCGCGCTCTGGAAACGCTCGTCCGGGCTCTTCTCTAGACAGTGCCGCACGATCGGCTCGAGCCCCGGCGGGAGTTCGCGCCCGCTCGCCGAGAGCGGCGCCGGCTCTTCGTTCAGGATCGCGTTCAGCGTCTCGACGTGCGACGCCCCGTGGAACGCACGCTTCCCCGTCAGCAACTCGTACAGGATCGCCCCCAGCGCGAACAGGTCCGAATGGGCGTCGGCGTTCTGCCCCCGCACCTGCTCCGGAGACATGTAGCCCACCGTCCCGAGGATTGCCCCGGTCTCGGTGGCCACGATCGAGATGGGCCTCTCCCCGGCCGGCGCCAGCACCTCCGGCCGCGTCAGCTTCGCCAGGCCGAAGTCCAGCACCTTCACCCGGCCGTCCTTCGCGAGGAACAGGTTCTCGGGCTTCAGGTCGCGGTGGACGATGCCCTTCTCGTGCGCCGCGGCTAGGCCGTGGGCGACCTGGGCGGCGTAGTCGATGGCCTTGCGGGCGGGGATGGGCCCGGCGTCGAGTTTCTGGCGCAGCGACTCGCCCTCGAGCAGCTCCATCACGACGTAGGGCGAGCCGTCGTGCGTGCCGAGGTCGTGGATCGCGCAGACGTTGGGATGGTTCAGCGCCCCGGCGGCGCGCGCCTCCTGCTCGAAGCGCTTGACTCGCTCGGGGTCACGGGCGGACTCGGCGAGGATGACCTTGACGGCGACGTCGCGGCCCAAGCGGGTGTCGCGGGCGCGATAGACCTCGCCCATGCCGCCGGAGCCCAGCGGGGTGAGGATCGTGTAGGGTCCAAGGGTGGTGCCTGCGGCCAGCATCGGCTCTCCTACGGGTGGAGGCGAGCGGGTTCGGCTCCGGGAACCGGATGCCAGACTACACGTCCACGCGGATGGGTCAACCCGCAGACGCTCGGCCTGTTTGGTCGCCGATTGGTCGCCTATTCAAAGTCTGCTGCCATGAAAATGATGCCCCCCGGGCCGGGATCGGTTGGCTTCCGGGGTTACGCCGCCTTCCTTTCGATCTGGACGTGGTAGCCGAGGCGCTCGAGGCGACGGACCAGGTTGCGGGTGACGTGCTGGTGGCCGACGCGGTCCAGGTAGCCTTCCCCCAGGTCGTGGTAGGCGACTCCGGTGGCCAGCATGTGGTAGGCCGCGACCAGGATCTTGTGAGCCACCGCGAGGGCTGCGCGCTTGTAACCCCGCCGGGCCTTGAGGCGGTAGAACTTGTCCTTGAGGTAGCCCGAGGTTCGGGCAGCGCTGGTGGCGGCCTCCACCAGCGCGGTCTTGAGGTGCGGGTTGCCGCGGGTGGTGCGACCGCTCTTGCGTTTCCCGGCACTCTCATGGTTGCCCGGAGCGACCCCGGCCCAGGCGGCCAGGTGGTGCACGCTGCGGAACACGCTCATGTCGACGCCCAGTTCGGCGATGATCACGGCGGCCACCACCCGGTCGACCCCGGGGATCTCGGTCAGCAGGGTGTGCCAGCTCCGATAAGGCTCCAGCCGCTGGTCGATCAGTTGATCGAGCGCCGTGATCTCGACCTCCAACTGCTCGAGCCGCCGGAGCTGGAGGCCCAGCAGCAGGCGATGGTGGGTCTCGATCCGTCCCACCAGGGCGCGCTCGAGCGCCGGGATCTTGGACCGCAGCCGACGCTGCGCCAGTTGCGCCATCTGCGCCGGGGTCGACACCCCGTCGAGGATCGCGTGCAGCATCCGCATGCCCGAGACCCCGAACACGTTGCTGGCCACGCTCGCCAGCTTGAGATTGGCGCTCTCCAGCAGCTTGAGCAGCCGATTGCGCTCCGCACTGCGACTCTCCACCAGCTTGCGGCGATAGCGCACCAGGTCCCGCAGTTCGCGGATCGGCGGGGGCGGCACGAAGCTCTTGGCGATCAACCCATGGCGCACCAGCTCCGCGAGCCACTCGCTGTCCTTCACGTCGGTCTTGCGCCCCGGCACGTTGCGGATGTGCTGGGCATTGCCGACGATCAGCTCGAAGTGCCCCTCCAGCACCGCGTACACCGGCTTCCAGTACACCCCGGTGCTCTCCATCCCGACGTGCGTGCAGCCCTCGGCGAGGAGCCAGTCACGCAGCGCCTCCAGATCGCGCGTGAAGGTCAGGAACGTCCGCACCTCCTGGCGCGGCCGCTCGTGGGCGCGCCCCACCAGCAGGCACGCCACCACCGTCGCCTGGCCGACGTCGATTCCACAGCCGCGTTCCACGATCGGTTCCATCTCACCCTCCCGCATGCGCAGGCGATCGCGGCGCCAGAGGTAACGTCAGACACTGCCATGCGTCCTTCCCGTTTCCGGGTGCGACAAAAGGTGGTACCTAGAGCTGGCGCGGATCAGTCTGTCCCACGGGGTCCAACCCACCGCAGAGTATGAGCGACCTCCACGCGATCACCGCTCCGCCACGGTAGCGCCACCGACGGGCCCGCGTCACCACGGCGCCCAACGGCGGCCATTTTCATCGCAGGTGGTGCGCCGCAGGCGCATGAGGTCTGTCCCCTCCTGTCCCCTCCTG
>Ga0315295_10003179_pt1 | contig 13946 bp, 14 predicted proteins | sample YL17G14_0_MG_FD_204453 | JGI IMG/M metagenome (GOLD analysis project Ga0315295, IMG submission 204453) | Sediment microbial communities from Yellowstone Lake, YNP, Wyoming, USA - YL17G14_0 | ecosystem: Environmental > Aquatic > Freshwater > Lake > Sediment | place: USA: Wyoming | collected...
AACGGATTTAAGATGCGGGTTATGCTCAAACGGAGCGATTTATCCGGTCTGATGCCCTGAAGATGAGGGCGTGCAAGGTGAAAGCTCAAAACGAATTTTGCTTTGTGTAGAGTGTAAAAGCATGGTAGGTGTTTGGTTACGCTACTAAAAAGGAGAAGTTAAGATGGTCCGTAAGATCGTCGAAAAAGTTCCGGATGAAGTTCTGCAAAAGGATCTTGAAAAATATCAGCAAAAGGCCATTGACCTCGGGGCAGCCGATGCTAAAATTGTTACTACCGACACAATCTTGATTGACGAGCGGGTTCGGGCCAAGTGTTTTGTTCCTGCCTGCAGCAGCCTCGGGAAAAACGCCCATTGTCCTCCCCATGCCCTGGATCTGGATTTCATGCGCAGAGTGGTGAATAACTTTCGGTATGCGATTTTTTATATGCTGAAAGTTCCTTCTGATGAACTGGTTGGGCCGGGATTTAAAGAAAAAAAGCTGGGGGGACGATCGGCCATGTTAAACTGGAAAATTTCGGCCCAGATTGAATCCGCGGCCTATTATGATGGTTATCACCTGGCCATGGGCTTTGCCGGTGGCCCTTGTGAGCCTTACCTTTGTCCGAATCAGACCTGCCGCCTCCTCGAAACAAAAGAAGGCTGCCGGAATCCTTTCCGGTCCAGGCCCTCGATGGAGGGGGTAGGAATGAATGCCCTTTTGATGGCCGCCAAAGTCGGCTGGGAAATCTATCCGGTTGGAGGTTCTCTTTCCCCTACCGATATCCCCCACGTAATCCGGTTGGGCCTCGTCCTCATTTATTGAAATATTGGAACGTACCCTATTTTTTTAAGGGTGGAATCCTTAGCATTTGTCGGGCTTCAGCCGGCGAGACGATTTCGCAGCCCAATTCTCGGCCAAGACGAGCTGCTCGGGCAACCAATTGGGCATTGCTTTCCGCCAGTTGCCCTTTCCCGTAATGGACATTATCTTCAAAGCCTACCCGCACGTGCCCTCCAAGAAGAATAGAGAGCGTTGTTGCCGGCAACTCATCCGAACCAACCCCCATCGTGGTGAAGATGGAATCGGGAGGTAAGGTGTTTACAAGCTGCATTAAAAGCTGAGGAGAATAAGCCATATATCCTCGATTGATTCGTCGCATTCCCAGAACGAAATTATACAAATAGGGTTTGGTCAGCAGGCCTTTTTCGATTAGACGATAAGTGTCTTCCATGACAACGGGGTTGAAGACTTCCAGTTCCGGTTTAATCCCTCGATCCAGCATGGCCTTAGCCCCTGCTTCAATTTCCGGGAGGGTCATCACCCAGATATTTTCTTTCCCTCCGAAGGTAACCAAACGGGTAAAAGTGATATCTAAAGACGCCATCTCGGGATTCATTTCGATGGCTTTAATTCTTTTATCGTCCGAAAGGCGGGGGATATAATCAGAAGCCGTACTATGCTGGATGATAATATCGCAATTCTTCTCCCGGATTCGGCGGTCAATCTCCCTTAAGACATCCGGGTCGGAAGTAGCCTTACGACTCTTGGGATCGCGCGCATGAATATGAACGATGCTGGCTCCTTCATTCCAGCATTCATAAGCTGTTTGGGCAATCTCCTCTGGTGTTTCGGGTAAGTTTGGATTGGCTTCTTTCCCTTGAAAGGCGCCAGTTGTAGCTACGGTTAATATCAACTTTTCTGTTGTTCTAAGCTCCCGCATCTCCCCTGCCTCCTTTTTTCTCTTCATCTTCTTTGAATCACATTAAACCCTGCCATTTTCAAGCTTCGGCATTTTTCTTAAGGGTTAAAGAAAAGTTATTCTTTTGGATCTTGATATAGTTTGAATTTTTCCTCTTGCTCAGTTCTTTGATCAAGTTCAACAAGGATCTTCCGGTTGTAGAATATTCGGTTGGAATCGGCCCGGCTTCCTTCATGGTCTTGAGATCCTTTTCATTGACTAAAATCAACAATAACAGTTCCTCTTCAGAATATCCAGGTCCAATCTCTCGGCGTAAATCCTCAAACGAGATCTGAGGACGGGTCCAATGAACAAGTTCTTTCCCCCTAGGTAAGCTCATAATTCGATCCAATACCTTGGGATCCACAGGGGCAGGCGGTTTTCCATAATGCCCTAGGGCGCACATCATGAATTCATCCGTAATCGTTTTATAGCGTTCCCCCTGGATAACGTTTAATGAAGCCTGGGTAACCACAAATTGAGAGAAAGGAGTCACCATAATCGGGTACCCTAATTCTTTACGCACCAACACGCAATCCTCCAAAACCTCTTTGAGGCGGTGTTCAAATTTGATGTCAGCCAGCTGCCTTCGCAGGTTCGAAATCACACCTCCCGGGACCTGGTGTTCATATTGAAATAATTCATATTCCACCGGCGCTCCGACCGGGAACCCTTCGTTCCGGGCGACCTCCCGAAAATGATTGGCAATGGCTTCCAAAAGCTCCTCGTTTACGCTGGAGGTGTATCCCAACAGGCGCGCATTTCTTAAGAAATTCTCCGTGGCGGGTTGCGAGGGGCCATTCCCCATAGGCCCTACCGCGCAGTGGAAAGTCTTGACTCCCAGTTTCATGGCTTCCAGATAACATAAAGGTGCAAGTCCAGTGGTGCAGTGGGAATGAATCTCCAAGGGATATCCACTCAAATTTTTCTGCATGATAGGAACCAGCGTACATATCCGTTCCGGGGTTAGCAATCCTCCGGGATCTTTCAGATAGATGGCATCCGGTTTCATTTTTGCAGCATCCCGGGTTTTTTGGGCAAAGTACTCATCCGTATGGTAGGGGCTATGAGAGTAAATGACCGCAGCAATGACCTTCAGGCCAGCATTTTGAGCATACCGGACCCCTGGAGCCATATTCTCCATGTCATTGGAGCATTCCATCAAGGTCACTCGCCCCAGGCCCACTTTGGCTAAATTCTCCATCCAAAGGCCCATCGCCGGCCCCGGTGTTAACTTAAATAAATGGAGGGTGTTGCCCAGCATCATATAGGAGAGAAGGGTATCCGGTAAGAGCTTCTTGAGCATGCGCATCCGATCCCAAGGATTTTCTCTCAGGTAGCGAACGGCATATTCAAAGTGGCTGATCGAGGTGCAGTCCATCGCTTTAAATCCAGCCCGATTCATCACGGGGGCGATTTTCATCATCATAGCCGTGTTCATCTTCTCGCCCCATTGGCTGGCATTGGCATCCCGCATGGAGGTGTCGACAATTTCTATTTCATTCATGGTCACTCCTTAGGGTGGGTAAAACAACTTCCTCTAACCAGCGGGTATTCACTCTTCCCTGCAAAAAATCGGGATGTTTTAATAACCGCTGGTGGAACGGAATCGTTGTTTCTACCCCCGAAACGATAAAGTTTTCTAAAAAATATTGCATCCGCTCAATGGCTTGGGAGCGATCTTTTCCTTTGGCAATCACTTTGGCAATCAAAGAATCATAATAAGGGGGAATGATATATCCGGGAAAGCAATGACTATCCATCCGTACGTCTACATTTTCTAAGAAAGTCCACTGTTCAATGCGACCCGGAGTGGGGAAAAATCCATTGTTAGGAGATTCCGCATTGATCCGGCATTCAATCGCGTGTCCCTTCAGATGGATATCTTTTTGAGCATAACGCAGGGGTTCCTGGTTGGCGATGTGCATTTGCTCCTGCACCAAGTCCACACCTGTGATCTGTTCAGTCACTGGGTGTTCCACCTGGATTCGGGTGTTCATTTCCAAAAAATAGAACTCCCTCCGATCCTGGTCAAAAACAAACTCGATGGTGCCTGCACTTTGGTACCGGATGGACTTGGCAATGGCCACGGCTGCATGACAGATCTTTTCCCGAAGTTGGGGAGAAAGCACAGTCGAGGGAGCTTCTTCCAGAATCTTTTGATGCCGTCTTTGCAGGGAACAATCCCGTTCGCTCAAATGGATGATGTTCCCATAATGGTCCCCCAGAATTTGAACCTCGATGTGACGAGCATTGGGAATATATTTTTCCAAATAAAGCGTCCCATCGCCAAATGCGGATTGGACTTCAGCTGAAAGCGTATCAAAAGTCGCCCTTAAATCATCCGGGTGGTGAGCAATCTTCATCCCCCGCCCTCCACCACCCGCTACCGCTTTCAAGATAACAGGAAAGCCAATCTTTTCTCCAATTCGGGTTGCCTCCTGAACATCACGAACTTTTTCCGATCCGGGAATGGTGGGTACTCCGGAATCTTTGGCAATCCTACGCGCCCAAAGCTTATTGCCCATTTCGCGGATATTTTGGGGCGAAGGACCGATAAATTGGATATTATTTTTTCCGCAGACTTCGGCTAATTCGGGCTGTTCAGCCAGGAATCCATATCCCGGATGGAGAGCATCCGAATGGGTTCCCAAGGCCGCAGTAATTAATAAATTAATATTCAAATAACTATCCAGGGCCCTCGGAGGTCCTACGCAAACCGAGCGATCCGCCATTTTGGCTGGCAAACTTTCTCGGTCTGCCTCGGAAACAACAGCAACCGTTTCAATGCCCAGGGATTTACAAGCGCGGATAATGCGGACTGCGATTTCTCCTCGGTTGGCGATCAAAACCCGTGAGATATTTTTCATGGGGTGGAAAGCTCTCCAGTCCGGCTTTCTGGTTTGATGAGGAAGAGGATTTGATTGTATTCAACCATCTGATTATTTTCCGCACAGATCTTAACGATGCGCCCTTTTACTCCCGCCTTAACTGCGTTAAAGAGTTTCATTACTTCAATTAGGCAGACGGTATCATTGTCCTCTACCCTTTTTCCCACTTCGGCAAATGGCGGTGCTCCGGGTTTGGGAGAGCGGTAAAAAATTCCTAGGGTGGGGGCTTTGACAGGAAGGAGCCCGTCTTTTTCATAAGGGGTGCTATCAAATAATCCAGCCTTTGGCTTTTCTGCTTGGGTAGGAACCTGAACTTGTGGGTACTTTCCTGCGCTACTTCGGGCCACGAGAGGTTCTTGAGTTACAACCGGTCTGCTGGGTTCCGGAGTGGTCGGTTGCCGTGACGGGCTAGTAATCCGGCCTCCACCTTTTCCAACCGTTAATTTAAAATCTCCGCTCTCGAGATGGAGTTCATCGAAAGGAGATTCGTCGATCAACTTTAAAATCTGGATAATTTCCTCGGTGGTTAACGGCATAAGATTATTTTCCTTACTCAAGGGTCATCCTCCTTAAAAAAATTATCGGATTCAAAGGAATGGAACTTTCGGGATTGTGGATAGAATCCTGGCGGTAGCTTCCAGCATGTGTTGATCCAGCTTATTCAGTATAAACGAAAAATTTTCGGTCATGGTAATAAACAGCCACCAAAACAATCCGTCCAAATCGAACGAGTTTTCTTTAAGGGAAAAAGATCAATCTTTGCCGTGAGAATCTCTTCGCCTTTACCTCCTTCTCCCTGAATCCAGCTTTCGCAGGAAACCGCTTCTCTCATGAACTTTTTTATTTCCTCATGGGTTTGGTAGGCTGGAGGGACAACAATTAAACTTTGTCCGCCTTCCGGAGGTATCCCGGGATCCTCCGTAAAGATTTTTAAAGACCACGCGGCATTATTGGGAGCCACAATGGGGATTTTGTAATCCAGGACGCGAGATATAAGGGCCATCTTCTTTTGCGGCTTTTTCTTGAAAATCAGACAGGGATTAAAAATCATCTCCACCCCCGCCCGGGATAATTGATAAAAACCTTCCGGGAAACCCCATCCGTCTATACAAATGAGGATCCCGATTTTCCCCCAGGGTGTTTCCATCGGGACATATTCATTCCCGCTGGAAAAGGGTTCGATTCCCGGAACAATATGAACTTTTCTCTGCCGCCCGACCACCTGCCCTTCTGAACCGATTAGCACGCTTTCATTGAAAAGACTTCGGCCCTGCTGGACCAAAAAACTCGCGATGACGAAAAGCTTTAATTCCCGAGCTGCCCGGCGGATCTCTTCTTCTCCAGAAGCCGGGTAAGCCTCCGGGAAACAAGCCAGATCCACCCCCAAAGCAGAAGCTTTTTTTAAGAGATCTACCGCATGGCCTACGTTTTCCGGATTCAAAAGATGGCCAATGGGTAAAGCCTGAATTGCCGCAACATCTACAACCCTGCTCATTTCTTCTTCCATTCTTTTACCTTAAATGGCTAAATAGGCCTTCTTTACATGCGGGTTATCCAGCAGGTCTTTCCCTTTGCCTTCCATAACAACTCTTCCGTTTTCCAGAACATAGGCCCGGTCACTGATCTCTAGTGAAAAAAAGACATTTTGCTCGACTAATAATATCGTCACCCCTCTTCCATTAATTTCTCTGATCGTATCAAATATTTTGGCAATCAAAAGGGGCTGTAATCCGATGGATGGCTCATCGATCATGAGCAAGTCGGGCTTAGACATTAATGCCCGTCCGATGGCTACCATTTGCCTTTCCCCACCGCTGAGCGTGTTGGCCATTTGGTTTTTTCTTTCGGCAAGTCGGGGGAAAAGTTTGAATACTAAATCCAGGCTTTCGGTTCGCTCGATCTTGGCCCTTTTAATATAAGAGCCCATTTTGAGGTTATCGAGAACAGTCATGTCGGGAAAAAGATTTTTTTCTTCCGTAATCAGCGCAATTCCCAAGCGGACGATTTCCTCTGGCGGTAAACCATCAATCCTTTGATTGCGGTAGGTAATCAAATCGGTTTCCCCTGTTTTCATGGGTTTCAGCAGACCGAGTGCGGTTTGGAGCAAAGTACTTTTCCCTGCTCCATTCGGTCCTAGCACGGTTACAATCTCCCCTTGCTCCACCCGTAACGAGACGTCCCACAAAACCTGCACTTTTCCATAGCCAACATTGAGTCCTTTGATTTCAAACATAACGCTCTCCCAGGTAGGCTTTGATAACCTCTGGATTCTCAGCTACTTCTTTCGGGGTGCCTTCCGCAATCTTTTCCCCGTAGTTTAAAACGATGATGCGATTGGATATCGACATTACGGCTTTCATGATATGTTCGACCATGAAAATCGTAATTCCTTTCTGATTGATTTTCCTGAGGAGATGGAGGGCTTCATCGATTTCCGTAGGGGTAAGACCGGCCATGATTTCATCCAACAGAATCACTTCCGGATCTGTAGCTAAAGCTCTTGCCAGTTCCAGACGACGCCGATCCTTTGTGGTCACTTCATTCGGAGTTAAATGGATTTTTTCCCCCAAGCCAACAAATCGTAAAATCTCTTCCGCCTTATCCCGTCCCTGCGGTAGGCTGAGTCCTTGTCCATACATGGCACCGACCATCACATTATCCAAAATGGTCATCTGGGAAAACGGTTGCACGATCTGGAATGTTCTGGCAATGCCAAGTCGACAAATCACATGGGGGCTTTTATTTTTCAGTGATTCCCCCTTGTAGAAAATTTCCCCGCTGGTTAAAGAATAGATGCCGGAGATGCCGTTGAATAAAGTCGTTTTGCCCGAACCATTGGGCCCAATCATCCCCAGGATATCCCCCTGGTTCAGGGTTACTTCCACGGAGTTAAGGGCCATGAGCTCGCCAAAATTTTTCTTTACTTTATATATTTTAAGAATTTCGATTGTAAACACCACCTTTCTGATTATTTTACTCTGGCTTTTTCTTTAACCAGACCCACAATCCCACGGGGCAAAACCAGAACAACAAATACCACAACGAATCCTACAATAATGAGATAGGAATATTTAAACTCTGCCCACAAAACCTCTTCGACTGCAGCGAGAAATGATGCGCCGATAATGGGCCCCAGAAGAGTTCCCGCCCCTCCCAAAAAAGCCATAATGATCATACGCATCGTAATCAATACGTTGAAAGCATCGCCTGGATATAGAAAGGTCATCCAGTAAGCATAAATTCCCCCGATGATTCCGGCAATAAAAGCACTGATTCCAAAAGCTACGAGTTTACAACGAAAAGTATTCACTCCGCTGACTTCCGCCGCCAATTCCGCTTCGCGGATCGCCATCAAAGCCTTTCCGAACTTCGATTTTTCAAACCAGTAAGTTACACCGATGGTTAGAATGACCGTTGAAAACATAATATAGTAGAAGAATAGATAATTCGTGTATATCGGCAGGGATAAACCATTCCCACCCCCTGTAAATCGATCAAATTCCATAACGACCTGCTTCATCGCTTCTGCAAAAGCCAACATGGCAATCGCAAAGTAAGCCCCCCTTAGCCGCATCGTGGGGATTCCCACAATTACCGCCATAACGGCTGCCAAAATCGCACCGATAAACATCGCCGGGAAAAAGGGCATTCCCAGATGGACCATTAAAACGCCGGTCATATAGGCCCCGATGCCGAAAAATGCGACATGGCCAAAGTCTAGATAGCCTGTATATCCCGTTAAAAGATTGAGGCTGCCCGCTAAACCGATCCACATAAAAATAAATGTCAAAAACCGCAACCAGTACCCAGAGGCTTTTAAAGGGGCCATTACAGCGAATAGAATTAAAATTAAAAAAATACCCCATTTTAATTTATGGAAAGCTTTCATGATCGCTTTACACCAATCCCTTTCCGAAAATTCCAGCAGGTCGAACAATCAATACGACATAGAGCACTAAGAAGACCAAAATATAGGTCATTCCTGCGCCCAAAAAGTTTGTGCTCAAGGATTGAAGAATTCCAAGAATCAGACCACCGGCCAATGCCCCCGGAATGTGTCCAAGTCCACCCAGAACCACGATAAAAAATGAAAACAGCAGGTAATCTCCCCCCATAGAAGGGAATACCGAGAAGCTCAAACTGATGAGGGATCCTGAAATCGCAGTGATGGCAGCCCCCAGACCAAAGGTTACGGCATAGATCATCGATGGTCTGACACCTTGGATTCTCGCGCCAATTTTGTTTTGAGAAGTTGCTTTGATCGCCCGGCCTAAATCCGTGCGCTGTAAAAACAAGTAAAGGGCGCCCACCGCCGCCAAGGCGAAACTAAATGTGGCTAAGCGAACATATGGAATGGTAAAAGACAAAATCTTAAAATTGGCTCCGGCATATTCAGGGTTTACGAGACGATAATCCCCTTTCCAGACAGTGAGCGCCAAGTTGGAGATAATCAGGGATAAGCCAAAGGTTAACAAGAGAGACATGATCTCAGGGGCCTCGATGATTCGGTTGATGATATATCTTTGAATTAAAAATCCAAAAATAAAAAGGATTACAAAGGATACAGGAATAGAAAGGAATGGGTCGATGCCGTAAAGCTTAAATAGCCAATACGTAATGAATGCTCCCAGCATGATGAATTCTCCGTGGAGAATATTAACGATCCTCAATACGCCAAAAATCAAGGAGAATCCAACAGCAAAAGAAGCATAAATTCCACCAATCAATATTCCGTTGATCAAGACTTGCGTAAGCATTGGCAGCGACCCAAATCCTTTCTTAATTATTTTTTAATCAGGAAAAAACTACCTTTTCCCCCATGGCGGAGCGGGACAGACTAATGTCCCTTCAGCCTGATCTTTTGGGGCTACCCAAAATACCTTTCCTGTCTGAACCTGGAAAATCGCCAAAGGACTCGCCTCATTCAACCCGGTAGGACCAAACCTAACGGGTCCAGCTGCGGTAATAAGCCTTGGGATTGAAGTCAATCTCCTTGCTCTGTTTCATCACCATCATCGCCACAATGGCATGGGAGCCCACGCATAGAATGTCAGGATTTTTAGCTTTTATCTTTTGCAAAATGGGAGTAATATCTTCCATTGCTGCCGGATAAGTCTCATAAAAAACCACCTCAAACCCATATTTTTCCGCATATTTTTGAATCCCCCGGCAGATGATAGATAGAAGGGGATTGGGGGAGCAATGACCGCGACGGTTTTGGGTTTGGGAGATACCGTGGAAAACATCCTCATGAATGCTTCCGGCTGATCTGCTGCCAGTTTTAAGGTGCAAAATAGGAGTTTAAAGACCCTCTGAAAGAGGGTCGGAATCCTACCGTGAAAAAAAATGTCAGGTTTTTTTGTCTGAATGCACAGGCAGGTTATGCCCGTGCATTCAAAAAAATTTTCTTATCTCGCGCTCCATTTAGGGGCCGGATAAATTAGAGGCGCCTCAGCCCATTCTGCGGGGTCAACGCAAACTGGTTTCCCTTTCTGGGTCTGAGAGATGCTGAGGGGGTTTCCGATATTCAGGCCAGTAGGACCGAATTTAATAGGTCCCGCTGCGGTAGTAACATTAAGATTTGCCAGTTCCTCCCGGACTTTAACCCTTTTTTCCTCGGTAAGTGGCGGGGTTACCCCAGCTTTTTCAATGGCCATCTGGAATGCGATCCCTCCGGCAACAGCACAAGCCTGGGTTCCATCCGGATTGCTCCCATATTTCTTTTTAAAAGACTCCACAAACTGCCCTGAAGTCCCCAACAGAGCATCTTTGAAGGGGGCCTTCGTGGATAAGTAGTTGTACTCCAGGACATACTCGGCATCTTTGCCGAGTTCCTTGGCGAAATCCGGGTTGAGGGTCCCGAAGCTGAAACAATAAGCCTTGGGATTGAAATCGATCTGCTTGCTTTGTTTCATGACCATCATGGCTACGATTGTATGAGACCCCACACAAAGGATGTCCGGGTTTTTGCCCTTTACCTTCTGCAGAATGGGAGTAATGTCTTCCATTTCCACCGGGTAGCTTTCATCGTGGACGACCTCGAACCCATATTTTTCAGCGTAATTTTTGAATCCTTTGGCGGAAGACAGGTAGAATGGCGCCTTAGGAGCAATGACGGCAACGGTCTTCGGTTTGGGAGTTAATTTGCTGAACATTCTCATATAAGGATCTGCCAAATCATCGGCATTACGCAGGGTGCAAAAAAGGTATTTGAACCCACGGGCAAAAAGAGTTCCGGCATTGCCGGCGGCTTCGATCATCGGAACTTTATATTTTTCTGTAATCGTGCTGCTGGGACCTACGCAGTCACTGGAGAACGGTCCAAAAATAAGATCTACTTTATCCTCCGTGATGAGTTTTTCCATCAGTTTGGTAGCGGTCTGGGGATCACTCCGATCATCATAATAACGGATCTCCACCAGATATTTTTTCCCGCCGACTTCGATTCCCCCTTTGGCATTAACGGCCTCGGCCCAGAAATCGTAGGCCTTTTTCAGATTGGCACCTTCTCGGGCAAATTTCCCGGTGTGCGCTACTGCCGAACCAAATACAAACTTATCCCTCGATTGTGCCTGAACTGGCAGGGATAAAGTAAAAAGGAATAAAACAAGGGTAAGAATCAAAACCGCATATTTCCCGATTTCTTTTTGATTCATTTTCCACCTCCTGAATTTTGATAACTTCTTATATTGATTTTTGGTGACCTTTGTCAAGGTAAATTTTTTTCATCCTTTCCCACAAATGCTTGCCAAATGATATGTTTAAAAATATTGACATCCCTTTCTTCATAAGACAGAATAGGGCAAAAGATGAATAGATTTTATTTGGCAAACAATATCGAAGAAGGAAATGGGACATGATTACAATAGGAAACCCAGAAAATTGCACAGGTTGTTTAATCTGCGAAATGGTTTGCTCCTTCCATCATACGCATAAATTTTCCCGCAGTAATTCTAGTATTCATGTGAATAAGGACATATTTTCTTTAGAAAAAAGGGCTGAAATTAAAATATTTTACGAACCAGATAAAGGAAAGCCAGTTTGTGACGTTTGTATTGGGGAGGAAGCCGCTCTATGCGTCAGTTTCTGTCCGGAAAATCTAATTAAATTAGAAAGAGAGTCTGAACCATGAGTTTTAAAAAAAATGGATATGCCGGAAAGATTTTGCGAATCGACCTCACTACTTCAAAATTTTCCGCAGAACCGACAGAAAAATATGCCTCAAAATTTTTAGGGGGAAGAGGGATTAACCAAAAAATCTTATTAGAAGAGTTAAAACCAGAGGTTACACCTTTTGAACCCGCAAATATGATATGTTTTGGCGCAGGGGCTCTAGTTGGGACTCCTGTTCCTGGTGCAGCTCGATTGAGCATTGATTCGAAAAACGTTTTTACAAATGGGATTGGATCGGCAAATGCAGGAGGGGGATTTGCGGTCGAACTGAAATTTGCTGGATATGATCATTTAATAATTCAAGGCAAAGCCAGAGAACCTGTTTATCTATGGATAGAGGACGATAAGATTTCCTTCAGACCTGCCAAAGAAATTTGGGGAAGAAGGACTTCTGAAACAGAGAAGATGATCCAGGACGATTTGGGCCAAAAAGAAATTCAGGTCTTATGCATAGGACCTGCGGGAAAAAATATCACCAAATCTGCTTGCATAATAGTCAGTGGCTCCCGGATAGCTGCGCGATGCGGATTGGGAGCGATTATGGGATCAAAAAATCTTAAAGCGATCGCAGTGAAAGGAAGGGAAGGAATTGAAGTAAATAAGTCCGCGGAATTCATGACTCTGGTTAAAACAATCTCCCAGAGGCTTCAGCAAGTGAAACCCGCCCAGACAAGAAGCAAATACGGAACCCTCGTGGTCTCTTCCTTTTTTAATGATCTATCCGCCTTATGTTATAAAAATTTCCAGGATGATCATATTCCAGAGGAAAGCCTCTCTAAGATATCTCACGAAACATTTCATCATTTATATGAAACAGATCGGTATGCCTGTACCTCTTGCCCAGTTCCTTGCGGTCACGTCTATTTCATTCGTCAGGGTCCTTATTCAGGAACAGGATGTTTTAAAGTAGAAGGCAATTCGGTATGGAATTTTGGTGGGAAACTAGCCATGGAAGATGCGGCGGCAATATTGAAAGCGCAAGAAGAATGTTGTCAATTGGGGTTGGATATTGATAATGCCTCCGGTGCGATTGCATGGGCGATTGATTGTTTCCAAAACGGGATCCTTTCCCAAAAAGATACCGACGGTTTGACATTAAACTGGGGAGATCACAAAGTCATTTTAGAACTGTTGAGAAAAATGGCCTTTCGGGATGGGTTTGGAAATATTTTAGCTGAGGGCTCTTGGAGAGCTTCACGGATGATTGGAAGAGGATCGGAGAGATATTCTTTTCACTTGAAGGGGCAAGATTTGATTGAAGGAATCCGTTCATTGAAAGGCTGGGCATTGGGTGTAGTGGTTTCCGCGAGGGGGGGCGCACACACCCGGGGGGCTCCTACAACAGAAGTTAGAAAATATTCTCCAGAAGAAAGTCAACAACTATTCGGAATTCAAACAGCGGGCGATCCCAGAAGTTATTCGGGGAAACCCCAATTAGTACATTACTTTGAAAATATTCATTCTCTTCTGGACTCCCTGGGGATTTGTTTTTTTACGGGAAACTGGTCCACCCCTGATGGAATCAATCCCCAAGAGTTAGCCCATTTATATTCCCTTGCAACGGGAATTGAAGTATCCGAGAACGAATTGTTAAAAATTGGAGAAAGAATCCATAATGTAGAAAAAATATTCAATGTAATCCATGCCGGATTCACAAGGAAGGATGATTACCCGCCAGAAATGTTTATGAAAGAACCAGTTAAATCAGGCCCTTTAAAAGGAGAATTATTACAAAGATCTGAGTGGGATAAAATGCTTGATGAATATTATGATCTTCACGGATGGGACCGCTACACGAGCTGGCCTACCAAAGAAAAACTGATGGAATTGGATCTACATGAATGGGTTGGAAGGTTGGGGGAAACCGGATAGATTCACAAAACTCCGAATAAGCCTAAGATAATAAAGGGATCGAAAAGTCAGCGGGGTCAGGTCTTTACTCGTGCTATTTTCTAAGGATGGGGGTAAGGTAGGTTTATGTCGAGACCTTTGCGGATCGAATTTGCCGGAGCGTTTTATCATGTGACCTCGAGAGGGAATGGACGGAAACCCATTTTCCGGAATGCTGAAGACCGGCTTTCCTTTTTGGAGATTCTCCATAAAGTCAATCAACGCTACCACTGGCTCTGTCACGCCTACTGTCTGATGAACAACCATTACT
>Ga0315295_10003180_pt1 | contig 13944 bp, 3 predicted proteins | sample YL17G14_0_MG_FD_204453 | JGI IMG/M metagenome (GOLD analysis project Ga0315295, IMG submission 204453) | Sediment microbial communities from Yellowstone Lake, YNP, Wyoming, USA - YL17G14_0 | ecosystem: Environmental > Aquatic > Freshwater > Lake > Sediment | place: USA: Wyoming | collected...
GCTCCGTCTATGTCCGCCGCTTCATATAATTCATCGGGTATCGTCTGCAGCCCCGCGAGGAGCATTAGCATGGAAAGCGGCCAGAATCTCCATACTGTCGGTATTATTATGGCCCATAGGGTATTAGGCCCGAGGAGCCAGAAAGGTTTTGAAGGAAGGATGTGCAGCACATCCACAAGGATCATGTTGATTATGCCGATATTTTTCTGCCACATGAACCCCCACAAGAGGCCTGTGACGTAAGTGGGAACGATCCAGGGAAAAAGAAAGAGTGTCCTGATGATGGATCGTCCGCGGAATTTCCTGTTGACCATCAGCGCCACGAGCAGGCCTACCCAGAGGGTCCCGAGCGTAACGGCGATCGTGTAAATTACCGTGTTCCTGATGGCCTCAAATAGCCCGAGCCGTATGGGGCTTTCGGCATTTATCAATACATCATAATAATTCTGGAACCCGACGAACGGCGCAAGAAGGTACCTGCTTAGCGTGAACTGGTTAAGCTTCAGGAAAGACATGTAAAAGCCCTGGGTGATGGGCAGGAAATGAAGGAAGAACATGGCGGTCGCCGTGGGCAGCAGGAACAGGTACGCGAATTTATACTTTCTTATCTGTTTCCACATCAGGTCAAGCATTATACATTCAAGTCAGGATCTTTTCAATCTACCAGTTCAGTATACCGGCGCCGATCATTGATCGAATATTACCAGCTTGCCGCTCCCGATGACCTGGTCCCCGGAGATTATCTTGTAGAGATACATCCCATTGCCGACAAATTCCCCGCCGAGCGACCTGCCGTCCCAGCTTGCCTGGTTCGTACCGCCCCTTCCGCCTTGCGAGCCGCCCCTGAACTTCATCCTCTTTATCTCGTGGCCAGTTATGTCATAAATTATTATCGTTATCGTCGCGTCCGTGGAAAGCGTGTACTGGATGGTCGTGCTTCCTCCCGACATCGGGCTGAACGGGTTCGGGAAATTGTGCGGCGTGCCTACCATCTGGACGTTTCCCTTTAACACTCTCGCGTTATAGGTAACCTCCCTGGTATTATTATCCACCAGGTGAAATTTCAGTGCGTGCGACTGCTTCTGAGAGCTTGCCGTTATTTTGAAATTGCTCAGCCACCTGCCATCGGTATAGCTGCCGGATACAAGATTTATCGTTTCAGGGACCCCGTCAACCGTGAATGTCGTTAACGCGGGATTGACCACTGATTCGCTCGTTATATTGGCCTCAAGGCTGACATTGGAGGATATTATATCCCCTGACTTGAACCTTATCCCGTTCACCCATATCGCATCTATGACCGGCCCGGCTGCGAACTTTGTGATGGCAAAATATGACAGATGAGGGGCCTCGCCAGTAATGATATTGCTGATGGTGTCCAGGGATTTGGTTATGTCAACCCAGTGCCCGTTGTCATACTGCTGGAGTTTAAGCCCGTTCTCCTGGGCCGGCGAAAGGTCGGCATCATCGTACGGGAAGGTAACTGTTATGGAGCCGGAATATTTGGCAGTGGTGGAAAAATCATAATATGTGCCTAAAAGCGCGAAGGTTTCCGGCAGAGGAGCCGGGGCTTCGGAAGTTGAAGTTATCGTGGTGATGCCGGGTGAAGTCACCTGTGAAAAGACAAGCGTTGTTCCGCCAACTTCAATAGTAATATTGTCGCCGGAAGGGGTAGATGAAGTAGCAGCCTCAACGATCTCAAATGTTCCGTCGCTAGCGTCATAGTTCCATGTTCCTAAGTTCCCGGCTTCGATCGATATCATGCAATTATTGTAAGTCGTATCCGGAACTTTCCATGAATATATCGTTTCACCCAGATGCGCTGGTTCCTGGGTTATCAAAGTCCCCCATGTCACGCCGTTATCAGTGGAAAGCCGGACCTTTACATTTCCAGTTACCGCCCCTGATATCAGCCATCTGATATTATAATATGATCCTATCAGGATCTTTTCTCCTCCATTGGGGGCTTCAACAGTAATTAACGGGGCAGCGTTTTCTGCCGGCGGCGCAGCGATCTCAAATGTCCCTGAAACGCCGCTGCCGATATTCCCGGCCCAGTCTCTCGCTTCAACCGATATCATCGCTTCCTTTGTGGCAACGTTAGGAACGTTCCAAAGATAAGTGGTCTCCTGGCTTCCCAAAACTTGCGTCGTTATCTTCTGCCAGGCCTTTCCTTCATTGCTTGAGAACCACAGAGTGAACGCTTCAAAAGACAGCGCCCCGTTGTCGCTTGCTTCCCATGTGATCATATATTGTGTTTCTCCCGTCAAAACATTCCCTGTCGTGGGTGCTTCGATCGTCACAACAGGAGGTGTTATGTCAAATATCTCAAATTTCCCTGATATCCCGTAGCCGATATTCCCGTCAGAATCCACCGCTTCGATCGATATCATTGCTTCGTTCGTGATAATGTTGGGGACGGTCCAAAGATATGTTGTCTCAAAGCTTCCCAGAACTTCTGTCGTGACTCGCTGCCAATCGGTTCCTTCGTTTGTCGTATACCATAAAGTGAACGCTTCAGGAGTCAGCGCCACATTATCGCTTGCTTCCCAGCTGATAGTGTATTGTGACCCTCCTGTTAAGGTTTCTCCTGTCGAGGGAGCTTCAATTGTCACCACAGGGGGTGTAGCATCGGGGCCTCTTTCTGCCTCAAAAATGGCTTTTACCTCATCTGAAGATAAGACACGGTTATAAATGCGAACTTCATCTATCTTGCCATTAAACCAAGAACCTCCGCCAGGATTGGCGGCCAAATGGAATGGCCCTCCATTAGTTGTCCAGCCTTGATTTCCATCTCCATCATGCCATCCAAAACCATTTGTTATGTCATTGCCATCTTTGTAGACTTTAATAGATGAGCCAACATTAGGAATCATTGTTATTGCGATCTGATGCCATTCTCCTGGAGGCAGACGATCGTTTATATTGGCACTATCATAAAAACGCTGGCCATCAACTCTAAAAGCAAGAAGACTTCCATACCAGTCATTGCTGATCATGTAATCAGCGTTGTCAGTGTTCGATCCTTTAAACAATATGGTTGCATCACCATTCCAGCTTGCGGGTTTTATCCATAACATACTGGTAAATCCGCCGGAAGATATAAAATCATTGCCGCTTAAATGTTTAGTATTTTCATTTTCAATTTCTATGTAGTTATCAGTTCCATTAAAACTCAATGTGTTGCTTCCATTTATGCCTTCACCGATCGCCCAGGTCGCTCCATAGCGATTTCCATTGTTCCCATATCCTGAAGAATCAGTAACTGCATCTCCCAAGCCTTCCTCAAAACTCCAATAGCCGACTAAGCTGGCATCTAAAACAACCGCAAATTTCCCTGATATCCCGTAGCCGATATTCCCGTCAGAATCCACCGCTTCGATCGATATCATTGCTTCGTTCGTGATAATGTTGGGGACGGTCCAAAGATATGTTGTCTCAAAGCTTCCCAGAACTTCTGTCGTTATTGGCTGCCAATCGGTTCCTTCGTTTGTCGTATACCATAAAGTGAACGCTTCAGGAGTCAGCGCCACATTATCGCTTGCTTCCCAGCTGATCGCATATTGAGTCCCTCCCGATATGACCGCCCCTGTCGTGGGAGCTTCAATTGTTACCACGGGGGGTGTAGTATCGGGGCCCCTTTCTGCCTCATAAATAGCTTTTACTTCATCTGAAGATAAGGCCCGGTTGTAGATCGCAATTTCGTCATAAGCTGCATTGAAATAAGCAGTATTAACATCTCCATTTCCTCCTAGATAAAGAGGAGTAGGGAATGTAAGAGATGGCGCGCTATTACTTCCAATGGCAGTAACACCAACTTCAGCACCATCAATATATATTTTAGTAGTTGATGGAGTTCCAGTAGCGCTTCTTGTAAAGACAACATGTGTCCATACATTTTTAGGAAGCAATGTTGATGTGACAGTATCTGATCTTATGCCAGCCCAGCCGACGTCAGGCACAAGCCAAAGAAATATAATTTTGTCCTGAGCCTGAGCAGCGTAATAATCACTGCTTGCTTCTATGGCTATATCTGCTGCCTGATGGAGAGTATATCCGAAGAGGAGTGCGTGAGTGCCAACAGCTATATCTTGCTGTCTGTTTACCCAAAAAGAAATGGTTATAGGAACTGTCTCATAACCGGCATTGGATGGAATTCTAAGATAATCATTTATTCCATCAAAACTCAAGGCGCTTGTTCCGACTTTTCCTGCTGTCCAAGCGGTACCAGGGTCCATATTTATTAAACTTCCGTTATTTCCTTTTCCGGAAGAATCGGTAACTGTATCTCCACTTCCTTCATCAAAACTCCAATGGCCGACTAAGCTGGCATCTAAAACAACCGCAAATTTCCCTGATATCCCGTAGCCGATATTCCCTGCCAAGTCCTTCGCTTCGATCGATATCATCGCTTCGTTCGTGATAACACTGGGAACATTCCATAGATATGTGGTCTCAAAGCTTCCCAGAACTTCTGTCGTGACTTGCTGCCAGGCAGTTCCTTCATTTGTCGTATACCATAAAGTGAATGCTTCAGGAGACAACATCAAATTATCGCTTGCTTCCCAGCTGATCGCATATTGAGACCCTGCTGATATGACCTCTCCTGTTGCTGGAGCTTCAATCGTCACAATTGGAGGCGTAGTATCGGGCTTCTCCGCATCGTAAATGGCTTTTACTTCTTCTGAAGATAAGGCCCGGTTGTAGATTGCGACTTCATCCATTGAGCCATTGAAAAACTCTGGGCCATATTCTGATACTACTGCAGCACGATGCCCTATAAGTACTTTTGTACTAGAAGACCTTGTTCCTGCATTAGTAGAACCATCTATATTTCCATCCAGATAAACCTTATATTCATTATTATTTTCTGCAGTTAATACAACATGATGCCATTGATCAAGAGTTAATGTTGTTGCCCCCCCAATATATCTTACACCACCATCATAAGTTCTCATATATAAGTTCCCATTGTATAGGCCAAACAATATATTTGCGCTAATTGTTGCATTATCATCGTTTGTAGAAACCATGATCCTTCCTGTATCATCTATTGGTTTTATCCATGCTGCAAAAGTAACTCTCGGATAAGCATCTATATTTAATGGGATATCAATATAATTATTTATCCCATCAAAACTCAAAGCCTTGCCAAGGCCGAAAATTGAGTCTACACGGGTCGCTCCGTATTTAGTCCCGTTGTTGCCATATCCGGAAGAATCGGTAACTGTATCTCCGCTTCCTTCATCAAAACTCCAATGGCCGACCAGGCTGGCATCTAAAACGATCACAAATTTCCCTGATATCCCGTAGCCGATATTCCCGTCCGAGTCTACCGCTTCGATCGATATCATTGCTTCGTTCGTGATGGTATCTGGCACGTTCCATATGTATGTGGTCTCAAAGCTTCCCAGAACTTCTGTTGTGACTTGCTGCCAGACAGTTCCTTCGTTGGTCGTATACCACAGAGTGAATGCCTCGGGAGACAGCGCCTTGTTGTCGCTTGCTTCCCAGCTGATCGTGTATTGAGTCCCTCCCGTTATTGCCTCTCCTGTCGCAGGCGCTTCCATTGTCACAACGGGGGGTGTAGTATCGGGGCCCCTTTCTGCCTCATAAATAGCTTTTACTTCATCTGAAGATAAGGCCCGGTTATAGATGCGTACTTCATCTATTGCTCCATTCCAGTTGCTATCATAACCAGATGCTCCTTGCGTCATTGCACCAATTAACAAAGGCAAATCAGAAGGAGTCATAGATACTGAGATGCCATTAGTAGTTTTATCAGGTGCCCCATTGATATAAATTACTCCTTTTTGCTGCGCATAATCATAGGTAATTGCAACATGATGCCAGCTGTTAAGATGTTCGCTTAATGAATAGACTGATTCAAACCCCTTAGGGTCAGGTGGATAATCCTTCCATAATCCCACACTAAGTATTCCATTATCACCTCCAACCACTAACTCATAACCTTCCCATATACCATGAATTCCAGGCCATGAATGAGAAATAATGCGCTTACTAGCTCCATTCGACCAAGACGTAAGATCTACCCAAGCCATGATTGTGATGTTTTGCATATCTAAACTATCAGAATCAGGAACTAAAACATAATCATCCACTCCATCAAAACTCAAAGCCTTGCCTAATCCGGTCTTAGAATCCACCCAGGTCGCTCCATAGCGAGTTCCGTTGTTGCCTCGTCCGGAAGAATCGGCAACTGTATCTCCACTCCCTTCATCAAAACTCCAATGGCCGACCAGGCTGGCATCTAAAACAATCGCAAATTTCCCTGATATCCCGTAGCCGATATTCCCGTCCGAGTCTACCGCTTCGATCGATATCATTGCTTCGTTCGTGATGGTATCTGGCACGTTCCATATGTATGTGGTCTCAAAGCTTCCCAGAACTTCTGTTGTGACTTGCTGCCAATCAGTTCCTTCGTTGGTCGTATACCACAGAGTGAACGCCTCGGGAGACAGCGCCCTGTTGTCGCTCGCTTCCCAGCTGATAGCGTACTGTGTCCCTTTCGATAAGACCTCTCCTATCGTTGGCGCCTCGATGGTCACCACAGGAGGGATCACTGAATTATAATTTGCTAAAACTTCTTCTGAAGATAAAGCTCTGTTGTAGATTGCGGCTTCATCGATGATGCCTTTGAACCAACCGATACCAAGAGGATTGGCACCTATGCGAAAAGGCCCGTTCCAATCTGCCCAACCTTGGTTACCATCTCCATCATGCCAGTAAAAGTCATTTGTTATGTCCTTACCATCTTTGTATACTTTTATAGATGAACCAACCTTGGGGATCATAGTTATTGCAATATAATGCCATTCTCCAGCAGGCAAACGGGTATTTATATTAACAGTATCATAAAAACGCTGGTGACCGAAGCGTGTTTGGTGAGTTCTAAAAGCTAACCATTGTCCATACCAATCACTGCTAATCATAAAATCAGTACTATCATGGTCTATTGCTTTCATCATTATGTATGTATCCCCACTCCAAGGTGCAGTAGGATATATCCAAAACGCGGCTGTAAAACCTCCTGCAGATACAAAATCATTTCCACTTAAATTTTTAGTATCTGCATCTGCTATTTCTACGTAGTCATCAGTTCCATCAAAACTCAAAGCCTTGCCAAGCTTACCATCAACCCAGGTGGCTCCATAGCGAGTTCCGTTGTTGCCTTGGCCGGAGGAGTCAAAAGCCGTGTCGCCTGATCCTTCATCAAAACTCCAATGGCCGACCAGGGGAGGCACCTGGAACTCATACGCTCCCATGTCATAACCGGAGCCGAACGGGCGCGGGTTGCCGGCATAGTCGGTCGAAGGCGCCCCTGATGATATTCCTACGTCCTTGCATGGCGAGTTGACAGGTATTTTCATGAGATTAGGGTCTATAAGGTCAGTGGTTATAGGACAGGTAATGCCCGGATCAAGGCTGATATTCCCGGTCCCGCTTTGTGACTGCTGAAAGTCCGAATAGGTAAGATTGGGAGTGCCGCAATTGGAAAAGTAATTGCCTGCAAAGTTCCAGTAAATGGAATTCTTACTCGTGTAAGTTGAATCTTGTGCTATCTGTGGGCTACCTGTAAGGTAGTAAAAAGTGCAGTTTGTGTCTGTCCAGACTCCATTCTTAATTATGCTGGGGTATCCTTCACAGTAATAAAATATACAGTTCTTAACATCCCATATTCCGCCATATGCAACGCCGCCATTTGCCCAACTTCTTTGAAACACACAGTTCGTCGCGTATATGTATGTGTTTGTTTTGTTTGCCGCGTAAATTGCGCCGCCTTGCTGATTACTCTCATGTGTTCTACAGGTAAAAAATATTACCTTCTTCAACCATAGTTTAACTCCCGCAGCTAAATTCATTCCGGCGCCACTTGATCCGTCTTCGAGATATCCATTAATTAAATGGATGCCTTCTATAGTGATATTCACTGCGTTGCCGACAGTAAATATCCTTCTGACCATGCCTCCGCCAGTGCCTGTGCCGGCGTCTATGGTAGCGGGCGCCGTCGCAGTTGGAGAGGCCATAAGTGTTAAATTATTTGAAACCGGCCAGGTTATATTTTTCTCGTCGAACTTACCTTCGCACCAAAGCGTGTCGCCGGTCGCGGTCGCGTTCAGCGCGTCTTGTATAATTGTATAAGATGTGCCTGTTCGTGAATTCGTGACCGTTCCTGCGTTTGCCTGTGATGAAAGGAGAAAAACCGCCGCCATAATAAGCAGCAGAAATAATATTGTCCTGGAAATTTTGATCGTTCTGATCATTGAAGGGATATTTTAGCACAAATTATGCGTTAAATCAACGGAAATCCTTGATAGTCAGAGGTTTTGGGATTAATCGGAAATCACCAGTATACCGGCGCCGATCATTGATCGAATATTACCAGCTTGCCGCTCCCGATGACCTGGTCCCCGGAGATTATCTTGTAGAGATACATGCCGTCGCCGACCACTCCCCCGCCGAGCGACCTTCCGTCCCAGCTTGCCTGGTTCGTGCCGCCTCTCCCGCCCGTGTTCCCTCCCCTGAACTTCATCCTCTTGATCTCGTGGCCAGTTATGTCATAGATTATTATCGTTATCGTCGCGTCCGTTGATAATGTGTACTGGATAGTGGTGCTCCCTCCCGACATCGGGCTGAAGGGGTTCGGGTAATTGTTCGGCCTCCCGATGACCTGCACGCTGCCCGCTTTTAATATTGCTTCCATCGTCGTGTAGGTCTCGTTGAGATCGGTGTCCACGAAGTGGAATGTTATTATATGCTTCTCTTTGCCTGCAGAAGGAATATTATAGTCTTTTCTAAATTTCCAGTGGGGCGTTGTAGATGGAATAGGATCAAGCGAGATGACAGGGGGGTTATCAACCAACATCTCCGCAATCGACACTGGCGACTCACTTGAGACCATCACCTCGATCGTTATATGTTTGGATACTATGTCACCCGATTTGAACGGAAATCCGTTGATCCGGACCGCTTCTATCGTCGGACCGACAGTGCTTGGCGGAGTTATTGCTTCTGCAGAAAAAGCATAAAGTTTATAATTTGATGAACCCACATATACTGTGCCGTCAGAGCCTATCGCGGGAGAAGAGGAACTCGGAGAGGACCCTTTATCTCCGGCAGCACAGCTCCATTTAAAACTGCCGTTAGGATTTACCGCATAAAGTTTATTGTCACCTGAACCCACATATACAGTGCCGTCCGAGCCTATCGCGGGAGAAGAGTAAATCTCATCTCCGGTAGCATAGCTCCATTTAAAACTGCCGTCAGGGTTTACAGCGTAAAGGTTACCATCATTTAATCCTACATATATCGTACCATCCGAGCCTATCGCGGGAGAAGAGTCGATCTGCCCTCCGGTAGCGCAGCTCCATTTAAAGGTGCCGTCAGGGTTTACCGCGTAAAGGGTATTATTATCCTCTGATCCCACATACACAGTGCCGTCCGAGCCTATCGCGGGAGAAGAATAAATCTCACCGCCGGTAGCATAGCTCCATTTAAAAGTGCCGTCAGGGTTTATAGCGTAAAGATTTTTATCACGTGAACCCACATATATCGTACCATCCAAGCCTATTGCGGGAGAAGAGTCGATCCTCCCTGCGGTAGCATAGATAGTGTAGTTCCATTTAAGACTGCCGTCAGGGTTTATAGCGTAAAGGTTTTTATCCTCTGATCCCACATACACAGTGCCGTCCGAGCCTATCGCGGGAGAAGAGTAAATCTCACCGCCGGTAGCATAGCTCCATTTAAAGGTGCCGTCAGGGTTTACCGCGTAAAGGTTTTTATCATTTGACCCCACATACACAGTGCCGTCCGAGCCTATCGCGGGAGAAGAGCCTCTAATGCCACCTCCGGCAGTATAGCTCCATTTAAGATTGCCGTCAGGGTTTACCGCGTAAAGTTTATTATCCCATGAACCCACATACACAGTGCCGTCCGAGCCTATCGCGGGAGAAGAATCAACACACCATTCAGTAGTGTAGCTCCATTTAAGCACCCCGTGCTCAGGCCCTTTGAACGGGCTTCTTCCGGTATGTTGGGGATCGTGATGGAACATTGTCCAACTACCGACCGTTGTCTCAAGCGTGGAAATACCGGTTTTGGATGTGTCGCCTGCGGAAGTGACCGTGACTTCCGTAGTATTCACGCTCTCATTAGTCGCTCCTAACGGCGGAGTTATTCCCACGAACACTTCTTTTGTGGCTCCAACAACCAATCCCTCTATCGTGGTTATCGATTCAATTGAAGGAACTCCTCTGTCATCGTCTTCCGGATAAAAAGCGGTCGTCCATGAAGGTTTTGTATCCATCGCCGACAGTGTAAATGAATCTGTTGCCCCTCCTTCATTGCTTACCACCAGGTGATAATATGTTGTTTCAACTGTGGTGATTGATGCTGTTGCATACAACTCTGCTGATGCAGGAGTAACGGATACGCTATAGGAAGGCGGAGGCGGCAAAGGCGCAGGACAAATAACCATCTTGGCATCCGAAGGAACGGCGTTCGCCATGACCGTTAAAAGATAATTGCCCGACGGCAGATCAGCGGGGGTTTTAAACGAAATTGAAGTGTCGGCATTTAGCCATTGGGAATTTGTCATCGGGTATTCGGAGGTCGTAACGTCCATGAGGCAGCCGCTGTCGCTGTCCTGCAGGTAGACCCTTGGATAATTTGTTGGCGAGTTTGAGAAACAATTCCCGCCGCTGGCTTCTGATGCTCCTTTAAATCTAGCCCCTGTAAGGGTATAACTTGTGTTTTTATCAATGGTTGAAGGAAAATTGGATATCGAAGGCCTCATGGTGGCCTCATAGCTTGTGTAATCATACTCTGTATACCTGACAAGTTCCGCGCTGGAAAGAGTTCCACTATTATTATGCCCACCTGTCATAAGAACCTTCCCATCGGGCAGGAGGGTCGCGGTGTGAGTACCTCTTGCAGTTGACATAGGGACTGTGGAAGAAAATGTTCCCGCCGACGGGTCATATAACTCCGCGCTGGAAAGAGTTCCGCCACCAGACCCCCCTGCTACAAGAACCTTCCCATTGGGCAGAAGGGTCGCAGTGTTATAATACCTTGCATTTGCCATAGGACCGGTGGAAGAAAATGTTTCCGTTAACGGATCATATAACTCCGCACTGGAAAGAACTCCACCCATATTAGACCCGCCTGCTACAAGAACCTTCCCATTGGGCAGAAGGGTCGCGGTGTGATGAAATCTTCCAGTTAACAGAGAGCCGGTAGTGGAAGAAAATGTTTCCGCTTCTGGATCATATAACTCCGCGCTGGAAAGAAAATCGGTACCATACCCACCTGTTATAAGAACCTTCCCGTTGGGCAGAAGGGTCGCTGTGTGAGCCCTTCTTGCAGTTGACATAGGGACGGTGAAAGAAAATGTTCCTGCCGACGGGTCATATAACTCCGCGCTGGAAAAAACTCCGGCATCACCAGCCCCACCTGCGATAAGAACCTTCCCATTGGGCAGAAGGGTCACGGTATGCATATCCCTTCCAATTGACATAGGGCCGGTATATGAAAATGTTTCCGCTAACGGGTCATATAACTCCGCGCTGGAAAAATATCCATCATCATTCTCCCCCCCTGCTATAAGGACCTTTCCATTGGGCAAAAGGGTCGCGGTGTGCAGATATCTTGTAATTGACGTGGGACCTGTGGAAGAAAATGTTCCCGCTGACGGGTCATATAACTCCGCGCTGGATAAATATTCATCATCATTCCTCCCCCCTGCTATAAGGACCTTCTCATTAGGCAGAAGGGTCGCAGTGTGAATCTCTCTTGCAGTTGACATATCGCCTGTTGATTCAAATGAGCCTGCTGACGGGTCATAGACCTCTGCGCTCGAAAGATATCCACCACTAATCTGCTGCCCACCTGCCATAAGAACCTTGCCGTTGGGCAGGAGGGTCGCAGTGTAATAGCGTCTTGCTGTTGACATAGAGCCGGCGGAATAAAATGTGTTCGCTAATGGGTCATACAACTGCGCGCTGGAAAGATATCCCCCAACATTCTGCCCGCCTGCTATAAGAACCTTCCCATTGGGCAGAAGGGTCGCAGTGTGAGACATTCTTGCAGTTGTCATAGGGCCGGTAGAAGAAAATGTTCCCGCTGATATGTCATATAACTCCGCGCTGGAAAGAACTACATTACCACGCCCTGCTGCCATAAGAACCTTCCCATTGGGCAGAAGGGTCGCTGTGTGCCCCACTCTTGCAGTTGACATAGGGCCGTTTGTTGGTGAAAATGTTTTCGCTGATGGGTCATATAACTCCGCGCTGGAAAGATAACTACCATCAAGCCCACCTGCTATAAGAACCTTCCCATCGGGCAGAAGGGTCGCGGTGTGATCCATTCTTGTAGTTGACATAGGTCCGGTGAAAGAAAATGTTCCCGCTGATGGGTCATACAACTCTGCGCTGGATAAAGTTTCGGAACCATTCGACCCACCTGCGATAAGAACCTTGCCATTGGACAGAAGGGTCGCTGTGTGAGAATCCCTTGCATCTGACATAGGGCTGTTTGTTGGTGAAAATGTTTTCGTTAATGGGTCATATAACTCCGCGCTGGGAAGAAATCCACTATCATTCTCCCCCCCTGCTATAAGAACCTTCCCATTGGGCAGGAGGGTCGCAGTGTGATACATTCTTGCAGTTGACATAGGGCCGGTAGAAGAAAATGTTCCTGTTGACGGATCGTACAACTCTGCGCTGGAAAGAAATCCCCCGCCATTCTCCCCACCTGCTATAAGAACCTTCCCATCGGGCAGAAGGGTCGCGGTGTGATACCTTCTTGCAGCTGACATAGAGTCGGTTGTTCTCCAGGTCGCCGCGTATACCTGTGTTGTTATAATGAGAGAAGCTGTTATTAGCAGCAGCAAAACAAGAAATGGTCTAGCCGTTTTTACAGTTCTAGACATTGGAGGCGAATTATACCATGAATTTGCTTGAAATTCAAGGAGATGCGAGGTGCGAGATGGGAGATGAGGGAATACTTGAGCGCCACTATTTCAATTGCCAGCGGCCCGAATTTTTGGTATACTTACCGATGTTTTTCAATCATAAAAGGAGGAATATTGTGCGCAAATTCTCGATTTATTTGATCCTCGTATTGTTCTCACTTTCCCTTGTTGGTTGTGCAAAAGCAAAGGAAGAGTCCGGCAAGACGGTCGTGCAGATGTGGGTCATGCCGAATTCCCTGGAGCCGATAGCCGACATTGAAAAGCTCCTTAAAGGTTTTGAGGCCGAGAACCCCGGGATAAAAGTAAAGGTGACTTCTGTGGACTGGGGCGCCGCGTGGACAAAGATCACCACAGCAGCGACATCGGGAGACGTTCCGGACCTCGTCCAGATCGGCTCCACGTGGGTCGGCTCGATATCCGGCATGGGCTCTTTGATGGACATCAAAGACAAGGTGTCCGAGCTTGGCGGAAAGAACGCTTTTGTTCCCGCTGCATGGAGATCTGCAGGTCTTGAGGGTTCCGGACAGGTCACCGCCATCCCGTGGTTCATGGACGCGAGGGCTATGTTTTACAGGACCGATGTCTTAAGGGAAGCGGGAGTAGATCCTAAAGAGCTTGGCGATTGGAGATCTTTTGAGAAAGCGCTTAAGAAGATAAAGGATGCGAAGGTATCCATTGACGGGCTCGAGATCTCGCCGCTCGGGATATCCGGGAAGAACGACTGGAACGTCATACATAACCTTGCCCCGTGGATATGGGGCGCGGGCGGTGATTTTATCGGCACCGACAGGAAACAAGCCGTGATAAACTCAAAAGATTCGCTCAAGGGGATCTTATATTATATCGGGCTTGTGAAAAGCGGTTATGTGCCGATCGAATATCTGGAGCTCAATACGGCCCAGGTATCATCTAATTTCAATAACGGCTCCTGCGCGATATACTTTGACGGGCCA
>Ga0315295_10003182_pt1 | contig 13937 bp, 8 predicted proteins | sample YL17G14_0_MG_FD_204453 | JGI IMG/M metagenome (GOLD analysis project Ga0315295, IMG submission 204453) | Sediment microbial communities from Yellowstone Lake, YNP, Wyoming, USA - YL17G14_0 | ecosystem: Environmental > Aquatic > Freshwater > Lake > Sediment | place: USA: Wyoming | collected...
GGCGAGGTCGAGGTTGGGATAGTTGATGACGTTCCAGGTGACCACCTTGAGGGCGAGCGCCGGCGCCGCGCCGACCGCGAGCCACGCCAGCGCCGCGAGCACGGCCAGCGCCCGTGCGGACGCCCGCGACCCTGCCACGGCCGGAGACCGTCCGCGATCCGCACCCCGGCAGGCGGGCCAGCGGGTCAGGCGGGCGAGCGTCGAAGCGGCCGGTTCCGGGCACCGGGCCGCGCGGGCGCCTGTGGCGCCGGGGCCCACGAGGACGGGCGGATCGAGTGGATGTGGGGGCATGGGAGCGGTTCCAGCGGAGCGGATCCAGGGTGAATGTCCGGGTCTCCGACCGGGGGATCCGGGCGCACGATGACACTCAAGCCGCCTTCAGGATAACACGAGCGAGGGGACCCGCTGAGGCGGAGCGCCGGCCGCGCTCCTCCGGCAGCTCCTGCCTAGAGGAGGGTCCCGCCACCCCCGAGGCCCGCGACCACCGACCGGCCGGGCCGCCATCCCCGGGTCACTCGGAACGGACCGCCGATCGCAGCGTGTCGACGACGACCCGGCGGCCGTCGTATGCCGGGGTGATCGTCCGCGCCTTCCGGATCGCGTCGATCACCACGCCGGACCAGGGCCTCTTCGTGTCCCGCATCTCGAGCGTCTCGTAGCCGTCCAGGCGGCCGGCCAGGGCGGAGCTCGCCGCGCACGAGTACACGCGCGCGTCGTCCAGGGGCGCGCCGCCGACCGTGATGTCCTCCAGCCTGCCGAGGAACATCCGATAGCGGAGCGCCGAGCCGACCGGCATGGCCCGCGTGACGAATCGGCGGATCTCGCTCCCCCTCATGCGGAAGGTCACGATCGTGTGCGGGCGCTGATCGAGATCGACGAGCATCGCCCGCGTGACCGGCCCGGCGGGGATCGGCCAGAACATGCCTCCCCGGCTCTCGAACGCGACCTCGACGCCGAACGCGGCCCGCACCGCGTCCGCGATGAAGTTGTTCTGGGCGTTGTCGTCCCCCCGGTCGGCGAAGTCGGCGGTCGCCGTGCCGAGCACCTCGTCGTACCTGGCGGCGTGCGGCGCCCACAGGCTGTCGAGCACGGCGGCCACGGCCGGATCGTCCGCCGTCTGGCCCGTCACCGGGATCAGCTGCGCCTGATGGCGGATGACGCGCCACTTCCCCGCCGCGTTCTTCTCGAGCAGGAGGTCGAGCCGGCCGAGCTCCCCGCCCCACTGGTAGGCCTGCACGATCACCGTTCCGTTGACCTCGTCCGGCTCGAGCGCGTCGGACCACCGGACCACCTCGCCCTGCGGGAGCCGCGTGTGCGAATGGCCGCCGACGATCACGTCGATCCCCGGCACCTCGCGCGCGAGCCTCCTGTCCCCGGGCTCGCCCAGGTGGGAGATCAGGACGACGACGTCCGCCCTCCCGGGGCCGCGCAGCTGCGCGACGACCGCCGGCGCGACGGCGAAGGCATCCTGCACCGTGATGCCCTCCTGCGCCGCCGGCTTCCGGCCGGCCGAGGCCGTGACGAGCCCGAAGATCCCGACGCGCACGTCTCCGACCTGCCGGACCTCGTAGGGCTTCGTCAGCGGCCGGCCGGCCGCGCTGTCGGTGACGTTCGCGCAGAGGAACTCGAAACGTGCCGCCGCGATCAGGCTCCTGAGCTGCTTCGGCGTGACCTCGAACTCGTGATTGCCGAACGTCGCGAAATCGTAGCCGGCACGGTTCATCGCGATCACGTCCGCGACCCCGTGGTACTCGCCCGAGAAGACGCTGTAGTGGAAGAAGTCCCCCGCGTCGATCAGCCACACGGGCGTCCCCTGCTTCGACAGGTCCGCGCGGATGCGGGCGGCGAGCGTGGCGCGCCGCGCGATCCCGCCGATGTCGCGTCGCGCGGGCAGCTCCGCGATCATGCTCCACCGCTCCGACGGCGCGATCGCGGGATGGCTGAACGGCCGCAGGTGGCCGTGCACGTCGTTCGAGTGCAGGATCGTGAGCCGTTGCGACGCAGCGCTCGATTGGAATGCGAGGCATGAGAGGACGATCGCCAGAAGGATGGAGCCGACTCTCACGTGCCACCTCCTCGATTTGCCCGGAGACCCGTGCGGCTACTCGGCGTGACCGGGACGTGCTGGTCCTTGCGGCTCTAGAACTCGAACTCGATGGTCAGGCGACCGATGATCCCCCAGCCGGGCGCGGCCTTGGTGAGACCCATGGGCACCCCGATCCCGTACTCGATCTCGGGGCTCGGGCGGTGGAACAGACCGGGAGTCACCACCACCCGAAGGTCCTCGTTCCCCTTCTCCTCGCCCGGCTTCTCCTCGCCCGGCAGCACGTTGGCCTCCAGGGTGAACCTGAGGGCGCCATGGGGACACACGGCCGCGGCATTCAGCGCCGGCTTGATCTCCTCTTCGACCTCGAGCATGCCGGTGACGTGCAGCTCCGCCCGTCCCAGCTTCGTGCCCGCGATCGCGAAGAACTCGACGTCGGCCCGACCGCTCCCCAGGCCCTTGGCCTCGTCGCCGGTGGGAAGCCCGACGTCGGCCCCCAGGGTGACGGCCACCTTGTCCACGTCGGGCCTGAGCGCATAGTGCAGCCCCAGCTCCACGTCGCCCAGCCCGCGGCTGAGCGCTCCGTCCCCGGGGACGGAGAGATACCTCGCCTCGACCTCGGCTTCGACCCGGTCGGTGATCCCGTACTCGACCAGGACGGGGACGCTCCAGTCCCCCGCGGGCTTCCGGTAGTCGAAGGCCGAGCTGAACTCGATCTCGCCCTTGAGCTGGACGTAGCTCGGCTCCGCCGTCAGGAACTCCTCGATCAGGGCCCGCCTCTCCCTCTGCGTCTCGGCCGTCGCGATGCGACCGAAGGACGCGACTCCGACCACGCACAGCAGGACGACACGCCAGCTCAAGCGGCCTCCTCAGGTTCGTCCGGTGATCCGGCCGTCTCCGAAGCGACGAATCCCCGTCCCCGCCTCGACCACGCCCCCCGGTTCCACGATCGCCCCCGTTGCGGGCTCCTTGCCGGAAGATACACCCTCGCCGGATCCCCTCCAGCCGGCGGTTGGCGGCCCGGCGCCTCAGAGGACGGCGGTCGCCTTCAGGAACAGGGTGTCGCCCTGCCCGGAACGCTGGCCGAACGCCGCCGTGCCGCGCTGGTAGGCCACCTGAAGCGCCCCGAACGGCGGCAGGTAGCGGTACACGAACACCGCCTGGAGGCTCCTCCGGTCGAGGACGGAATTGACCTGGAAGAAGACCCGCAGGTAGAGGTCCTTGGTGAAGAACTGGCTGGCGCGGACGACGTGGATCCAGGTGGATTCCCGGTCGGGATCGGGATCGCGGACCAGCCGCTGCAGGTCGTACTCGGCGGAGAGCCGGGTCGCGATCTTGTGGCTGACCCCTGCGGTCCAGAGCCGGTAGTCGGCGTCGAAGTTCCTGCCGGACTCGAACCCGGCGCGCACGGACTGGTATTCCCGGGTGTTGTAGCCGACCTCGACACCGGTCTGGTGGTTCCGGAAGTCCCGCTCGAAGCGCTTGAACTCCTCCATGTGCCGGACCTCGGTGCTCCAGCGGCTGCGCAACTCCAGCTCCAGCGACTCGTCGACCTGCCAGCTTCGGCGAGTGCCGTCCTGGCCCCAGTAGAAGTTGTAGTTCGAGTCGTAGCCGAGCCGCTGCAGGACCCCGCTCTTCAGCCAGAGGGTCTTCTCGACCGCCGAGTCCAGCTCGCGCCGGTTGTCGTCCTTGATGTAGCCGATCACGTTCGCGTTGTCGGCGAACCGGTCCCCCAGGTCGGTGTAGCGCAGGTGGAAGTGCCCGGTGGGCGAATCGTATGCGGGACGGACGAAGTAGCCCCAGTTGCCGCGCCGGTGGTGTCCATGGCTCCTGACGACCTGCGCGGTCATCCCGAGCGTCCTGCCGAAGAACAGATTCGCGTCGGCCCCCACCGAGCCCTGGTTCACCGCGTCGAGCTCGCGGTTCGCGATCATCAAGGAGACCACCGAGCGCGTGAACAGGTCGTGCTGCAGCCGTCCCACCGTGTAGCTGGCCTCTCTCGTCCCTTCCACGGGCCTGGATCGCGCCGACAGGAAGGCCAGCGTCCAGGGCCCCTGCTTGCCCAGCAGCTTCCCGCCGAAGTCGAGGTCGGATATGCGGCGCGAGTAGAACGTCGTGATGCGCTGGCCGAACAGCTCCTGACCCTCCATGAAGAACGGGCGCTTCTCGGGCAGGGAGAGCTCGAACCGGGTGAGATTCACCTGCTCCAGGTCCGCCTCGATGGTGGCGAAGTCCGGATGGAGCGTGCCGTGGGCGGAGAGCCGCGGGGTGATGTCGTAGCGCACGTCGAGACCGGCGTCCAGATCGGGCGAGGCGCCCGGCTGAAAGCGCGCGAGCGCGTACGGGATGATCTGGTGGCGCCGGGCCGGCGACGGCAGGTCCAGGCCGGTGAGGGTGCCGGCCTGGGAGACCCGCCAGCGGTTGTCCAGGGGTCCGGCCCAGCAGCCGAGCTCGAGCGAACGGCGTCGGCTGCGGAGGAAGTTGATCCCCCATGACCGCTGATCCCCGGTGGCGTGCTTGAGCGATGTCAGGGGGATCGCGAGCTCGGCCGTCCAGCCGGACTCCGTGCGCCACGCGGCGCAGGTCCAGGGGGCGTCCCAGCTCGCGCTGGTGCTCCGGCCATCATCGGTGACGCGCCCGTCGGCCTGGGTGCCGAGGGCGTTGGTCATGAAGTAGTAGGCGGTCTGGTGATCGTGGTGCGTATCCAGCAGGACGCAGACCGCATCGTCGTCCAGCAGATCGGCGTCCCGCTGCGTGAGCCGGGCGGTCACCGGCTCCGGATCCGGGCTGCGGAAGGCGAAGTAGACGTGGGTGCTGTCGTACAGCACGAGAGCCTCGGTCCCGAAGGCCGACGGCTCACCGCGTCGCGGCTCGTACTGCATGAAGCCGCCCGCCCTGGCGGCGCCCTGCCATTCCCGGTCGCCGAGGTCGCCATCGATGACCGGCGCCTTGTCCGTCCTGACGGCCTTCAGATCGAAGGGGCCGGCTTCGGCCCCGGCTGGTGAGGACCCACACGACAAGCAGGCCAGGGACAGGCAGGCTGCTGGAAGGAGCCCGGCGACGCGCATCAAGTCCCCGTGCCCGTTCCCGTGCGCTCCGCCTGCCCCGCGTTCAAGAACGCCCTGACCTCGCCGTGCTGCGCGGGCGAGATGGCGCCCGACCTCAGCCACTCGTCCAGCAGCTCCGGCAGCGCGGCGACCGAGTGCAACCGATAGCCCGCCTCGGCGAGCATCGGCCCGGCACCCTGTCCTCGATCGATCAGGACCACGATGTCGCGCACCTCGAGACCGGCTTCCTCGAGCTTCCGGATCGCCTCGATCTTCGAGTCGCCGGTCGTGGCCAGATCGTCGATCACGACGATGGTCTCCCCGGCCGCGTGGTCGCCTTCGATCACCGCCTTCGTGCCGTAGTCCTTCGCCTCGCGGCGCGGGTAGATCAGCGGACGGTTCATCTCGAGCGCGACGGCCGTCGCGATGGGCAGCGCGGCATAGGGGATGCCGGCGATCCGATCGAACCGCAGGTCCCGCAGTGTCGCCGCGTACGCCGCCGCCACCCGCTTCAGGATCGGCGGATGCGACACCAGCCGCCGCAGGTCCAGGTAGATGGGCGACGAGATGCCGGACTTGAGCTTGAACTCGCCGAAGCGGACGCACTGCGATGTGACCAGGTCCCGGGCGAGCTGGGCGAACCCCGGACGCGGAGCCCGCGCTGCGGGAAGCGCCGCGCGCGCCGCGTTGATCTCGTCCCGGACCCGCTTCGCTTCCGCCCGGGGGTCGCCGGCCCTCGCGATCGTCCGCGAGACGTTGATGAGCATGCCGAGGCCGTCGGGCCGCAGGCCGGCTTCCAACGATGCCGGCAGGTCGCCACCCTGCGCCCCGATGCCGGGCACGAGGAACCAGAGTCCGGGCGCGGCGGTCCGCACGCGCGCCAGCGCCCCGGGGTCGGTCGCGCCGACGACCAGGCCCACGTTCCCGTGGGCACTCCATTCCTGCGCGCGCCGCGCCACCGCTTCGAACAGGCTCGCGTCGTCCACGCGCAGCGCCTGGAACTCGTCCGCCCCGGGATTCGAGGTCTTGCACAGCACGAACGCGCCGCGCTCCGGCCGGGACAGGAAGGGTCTCAGCGCCTCACCGCCCAGATACGGGTTCAGCGTGATCGCCTGCGCGCCGAGCCGGTCGAACGCGGCCGTGGCGTAGGCCTCCGCCGTGTCGGCGATGTCGCCACGCTTCGCGTCGAGGATCACCGGGATGCCGTCGGGCACGCGCGTGATGACGTCGTGCAGCACGGTCATGCCGTCCGCGCCCAGCGCCTCGAAGAAGGCGCTGTTCGGCTTGAAGGCGCAGGCGTACTCGGCGGTCGCGTCGACCAGGCGAAGGCACTCCTCGCGCACCGTGGCCGGGTCGGTGCCGCGCGGGTCGATCCCGACGCACAGCAGCGAATCGGCCTGCCTCGCCCTGCGCTCCAACGCCTCGAAGAAACCCATCGTCGCTCCCCCCCGCGAACCTCGTTCCACTTGCCAGCATCACGGATATGGAAAGACGCCGCGCGTCACGCACGGCGTCCTGCGCCGTCCCCGGCGCCGGGGCGGAGCTCCGGACCGGGCCGCCCGCCGCGGGGCGCTCACCGCAGGATGACCGTCCGCACCGTAGCGGCCGCGGCGCCCTGCCGCAACCGCGCGAAATAGACGCCCGGCTCGAGCGCCACGCCGTGGTCGTCCAGCGGCTCCCAGTCCAGAGTGCCGCGCCCGGCCCGCGCGCCGCTCAGGCGCACCGGGCGACGCGTGCGCCCGGCGAGGTCCAGCAGCTCCAGCGCCACGTCCCCCGCCCGCGGCAGCACCCAGGCGACACGCTGCCGCCCGCTCCACGGGTTGGGCGCGAGGCTCAGGTGCAGGGACCGTCCGCCGGGCCCCATGCTCGGCCGCACCCGGACGGAGGTCAACGCCAGCAGCCGGCGCCGGTGGGTGTCCGGTACCCGAGTCGGCCGAACGTTCTTCGGCGACTTGGCTGGTCCGTGCGTACGGAATCCGGCTCCCGCGGTTGTTGGCGTTCTGGACGCAGGCTATACTCCGCCGTCCCTTTCCCCGCGGTGAATCCGCACGATCGGGTGTCAGGAGGTGTCTCACTCATGGGCCTCAGCCAGCTCGCTCTGTCCATCGCCGAATCGCCCACCCTCAAGCTGAACGAGGAGGCCCGCATCCTGCGGGAGAAGGGCGAGGCCGTGATCCATCTCGGCATCGGCGAACCCAAGAACAAGACCCCCATCAACGCCATCCTCTCGTCGGCGGTGCGCCTCAGCTCGGGCGAGGTGAAGTACGCCCCGACCGACGGGATGCCGTCGCTCAAGAAGGCCATCATCCGCTACACCGAGGAGAACTACGACAAGGTGGTGGCCCCCGAGAACGTCATCGTGTCCTCGGGCGCGAAGCAGTCCCTCTACAACGTGCTCTACTCCCTGCTGAACCCGCAGGACGAGGTCATCATCCTGGCCCCCTACTGGGTCAGCTACCCCGAGATGGTGCGCATGTGCTACGGGGTGCCGGTCATCGTGACGCCGGAGGACGGCACGTTCTACCCGCGCCTGGCCGACATCCAGCGCTCGGTGAGCTCGCACACCAAGGTCATCATCTGCAACAGCCCGAACAACCCGTCGGGGGCGATGTACTCCGAGTCGTTCATCCAGGAGTTGGTGGCCTTCTGCGAGAAGAAGGGCATCTACCTGGTCATGGACGACATCTACCACAAGCTCATCTTCGACGGCCGCAAGTGGGCCCCGGCGTACCGCTTCTCCGAGAAGGACCTCGAGAACACGAAGGTCATCGTGGTCAACGGGGTCGCCAAGCTCTACGGGATGACGGGCTTCCGCATCGGCTGGGCGATCGCCAGCCGCAAGCACGTCGCGGTCATGACCAACATGCAGGCGCAGACGACCTCGTGCGCCTCGCCCGTGATGCAGGCCGGCGCCGAGGGCGCCCTGAACGGCCTGCAGAGCTCGGTCGAGGCCCTGCGGCTCGCCATCCAGAACAACCGTGACGTGATGATGCAGGAGATGGCGGCCTTCACCGGCGTGAAGTGCCCGAAGCCGGACGGCACCTTCTACTGCCTGCCCGACTTCAGCGCCTACCAGAAGGACTCCGTGAAGCTCGCCGAGTTCCTGCTCAAGAAGGCGCTCGTCGTCACCGTGCCCGGCCGGGAGTTCGGCATGGAGGGGCACCTGAGGCTCTCCTACGCGGGCACCGTCAAGGACGTCACCCAGGGGATCATGCGCATGAAGTGGGCGCTGGACCCGAACGCTCCGTCCGAGATCTACATCGGGGACCGGAAGTGCGTGAGGGACTGGACATGAACAACCTTCTCGACATCAAGACCCCGACCCAGGGCGAGGCGGGCATCGTCAAGTCCGACTACGGCCTCGAGAACCACGGCCTGCAGAACCTCGGCAACGTATACTGGAACCTGCCCACCCCGGCCCTCTACGAGGAGGTGGCCTTCCGCCGCGAGGGCCGCATGGTGTACGGCGGGGCGCTCGTGTGCAGCACGGGCAAGCACACCGGGCGCTCGGCCGGCGACAAGTTCGTGGTGCGCGAGGCCTCGACCGAGGGCAACATCTGGTGGGGGCAGTACAACCGCCCCTTCAGCCCCGACAAGTTCGAGGCGCTGTTCGCGCGCCTGCAGGGCTACCTGCAGGGCCGCGACGTCTTCGTGCAGGACTGCTACGCGGGCGCCGACCCCGAGTACCGCCTGCCGGTGCGGATCGTCACCGAGATGGCGTGGCACAGCATGTTCGCGCGGAACATGTTCATCATGCCGCGCACGACCGAGGAGTACCGCCGGCACGTGCCGGACTTCACCGTGATCGCCGTGCCCGGCTTCAAGGGCATCCCGCAGATCGACAACACGGCCTCGAACACGTTCATCGTGCTCAACTTCGAGCAGCGGCTGTGCATCATCGGCAACACGGCCTACGCGGGCGAGATCAAGAAGTCCATCTTCACCGTGCTCAACTACCTGCTGCCGCTGCAGGGCGTCATGCCCATGCACTGCTCGGCCAACATCGGCCCGAAGGACGACGCGGCGCTGTTCTTCGGCCTCTCCGGCACCGGCAAGACCACGCTCTCGGCCGACCCCGGCCGCGCGCTGGTGGGCGACGACGAGCACGGCTGGAGCGACCGCGGCGTCTTCAACTTCGAGGGCGGCTGCTACGCCAAGGTCATCCAGCTCTCCCCCACCGCCGAGCCGCAGATCTACGCGTGCACGCGGCGCTTCGGCACCATCCTCGAGAACGTCACGGTCGAGCCGGTGCAGCGCACCATCGACCTCGACGACGAGTCGGTGACCGAGAACACGCGCGCCTCGTACCCGCTCGAGTTCATCGAGAACGCCAAACCCGACGGCCTGGGCGGGCACCCGAAGAACATCATCCTGCTCACCTGCGACGCCAACGGCGTGATGCCGCCCATCGCGCGGCTCACGCCCGACCAGGCGCTCTACCAGTTCATCTCGGGCTACACCTCGAAGCTGGCGGGGACCGAGGCCGGGCTGGGGGCCGAGCCGGAGATGACGTTCAGCGCCTGCTTCGGCGGGCCGTTCATGGTGCACCACCCGTACAAGTACGCCGAGCTGCTCAAGGGCAAGATGCTGCGCTACGGCGCCACCTGCTGGCTCGTGAACACGGGCTGGGTGGGCGGCCCCTACGGCGTGGGCAAGCGCATCAGCATCCGGCACACCCGGGCGCTGCTGAACGCGGCGCTCAACGGCGAGCTGGACAAGGTCGAGTTCCGCAGGGACCCGATCTTCGGCTTCGAGATCCCGACGAGCTGCCCCGAGGTGCCCCAGAACGTGCTCAACCCGGCCGAGTCGTGGTCGGATCGCGACGCCTGGTTCGTGCGCTACAAGCAGCTGGCGGGGCGTTTCATCGACAACTTCAAGAAGTTCGAGTCCGGCTGCACCCCCGAGGTGATCGCCGCCGGGCCGAAGCTCACGGAGGGAACCGCCGCGGCCTCCGCGCCGCGCTGATCCGTCCCGGACACGCACGCGTCCCGCCGGGGCCCGCTCCGGCGGGACGTTCGCTTGGTGCCCGCCCGCGGGGAGGCTATCCTGCGCGCCATGCTCCCGCTCCACCGCGCCGTCCCCGCGCTGCTGCTGCTGCTCGTCCTCGGCGCCCCCGCGCACGCCGCGCCGGGCGCGGCCCTGCCCGCATCCCGGCCGCGCAACGTCATCCTGGTGGTCGCGGACGGCTGCGGGCCCGCGGCCGTCGGCCTCGGGCGCATGGTGGCCGGCCGCCCGCTCGCGCTCGACAGCATCCTGGTCGGCGCGCTGCAGACCCGCTCCGCCAGCTCGCGCGTGACCGACTCGGCAGCGGCCGCGACCGCGCTCGCCACCGGCGTCAAGACCCGCAACACGGTGGTCGGCCTCGATCCCGAGGGGCGGCCGCTGGGATCGGTGCTCGAGGCGGCCGTCGCGCGCGGCCTCGCCACCGGCCTCGTGACGACCTCCAGCCTCACCGACGCGACGCCGGCGGGCTTCCTCGCGCACCTCGAGGACCGCCACGAACAGGATGCGATCGCCGCGCAGGTGCTGGAGCGCGGCCTCGACGTGCTGCTGGGCGGCGGCCGCGACCGCTTCCTGCCCAAGGACCGTGGCGGACGGCGGACCGACGGCCGGGACCTCGTGGCCGAGGCGCGCCGGCGCGGTGTCCGCGTGGCGGGCACGCCCGCCGAGCTGGCGGCCGCGCGGGAGACGCCGCTCCTCGGCCTGTTCGCCCCGGGCAACATCGACCTCGAGCTGGACCGCGACCCGGCCCGCCAACCCTCGCTCGAGGAGATGCTGGTGAAGGCGCTCGCGCTGCTCGAGGGGCGCGGCGCCGGCTTCCTGCTGGTGGCCGAGGGCGCCCGTATCGACGACGCCGGGCACGACAACGACCCGGCCGCGCTGGCACGCGACGTGGTGGCGACCGACCGGGCGGTGGCCGCGGCGCTGGCCTTCGCACGGCGCGACGGCCGCACGCTCGTGGTGGTGGTGGCCGACCACGAGACCGGCGGGCTGACGCTGGGCCGCCGCGTCGGGAGCGAGAGCGTCCACGACATGCGTCCCGAGGCCCTCCTGGGCGCGCGCGCCTCGGCCTGGCGCATGGCGGACTCCGTGCTCGCCGGCGCGGACCCGGTCGGGGTGGCCGAGCGGAACACCGGATTCGCGGACCTCACCGAGGCCGAGAAGGCCCTGCTGCGGGCCAGCGCCGGCTCGCGCGACAGCCTGCTCGATGCCCTGCGCGACATCGAGAGCGTGCGCGCCGAGGTCGCCTGGAGCACGGGCTGGCACACGGCGACGGACGTCTTGCTCCACGCCTTCGGTCCGGGCCGCGAGCGCTTCGCCGGCCTGCACGACAACACCGACGTGGCGCGAATCATCGCGGGTCTGCTGGGTCTCGACCTCGAGGCGGCGACGGCAAGGCTGAGGAACGCGTCCGCTCGGACCCCGCAACGCTGAGCCCGTGTAAACGCCTCCCAACTGTTACATCCCCGCAGTCACCCGTGGGACGGTCTTCCGCTCGACCGGAGATTCTCCGCTCGGCGCGCGTCTTTCCGTTGACAACGCCGTGACACGAGCGTAGAGGGTAACTTTCTCGGCAGATGCGCCGCGCGACGGCGCCGCTTCTCGCTCCACACCAGGAGGTGCCCGCCCCGCAGGACCCCCCTCACTCAGCACAGGGCCAACGGAACCACATTCAACCCCTGCAGCGCGAATCCAGTGTTCCTCTCCACCGACTCCGGAGGGTCGCATGATCATGCGCTCGCGAATCCCGTTCCTTTGTGCCCTGGTGGCCACGCTGTTGCTGGTCTTCGGGCCACCAGTCGCCGCCCACGCCGCCCCCCGCTACGTGCCGGGGGAGCTCATCATCCGCTACAAGGCGAAGACCCGCGGCTCGGACCGCGCCGCCCTGCGCGGGCAGATGCGCGCCGACCTCAAGCGCGACTTCCGCTTCCTCGACCTGGAGCACGTGAAGCTGCGTGACATGTCCGTCGAGGAGGCGGTCGCGAAGTTCAAGAAGCACAAGGACGTCGAGTACGTGGAGCCCAACTACGTGCTCACGGCGGACGTCATCCCCAACGACACGCGCTTCAACGAGCTGTACGCCATGCGCAACACGGGTCAGACCGGCGGCACGCCGGGCGCCGACATCAAGGCCTACCTGGCCTGGGAGCAGTTCACCGGCGACCCGAACCTCAAGATCGGCATCATCGACACCGGCGTGGACTACAACCACCCGGACCTCCAGGCCAACGTCTGGACCAACCCCGGCGAGATCCCGGGCAACGGCATCGACGACGACGCCAACGGCTACGTGGACGATATCCACGGCTACGACTTCGTGAACAGCGACGGCGATCCGTTCGACGACAACGGCCACGGCAGCCACTGCGCCGGGACCATCGCCGGCGTGGGCAACAACAACCTCGGCGTCACCGGCGTGAACTGGGGCGCCAAGATCGTCGGCATCAAGTTCCTGAGCGCGAGCGGCTCGGGCTCGACCGACGGCGCCATCCGCGGCATCCAGTACGCCATCGCCGTGGGCGTGCGGCTCACGAGCAACTCGTGGGGCGGCGGCGGCTTCTCGCAGGCACTGCTCGACGCCATCAACGCCGCGGGCGCCGCGGGCCAGCTGTTCGTGGCGGCGGCCGGGAACTCGGGCACCGACAACGACACGAGCCCGCACTACCCGTCCTCCTACGACTCCCCCTACGTCATCGCGGTGGCCGCCACCGACCACAACGACAACCTGGCGTCGTTCTCCTGCTACGGCGCCACCAGCGTGGACCTGGCGGCCCCGGGCGTGGACATCCTCTCCTGCCAGCCCGGCGGCGGCTACCAGCTGCTGTCCGGCACCTCGATGGCCACGCCGCACGTCTCGGGCGTGGTCGGACTCGCCATGGGCCGGTTCCCCGCGATGACGAACCTGCAGATCAAGCAGCTCGTCCTCAACGCGGTGGACCTCAAGGCGCAGCTCGCCGGCCGGGTGCTCACCGGCGGACGGCTCAACGCCTTCATGACCATCGCCGAGCCCGACGTGACACCGCCGGGCCGCATCTCCGACCTGGCCACCACGAGCCCGGGCTCGAACTCCATCGGCCTGGCGTGGACGGCCACCGGCGACGACGGCAGCACGGGGCGGGCCACGCGCTACGAGATCCGGCGCTCGACCTCGCCCATCGACGACACCAACTGGAGCAGCGCCACGCTGGTCGCGGGACCCGACCCGCTCCCGGCCGGCTCGCTCCAGGCCTTCGACGTGCTCGGCCTGGACTTCAGCACGACCTACTACTTCGCTATCAAGGCGTTCGACGAGTTCAACAACGCCGGTCCGCTCTCCAACGTGCCCATGGGCACGACCCTGGGGGCGCCGGACATCGCGGCGACGCCCGGCTCCTTCACCGCGTCGCTGCTCTCGGGCGCGACCGAGGTCCAGACGCTGAGCCTCAGCAACACCGCCGAGGGCACGCTGGACTTCACCGTGCCGACCCCCGAGCTGATGTTCTCGCAGCCGGTGGTCTACCAGCCCGAGACGGTCCCCAAGGAGGGCGACACGCGGGTCGGCCAGCCCGTGCTCGACAACCAGGGCGGGCCGGACGGCTTCGGCTACCGCTGGACGGACAGCAACGAGTCCGGCGGACCGGCCTTCGACTGGGTGGACATCACCGGCATCGGCACGCCCGTCGCCGTGACGGGCGACGACGCGACGTCGGCCGCCATCCCCATGGGGATGGACTTCCCGTTCTACGGCGGCACGTTCAACAGCGTGCGCGTCTGCACGAACGGCTGGCTCTCGTTCACGGACGGCAGCACGGCCTACGGCAACCAGCCGCTGCCGAACGCCGGCGCGCCGGCGAACCTGGTGGCCC
>Ga0315295_10003183_pt1 | contig 13936 bp, 14 predicted proteins | sample YL17G14_0_MG_FD_204453 | JGI IMG/M metagenome (GOLD analysis project Ga0315295, IMG submission 204453) | Sediment microbial communities from Yellowstone Lake, YNP, Wyoming, USA - YL17G14_0 | ecosystem: Environmental > Aquatic > Freshwater > Lake > Sediment | place: USA: Wyoming | collected...
ATACGGCCTCAGCATTTAAAGCACAGGTGAGCGTGATGAAAAAAAATCCAATGGCTAATATGTATTTCCTCATTATCTTTGCCTCCTTATTCGTTTCCATATCCTACCGGGGTTGTAGGGATAAAGACCACCGTTTCCAACTCTTTTATGTCATTCGGGGGTGGTGGCGACTTAGAATTTATCAGGACATCAGCGCCTTTCCATAGGGTTGAATACCCTACCGGGTATCTCACTGTTTCGCCTAAATAGAGAGTCGTCGCTTTAAAAGAATACGGATTATTCGGGTCTGGGTCTGTAATATCCCTTGGCGCATCCGTCCTCTTATAAAAGGTCATGTAAGCTGCAACAGAAAGCACACCACCTTCGGCACCATAATACCTCTTCGCATCTGTTATCAGAAGTCCTGAAGCTTTTACTGTTGAGGTTATCATATACATCAACATCATCCCCATTATTGTGAAAAGAAGCATGAATACGAGGGCAGACACGAGGGCAATACCACTATCTCCCAACTTTTTTATATATGTCATCTTCCCATCCAGTCTTGAAATGAGAAACCAATGATGGCAGATAAGGTAACCTTCATCGTTATTACCATTCATTATAGAAACAAGGCTTCTTCCAAATAGTTATCGGACTTTTCATAAAAAAACTTTAGTGTGGCGAAAAGAAAGGATGACATAACATTCCCTCAAAGAATGGGGCTTGACGGTAGTGAGCTGTCTCAAAGACGGCCATAGTTCTCAGAATTGACCTTCTCATTGTTTACTGTTATGTTGTTATTATTGGTTGATATAGTCTCTATATCCCACTTGAATAATTGATTCAATTATCGGCCTTATTTATAGAAACTTTAGTGATTCAACGCACCAAAATAAGGATAGCTATAGAAGTTCTGAGGCAGCGTTGCACTCTTTATTCATTAATTCTTTACAAATATAAGGCACGGACTTGCTTGTGTCAGAACAAATCAGGTATCATAAAGGTAAGATTTCTTCCAATGAGGGAGTATACCCTTGTGTGACGCTCATGGCAATTGTGGATCGTGCGGCACCAGCAGCAGCGTGTCGTGGGGACAGATAAAACTTCTTGACTACATTATCCGCCAGAACGGCTTTGGTATCGTGTACGCATTCGATAGCACTCCTCATTACGCCTATACCGTGGGTCTTCAAAAGACATGGGATCATCCCGAACTGATCGTGTTCGGCCTCGACCAGGAGATGTCACACGACATTCTCACGGAGACGGTCGCGCTCATCAAAGAGGGTGCATCATTTGAAAAGGATGAGAATACAGAATTGACTGTAAAGTGCGTGAGCGTTACATTCATTGAAGTGCCGCTGCACATCGTAGCGCACTACCTGGATCGGGCGGAGGCTTATTATGAAGGACGTCCCTTCAAGGCCTCCCAGATACTCTGGGCAGATGACAAAGGCCGTTTCCCTTCGGACGGTGAATGCAGTGACGATGTGAAGAGGCTTCAGCCGGTTCTCACAATCTTGGTTGATAACCACCCTCCTCGTATTTCAGAGTGAGGGATAATAGTCATAAAACCTGTATTCTCACTGCTTCTCACCTTTCAATGCTGTGAGCCTCTCCTCTGCCTTCTTCGCATAGTCGCTCTTTGGGTACTTCTCGAGGATCTCCTCATACAATTCCCTCGCATGTTCCTTATTGTTTTGGAGCTCTTCGAACCTTCCGGTCTCATAGAGCTCATGTGCTTTGTCGCCGGCACAGCCTGGAAGTAAGAGCATTGTGACAATCAACACCGTAAGGATCAGTCTTTTCATGAGACCATTACGCCCAGTCATACTTATGCCTCTTCCTGTGGTGGAGGTACATCTCGGCGGAGAGGGCCGCGATGCAGCCGTTCGAGGCTGCGACTACTACTTGTCTCACCTCGGTGCATGTCACATCGCCTGCTGCAAAGATACCGGGGATCGACGTCTCCATCATCCTGTTGGTAACAATGCACTCCTCTTCGCTCATTTCAAGGACACCTCCGAGGAAATCGATGATAGGTTTGCTCCCGTAGAGGTACACGAAGACACCCGAAACCGCGAGTTCCTTTTCCCTCTGATCCCCGTCGAACATACGTATCCTCTCAACCGCCTCTTTCCCCTCTATAGACTTAACACGATGGCTTAAAAAAACACGGAGGTTCTTGAGTTGGAGATAGGGATGGTCTCCCTCGACCTTGAGGCTTTTTGACGGAGAAATGAGGTACACAGTCTCGGTAAATCGTGTTAACACCTCGGCCTCCTTCAGGGCCTCTTCAGATTCCCCGAGAACACAAACCGTCTTCCCCCTGAAAAATGCAGCATCACAGATGGCACAATAGCTCACGCCCTTCCCCAGGAACTCTGTCTCCCCCTTTATTGCTGGTTTTCTCCCCATGGCACCTGTCGCGATAATCACAGTCTTGCCCCTGTAAGTCTCATCGAAGGCGAATACCTCCTTGACCTCCCCCTCGAGGTTCACCCCTGTGACCTGCGTTTCGGCATACTCGGCGCCAAACCCGACCGCCTGCTTCCTGAAGATATCGAGGAGCTGCTTTCCGCTCAGGGGTTCGACGAGGCCTGGGTAATTCTCGATCTTGCTCGAATAGGCCAGAGCGCCTGCAGTCGCCGATTTATCGAGGATCACTGTCTTAAGGTTCGAGCGTGCTGCGTATTGTGCGGCACTGAGCCCTGCGGGACCGCCGCCGATAATGACGACGTCGTATAGTGAATCAGGCATAGGACCTCCGAAGATAGGATTTAAAATTCTCTTATGATGTTGTAAAAGGTGTCTCTCTGCGCAGGCGTGAAGCCTGCAGATCGTATCGCCTCAATGATGTCATCTCTTGAGACACGATACCTTATCCCGGTAGACGCGACTACATTCTCTTCGAGCATTGTAGAACCGAAGTCGTTTGCACCAAACCTCAGTGCGACCTGAGCAAGCTTCAAACCCTGTGTGACCCAAGAGGCCTGTATGTTCTTAATGTTGTCGAGGTAGACCCTCGAGATGGCTAAGACTCTGAGGTAGTCGATAGCTGTTGCCTGATAGAGGGCGAAACGCCTATTGCTTTGCTTTCCTCTCCCCGATTGCCAACTACCTCCAGCTACCTTTTTACTGAGTTCTGTGTTGCCGGGCTGGAAAGACCAAGGGATGAAGGCGGTAAATCCCCCTGTATTGTCCTGAAGACCGCGTATCCGGTCGAGGTGTTCAATGATATCCTCATATCCTTCAACGCTTCCGAACATCATTGTGGCAGTGGTCCGCATCCCGAGCAGGTGTGCCTCCTCCATCACCTTCAGCCATTGAGAAGATTTAATCTTCCGAGGACTCAGTACGGATCTCACCCTGTCCGAGAGGATCTCTGCACCTCCACCGGGGATCGAATCAAGCCCGGCCTCTCTCAGCAACCTCAGGGTCTCCCTGATCGTGAGGTTATGCTTGCCGGCAAGGTAAAAGATCTCAGGTGGAGAAAAACCGTGAATGTGTATCCCGTATCGCTTCTTTATAGACTCAAGGAGGTGAAGGTAGAAATCGATAGTGAGGTTAGGGTGAAGACCGCCCTGGATGAGTATCTGAGTACCGCCCTGCTGTAATGTCTCCTCGATCTTCTTAAAAATCTCTTCTTCCGTCAGGAGATATGCATCGGGACTGCCGATATCCCTATAGAATGCGCAGAACCGGCATTTATTGATACACACATTCGTATAGTTGATGTTCCTATCGACCACAAAGGTGACGATGCTATCGACATGAATCTTTTTCGTCCCTTTGTCGGCCCTTTCGCCAAGGTCGAGTAGGTCGGCATCCCTCAGGAGCCTTAGTGCCTCTTCCTTCGTAACCCTCATCTCTCAAGTCTCTCCCAAGTGATCTCAAAGGCTATGAGGCCTCTCACACGTTTTTTAATTATAGCACACAGGGCAGGGCAATCCTTCGCTTGAGCCACACGACTCTAAAGGCAAATTGTATTTTTGTGGTATTTTTAGGTATAAAGGATCGATTTCATCGTGTCTTCCCTTAGGTAACGGGTACTGACTATGCCTTTTTGCGAAGATAGACAAGGGCCGATCCGGTGAGGATCATGAGGGTACACAGAATATGTCCCATGGTAAAGGGCCCCAGAATGAAACCGATCTGGGTGTCAGGTTCTCTGAAGAACTCAATGAGGAATCTGAAGAGTCCATAGAGGAGAAGGAAGATCCCCATGAGCACACCCGGCCTGAACCCCCTGTCCTTCAAAATCCAGAGGACTGCGAAAAGCACAACCCCTTCGAAAAAAAGTTCATAAAGTTGTGAGGGATGGCGTGGTAAAGGACCTCCGGAGGGGAATACCATCGCCCATGGCTGATCGGTAACCCTGCCGTAGAGTTCTCCGTTAATGAAATTGCCAAGCCGCCCGAGTCCCAACGCTATTGGCGCTGTGGCAACGACAAGGTCTGCGATTTCCCAAGGGTCATGACGTACCTTCCTGCAAAAGTAGACCCCTGCAGCAACACTCCCTATGAGGCCACCATGGAAGGACATCCCCCCCTGCCATATTGCGAAGACCTCAAGGGGATGGGCAGCATAATAAGAAGGGTTGTAAAAGATCACATACCCAAACCTTGCGCCTATGAGGAGACCTACGAAGAGATAGGTATAGAGGGACCCGAGAAAATCCTTTCCAAGGTCAATCCCTTTCTTTCTCATCTGGTACGTTATGAGGAGGTAGGATACCCAGAATCCGAGGAGGTACATCATCCCGTACCACCTGACGGCGAAGGGACCTACTCTCACGATCACAGGATCGATGTGGGGGTAGGGAATCATATAGTTCTCGCCTATCCTGCTGGTATGTCGTATACCGTCCAGTATACCACAATACAGGGGCTCCCTTTTGCCGGTCTCCTCAATGTTCCTTTATTTCCTCACACAAATACTTGAGTAAAACGAGAAGGAATTTTTATAATAAAATATAGATTAGTCGAATCATCATCACTTCAAAGGAGTGAGACATGCTCGTCATCGAAGACTTAAGGGTCGAGTTATCAGGTAAAATCCTGCTAAAACAAATTAATCTTGAGATCAGGCCAGGAGAGACACATGTCCTTTTCGGTCCGAATGGTTCGGGGAAGACGTCCCTTCTCATGGCGATCATGGGATACGCCCAGTACAAGATTACCGGGGGCAAGATCACCTTCAAGGGTATCGATATCACCCACAGCCCAATAAATGAGCGTGCCGCACTGGGCATCGGTATGTCTTATCAAAGACCTCCCACGATCAATGGCCTGAAAGTCAGGCAAATGATCGAAATCTGCGCGAAAGGGGAAGTTGACTCAGAAAAAATGGCGAAGTCAGTGAATTTCGAGTCCTTCCTCAACAGGGATGTGAACGCCGGCTTCTCCGGAGGTGAAATCAAGAGGTCTGAACTCCTCCAGTTGATTGCCCAGAACCCTGATCTCATGCTATTCGACGAACCAGAATCGGGCGTTGATATCGAGAACATAGCACTCGTCGGCAAGACAATCGCACACTTACTTGAGAAGGATGACTCCTATAGCGATGTCAAACCGGTGCTCCAGTTCAGGAAGGAACGGAGCAAAATGGGACTTATCATCACCCATACGGGCTATATACTCGATTACGTTCCTGCGGACAAGGGGTTGCTTCTCTTTGACGGCGTCTTGACGTGTGCGGGCAATCCACGGGAGATCTTCCAGTGCATTGGCAAAATCGGATATGAGGAGTGTCTGAAATGTTCACTGATACCACATTGAGAGAAAAGGCTCTTCAGGCCCTCAATAAGAAAGCGGCATTCGGTGAGGACATCAATCTGGAGACATTTCGGCGGGAGTTCGTTCCGCACAAATACCTCGCTGAAGAGGAACTCTGCGTTTTACCACAGACTGAACGTGAACGCCTTCTTATGGCGGGCCTGGACGTGACGCAAAAGGAGAGGGGTGGTACCTATTTCCAGAAGGATACCACCGTCATACATTGCCACAGCAAAGAGGAAGGCATCGAAGTGGTACCGGTAAAGACAGCGCTCGAACGGTATGACTGGGTACAGGACTTTTTCTGGAAACTTGTTCCTGTTGATCAAGACAAATACACCGCATCTGCATTCCTCGAACTCCATGACGGATACGTGATCAGGGCCCTGCCTGGAAGTAAGAGTATCTACCCTATCCAGGCATGCCTCTATATTGACAAAGAGGGCCTCCAGCAGAACGTTCACAATCTCATCATCGCTGAGGAGGGATCAGAACTCCACATCATCACGGGCTGTACTACCTCTCCAAATCTAAAAAGAGGTTTGCATGTAGGGATCTCCGAGTTTTTCGTCAAGAAGAACGCCAAGCTCAGCTTTACAATGATTCACAACTGGGCAGAGGAGATGGCAGTCCGGCCGCGTTCTGTTGCGATAATCGAGGAGGGTGGCCTGTTCATCAATAACTACATTTGTATGAAGCCAGTCAGTTCCATCCAGATGTATCCCACCTCTTACCTCGAGGGTGATAATGCCACCGCCCTCTTCTATTCAATCATTGTCGGAAGCCCCGGCTCCCACTTCGATATCGGGGGACGTATATATCTTAAAAAGCCGGGTTGCCGTGCGGAGATCATCCAGCGAGCAATAAGCAATGGCGGGTACGTGATGAACAGGGGTCATCTCATTGGCATGGCACCGGACATAAAGGCCCACCTAGAGTGCAAGGGACTACTCCTCAAGGGCGGGGTGATCAATTCTATCCCGCAACTCGAAGGAACAGTGGAGGGTGTTGACATGTCCCATGAGGCAGCTGTGGGCAAAGTTGCGCAGGAGGAGATCAACTACCTCATGTCGAGAGGCCTGAGTGAGGATGAGGCGGTATCCACGATAGTCAGGGGGTTCCTCAGCGTCGACATCAAAGGGCTTCCCGATGCCTTAAAGGAAGAGATTGACAGGGCTGTAAAGACGAGTAACGAGAGCGCGATGTAACGGCGATGAGCCCCCCGCAGCAAGCTGCGGGGGGCTCATCGAAATCAACTTTGGTTCGGAAAATGGTGTTATGGGTGAGGCAACCCCGCAATTTTCACAGCGCCGCGATGATACCCTGTGGGAAAGAGCTTTTCGAGGTCCTCCAACTCAATGTCGTTTTCTACACATGTGTCGAATACCGTAGGTAGCGCTTTATTTTTCTTATACCTATCTCGCATGAAATAAACTAGCTGCCAATGTTTCGTAGTGAGACCACCTTTGACATTCAATTCTGCTGCTCTATTCATGGCAAAATCCTCATCCCATTCGGACGCATCAATAAGAAAACCAAATTGGTCTATCCGATAGGCTTTTTGTTTTTTAGGCTTTGCTTTTTCTGCACGAGCCTCAGGACCTAAAGGATATTCTTCTCCATAATAGCTTACCCACTGCTCTTTGAACGGAATGCCGGCAAGTAAACAAGCCCCTCTATGATATCCTGTAGGAAAAAGCTCACGAAATGTTCTTGTTTTCAATTCAAATTCCTTACAAGTCTCATACACTAAAGGGCATACCCCGGTTTTCTTAAATGTGTCTCGTATGAAATAAAGAATTTTCCAATGTTCCTTTGTAATACCATCGGGGATATTGAGTACAGGTGCCATTAAGTTAGCGAAATTCTCATCCCAAATGTCAAAGTTAGTTAAATAGTTTTGATCATCAATCTCGTATGTCTTACCACCATATGAAAATGATTTCATATACCCTTCCTCCTAAAATTAATATGAACATAGATTCTTTATCGTACTAAATTTCTTCCGTTACCTGATGTTTTAAAGTATAGGAGGATGGTTATTTTTTGTCAAGGTACAAATTGCTAATTTAGGTATGATACTCCACATATGCCTCTTGCCATGCCCATTACTTCTTCTTCGCTTCAGGAGGGAGCATCCTGTCGAGGATATCGTCCACCGTCACTATCCCGAGGAGAAACCCTTCACTGTCGACCACGGGGAGTGCGAGGAGGTTGTATTTCGAGATCGTCATAGCAACGATCTTCTCATCGACATCCGGGGTTACGGTCTTGAGTTTCGTCTCCATGATCTCAGAGATCCTCATCTCGGGGTCGGCAAGGAGCAATTCCCGGACTGAGACGACACCCACGAGCTTCTCATCTTTGTCAATCATGTAAAGATAGTACGCATTGTCGATTTCGGCAGCGTCCCTTCTGAAGTTCTCCATTGCCTCCTTCACAGTGATCTCAGGGCTATAGGCTATAAAAACGTTTGTCATGAGGCCACCTGCGGTATCCTCTTCATGCCCGAGGAGCTCCTGGATATCTTCTGCCTCTTCCTTTTCAATGTGCTCAAGGATCTCCTTCGCTTTGTCTGCAGGCAGGTCGCTCAATACGTCTGCAGCATCGTCAGGGGGCATCATCTCAATGATATCCGATGCCTCTTCCGTATCCATATCCCTGATGAGTTCGACCTGGGTCTCCGGGCTCAACTCCGACAGGGTTTCTGCCGCTACAGTCACATCGAGGTTCTTGAGGAACGTCGCCCCTTCCTTATGGGATACCTGGCTGATGATCTCGGCTAAGTCTGCGGGGTGGAGCTCGGAGAGTTTCTGTCTTGGAACAGTCAATGTGATAGAGGTGAGTTTCGGGTGGAGAGGCTGGAGATAATCCCAGCTGATGAGATTATAGGGGAGGCTCACCTTGAAGACTTTCAAGAGATCGTCGCTTTTCCTCTCAACGCCGAGTCTCCTTAATACCCCCCTCATCCCTACGTCCACTGCAATGAGTATTGCATCGGACTCGTAGCCCTCGAGTTTGATGTCGTTCACCCTCACAACTTTTATGCCATTCACGTCGACGATCTGTTTGTCGAGGATGTCCCTCACGGCAAGGAGGTCATTGTCGTTCATTTCGTACTTAACGAGATCCTTGCTGTCGACATTCGCAGCGATGATCCGCTTGTTGAAGAGGTTAAGGTCACTCCAGGGAATACAAAAGAGGTTCGCTCTTTTCTCGATGATGAGGGCATCGACCTTCGGCAGAGGATCTGCCTTGACGACGACGAAATCCTTGAGCTTACCCAGTTCATTCCCCTGTGGGTCAAGGACTTGTTGCTTAATGACCTCACTTAAGAACAACTCACCAAACAATGGCATTTTTCCCTCCCCCAGCTATCACTTACCGCATCTCAATGGATTCTGGTTTTTCCCAGGAACTCCCATCTTCTCAGCCCTCTCCAGCAGTTCCTCAACGGCACGCATTCCCTCACTCCCCAGGTCAAGGGAATACTTATTCACATAGAGCTGGATATGCTGCTCGATCACCCTGTCGTCCAGTTCCCTGGCATGGGCCTTGATGTACCTTTTCGTCTCTTCCTTTCGGGCGAAGGCATACTCGATGCTCCTTCGTATGAGGCCTTCAATGGTCTCTATGGTACCCTCACCGAGACTCCTCTTTGCAATAATGCATCCCAGGGGTATAGGAAGACCCGTTTCCTCTTCCCACCATGCCCCGAGATCTTTCAACTCCACGAGTCCGTATTCCGGATATGTGAACCTCGACTCATGAATGATCAGGCCCCCGTCCACGTTACCTCTCCTGACTGCATCCAGAATACGGTCAAAGGGCATAGCGATCACATTCTCTGATAATGATGCCTCAAACAGCATGAGCAACAGGAAGGCGGTGGTGAGTCTTCCCGGGATGGCGATACGTTTCCCCCTGAGACCTTCAATTGAATTGCCGGGCTTCGCTACGATCAGGGGGCCGCACCCGCGCCCAAGTGCACTGCCTGAGGAGAGAAGGCAGTATCTGTCACGGAGATGCCCAAAGGTATGGAATGAGACCTTCGTGATATCGAGCTCTCCATTACATGCCATTTGGTTCAGTGTCTCAACGTCGAGGAGTACCTCCCTGAATCTCAGACCCGAGGTCTCTATCTTTTTATGTACGAGGGCATAAAAGATGAACGTATCGTTCGGGCAGGGGGAATAGCCTATGCTTAGTGTCGAAGGGATCATGAGACTTTCTCAACGGCGCCGGACATTCTCGTAAGGTTTTGGTAACGCATGGGAATGTATATAGCGTACCACAGAAGATAATTTTGTCAAGGCCGCCAATTGTTCGCGCTCGCTCTCTACAGCATTAAGGTACAATTTTACTAATTGACAGAACATGATTTTCTTTATTAAAATATAATCAATATATAAGTTTTACTGAGAAAAAATTAAGATCATGACGCCATTGGAGGCTCTATGATGAAAAAACTGACGTGGCCGCTCTTTTTTGTGGGATTTCTATTTGCCCTGGACGAGGTCCTCGCCCTTTTCCTTTCCCAACGGTTCATAGGGTCATCGAGAGCCTATGCGGAGATAGGATCGACTCTCATGTACGCCCTTTTCCCGAACCGTTATGAAGCAAACTCCTTTTACCAGGGGTATTCGGCAACCTTCAGTTGGTCACTGATGGTCTCCCTCGGTATCGTTTCCGGCAGCTTTTTTTCTGCAGTACGCTCCAAGAAGTTCAAGCCCCTCTTCCTGCCCCCGATGTGGAGGGAATCGATGGGTAATTCGTATTTGAAACGGTTCATTTGGGTCATCATTGCAGGGATACTGATGGGCATAGCAATCCGGATGGCCGGAGGATGCACGCTCACGATGATTGCATGGACGCTGCTCATGACCCCGACGGGCTGGTTCTTCATGTTTTTTCTTTGGATGGGAGGAATCATCACAACCTTCTTCTTTTATAAGGGCGGTCACTACCTTGTGAGGCCATGGAGGGAATAGGAATGGAAATCAGTGGTGCTCTGTCTAAGATTACCGAGGTCCTTACGACCTCGCTGCAGGAAGGGACGACAAGCCTATTCGGTCCGGAGAGCTGGTTTGGCGGCTATTTCGTAGGCTTCCTTCTAGGCATCGTCCTCTCAAAGGGAAGCATGGACAGGTACGAGACGGTCTCCGGGATGTTCCGCTTTTTCAACATGACCTTCATGAGGGTAGGCATGTGGCTGTTCCTCTTTGGAATGCCGATGGTTTTCCTTGCAGCGAATCTTGGTCTTATCGTCGAGTCCCCGCCGCCGTATTTTAAGCCTATCGCCCTATCTCTGGGCGCATTCCTCTTCGGTTCGTCCATGGCGATAGGAGGCTATTGCCCTGGGGTCGGGCTCGCATCCCTGGGAAGGGGGGCCCTCGATGTGCTCGTCTGGGGGGTGGGATTGGTAGTTGGCAACATCTTTTTCGCCGAGGTCATCTACGGTTCAACGTTCCACAAGCTCATTGAATATGTGAGCTTAAGCAATCCGACCTGGTCAAAAATATTCGGCATTGGCTATATAACTTCCTGGTTGGAGATCCCCTTCATCCTCGGCTTTATCATGATGTTTTTGGTCATGCTCATTCTTATGGGTTTATTTGACGCCATGAACAAGTGGTTCGACAAGACCTTTGCATGGATCCTCTTCAGGGGAAAATCCGGGAGCAATAAGGAAAGCAAACCAAAGAAGGCTTCATCATAGCTTTAGTCAAGATACGAATCACCTCTCCTAAACCTTAGGACAGGTGATTCAGCAAGAAAATCTCCCTTGTTCCCTTCTGCCTGTGACGGACTGAAAAGTTCCGAATGCCTTCGGGATTTGCTAAAAGTAGGCGAGAGGGATATGGTATACACTTGTGTTAAATTTGCCAAGAACCGATGCTACGGGTCAAGGTCTGAAAAGAGGGGAGGGGCCTCTGGGGGACTGAGGCCCCTCATTGGGAGGAAGAAGCCCTAAGATTTTCTGTTACATCGTCTTCTGGGGTGCCTTCCTGATGAAGGTCGGGACATCGAGGGGGTCTTCATAGTTCAGCACTTCTGAAGCGAGTGGCCCTAAGCTAAGACCCTTCCCTATGTCCTTGGCAAGGAGCTTTTCAGATCCCTTCAGGACGTAAGGCTCTCTTACGGGTGACCACTTCTTCACCTGGGGAAGTTCGATTTTCTCCTTTTTCTCTTCGAACCCTGTCGCAATGGCCGTGACCTTTACCTCATCCTCGATGTCGGGATTGATCACTGCGCCGAAAATGATATTCGCCGACTCATGCGCTGCATCATAGATAATCGAGGCTGCCTCCTGCACCTCGCTCAGGGCGAGATTGATACCACCGGTGATATTGATCAGTATACCCTTCGCCCCTTCTATGGATGAGTCCTCGAGGAGGGGATTTGTGATCGCCTTCCTCGCAGCCTCGGCAGCACCGCCGTCTCCTCTCCCGACACCGAGACCCATGACTGCCCTCCCTGCTCCCTGTATGATTGTCCTCACATCGGCGAAGTCTACGTTGATGAGTCCCGGAGTCAGGATGATGTCCGAGATACTCTGGACGGCCTGCCTCAGCACGTCATTTGCTACACCAAAGCTCTTGAGGAGCTGGGTATCCTTTGCGACTACAATGGAGATCCTGTCGTTCGGTATCACGATGATGGTATCCACGGTACTTTTAAGGTCCCTAATCCCCTCTTCAGCGTTGATAGCCCTCATTTTTGCCTCGAAGAAGAAAGGCTTGGTGACGACTGCGACAGTGAGTGCCCCCAGTTCCCTCGCAATACTCGCGACCACGGGAGAGGCACCCGTTCCCGTTCCACCCCCCATGCCTGCGGTAATAAAGACCATGTCGGAGCTTTCGAGGACTTCTGCGATCGCATTCTTGTCTTCCAGGGCGGACTGCCTGCCTATCTCAGGGTTCGAGCCAGCACCGAGACCTTTCGTGATAGAACTGCCGATCTGCACTTTTTTAGGTGCGAGGGATGTTTCGAGGGACTGCATGTCCGTATTTATTGTGATGAATTCTACACCTTGGAGACTGGATGCGATCATGTTATTGACTGCATTGCTTCCGGCGCCCCCCACACCCACGACTTTGATCCGAGCAGTTTGACTCCTCATCTCCTCGATTTCGAACATCATGATACTCCTCCTATAGCTATGTAATTTATTTAAAAAGAGTGTTAACCCAGCTCCTCATGCGCTCAAAGACCCCTGAGGGCCCGAGTTCAGGCTGCGGGGAATAGCACAGCCCGTAGCTGACCAAACCGACACCTGTTGCATAGATGGGGCTTTCCACGAGGCCCTTGCCCACAACCTTCTCAGGTATTCCAGTCCTCGCAGGGAGCCCGATGATGTCTTCAGAGAGTTCCCGTATGCCCCTTAAAAGTGACGTACCGCCTGTAAGCACTACTGACGTCCCTAAAGGGCTGCCGGAATTAACCTCAATCTCCCTCTTCACCAGCCTGATAAGCTCTTCACAACGTTCCTGTATTATTCCTGCAATCACGTCCAGAAACACACGCTTTGAATGTGAAGAGGTGACAGCGACATCGATAATTCTTTTATGTGGCGGCTCTACCTCAGTCATGCCTTGGAGGGCAAGACCGTATTGTTTCTTAATCCTCTCTGCCTCATGGAAGGAGATCCCGAGCCCCACGGCGATGTCATTCGTAATGTGATTGCCTCCGATCGCGAGTACCGAGGTATGCTTGAGAATCCCTCCCCCGTATACCGCAATATCCGTGGTACCGCCCCCGATATCCATAAGCGCTACACCCTTCTGCCTCTCTTCTTCTCGCAGCACCGCATCAGACGAGGCAAGGGGTTCCAGGACGATGTCATTTACCTCTATACCGGCAAGCTCACAGCACTTCAACAGGTTCTGTACAGAGGTCACGGCACCAGTAATGATATGGATCTGTGCTTCGAGTCTCTTGCCGTACATCCCTACAGGATCCCTGATACCATTGTGTCCATCGATCTTGAAACCGGAAGGGATGATATGGATCACTTCCCTGTCCACAGGGATATACATGGCACCAACGAAATCGAGCAATCTCTCAACGTCCTCTTCCCTTATCTCCCTGTTCCTCACACCGATTGCACCATACCCCTGAACCCCTTTGATGTGCCCCCCTGCAACACCGATATACGCGGACTCTATCCCAAACCC
>Ga0315295_10003185_pt1 | contig 13933 bp, 10 predicted proteins | sample YL17G14_0_MG_FD_204453 | JGI IMG/M metagenome (GOLD analysis project Ga0315295, IMG submission 204453) | Sediment microbial communities from Yellowstone Lake, YNP, Wyoming, USA - YL17G14_0 | ecosystem: Environmental > Aquatic > Freshwater > Lake > Sediment | place: USA: Wyoming | collected...
TTTTCGGGCTCACGACCCCGTTGGCTCGCGTCATCTCATCGAGGATATCCTGATAATCCTTGGGGTCGGTCACCACGGTGACAAATTCGTAATTCTTGGAGGCGGCCCTGATCATGGCGGGCCCGCCGATGTCGATGTTCTCGATGGCTTCGTTAAGCGGCGCACCCTTCGCCACGGTGTCCTCGAAGCGGTAAAGGTTCACCACGAGCATGTCGATGGGCTTGATCCCGTACGCCTGCATGGCAGAGACATGTACGGGGTTGTCCCGCAGTGCCAGGAGACCGCCGTGCACCTTGGGATGGAGCGTCTTCAACCGCCCGTCCATCATCTCCGGGAAGCTCGTATAATCGGAGATGTCCACCACGGCCACACCTTTTTCTTTCAAGAGTTTGGCCGTCCCGCCGGTGGATATGATCTCGGCGCCAAACGCGGCGAGCCCCTTGACGAATTCAACCACCCCGGCCTTATCCGTAACGCTCACCAGCACCCGTTCAATCTTTGGCATCTCCCCCCATCTCCATCCTTGAGTTTTAGATCAAATATTGTGAACCTCGCTCACGCCGTCCCTGTGCATGTAATACCAGGTGAGCAGGGGCACGATCCGCTTGAAAAGACCAGTATCGATATGGCTGATCTGCTTCACGTGCGAGGTGATCTCGTCACCGGTGATATCGCCGGAAATCATGCCCTCCCGCAGACGAGTGATACGCGTATGCAGGCTGTCCTTCATGCGTTTGTCGGGCACATGTATGGACACGTAGCGGTTCATCTCGGCAAACAGGCTCTCCATGTCCATGAGGCCAAAGGCGTTGTAGTATTCGCTCTCGAGCTCGTCGAGCATGGCAATGAGAAAGGATTTGGCATCCTCCAGGCCAAGCCGGTAGGTATCTTCGAGCAGGACCTTTTCCATATCATCCATGAAGGGGGTGATAAAAGTGATGGCGGTGAATTCCTTGACATATGGATGGTGTTCGCCCAGCATCTGTGAGAGTGTCTTGATGGCTCTGTCCTTCCATTTTAGCGCCTGCTTGTCCTGGACATACCCTTCCAGGAGCTCGTCCACCTCCTTGAGAATATCCTCTAAACCTATAAACACTTGGTCTATGGGGTAATCTATTTTCATGGCAATCATCATACACAGCAATCCTTCCCATGGTCAAGCCTGTTCATAGAGGGCAATCTGTGGTAGGGTATGCCGTATGCGCACCAGAGAGGATTTTCACGACAGAGACGCCTTGACAGCCTCCGTCCGCTCCCTCCTTTCCACGCGAGAGCGACGGACGATAACGAGTGCCGGTCTGCGCCCCTCCGCCGTGCTCGTCCCCCTCTACTGGATCGACGGTTCCCCCCACATCCTCCTCACGAGGAGATCCATGACTGTCGAGTACCACAAGGGCGAGATCTCTTTTCCCGGCGGCCACGCGGAACCGTGCGATAGTGGCCCCGAGGCCACTGCTTTGCGGGAAACGCACGAAGAGATCGGCGTGCACCCCGCTGACGTGGAGATCCTCGGACTCCTCGACGACTACATCACCATCTTCGGCTTCCATATCACCCCGGTGGTGGGGATCATCCCCTACCCCTATCCCTTCCGCATGAACAGCGAGACGGAATCCATCATCACCCTGCCGCTCGAATATGCCCTCGCGGACCAGGCCTGGATGTCCGAGAAGACAACGCTCAAAGGCCTTGAGGTGGACATCTTCTGCATCGAGGCAGCGGGCGGCTTCATCTGGGGCGCCACCGCCAGGATGCTCAAACAATTCGCCGAGATCCTGGCCGGCAGGCCCATCCCAACCGGCGCAATGAAGGAAGCGGCCAGGATCTGGATCACCGGCATCATATCCGCGCAGAAACGCTACGCTCAGAAACTCTAGTCAAAGGCGCCAAGACAAGAATCTCGACCTCCCCCGACCCCCCTCCTGTCTAGGAGAGGGATAGAGCTTTAGGTTTTTGGGCTTGGCTTTTTTGCTTTTAAGCGGTGATGAATTGTTTTCCGGTGAGGCGCTCATAGGCCTCGATGTATTTCTCGCGTGTCTTGCTGATGATATGGTAGGGAAGTTTCGGTCCGGGAGAGGTCTTGTTCCAGTCGAGGGTTTCCAGGTAGTCGCGCAGGAACTGCTTGTCGAAGCTTGGCTGTGGTTTGCCGGGTGTGTAGGCGTCGAGCGGCCAGAAGCGCGACGAGTCGGGGGTGAGGGCCTCGTCGATGAGGAGAAGGTCGCCGCCGATGCGGCCGAACTCGAACTTCGTGTCCGCAATGATGATCCCATTATTGCGGGCGTGTTCGGAGGCCAGGGAATAGATCCGGATGGATATTGCCCGCACCTTTTCTGCAATCTCTTCACCTATGAGAGAACAGGTGGTATCGAAATCGATGGCCTCGTCGTGATGCCCGAGTTCCGCCTTGGTGGTAGGGGTGAAGATGGGTTCGGGGAGTTTGTCCGATTCGCTCAGGCCCTGAGGTAGGGGGATGCTGCAGATGGACCCTTTCTGCTTATACTCCTTCCAGCCGGAGCCCGAGAGATATCCCCGTACGACGCATTCCACGGGCAGGGGTTTGGCCTTTTTCACAAGCATGGACCTTCCGGCGAGGCGTTTGTCATTGAGAAAGGGTGCCGGGTAGTCCTCGCTATGCGCGGCGATCACGTGGTTCGGGATGATAGTGGATGTCTTCTCGAACCAAAAGAGGGAGAGCTGGTTCAAAACGGGGCCTTTGTCCGGTATCGGATCAGGAAGGATCACGTCGAAGGCGGATATCCTGTCCGTGGTCACGATCAGGAGGCGGTCGGCATCGACATCGAATATCTCCCTGACCTTGCCGCTCGACAGCTTCTTTCCCCCAGTGATGTCGATATTCGTAAGGATATCCATAATTACCCCCTTCTTTTTGGTAGACCGCCAGAGTGCCAAAAAAGTATTGAAAAAGTCAAGCGCCTATTATATAGATTTTTTTCCCTTGAGGTCTGATAGAGCGCACGGGATAAGGATATCGAACGCGTTTATCAAGGGTGATACGCTAGAATTGCCACAGGTAATGAGCAAGGTGTGTCTTTCTGGCGATACGGACAAAGCAGTTTCAGATGGGGCGCATGACGGATAAAGCAGATGAGAACATGCCCGAGATGCGGGGCAACCTTGTGTACAGGTGTATAGCCTGTGGCACCCCATACGACATCTATGAATTCATCTATACCTGTCCGCGGTGCCGGTCCCTTTTAAAGATAGAAAACATCGAATTCGACCGCCTCAGGGAGACAACCCCCGCACGGTGGAGGGAGATATTCGACAGCCGGCGATCCACCAACATCCTGGAGCTTTCCGGCATCTTCCGTTTTCATGAATTGATCCTGCCCATCATTCCCATCGCGGATATTATATACCTGGGCGAAGGGCAGACCGCCCTGGTCCGTGCCAACCAGGAGTTGAGTGCTTGGGTGGGGGCTCCGTTCTTCGTGAAGAACGACGGCTTCAACCCCTCGGCCAGTTTCAAGGACCGGGGCATGGCATCGGCCATCAGCTTTCTGAATCACGTCATCCGGGTAAAGAGGCTTGATAAAGTCCTCGGGATATGCGCCTCCACAGGCGACACCTCGGCCGCGGCGGCCCTCTATCTGAGCTATCTGCCGAAGTCCAAGGTGAAGACCGTCGTGCTCCTTCCCAAGGGCAAGGTAACCGCCCAGCAGCTTTCTCAGCCGCTCGGATCGGGGGCCATCGTGATCGAGCTGCCGGGGGTCTTCGACGATTGCATGCGGATCGTGGAGGAGCTTGCGCAGGATTATCGGGTATTTCTCCTCAATTCCAAGAATCCGGCCCGCATCGTGGGCCAGAAATCCTATGCCTATGAGGTCGCCCAGCAGATGCGCTGGCAGACCGCTGCCCTCGTCGTTGTCGTCCCCATCGGCAATGCCGGCAATATCACCGCCATCATGGAAGGCTTCCTCGATCTCCATGCATTGGGCATCATCGATGAACTCCCAGTCGTGCTCGGTGTCCAGAGCCACCATGCGGATCCCATCGTGCGCTGGCAGGAATCCGGCGAGTTCATGCCCGTCAAAGTCACGCCGTCCGTGGCGCAGGCAGCCATGATCGGCGATCCGGTCTCCTTCCCGAAGGTGAAGCAGCTCGTCGAGAACCATTTCAAAGACAAATTTTACACCATTGCGGTCACCGAGACCGAGATCATGGAGGGCATGCTCACCGCGAACAGGAACGGGCATGTGGTCTGCACCCAGGGTGGTGAATCGATAGCCGGCCTGAAGAAGGCCCTTGCCCTCGATTTGATCGGCATTCGGCATCGCTTCGTGGTGGATTCCACCTCCCATCAGCTCAAGTTCGCATCTTTCCAGCAGATGTACTTCGATGACACCCTGGGAAGCGAATACGGCATCGAGACGCGGGAGGAGTACAAGAATACTCCAGTGAGCCTCGAAGCCGATCCAGGGAAGATCGCCGCTTATTTGGGGCTTCAGAAAAAAACGGATGTGTCGACATGAATCAGCAAAGGCGGATATGGGCCCTTGTTGGAGAGATAGAGATAAAATAAAGCGAGCACAGGAGGGATAAGGCATGAATAGCAAGGATTTTCTCTTTTCATCCGAGTCAGTTACCGAGGGTCATCCCGACAAAGTAGCAGACCATATCTCGGATGCGATATTGGATGAGATCATAACCCATGACAAGACCGCCAGGGTGGCGTGCGAGACGCTGGTGACAACCGGCCTGGTCGTCGTCGCAGGCGAGATCACGACCACCCATCACTTCGATGTCCAGCGCGTGGCGCGGCAGACCATCAAGGAAATCGGCTATACGGATGCAGGCATGGGGTTCAGCTGGGATACGTGTGGTATCATGGTCACCCTGGACAAGCAGTCGCCGGATATCGCGCAGGGTGTCAACGAGGGGCAGGGACTCTTCAAGGAGCAGGGCGCAGGCGACCAGGGCATGATGTTCGGCTTTGCCTGCGACGAGACCCCGGTATTAATGCCGGCCCCGATCTACTACGCGCAAAGCCTTGCCAAGCGGTTGGCCGAAGTCCGTAAAAACGGCATCCTCGAATGGCTGCGGCCGGACGGCAAGACCCAGGTCACGGTGGAGTACAAGGGCGGCAGGCCGGTCCGGGTGGACGGCATCGTCATCGCCGCGCAGCACAACGAGGACGTGAATTACGAGACGCTCAAGGAGGGCATCATCGAAGAGGTGGTCAAGAAGGTCATTCCGGCTGAATTCCTCGACGACAAGACCCGGTATTACATCAACGCCACCGGCCGCTTCGTCATGGGCGGTCCGCATGCCGACAGCGGGCTCACCGGCCGCAAGATCATCGTCGATACGTATGGCGGCTACGCCCCGCACGGCGGCGGCGCTTTCTCCGGCAAGGACCCATCCAAGGTGGACCGCAGCGCAGCCTACATGGCACGCCACATAGCGAAGAACATCGTGGCCGCAGGCCTAGCCAAACGCTGCATGCTGCAGCTCGCCTACGTCATCGGCGTGGCAGACCCGGTCTCCGTCATGGTCGATACCGGGGGCACCGGCGCGATCTCCGAGGACAAGCTCTCTGCTCTCATCCGCGAGGTCTTCCCCTTGAAACCAAAGGCCATTATCGAGTACCTGGATCTCTTGCGGCCCATCTACAAGAAGACCGCGGCATACGGACATTTCGGCCGGACCGAGCCGGAATTCACCTGGGAGAGGACCGATAAGGTCAACATCCTCAAGCAGAAGGCGCGCTGAAACGCGAGAAGGAGCGAAGCATGGCAGTGAGAAGATTAGCGCAATTGCCTGACTATTCAGGGCAGGACTACAAAGTGGCCGACCTTGCGCTGGCTGATTTCGGCCGCAAGGAGATCGATATCGCCGAAAGGGAGATGCCGGGCCTCATGGCACTGCGGAAAAAGTACGCCAAGCAGAAGCCGTTCAAGGGTGCGCGCATCACCGGAAGCCTGCACATGACCATCCAGACCGCCGTGCTCATCGAGACGCTGAAAGCCCTGGGGGCCAATGTGCGCTGGGCTTCCTGCAATATCTTCTCCACCCAGGACCACGCCGCCGCCGCCATCGCAGAGGCCGGCATCCCGGTCTACGCCTGGAAGGGGGAATCCCTTGCGGACTACTGGGAATGCACCTTCCAGGCCTTAAGCTTCCCGGGCGGCAAGGGGCCGCACCTCATCGTGGACGACGGTGGCGACGCCACGCTCATGGTGCACCGCGGCTACTACGCCGAGGAGAACCCTGCCACCATCGCTGCGTCCACCGACAACAAGGAAATCGCTATTATCAATGCCATCCTCAAACGCCAGATCAGGAAGGACCCCAAGCACTGGCACAGAATGGTCAAGGAGATCCGGGGTGTGTCCGAGGAGACGACTACCGGCGTGCACCGACTCTACCAGATGATGGAGAACAAGACGCTCTTGTTCCCGGCCATCAACGTCAACGACTCCGTCACCAAATCGAAGTTCGACAACCTCTACGGCTGCCGGGAGTCGCTGGCCGACGGGATCAAGCGCGCCACGGATGTCATGGTGGCCGGCAAGGTGGTCTGCGTGTGCGGCTACGGCGATGTAGGCAAGGGCTGCGCCAATTCCATGCGCGGCTTCGGTGCGCGTGTGCTGGTCACCGAGATCGACCCCATCTGCGCCCTGCAGGCGGCCATGGAAGGCTTCGAGGTCACTACCGTCGAGGACGCGCTCAAGGAGGCCAATATCTTCATCACCGCCACCGGCAACTGCGACGTGATTCGCATCGAGCACATGCAAAAGATGCTCGACCAGTCTATCGTCTGCAACATCGGCCACTTCGACAACGAGATCCAGATCGACAAGCTGGTTGCCTTCAAGGGGATCAAGAAGCTCACCATCAAACCGCAGGTGGACAAGTATACCTTCCCGAACGGGCACTCCATCTTCATCCTGGCAGAAGGCCGCCTGGTGAACCTCGGCTGCGCCACCGGCCACCCCTCCTTCGTCATGTCGAACTCGTTCACCAACCAGGTGCTGGCCCAGATCGACCTCTGGACCAAGAAACACGCGCTGGCGGTCACCACCCTGCCCAAAGAGCTCGACGAGGAGGTTGCGCGGCTGCACCTAGCTAAGCTCGGCGTGAAGCTGACTAAACTCACCAAGAAACAAGCCGAGTATATCGGGGTCACGGTCGACGGCCCCTATAAAACAGACCGCTACCGGTATTAAAAAAATCAATCCCCCCGACCCCCCCCTTGGTCTTAAGAGGGACTATGCGCTTTTAGATGTGTTTGTCGAGCCAGGCGTGGAGATCGGCCAGGACGATCTTTCGATCCTGGGGCAGCTCGTTGTAGACCTCGTGGCGCAGGCCCTGGTAGACCTTAAAGGTCTTATCCTGTGAACCGATGGCATCGAAGAGATCCTTCTGTCCCGAAAAGGACGTGTCCTCCGACCCGCGCTGTATGAGCACCGGGAGTTTGATTTTGCCGGCATTCTGAGCGCCGATGACAATGTAGGTATTCATCTGCTCGCCGAGCCGCGGGGTGAGGACATTGTAGACATAGGGGTCATCCACATAGGCCTTGACCACCTCCGGATCCCGCGAGATGAACTCGGGCGGGAGCGGGGACTTGACGTGGATGGAGGGCAATAATCTCGATAATATCTTGAGGGCAATAATCATGATCTTGTTGATCCCTGGCCCGGGACGTGAACCAGTGCCGGAGAGGATGAGGGCTTGCATGCCTTCGGGATATTGCTCCACGTAGTTGATGGCGATCAGGCTCCCCATGGAATGGCCCAGCATGAAATAGGGGATGTCCGGGAACAGGGGCTTGACCACTTCCTGAGAGAATTGCCGTTCATCGTTAATGTATTCCTGGAAGCTGTTGACATGGCCGCGCTTCCCATCGCTGCGGCCATGGCCGCGGTGGTCATTGCCGATAACGGCATACCTTGCGGGCACGATCTCATCGATCACATTCTTGTAGCGGTCGATATGTTCGGCATAGCCGTGGATGATATGGACAACCGCCTTGGGTTTCCCATCGGGAAAGAATGCCTTCCAGAAGATGGAGAACCCGTCCTTAGCAGAAAATTTCCCTTCTTTCGTCTCCATGCTTACCCCCCTCATCGTTTATTTCAGTCTCTCGGTGCCATTATGACACAAGCTTTGCGTTTCCACAATCAGAAAAGGCGCCTGGCTGCCACCGGGGTGCGCGGGGATAATGGGGGATTCTCACCATGAACATAGCCATGTTTCTCGAAGATGTATTGACACAAGGCATGCATAGAGGTATAAGAATGAATGCTCATTCATAACAAACGGAACAAAGAAGGAGGGTTTACATGGCGAGTCTTTGGGTTGACGAGAGGGATATAAAATTCCAATTGTATGAGGTGTTCAAGATAGGAGAGACGCTGCTTGGCAAGGGGCGGTATGCGGACCATGATGTCGACATGTGCAACATGGTGCTGGATGCGGCGCTCAAGTTTGCGGAGAATGATATCGCTCCCACCTATCCTGACGAGGTCCAGCGGAAACCGGTCGAGGCGGTGTATAAAGACGGCAAGGTGTACGTTCCCGAGGCCTATCACCGGCTCTATAAACTTTACTGCGAAGGCGGATGGCTCACCACGTCTGACAATCCCGAGGTCGGCGGTCAGGCCTTCCCTTCTATTGTGGGCTCTGCCTGCTCTTGCATGTTCCTGGCCGCGAACCAGTCCTTCACCATGTACCCTGGCCTTAACCACGGCGCAGCACGGCTGGCCGAGGACTACTTCCAGCACCCCTTGCGGAACATCATCCTCGAGAAGATGTACACCGGCGTATGGGCAGGCACCATGTGCTTGACCGAGCCGGGCGCTGGTTCCGATGTCGGCGCGTTGAAGACGTCGGCGAAGAGGAACCCGGACGGCACCTTCTCCATCACCGGGACGAAGTGCTTCATCTCGGCGGGCGATCACAACCTGACCGAGAACATCATCCACCCGGTCCTGGCCAGGATCGAGAGCGATCCAGGGGGAACAAAGGGCATCTCCATCTTCATCGTGCCCAAGATCAGGATCAACCCGGACGGGAGCCTCGGAGAGCCCAACGACGTTACCTGCGGCGGCATCGAGAGCAAGATGGGCATCCATGGCAACTCCACCTGTACACTCAACTTCGGCGAGAACGGCAAGTGCATCGGGTACCTCATGGGCGAGGAGCGCGCGGGCATGAAGATCATGTTCCATATGATGAACGAGGAGCGCCAAGGCGTTGGCATGATGGGCGTCGCGCTCGCTTCAACTGCGTTCCTCCACGCTTATGACTATGCCAAGCAGAGGTTCCAGGGCACCAGCATCATGGCCATGAAGGACCCCAATGCCCCCCAGGTCACGCTCATCCAGCACCCGGATGTGAGGCGCATGCTCCTCAAGATGAAGTCCATCACCGAAGGCATCCGGGCCCTCGCCTTCCTCTGCTACTACGCCATGGATCGCGAGATGCTCGCCGAAACCGAAGAGGAGAAGGAAAAATGGCATGGCATAATCGAGATGCTCACCCCGATTGTGAAATCATACGGCACCGAGATGGGTATGGTGGTGTGCGATCTCGCCGTGCAGACCTACGGCGGCTACGGATACTGCCGTGAGTACCCGGTCGAACAGATGATGCGGGACCAGAAGATCAACCTGATCTACGAGGGCACCAATGGTATCCAGGCTCTCGACCTCCTCGGCCGGAAACTCGGCATGAAGAAGGGCCTGTATTTCATGAACCTCCTCGGTCTGACCCAGGAGGCCATCGCGGAGGCGAAGGGCATCGAAAGCCTCAAGGAAGAGGCGGCCATCGTTGAGAACGCCCTGAATGCCGCTGCAGCAACGGCCATGGCCTTCGGTCAGATGATCAAGACCAACCCGTTCGTGCCGCTCATCAATGCCGCCGACTACCTCAACTGCCTGTCCGACGCCCTGGTGGGCTGGCTGCACCTGTGGATGGCAAACGCCGCCGCGAAAGGCCTGGCGAACGCTACCGGCGACAAGGATAAGGCCTTCTATACCGGCAAGATCGAAGGTGCCAAGTACTTCATCAACAAGACCACGGCGCTCGTCCCGGCCAAGACCGAAGTCCTGAAGAAGGACGAGGTCAGCGCCATGCGCATACCGGAAGAGGCCTTCGCCGTCTGATCGAAAAGATCCGGGGGAACCCCTTGCAAGGGGCCTTCCCCGGATCCTCTACAGATTCTCATCTGCGAAGCAACAGGCATTGCCCCGCCTTACCCCCGGTCAAATTCTATTGACAGATTTCTTCGGATGTTTGATAGTCTTGTCGTTTTGTTCTCGAAAAATACGCTCTTTAGGGGGGATGTCATGAAGAAATGGGCGCTCATCCTTGCAGTCCTGCTCGCAAGCCATATCTTCTCCGGCTGCGCTGTATTGCGATGGAAGCTGGAGAAGTCAGTGGACAAGCCGACGGGTGTCGTGCAGCTCAAGGGGCTCCACGACGAGGTGACCATCAGCCGAGATGATCTGGGCATACCCTATATCGAGGCCAAGAACGAGGACGACCTCTTCTTTGCCACCGGCTACGCCATGGCATCCGACAGGCTCTGGCAAATGGTCGGCAGGAAGATGGCCATGCAGGGAAGGCTTTCCGAAATCTTCGGCGAGGACACGCTCGATGTAGATATCTTTTTTCGCACCTTCGGAATGCGCAAGTATGTCGAAGATGCCTTGTCCGGAATCGACAAACAATCCCTTTCCGTCCTGGAGAGCTTTTCCCGGGGTGTAAACGCCTATATCTCCACCCACGCGGACCTTCCCTTCGAATTCTTCCTCACGCGCTACAAGCCCGAGCCCTGGACACCCGTAGACTGCCTGTATGCCTTCGGCTTGGTGAGTTGGGGACTCTCCTTCAACCTCTCCGAGGAGCTCGACTTTCTTGCCTTCGCTGGTAGACTCGGGTATGAAAAGGCCGCCTGGCTTCTCCCCATATACCCGGACGAAACGCTCCCGCTTGACGAGGCAATGAAACTAAAGGCCATCCCATATGCGGAACTCATCCCTCGCCAGGCCATGCAAAAGGGGAAGACCGCCCTCAACGAGAGCATCCCGAAACCTATGCCTGCCTCGAATAACTGGGCACTCTCCGGCTCCCGCACCTTGAGCGGCAAATCCATCGTCTGCAACGACACGCACCTTGAACTCACGATCCCCTCGGCATGGATGATCATGCACCTGAAATGCCCTACCTACGAGGCGGCCGGGGTTATGGCTCCGGGCATGCCCATCGTCGTGCTCGGCTACAACGGCAGGATCGCCTGGGGCGTCACCATGGTCATGGCCGACAGCCAGGACATCTTTGTCGAGAAGCTCAAAGAGGAGAACGGGAAGACCTTCTATCTCTCCAAAGGGCTGTGGCTACCTGCCATGGAGAGAAAAGAGCTGTTCAGGATCAAGGGCAAGGCCCCGGTGGAAAAGGTGATCCGAATGACCGGCCATGGACCGCTCCTTAATTCCGCACTCAAGCAGGTGCCGGTGTTTGCCGAGACATACCTGCCGGACCTCTCGCGCTTTGGCCTGGCCCTGTCTTGGGCCGTCGAAGGGTCGAGAGATACCTTTGCGGGGTTTTACAATCTGGCAAAGGCACAGACCATGGATGACGCCCGCAAGGCCATATCCATGGCCAAGGCTGTGTACCTCAATTTCGTCTACGGCGACAGCGCCAACATCGCCTGGCAGATATCCGGCGCCTATCCCGTGCGGAAGAAAGGGGAGGGATTCCTGCCTTCACCCGGCTGGGGCGGCGAGTACGACTGGGAGGGCTTTGTCCCGTTCGAACAATTGCCGCATGCGGAAAACCCGCCGCAGGGGTACCTCGCCACGGCCAATAACCGGACCGTTCCCAAAGATTATCCCATCCATATCACCTCATCCTGGGCCAAACCGGAACGGGCAGAACGCCTGGACGAGGTGCTCGGCTCTACGAAGGATGCCACGATCGGGGACATGATCACCCTCCAGTCTGACCAGTATTCACCCCTCGCGCGCAAGATCCAGGCGCTCTTCTTCGAGGGCCCATTCGCTCAGGAGCTCAAGGATGCCATGGCGGGGCTCAAAGCCGACGACAAGGGCTTGGCGCTCGAGGCCCTTGCGTTCCTCAAACCCGGAGCCTTTGATGGTGTCCTGCGGGCCGAACCTAGATCGGTGAGCCCAGCTGTGTACGGCGCCTTTATCCATGTCATGACGAAAAATACCTTCCTTGACGAACTCGGCCCCGATGAGAGCGATACCTGGAAGGCATTCACCGACCTCAACAACTACGGCTACTCGGCCCCCGAGGACCACCTCCTCTACCGGCCCGACTCACCCTTCTGGGACGATATCCGCACCGCACAGAAAGAGACCAGGGCTTCTATCGTGGCGAAGTCCCTGGCGGACGCCATGCGCTACTGCGAAGAAAAGATGGGCCCCGAGCGCAAGCGCTGGCAGTGGGGCCTGCTCCACACCTACCATTTCAAGCATGACTTCTCCGAAGCGGTGCCCTTCTTCTTGAAAGACGATCTCAACCGCGGACCATTCCCCGCTGGCGGCGACTGCCATACACTCAATGTCGCCGGTTTCTCCTGGGGCAAGTCATTCGACGTCGTCGAGATCCCGGCCATGCGCATGATTGTGGATTTCAGCCTTCCGGACCCCGCCTTCCTCACCACCGTCCCGGGACAGTCGGGCAATCCGTTCAGCCCGCACTACGACGATATGATCAAACCATACTTCCTCACCGGTAAAAACCACCCCCTGCCCTTCATGGAGGAGAATATCCAAGCCCAGTACAAGGACCAGCTCATCCTCAAACCTTAAAAGCGCATGCCTCCCATCCCCCCTGAACCTGCAGGGGGGGCCGGGGGGATTGAACTTTATAGCTAGAGGCCGGCGGTGGGGAGGACCCAGATACCCCTGCCGTTCATCTTGAGGCTTCGGCCCTTGAGCCCGAATTCGGTGATGTAGAGAAAGTCGGGGCGGAAGCCAGGGCCTTTCCCGAACCGGCACGAGGAGGGGGCTTTGAGGTCGCCGACACGGTATCCGATCTTGGCCATTCCGTTTCTGATCGAAACCAGGGCGAGTTCCGAATTCAGGCAGAGCCACAGAGTTCCGTCCGGGGCGGTGTCGATGTCATCAAATACCTGAACGCCTGATGGGTTGTATATCTGCTTCTTCACTTTCTTCTCGAGGTCAAATGACCATACACCGTTGAGGGTCTCGGTATAATAGAGGATGGTTTCATCCGGGGAGAAGGCGAGGCCGTTGGCCACCCCGGACTTGTCCACTACCACCTCGGGACGCTTGAAATTCTCGTCCGCGCCGAACTTGACGCGCAAGATCTTTCCCTTGGGGAAAAAGATCCCTTCATTCGACGCGGTGTAGTAGAGGTAGTTTCTGGACTGCGCAAAACCGTTCAGCCCGGGGATGTCATCGGTGAGGTAGCCAATCATGCCGAAATTCTTGTCGATCTTGCCAATCCGGCGCACTCCGTTCTCATCCTCGACGCCTACATACACGAACCCATCCGGCCCGATCTCGATACCCAGGCACATGGCGCCGAGCTTCTTCTGCACCGCGATCTTGCCTTGAAAGGGATCGCCTGTCGGCTCGATGCGGTAAAGCATCCCATCCAGGCCGGTCACGAAGAGGACACCCTCGCCGTCGAAGGCAAGGTTCTCGACGCCGTGCATGCCGTCCACATACGGTCCTCGGTTAAGGTCTACTCCGGCCTTCACGAGCTTGAGCCCGCTGCTGCAGGCAGCAAGGAAAAACAGCATCATAACCGACAACAGCCGCATCATCCTCATATCAACCTCCTCTCACGGTCCGGTTCGCTCTCTGATACGCATACTCTCTATACAGCAGATATCCTCCCCAGAGATAGGCCGTCAACATGCATGCTATCCCCAAGGCATTTGCCATGCCCGCCAGGAAATGATCGTAGG
>Ga0315295_10003187_pt1 | contig 13930 bp, 12 predicted proteins | sample YL17G14_0_MG_FD_204453 | JGI IMG/M metagenome (GOLD analysis project Ga0315295, IMG submission 204453) | Sediment microbial communities from Yellowstone Lake, YNP, Wyoming, USA - YL17G14_0 | ecosystem: Environmental > Aquatic > Freshwater > Lake > Sediment | place: USA: Wyoming | collected...
TTGATGGCGGTTATTTTATTTTTCACTCTCAGATCATCATTCGCCAACCTATTGGCTTGACCAAAAATCTCCGAAAGATCTAATGTTTCTACTGTAATTCCTGATTGTTCCAATAATTTTTCACTATAACGTACCGTATTAAAAGCTGTAGGACGAGCACCAATCTGTCCAAAACGTGCCTTACGCATCCCTTTAACCACTCGACAAACCGCACCAAACTTCTGTATATCCTCACGAAAACTTTTAGTTTCTGGATCAACTGTATGCAAAGTAGTCAAGCTATATGGAATATTATATTGCAATAAATTATTACAGACTGACATTTTGCCACAGAAGCCATCACGCCGATTGGCATTGCTCATTTTATTAATATCATCTGAAAATGCCTGTACTAAAATAGGCACATTTAATTCTGACAAACGAATCGCATCAACGATTCCACGCTCTTCACCAAAATTAGGTAAAGTTACCAATATTCCGTCAATTTCGTCACGATGTTTTTTGAATAAGGCGGCGCATTTTTTAGAATGTTCATACGTTTCCACTGAACCATATGGAGTCTCTTCTACCGAAAGCAAAATAGCTTTGAAACCTTCTTCTTCAAGCACCTTGATAATTCTTTCTCTACCATCTTTACAAAGCTCCGAAGGGAAAAAACCACGATTACCTACAATCACACCTAATGTCGTCATCCTACTATTCCTCCTAAGATATATAGTGAAATTAATCAAACTTACAACCAAAAACACGTACGTACAAGTAACTATAATTTATACCTATCTTTATCTACCAATGATTTGACTCAAACTATAAATTTTGACAAGAAAAACGAATAATTAATTCTGGCTGATAGATCTGTCGTGGTTGCTCAACCCGTTTTTCAAGCATATCAATAATCAAACGTGCTGCTTGTCTTCCCATTTCCGATTTTGGATGCTTGATTGTAGTTAATTTTATATCAGAGATCAAAGCTTGATCAGAATCATCATATCCAACAATTGAAATGTCTTCAGGAACTCTTAAACCCTCATCCTTAACCGCTTGAATGACCTTTAAGGCGATTTGATCATTATAGCAAACAATTGCCGTTGGTCTTGGATCTTTGTGTAAAATACTACGTATAAATTGATAAGGATATGAAGTCGTCTGTTCTGTTTCATAATTTCCAATCCATAATGGATTTAAGTTAATCCCATACTCGTTTAAACCTTCTATAAAACCATTTTGTCTGTTTAAGCCTTGCAGATCATCTGATTTAAAAATCCCAGCAATCTTTCTATGACCAAGTTGTAAAAGATATTTAGTGGCTAAATATTCGCCTTTTTGATCATCCATAATAATATAGGATGGATCTAATTCGGAGTAATATGCATTTAAAAAAATATATGGAATATTTTTTTTTTGTAATTCTTTAAAATACTGAAGATTAATGTTATCCATAGCGCTTTTAGTTGGCTCAACAATCAGACCCGCAATATCTTGCTTGATTAAATTATCTAAACAAAGTGCTTCTTTAATTTTATTATTATTAGTATTCGCCAAAATCAAAGTATATCCCGAAGCACTAAGCACCTCTTCAATTCCTTTAATTACTCTAGGAAAGATATAATTAGAAATATACGTAGTCAAAACCGCTACTTTTTTATTACTCAATTTTTCTTGATAGATACAAAAAGTACCTCGCCCTTGTTCCCGTCTCACATACCCTTCATTCTCCAAATCATTCAAAGCTTGACGAACTGTATGTCTGCTAATATTAAAACGTTCTGCCAATTGATTCTCAGAATATATCTGTTCTCCATACTTAATATTCCCTTGATGAATAATATTTTTTAAATATTCTTTCAAACGGGAATATTTTGGCAATGCATTTGATTGTTCTAACATATAATCACCCATTTATCTAATTAGCACACATAACCTTTTGAACAAACAAAATACAAGTAATCGCTTGAGGTTGTACGTACCACTTTTCATATCTTTGTTATTTCGTTAGATACTAAATTTCTCCTTCTTTATTTTAACATTTTTTTAAAAAATTACTTACAAAAAATTTTATTGATGGAAACTATGGTCAACCACCGTCTCCATCAATAAATCCACATACCACTTTATAAACAGTTTTTCAATAGATCTTTACAACAACACTTATTCCAGAAAACTAAAATTAGTATCTTTATAATCAAGACCCTGAATCTGTTCTGTATTATTAAAAGCAACCCCATTTATTTGACAATTTTTGAAGGTTAAATTAATCGAGTTATCCGGATTATAAGCCATCAATTCTCCTTTTGTATGTGGCAGATCAATATTCTCAAAAGTAATCTCTGCTTTGCCAAGATAACCTTTATTCCATGGATTTTTATCAATTCTCATCCCAAACATGATATTAGCATGATAAATCTTAATATTTTTAATTAAAACATTACTGATCTTTGTTTGAAGATTATGACCTCTGCGCAAAGAAAATACTCCTTTATCCCAACCATCAACTCCACCATAATCTCCAGCTCCATCAGATCCACTAGTATTCTCCAAAACATAACAATCTTGAATTGTGATATCTTTGATATCTGCATCGCCACCCCAACCAAACATGATTGAGCCACCATTATCATAATTCCACATCACCAGATTTTCTGCCAAGTAATTATTCGTCCCACTATTAATATTCAAAGCATCATCACGACACAACAGAAAACAATTTCTAATCCTTGTTCCAGAATTACCTTGCCAAGTCTGTACTCCATCAGTATTATACCAACCATTAGGATCACCACCAGTGGCAATAAGGTCTACATTTTCAATCGTCGCATCACTATCGCCAATCGAAAGCTGCCAACCTGGCGAACGAGTTAAAGTAATTCCATCGATCACCATCCCATCACAGTTGGTAAAAGATAATCCTTTTGAGTTACCCTCACCTTGCCAAGACCATTCCCCACAAGAGATAACCCCTCGTCCAATAATCTTAACTCCAGATCTATTTTGAAATCTGAATAAACCTTCAACAATTGCGCCACCTTCAATATAGATCACTTTTTGTTCGGGATTAAAATTATTTCCGACATTAGTAACCGTACCTGCTTTATAATACAAAACATTGGGATCTTTAGGATCAGGTTTTGCTGGAGCAGGCGGATTTGCAGAAACAACCAAATGATAATCATGATTCACTTCAACAACCACGTGACGTAATTTTTTCAATTTAAAGCTAATTTCATTACCGACTTTTTTAATCTCTTCTACATATTCCATTGGTCTAACTGAATAGTCAGTGATCTCACCTTTAAGAAATTTCACATTAACCCTGGTATCAATCTTAGTTGAGTATTTAAAAAACGACCAATCTTTCTGAATTGTCTTCCCATCATCATTGGTCACTTCATAAATAAATGGTTCAAGGATTGACCCAGCTACTTTAGCTGCAAAATCATCCGACTGACCCAAATTTTCAACAGTACTGAGGTTTCCCGGACTACCATAAGTTTCAACCTGTGGCACTTCTTTCACAGTCACATTATGATTATTTACTAGATGCTTATAGCGACCTTTGATAGTCACATTTCCTTTTTTAATTCCAGTTAATTTTCCATTCGTACTAATGGTAGCAATACTTTCATCCGATGAGCTCCATTCAATCTCTTTTGTAATCGGTTGGGAAAACTGATCTCGCATACTTGCAGATAAATAAATCTCTCTTTCTTCATCCACCTCAGTCGGACCACTTAAATCAATTCTGGTTGGTACTAATTGACAAACGTTAATCACAACACTTTTTTGTACTTTACCAGAAACAGCAGTAATCATTACTGCACCTTCTTTAAATGCTTCAACCCTACCATCAGAGACTGTTGCAATTTCTGGATGCGAGGAAGACCATTGGATCGCAGGAAAAAGTATCGCTTGATTATCCTGATCAACAACTGAAATCAACAATCTTTTACTCGTCCCTTTTTCCATTCCAATTACCGAATTTCCCATTTCAATTTTAGATGCTTCTTGTAATTGATTAACTTTCTGATATCCAACTTCAGCATTAGTAATATTTAAATTACCAGTACTTGCATCACCAACAGCTTTGCCACCCACTTTAGAATTGGAAATGACGATCTTCTTCATTGGAGTTTCTGTCTTTCCAATGAATATTCCTGATTTATCCTCTTCTACATTGATCTGATCAAAAGTAATTCCCTCAATATTTCCACCATATTTTGCCTCAAAATCAATCCAATAAGCACCTACTCCTAGATCTTCAATCTCAATCTTTTGAAAAAATAGATTCTTAACGACTGAATTACTATTAGGTTGCATCAAAGGAAAAACTGCGTGTACTGCCGAGAAACCTTCATCACCATCATAACGAAAGATCACATTATCATGAACATATAAATTCTCAATTCGTTGTGGTCCCCAACCTAAAGTATAAATACCTCCATTGCGGTTACACCATTGAATATTATTTTTAATCTCACCATTCAAACAATTACCATTTAAAGAAAAATTATCATCATTAGTTTGGAGGAAACAATTTTCAACAATAAACCCATTTGGTCCAATCTGACAACCATCGGTAGTGAATTTCCACATCCCAATCGTTTTGACATTATTAATCTCAAAATTAGTTACTTGATACTTACCTTCCCCAAAGGCACGCATATTCCAGGAAGGTGAATTACAGATGGTAATGCCATTAATGACAATATTATCAACACTTGCAGAAGTCGGTGTGCCACTCGGAACCCATTTCAAATAAGAATTAGAGCCAGTAAAAATTGCGTTACTAGCATCAGCCCGAATCATCGTACAACCTTCTAACGAACGACTCTGAGCAAACTTGGTATAGCCCGTGGTCTCATCAAAATTTCCACCATATAAAATCCCACGCCCATAAATCTTAACATTGCTTGAGAGTGAAGCATCAAAAGCTCCTATTACTACTGCTCCTTCAGCTAAATAAACTGATTCGCCTGATTTCAACTTTGTTTTAGGATTAACCTCACCCTTCCAATACTCATCAAACCACGCTCCAACATAGTGAACCCCTGGACCATAATAATAAGTTACTTCATTTGGAGCTGGCACTTTTTCTTCAGGATTGGCACAGATCACCAACGGATGATTATAAGAATCATTAATCACTACCACTGCTTTTTGCATTGGCTTCATCTTAAAAGTGATCATTCCATCTGCTGTGATTGAACTAGTAAATTTAGCAGTTCTTGGTCTGACTTCATAAGAATAAATTGTTTCATTCGGATATACTTTTACAGTAGTTTCATTATTAGTATCAAAATTTACAAATGAAACACTTTCATGATCAGCATGATCTCTTTTATTATTCAAACTTTCATAAGTAAACTTTTCTTGCCCACCAATCCAAACCCGATAATCATCAGATTTTTTCAGATACTTCAGTTCTGATAAATCTGGACCAGTTACTTCGGTTAGAGCTGGTGCAGCCAGTCTTTGAATCACTTGATCACTTGCTCCTTTTACTATAAAAAGGTCATCCAGATAAAGATCTGCTGTTCCATTTTTCGTATAAATGTGTAATTTAACATCATTTGCATAGCGATGAAAATCAGTCTGCACTGTACCTTTAATATAAGTCCAACTTGTCCCTACTTCCCCTTGAATCTCATATTTCTTAATTCCATACAAAGGCAAGCTGCCACCACGATTGATCTCTAATTGCATTACTACTTGGTCTACTCCAGAAGCTAATTTAAACCAACCACCAAAAGTATATTTTCCGTCTGAATTTCTCAAAAAACCTTCTTTTAATCCATAAGGAGCATGTAAAACCGAGGTTATTTTGCGATTTGTTAAGAGACCGCATTTTTCTCCTAAATGTTTCTCCTGATTGGTAATTGTGAAAGTAGCATCATTTACACTCCAATTTGAACCACCACTAACTTCAAAACCAGGATTGGCTAATAGATTATTGACCTGGGGTTGATATTCGGCTCCAACTTTCAAAGCAATTAATGATACAACCAGACCAGTAATTAAAGCAAGAGAACTCCAATGACGCATCTTCAATTTTAAAAACCCCCTCTTTCTTTAATCCTTTTTTGCCATTTAGCTCTGAATTATTTTAATTTTTTAACCATTAAAATCTAAAAAAGCAACTCTCCTCTCCTCTCCTCTCTCATTACTTTAAAATAATTCAAAAGCGAACGTACATATTCCATTTGTTGTACGTACATGTTAAGTTACAAATTCACTAAATGTATTTTAATATATTATTAATAATTTATCAATAGTATTTTAAAATTTTGTTTCTCATCTGTAAATTTTTTTATATAATTAATACGATTTTATCACAATGAATAATCATTGAATTCTAAATAAATAATAATATACATATAATTATCCAAAAATAAATTTCTCGATTTATCTGCATTTAATCCGTTTATATATGTTCCAATCTTGATAACCCTAATTTTTATCATCAAGCTCACTGCTTGCTGTTTATACCCAAAATCACCTTTAACATCAAAGATGTTCAAAGGTGATTTTTCATCTTTCCTTTATCCTTTTGGCTTAAAAAAGACTGCTGCCAAAAATCCAAAAACAATTGCGGCGGTAATCCCAGTACTGGTCAGCTCAAACATCCCCGTCAAGACCCCGATTGGTCCATTACGTGCCGCCTCCGAGATCGCCCCTTTTGCCAAAGCATTTCCAAAGCTGAGAATCGGCATACTCCCTCCGGCACCTGCCCATTTGATCAGTTTTTCATAAAGCCCCAATCCGCCCAAAATTCCACCCGCAATCACCATCCCTGTTAAAATCTGCCCCATACTATATTTAGTATAATCATAGATCAGTTGTCCAATCATACAGATTGAGCCTCCCACCAAAAACGCCTTCAGATACATCATCTGACCATTTCCTCACTTTCTAACGCCACTGCATGAGCAATACAAGGTAGATCATCCTTTTGCTGAATCGAAGTCGGACTATGAAGTGCCCCTGTGCCAACTAGCAAGACTCGCCCCAACTTTCCTTGCTGCAACTCTTTATAGATCTTACTATAAGTAACCACCGCCGAGCAACCACAGCCACTTCCACCAGAATTGACTTTTGCTTCCTGACCATAGATCAAGACCCCACAATCTTGACAAACCTTACTAAGATCAACCCCCCCTGATTCAAAAGCCCATTTTACCGCCAGCTCATAGCCATATTGCCCTAAATCTCCCGTCAAGATTAGATCATAGTCACTTGGCTGTCGTCTGGTATCTTTGAGATGCTGAATAATCGTGCTTGCCGCCGCTGGTGCCATCGCTGCACCCATATGTAGCGGATCAGTACATCCTTGATCCACCACTTTCCCTACTGTTCCATACGTAATTCGTGGTCCCCTACCATCATTCGCGAGTATTGCTGCCCCTGAGCCAGTCACCGTCCATTGAGAATATGGCTTACGTTGTGTCCCATATTCAGTTGGATAACGAAACTGCCGTTCCGCACTACTATTATGACTAGAGGTCGCCGCCATTACCCGATTAGCAAAACCACCATCAATGGTCATCGCTCCTAAAATTAATCCTTCGGCTGCCGAAGAACATGCCCCATAGATTCCAAAATAAGGAATTCCAAGCTCCAAAGCACTGAAGCCCGAAGAGATTAATTGATTAAGTAGATCTCCAGCAAAAAAAAACTCCACCTCTTCAGGTTGAATTTGAATCTTACACAAAGCTTGATAGCAAGCAGTCAACATCAGATGGCGTTCCGCTTTTTCGAAGCTTTCTTGTCCTGCGAGCAAATCGCTAAAGATCTGATCAAAATCATCTCGGAATGGACTTACTTCGCCCTCATATGGTCCTACTGCTGTTCCAGTACTAATTATAATTGGAGGATTCAGAAACTTAATTGTCTGTTTCCCGAGTTTTTTAGTCATCGCTCTCTTTCAACCTCTAAAACTAAAGATTATTGAATAAACTAATCCAACCAAAAAGGCAGTCACGACCCCATAAGTAATCACTGAGCCTGCCAAAATAAACATCTTACTCCCAACTCCCTGAATTAACCCTTCTCGTTTGAATTCCAAAGCCGCAGACACAATTGAGTTTGCAAAACCAGTGACTGGTACTGCTAATCCTGCCCCGGCATATTTAGCTAGTTTGTCAAACCACCCCAGCCCAGTTAATAATGCGCCCAGAAAAATCATTGTCGCCACGGCTGGATTACTAGCTTGCTCAGGAGGAAACCCAAAATAATCAACATAAAAATTTATTAATAATTGCCCTAACAAACAGACCATCCCGCCACTCAAAAAGGCCATTCCCGCATTTTGCAGAATAGCTGGTTGCGGGGTTACTTGTTTCACCAACTCCTGATATAACTGTTGCTCAAAATTCAGTTGTTTCGCCAAATTCACGCCACCCTTTACTTGATTAATCATTCAAATATTATGTACAAAAAACGAGAAAAAATGCTGCTCGAATAATTTTGGCAGCTCCCCAAGATTGTTAAAAATGGAATAATATGAGTTCTAAAGGAGGAAAATCAAACCCTAAAGAGAATAATAAATTAACGCAAAAGAAAGAGGTGATTTTTCAATGGTAGAAGTAGTCGTAGTTTTAGCTGTTTGCTTCATGTTTTGGTATATGGTCAGACACTCGTAATTTTTAAAAATATTATATAAAATTATAATTAAAAATTAAATTTAATGCGAGGTGAATATTATGGTCGAAGTAATTGGAATTATTGCAATCTGTTTTATCTTCTGGTTATTCTTAGAACGTACTTGATAAAAAAACAAAATACTTAATCATACAGGTTCGAGTGAGCCTGTATTTTCATGTTAAGAGGTAAATAATATGGCTAGTCTAAAGAGATTCTTTGCCTTATGCGAGAAAGAATTAATTGAATTTTACAAAAGTAAAGCCTGGATTATTGTAGTGATGCTTCCACTTTTCATTACTTTTATCTACAAAGTCGTCTACCAAGAAGTAGAGCAGGAGAGTTTTCAGATTGGCTATGTCAAAACTATCGATCCTGGGGTCAAGAAACTTTTCACAACTGCGAAAATCAAACTAATCAAATATTTTAATCAAAATTCATCCCAGGCAGCACTAAAACATCACGATCTTGATGGAATTATTAAGCACACCACCACAGTCGAACCTACGATCACTTTAATCGTTGACAAAAGCAAACTCAAACAGAGCACCTTCATAGTAAATGCACTTAATCTTGCTCTAATTCAAGCATACTCACACGAAAAGATCCCACAGATCAAACTAACATACCTAAATAAAAAATCCATCTCAAACCGTTGGGCAAGTATGCCTTCCTGGTTAATTCAGATTATCTTAACCGTCTGCCTGCTCCAAGCATCTGCAAGCATTGCTGATGAAAAAGAACGCCAGACTTTACATGGACTTTTGATCTCTCCAATGTCGATTGGCAATTATCTCTCTGCCAAAGTTGTCTGGATCACTTTCCTGGGGATTGGTTCAATCTGGCTGACCATCTGCCTCACAGGCTATCCTACTCAACTAGCGATGACTTTAATTACTGCTTCTTTAGGTGGTTTAGTTTTTGCTGCATTGGCAATTTTGATTGGACTTGCGTCTCCCAATGCCTTATTTGCTCGCACGATGGCAACTTTAATTTATTTAGCTTCTGCCTTGCCCATGATGCTACAAGAACTTTCTTTCCCTGGCAAATGGGCACTCAAGATCTTTCCATCTTTTCTAATCCTGAAACAATTCGAATCAGCTTTGCTTGCCTCAGCTAACCAAGAATTTCTCCTCACCAGTCTTATTCTTACTGGAGAAGGGCTCGGTTTATTGATACTGACCTTGATCTATATCAAACAAAAGGCGGATTTTTAACATGGATACACTATCTCATCCAGCCGCTATTATCGTTGAAGATCTCTCTAAAAATTACGGACAACGTCGAGCAGTTGACCAGCTCTCTTTTCGCCTTAATTACGGTCAAACTTTGGGGCTGCTAGGACCAAACGGTGCTGGTAAATCAACTACCATTCGAATGTTAATGGGACTTTCACGCCCTACTTCAGGTAAAGCTGAGATCTTAGGCTACAATTTACTCACCGAAGTCAAAAAAATCCACAGCCAAATCGGAGTAGTCTTCGAGAAACCAAATCTCTTTGAGAATCTGACTGGCTTTCAAAATCTCGCTCTTTTTTGCAAAATGCATCAACAACCAAAGAGCCAAATTCGTCCCTTTCTAGAAAAAATGGATCTCTGGGAACGCGCACATGACCCTATCAAAACATATTCTAAAGGGATGCGTCAACGCATCTTGATCTTAAAGGCACTGATTCATCAACCCAAGTTACTCTTCTTAGATGAACCATGCTCTGGTCTTGATCCGGTCTCGGCACGTATCATTCGTGACTATCTGCTAGAGCTAAAAAAGAAAGGCATTACTATCCTGCTCACGAGTCATGATATGGAAGAGGTCGATGAACTCTGTGATCTAATTGGCTTCATCAATCACGGAAAGCTGATCACTTTAGAAACTCCAATGCTTCTTAAAACGAAATATGGACGCTCTAGCCTACAGATCACCTACCGGACTGATGAAAAGATTATCACCGAAGAATTGACACCTACAAACGAAAATATGGCACGAATTACGACACTCTATCACGAAGCACGAATCATCTCTGTCCATTCGATGGAAGCCACACTTTCTGAGATTTTTCAAAAGCTAAGTGTTAGTAAAATCTAAATAAAAATAGAATCGAGGTCACTAATGTCAAAACAAACTTGGAAACCTGGCACCTTGCTTTATCCCGTCCCCGCAGTCTTAGTGAGTTGTGGTGATTTTGAAAAGAAAACCCATAACCTAATTACTATTGCCTGGGCAGGCACTATCTGCTCCGATCCTGCCATGGTCTCAATCTCAGTCCGTCCCGAGCGTTATTCCTTTGAGCTAATTCAAGACAGCCAAGAATTCGTAATCAACCTACCTACCACACAGATGGTCAAAGCAGTTGATTTTTGTGGTGTCAAATCCGGACGTGAACTTGATAAATTCAATGCTACTGGACTTACCCCAGTCAAAGCCACTATAGTCAAAGCTCCCTTGATCAAAGAAGCACCACTCGCCTTAGAATGTCGGGTCACTCAGACAATTTCGCTAGGATCACACCATCTCTTTCTAGCAGAAGTCTTAAATGTTCAAGTTGAGGAAGCTCTAATTAACGAGAGTGGCAAATTAAATCTCGATCAAGCAGACCTCTTCACTTATCTGCATGGTCAATATTGGTCTTTAGATAAACCTCTTGGAAAATTTGGTTTTTCAGTCCAAAAAAAGTAGAGACGCAACCAGCCGTCTCTTTTTTTATCAACCATCTATTTAACCATACTATAATAGGAATCCACCCTAGTCTGCTCACCATTTTCCAAGCGCACACTTAATTCATAGGCACATTCAAGATTAAACTTATCCAGCGCCTCACCAAATACTTCGCGACAGATCCGGCGGCTGGCTACTGTTTCAGGATGCGCTGCTACAAAAGAGACAATCTCTTCGATTTTCTTCATTTTCGAAAATCACCCCGAAAATAGTTTAGCCACCCTCCGCTTAATTATCCAGATAGTTAGGATGAAATTCTTCATTATCCCAAATAACCTCGCCAAAACCAACCCTCTTCACTTTGATTTTCAAAATCATTAAAATTTTGGTTATAAAAATTAAATTATCCGCGAATACTAAACTCAAAATTGTAAAGGAGCGTCTCAAATGGCACAATTTAGCAACCCCTTTGTGGGAAATATTCCCCGCAAAATCAGCCCAGAGGAACTAATTCAAGCCTTAAGAACCGACATCGCTGGAGAACTTGAAGCAATTTTGGTTTATGATGCACATGTCCACGCCACTGATGACCTGCGGGTTAAAAATGTTTTGGGTTCAATTCGTGATGAAGAGAAACAACATGTTGGAGAGCTGTTATCATTAATAAAGATGCTTGATCCTCAAGAAGGTGAGTATTTGAAAAAAGGTGAACAAGAGGTAGATTCACTGCTCGGAGTCACTGTCTGAAGCAACTGCAGTTTCCAAAGAACGCTTCGTAAGATCTTGAGCCTCGGTCTCATCGACCATCCCCATAATGGTATAAACCGCTTTCTTACCAGGTGCGTAAATACTACGCGCCTTTTTCAATGCCTTCTCCGTTGCCTGCTCGACATCCTTAGCTTCCACGATAATATCAATTCGACGCTGCAATTTTCTGAAGGTAACTCGCACTGAAGTAGCATAAAGCAAAATATAACCTCCAATAAATCTATCTTCACCTTATAATTCGTTTTTTTACTATATTTTCCTTTTTAAAAACCACTTTTGCCTGCGCTTCACAAAATTTTCTCTGAATCTCTTCTCCCAAAAGGATTTTACCAATTGATTGCGAATTTTTTTAACCGAGGTGATTATCTTGCGTGAATGTATTTTAAACTCAAACGAAAAATGTCACGAATGTGGTGAATGCCAACTTTGCGACCTCGATCTTACTAAAAACTGCAATAATTGCTGTCAATGTTTGGGTGATGCGGAGTATCGAGGGATCGAAATTGAAAAAATAATTGTTCCAAAAGAAATTAAGCTCAAATGGAAAAGATCCACCAAAAACAGACCCACTCAGACATGAAAAAACGGGGTCTATTCCCCGTTCAATTCTATTGCTTTGCCAAGATATAGACTTTGACTTTTCGTCGCCCATACATTGTCGCTTCACGATAGGTATCATAGCAAAGATCAATCCGATTCCCTTTGATCGCTGCCCCGATATCTGCCGCTTCAGCTTGACCATAATCCTCAATATAAAGCATTGTTCCAAGTGGAATTACTCTCGGATCAACTGCTACTAACCCATAACCTGCTTTCTTACCCGTACATGTCTCACCGATTTTAGCATACTCGCCACAACTCTCTGGTCCTGGAGAATAAGCCGTTGCATCCATTGTTTTTAATTCCAGATAACGATATGTACCACGCGAAGTATTTAAAGTACCAGCTACCGTTCTAACGCCAATTCCAATAATCGTATTTAAAGTAGGTCTAATCACCTTAGCGAGCATCGACTCACGTTTTACCTCATGTCCATCTTCATAAACAATCTTGATCTTTTCTTCTTTAACCCCAGCTCGACCAGTTTTCAGGGTACGTTTTAAACCTTTTTCTAAATACAGATCACGTCGATACTCTGTCTCTGGCAAGAGCTTGGTCTGTTTGGTAACCATTTTTTTTGTGACTTTAATGATTCTAATCTCCGCTCCTGAAGCAATTACTGTGGTCAAGCCTGGTACAACCTTATCCTCTGGATTTAGAGTGATTTTTGTTTGTGCCAAAGCCTCTTGTACTGTTTCGGCACTCACCTCAAATTGTTCCGTGCTTTTGCTTGTTTTCACCGTAATCTTAAAAGGACGAATTACTTTAATCACCAAACCCTCAGTGACTAACGTATTTAGACTTGGTTTTACCAAATCTTTCACCTCAAGCTGCACTCCTTTTTCGACTAATGCTTCCCTAACCGTTGACTTAAAAGTTTTCCACACTTCCTGATGTCCATCAATTTTCAAAATTACTTGGTCACAATCAATACTATAAGCATTAAATCCCAAAAAAATCATTCCGAAGATTGTTCCCAAAAAAGGTAAAAGTAAATAGCCATTCTGATGTTTGCCTTCCTGTTGCATTAAATCCCCTCCTTGTCTTTTGGAAAATTCACTTCATGGTTTAAAATCAATCAAATCATTCACAATAATCTCAAAAATAACTTAATTTCAAAAAACATCAATAAAAACATTGCCGATTGGCATTTTTTTATTTGTTTGCATGTAATCAACCAAAAGTCATTTTAAAAATACAATTTTCGCCGTTTGCCAGTATATGTAAATCACTTAGAAATCAAGTTTTACCACTGTATCTTAAAAATTCGTGA
>Ga0315295_10003188_pt1 | contig 13921 bp, 27 predicted proteins | sample YL17G14_0_MG_FD_204453 | JGI IMG/M metagenome (GOLD analysis project Ga0315295, IMG submission 204453) | Sediment microbial communities from Yellowstone Lake, YNP, Wyoming, USA - YL17G14_0 | ecosystem: Environmental > Aquatic > Freshwater > Lake > Sediment | place: USA: Wyoming | collected...
CAACCAGAACATGGGTATTTAAGTGGGCATAGCAAATATCTTCCCATGCGAGTTAACATCTTCAAGACAGATGCACAGATAGAACTTCTTTTGCTTATTTCAGTGAGAGGGAAGATAACTGAACGCACACAGAACTTATACGTCTTCGGATTCAAGCCAGTAACGGGATATCTCAAGTCGCTTGGTCTGATAGAATGTAAGATGCTTGTCAACGACAATCATAGAGCCGAAACCGAAGTGCGTTTAACTGACAAAGGCAAACGTATTGTCGAGTTGATAAAAATATGGGAGGCAATCTGAATGGCAGCAGCTATGGAATTCATAACACCAACGCGCAAGCGCATACGACGCTTCAAACTCGAGAAGGGCTTCACCGACATACGAGGCCGCAAACATTATTTCGGTGGACATCAAGCGTGGGGCACTGTATCCCTGAGGAACTTCCCAGACAGCTGGCGAAGCACAGACCACCCACTATACCTCGTCAATCCCGAGTGCATTACACCAGCCGATACTGTGGAAGTAACATTCAAGAAAACAGGCAACGGGAAGTTGGCAACCGAACGCATGTTCGTCGATTGGAAGTTGGCTAATCCGAATCTGACACCCGATGTCCTGATGTCGTTGGCTGACGGAGAGATATTCAAGTCAATCATAGAAGCCGCGAAGGAGAAGTTCAACACGAAGATGCCTTCGTTGCGATGGATACTGATAGGAGTTGCCGCAGTGGCATGCGTGCTTATCGGTGGCTCCATGATGGGACTGTTTTGAATGGCAAAGCAGCAGATAGCCGATGACGTAAAAGAGTTGTTCGGCCTTGGAGAAGATGAGCGGTACGGACAGGAAGAAGCCACTGCCAAGACCATGCGGGAGTTCCTGCTGCTTGGTAGCGATGACAAACTGAATCCTGTTCTGGCTGCCACCATGTCCGACATGCAGAAGGCTGAGATATTCGTATTCAACGCGATACGCATGGCAGCGGCCAAGACCAAGTTGTTCTCCCTCAAGTATTTCACCGACAACTATCTGTTGCTGCTTGTCAGCAATCACCGCAAAGGTCGCGAAGAGATTGTCCGCATGGTAACGGCCAAGCTCGCGCAGGACGAAGCAGTCAAAGAAGACCTCGCTGCTGCTGAGGCACGGGCCACCATGCAACAGCAGGGTGTCTGAATGGATTTCAGTTCATTCGGATTCTATGCAGGCTTCGCAGGCTTCTATGCTGTGCAGTGGCTTGGCTTCAGGTATGGACTGCTGAGAAGAATTGCGGAGTGGACATACACATGCTGACCACTTGCGAGTGCTCTGCCCGCAAACACTTGAGGTGTTTGCTGTGCTGATGGGAGTTGGTGGTGACCTTGGCGCAGGCAAGACACTGACGATGACACGCATGTTGTTCTTGGGCTGGCTGGCTGGCAGCAGGATATACACGAACAAAGTTCTGTATGGAATCCCGTTCATACCACTGGTGAGCAGCGACGGCATAGAACACATGAACGCAGGGATATTCGGTGCAGACGAGTTGTGGTCGTATATCGACAGCCGCGAATGGATGAAGAACAAGAACAAAGCCACGACCACTGTGCTATTGAAGAGTCGTCATCACGGGATAACCATAATCTACACGGCGCAGCGGCTGGGACAAGTTGAGAAACGCATACGCGACATCACGAACATCTCTAGCTTCCCTGAGCTAACAGGTTCATGGTGCAAGGTGAGTAACTTCTCGCACGGGCAGAAACTCAATCCAGAATACTTCAGGGCCGTTCCGATATACGCGTTGTATGACCATACCGAGGACGCGCCTCCGCTTGAGGACTTCGGTACGCATCACCGCGAGGTATTCCATCACATACGGGACAATCCCGCATGGAAGAAGTTCTGCGAGAAGCAGCACATCGGCAAAGGCGACTTCCTGAAGGTATCGGATACGATGGAGAAGGGAATCGCTTCTATGCGCGTCAGTCTGCCCAAAGCAGATGATAGTACATCGGGTATAGAACAAACAGAGTGAAGAACATGTTGCTATCGGCCTTGCGTTCCGCGTCTGTCTTGTTCGGCATACTGAAATCCAATCGGGCCGTTGTATTCGGTTGCTCAATCCTGCTATACCCGTTCGGCACGAATAACGTGAGCAGGAACACGATGACCAAGATGATTGTGATGACCACTGTGCCTGATGTCGTGTCGAATGTCGGGCCGTATCCCGTGACGTTCAGTTCCTCGTTCACTTCCATTCCACCGTGTCAACTGGCTGGTCAGGACAATCGACTGGCACTCCGTTCTTGTAGCAGTACATCGTGACGTTCTGCATCGTCTTCGTGTACCTGCACATGATGCCGTTGCACGTCATGCTTTCGGCCTTGAAGATGTATGCCCAGAGGAACGGTTCGAGCATGATGCCAACGAACAGCAGGACGAGTATCGCAACCGTTCCCACAACCTGCTTCCATGTGACTTTCATGTCAACCGCACCCTAGTCCCGTAGCTCATGCTGCAGTTCGTGCAGTAGATGATTCCCGCTGCCGATACCGTGAGCATCGTCTTGCCGCAGAAATCGCAAGCCCAGTTAATGAACACCCAGCTGCCACTCATTCCTTCTTCACCTTCTTGTACTTCTTGGTAATCCATTCCAGAATCATGGCACGACCGATTGATTTGGGAGGCACCTTGTCGGTTGCGTATGTCCGCATGTCATCGAGCATCTCAAGCTTCGCGTTCTTCACGGCCTGCGTCATCGAGGCACTGCTCATTTGGATTCCTCCGCCAATTTGTCAAGGAATCCTCTGCATTTCTCAATCACTTCCATGCGGCCATCGAATCGTGCTTGGCCTTCACCGACGAAACCTTCTTCGTAGGCGGCGTTGTTTATTGCCATCGCCCTGACGGCTTCGGGCAGGTCCATCGGACCGACCAGTTCAGGCGGCAACTCCCTGACGGCGTCGCCGCACTTCTTGTTGATGCGCCTGAGGTCTTCCTGCAGCAACTTGTTCTCATCCGCAATCTGTTGGAACCTCGTGTACCAGTAATGGACCGAATCGGCGGCGGCCTTCTTCCATTCCTCGTGTTCCGTGCGGATGTCATCGAACGCGCGTCCGATGATGTCAGCCGCATCCTGAAGATGCCCAAGTACGATGTGCTCGTGAATGTCATGCCAGAGCCTCGCTTTCGTTTTGTCAATCCAATTGGTCAGGTACGCATCCGCAGCTTCGTGTAGTATGGCATCTGCCGCCGACCCAGAGCCGTCCTTTAGCAGAGACGGAAGCTGGCAAGTTGCCTTTGAAGCACCTGATTCCGTCAGGACTTTTCTCTGGGCAGGTTTCGGCTTGCTCATTTCTCCAACTCCGCAACTGCAAAGTCGATTGCCTCGATGAACGCGTTGGCCATCGGCACGCAATCCTTCATGCACTGCAACAACTTTACCGCTTCTTCCTTGTCCATTTGTTGTGCCTCCATTTGATATACTTCTCCATGATAACTACACCCACGATAAAGAACAACGCGATATTAACGATGATAGGAAGCAGGACGGGCGTCTCGTTCATGTATATCCGTCCTGCTTGTTCATGAGCCAGAGCCAACACGCAACGTAAACAATCATTCCCATGCAACCAGAGAACACCATCGACGCGTTGGTAGTGAAGCGGAACATCGAGAACTCGGATACCGCTGCAATCATGACAGATATCGCAAGCACAGTGAACATGAACGCGTATGTCCAATCACTGTTCTTCTTCGGTTCGGACCTGAACTTATTGAAGTCGAACTCAATATGATTCCGCTTCGTATCGCAAATCCAAGGATAGCAATCCTCACTCATAACTTCTCCCACCTCTTCCGCACGGCCAGTTCTGGGTTCTTCATCTTTATCGTGCCTCTAATCTTATACACAACGGCCCGAACACCTTTGCGATACGGGCGAAGCACATATGCACGCGTGTTCGTTATCTCTACTGTCACTGGCTGTCTGCTTGTCCGCACGAATTCCTTGAACGCTTCCCACGTTACCTTCCTGCGCATGATGACATGGGCCTCGGCAGCTTCGGCCAGTTGTGCAACTTCCTGCTTCTCGAGTTCTTCCTTTGCTTCTTCTTCATGTTCCTTCTCGTTTATCTCTTGCTGTGACGCTATACCAGCGAGGAAGTGCTCAAGAACATTCTGCGTGAACTTCGGCTTGGCTTGCGGGAACGTCTTCTGGAACGTGCCCTGAAGGTTTTCACGAGCATCTTGAAGTTCCTCGTCCGTCATGTCACCCATGTCATCGAGGTCAAGCAGATGACTGAAGCGTCTGTAATCATCATCATCAATCGTATCGACCTTCTGCCAGTTAGCCAAGTTTCTTCACCTGCCTCTTGTAGTTGCTCGGCCTTTTGAATCGTTGGCAATTACAATCTGTTCCAAGACACTTACCTTTCTCATCCTCATGCATACATCGAACATGCAAGCAACTGCAGATGTGCCATTTATTCCTATCGTGTATTGCCATCAATTGTTCCTCCGATATTTTACCCAGCACTTCCGCGAGCAGAACACATTATACACCTTCCTGAATACAGCAGGCTGACCGCAAACAAAGCACGGAGGCAGTGTCTTATGAGAACTGGACATCATCTCTTCCTCTTGCCAATCCAGAAGTGTATCGGGCTTTTGTAAAGCTTCTTGAATTTCTCTGTCATGAACTCTTCGGTTATCTTCTTGTTCGGGTACGGGCACTTCTTCGGATAAGGATTACCTGATATCAAACATTTCACGTTGTCCTCTTCAATCTGAGCCGCGCGGCAACCCATACAGGTTTCGATAAGCGACAACGACATGCCTGCTCTCTCTTCACCTTTCACTTGCATTATCATATCATCGTCCCGTACTCATCGAGTTTCACTGTTGAGCCACCGATGTTCTGACTCTTCTCCGTTATTATTCCAACACGATAAGCAGATTCAGGATAGCCTTTGATGAGCCACGAAGCATGCGGCCTGCTCTTCGGAGTTCCCATGCCATACTCAGATTGAACTACACCTATGAACCTCGGTGGCGGACTCTTCCCTTTGGCCGCGAAACGCAATACCCAGTATCCACGCCGCACACTCATCGCGTCATACGAGCGTTCGATGTCAGCGAACCGATGTATGTTGAGTATCTCAGATTCTGGGAACGCGTCAAGACAGATGGCATGGAATCCATGAAGCGTTCTGAACAAGAAGAAGTCGCTGCAATTCCATTTCGCTTGTATTAGATGTGCAAGTTCGGTCACGTTCTTCATGTTCCATCCATCGCCGTCCAAATCCAAGAACAAAGCATGAAGCTCTCCGAACGGAGACCTGCTGCCGATTATCTCGCTACTCAATCCCGCAGTCCTGTGGTCACGCCACACCGAGAACGACAAGGCCACTCCCCCCACGCGACATCCGAATCGCATAGCACAACAGCGTTCTACTGAAATATAAAGGACTATCATGCCTCCGATTTTTATTATCATCCGATAATAATTCTGCAGGCCACGGCAATTGATTTATATGCAGGCTACGCGCATTAAGAGTGCTGGTTGTATGTCTGACTACCTGCCTCTCAAAGAATTCGTTGGCCGCGAAGTGTATATCGTGATGGCCGAAGGTAAATTCACTGCGGGCCGCCTCGTTGAAGTTCAGAAGGAACTCATCATCATCGAAACTGTAAAAGGCGAGAAGCACGTTGTCACCGAGTTCGTGCGCATAGAGGTGAAGCCATGAACCAGTGCCATACATGCACATTCAGGAACACATGCAAACTCTCGTATCGAAAGAAGGTCAAGCACAAACACATGTGGTGTGAGATATGGTTCCGAGGTGACCCATGATGACAGATGACCACAAGAAGGAACTGAACATGCTTCTCAATTTCGTTGTCAATTCACGGAAGCTGCAGAAAATCATCATCCATGAGAAATACAAAGACTTCGAGCCGCGCCTATACCCACACGTTGGCCTTCAAGCTCCACCCAGCAGCCAGAAGACCCAAACACTGAAAGAGGTTGCACAGGTTCTCAAATGCGAAGTGCATCATGACATCACCTACCCGAATCTTGTCGGCTCCATCTCGAAGGACACGAAGCAGCTTCTTCCTGCTGCAATATGGAACAACAGGAAGGCCGCGCTACTTCTCGACGAGTTCAATCAAGATGAGAAGAGCAAAGTGCTGCGTGCTTTGCTTCCAATCATGGAAGACGAATACTACTCTCGTGGCCTCGGCCTATTCTGTGTCCCGTCGAAGGTCGGGGATAAGAACATGTTCATGCGCGTGAAGGACGGACGCATAGAAATAAAAGTTAAACTTCCTATCGTCTTCGGCACCATGCACAATTACCTCTATAGCACGGCAATCGAAACGTACGCGCTGATGCAACGATGCATTTGGTATGATTACAACCTAACGAACGAGGAACGACAATCGGTAATGGACGGTGAGCCTCTATTCGTATACGAGCCAATAGACGTGCCCAAGGTAGTTGAGATAGACCGAGTAGACTATAGCAGGCTACTAAAGATGACATTTGCCTATGCCCACACAAACATCATCGAAAGGGCAACCCTCGATATAGTGCGCGCTTTCAGTCTGTATAGGGACTACCCTGCGCTTTTCAACCTCATCTTGCGCTGCAAGAACAAAGTTGAAGAGTATAGGGAACGGGCCTTGCAAGCGAACACGAATCGTTTACGCAATCTTAGACCTCGCAAGAAGATTAGTTAAAAATCCAAATACAGAACATCTGACCCGCAAATATCCTGTATATAGAACTTCCAGCTCCAAAAAAAAAAGGGCGATTATTGCATAGAACATTAAAGAGAGCCTTTTGCTATGTTTTGTACCTACTGCAAAAACCAGCCAAAAAATATGTGAACCAGTAAGTTGCACCTAAGTGGTTAATTGAATCACATATTTTTTAGGCTAAAATCACCAGCCCAAAACCACTGAGAAAATATGTAATTCAATCAACCCTAACTGGCTCTCTTGGGCTAGCCCCAGCAGCACTTCTCTCCAGAACGCGGTTTGCTTATAAATGGACGGAGTACTTAAATATCCAGAGCACGCTCTATGAGGACAAGCTCCGAGCGGGAGCATGGAGGTGAGATACATGGCAATCAAGACCGCACACAAGCCAGTCCACCTTTGGGAATGTCCAACATGTCACCAGCAGGGCAAAGCACTGACAATACGGGATGCCCGAAACCAACTGGCGCAGCATGAGAAGACACACATGAAGGAGGATGCACAAAATGGCATTTGAGAAGCTCGAGGGAACGAAGTTCGTCTCCCTTGAAATAGGACAAGAGTTCGTCGGGAAGTTGGTAAAGGTAGTCGAAGGTGACTACGGCCCAGAATGGGAATTCGAAGTCGACGGCAAGACCATAACCCTCGGCAACAAGACTGTGCTCGCGAACAGGATTAAGCCAGAGCACATCGGGAAGCTGATGAAGATAGTCCGTCTGCAAGATGAGCCGTCCCCGAATCGCAAAGGGAAGTTCTATCAGAACTTCGACGTGTTCATCGATAAGTAAATCCCGTCGCAGAGGGCCGACGTAAAAGCCCTCACCATATTGTTTAAATAGATGGAGAAGGAATGATAATCATGCTGAAACTCACAAGCCAATTTTACTTCTGCCCGTTCTTCCTATCCATGGACACATACAGCGGCTGCACACACAACTGCCAGTACTGCTTCGCTGCATGGTTCAACATGACTAACGGTGCATGCGCTTCGAACAAGACCGACTTCCGTGTTGCCTTCCCAAGAGAAGTGAAAGAACTCAACAGGGAGATGAATCGTAAAGGCCCAGAAGCGATTTCACTGGCCTTGGACTTGGACATGCCTATTCACATCGGTGGCATGTCTGACCCGTTCCAACCTGTCGAGAGGATATACCACAACACGAAGAAGGCCCTTGAACTGATAGGCAATCATCCCGTCATCATCAGCACAAAGAACATCATAGCAGCTGATTACTTCGACCTGCTGAAGCAGAACAAGAAGAACGTCCTTCAAGTTTCTATTACCACGTTCGATGAGAAGCGTGCTGCCATATTGGAATCAGGTGCAAGCACTCCACAACAAAGACTCGAATTGCTTCGGGCCGCGAAGAAGGAAGGTATAAGAACTGTATGCCGCTTGCAACCTTACATACCACGGATAATGAACGAGGAAGAGCAGGTGGCATTCGCAAACAATCTAAAAGGTGCAGCCGATGCACTCACACTTGAATTCCTTAAACTGACAACATTCCAGACACAAGCAGTCCAGAACATGTTTGCGAATCTGAACAAAGCTGCAGGATACAACACAAGAACATTCTACAAGACATGGGGAGACAAAGTTACAACCGATTACGAACTGGCTCTGCGTTATAAACTTGAAGACATCATAAGGATTCGGGATGCGGCCCATGCTGCTGGTTTGGAATTCTATTCAGCAGACAACGCGTTAAGGATAATGGGCGACGGGCCGTGCTGTTGCGGAGTGCCCGAGAACTGGTTCGATTCCAAGCACAAGGCCTTCGGCAACAGGCTGCCGTTCTTAGCCGCGCAAAAAGAAGAGCCGATTGTATTCGATGAGTTCTATGCAGACGCTCCCATCATGCAAGCGAAGTTGTTCGAGTGGACTAATCCACATGACTGGGGCAAAGGTGAAACGGCCAAGAACATGACGTTCCTCGACGGATTGCGGATGGCATGGCAGAAGCAGAACGACCCGAACAACCCTGCTAACTTCTTTGCTAATCTCAGACGAGGGCCGAAGCCCATGACAATAATACATAACAAGAACTGGCTAAAAGATAACATGCCGAACTCCCTCTCGAACTTCTAGAAGAAGAAGGGAGCAGGACTGCAATAGATATCGAGGCAGCGTGTTTCAAAGGGCACAGCGTGGAAGCCCGTTGCAGCATCTCGCATGAACACCTGCAGCATGTCCATCAGAAGTCACCCAATCCCATGATGACTTCCATGCACACCATGCGCTGCTATCTCGTCATGCTTTCTTTCTGAACACCTTCTTCAACGGGTCAGAAGCGAAGCGGCCTCCACACACTGTGCATCTCGAATGTCCAACGTTCCTATCGAACGCGAACGCTCTCACTATACCGCATTTCGAACACATGCGGAATGTGAATGGAGGCCGCTTGTTCCTTGTCTTATGTTGAAGGCGCATACAAAGGTTCTCCCTGCAACTTCTTCATGTCCTTCTTGTATTTCTCGCGCTGCGCTATCGCAGCCTTGCGTTCTTTCACAAGGCCTGCAACCTCTTCTTTCTTCACTGCCAATTTTGCTTTGAGTTCTGCAGCGAGTTTGCCCTGCCCTTCCATCATCGCCTTCGCGTCGTCGTATTGCTTCATGTATGCCAACGTTGCACTATCGGACCTGTAGTCGTGGCTGCCGTTCCAATTCCAACCGATTGGCTTCTTACCCTTCTTGTAAGTTGGCATGGGCTTTGTCGTCATCTTCCCTTCCATCTTCAAAGTTTTCAAGATGATGTATGCTGTACTTGGATTCACCTTGCATTCTCTCGCAATCTCTGCCGTCAGTGCCCACGGATGCGACTGCACATAAGCAATCATCTTGCTCACTATTGTCGCTGGCAATCCCCACGGGACGCCACGTGGTCGCTGAAATGGTTGTCGCATTCATATCTCCTCCATGTCTGACACCTTCCTGTGAACTCGCATGTGGGAGCCGAGTCCACTTCCCAGCGGACTTCTCCCACATGCACGTCCACATACAGGGCACTCGGTATACCCGAGCATCTGCCCTGTAACGTATCTTCTCATCCACTCATCTCGAGTGAACTGGTTTGCAAAGGTCATTTGCATCTGGCTCGCCTCTGCTTCTTACTTCGGTATTCTGCCATTCTTTTCAATCTGTATTCCTCGCTGCACTTTCTGCAGCAGCATACCGAACGCATACCATGTCTGGTCGTATCATGCTTCGGATAAAGTCCGCCGCAATTGGCACACACCAGCACACGGGAATCACACATCGGACAGATGGTATGGATGGGAACTGAATATATTTTACGCATACCCAGCACCTTCCCATTCAACTCCATCTTCTGTCCACTCGGAGAAGCCCTCTGCTTTGCCCTTCCTATCTGCACATTCTTGGCACACTTCTGGTTCATCACTCATGCACGCTTTGTGCACGTTCTGCAGACAGATACGGCAGAGAACTGTCTTGCTCTTCCGATAACTCAGCTGCTGCAAGCAAACTCCGCATACCATCGAAGGCCCGTTGTATTTTGTTGCATATCCGTATTGTGTATATCCGTTGTTGTATCCAACCCATGTTATCTCTTTTATCTTGTCCTTGATGGACTCAACGAAGGAACCTCCCTTCGATGCTGGCATGTCAAATACAACGTTGGCCTTGGCCATACCGAACCTGCCGCACGGCAACTGCACTTTCACTCGCGCATCAGTTTCTAGTTTGTTGTTCACGGTCACGCTGATGCCGAACATCTTGGAATTGCTGTCATCCTTCGGAGAGTGGAAGGCCTTCATGTCGTTGTGCGAATGCATCCAACCGATACACTTCACTCCAGCCAGTTCCTTGTTCCCTTCGTCAGTCAATTCCACCGAGCAGCTATGGACCTCTTGTTCTGGAACGAAGATGTCATCTACAATCCATTTCTCTCCGTCCTGCTTCCCGATGAGGCCCACAGCCCATTCGAGTCTTGGGTATGCAGCAACCAGTTCCGTTATCTTCTGTCGCGCCTCGAACGAGATGTTTATCGTGTGCTCTGTCTCGAGTTCGGTGCAACTATCGATGCAGTTACTGTCCACTGCTTCTCCCAAGTCCCAACCTAAACTTGTTCCTGTTTTTTTACTCATTCTCTGCACCTCCATCTTCTTGTTATTCCTCTTCCTCTTCTTCCTCAGGTTCAATCTGGTCATCTATGAATTGCCTGAGTTCTGAGAACTCATCTCCACGCGGCTCATTCAGAAGACTATCTGTGTTTATCAACTGCAAAGTCTCCTCGAGTTCACGCAGTCCTTTGCTTATCGAATTCGGGTCAGACAGCTTCATGGTTTTGCTTAACTTCGCAGTTAAACTTCCCATGCATATCTCACTGCCGCAGTGGAAGCTCTTCTGGGTATCCGACATGTCCTCGTCCATGAACGTGCAGTCTTTCAACGTGCCGTCGTTCTCGAACGTTGCAACCAGCCAGCCCTCTTGTTTCAGTTGCAATTCCTTCGGTAATGTCGCTACGATACCACCGACCGAATACTGCTTGAAGTGAATCGTTGCTTTCATAGCAACGGCCACTCCATCATTCCAGAGGTTCATCACATTCAAGTTGCTCTTGATGTACTCTGTTCCTCCACATCCCTTCGGAAGCAGTGCCGAGTTCTTTATCCTATCCCGAAGGCCTGCTATCTCTTCGTCCCGAACTTGTGTTGCTATGTTAAGCAACTTCTCAACCTTCTCTTCGGTTCTTCCTGTGTATGTCCAAAGTAAACGAAGCACAGGCCGCATGTCCTTCACTGATATGTACTTCGCTATCGCCTTGAACTCCGCAGGCAAGTTCGTGTCCAACGGGCAGACACATCTCGCTGGAATCTGCCAGCAGTGCTTGTCCAAACCAGAGCCTGAACAATCGTGCCTACGTGGTCCTTCCTTGTCCCATTCCACACCAACAACAGTTCTTCTACCAGTGCTGGAATACACGATGGTTCCCTGCTCACCGATTGCAATCTCCATCTCTGGGTCATCCGCAACCAGTTCAACTCGCATTCCTTTCTTGTACTTCATCTGACTCGCCTCTTGAAAGAACCACTTTTGTTCCTGACACGAGGTACCCAGTTCTTCCGATACACAACGTATCCACGATGTCGCAACATGTTTGCAGCTTTCTTTATCTCTATATTGCGCTTCGTGTCTATGGCCTTAACTTTCTTTTCGAACTCCCTGCGCATGCGCTTGTTTCTCAACTCGACAATCTTGGACTCATACATGCGGATGAGTGCTTCCTCTGTTCTATGCCTGCTCATGTAAGTCCCTTCTCCATGCTGCTTCTGCATCGTCGTTGCGATGTCGTATGAACGCAGTCAAAGCAGACCTGCATTCCTTGCACGTCTCCCATGACAAACGTCCAACCGACACCCAGTCATGTTCCTTATGCAGAACCTGCTTTGCACAGATGTCGCAACGGAACCGATGCATCTCATACTGCCTGCTTCTTTTCTGTTCCATTCAACTCCCTCCGTTTTGTTTTCAGAAGCTTCTGGAAGTCATTCATGGTCATCTCCCTCTGGTGCTTCCTGAACCAGTGCACTATCGGCAGTGCCAAGTCCTCGCGGTTCAGTTCCTTAAGAACTGTCTGTACAAAGGCCGCTGCCTGTTCGTCAGTATACCCGACGAACTTTGTTTCTTTCTGTTCCATCTCAATCCTCCTCCTCTATGTATTCGTCTTCCCACTTCTCGCTGTGCTTTCTCTCGGCCTGTCCGTTCAATACACGCAGTATATACAAGGCCGCGCGCACGTTGGCTTCCATCGTCTGTGTGCTGTTGTATCCCGACTCCAGAACCCATGCACTTCTGTCGCTGCTGTTCAACTCGTCTCGAACCTCGAACATGTTGTGCTCGCAATTAACGAGCAACACCTTCTTGTCCTCGAGATTGTCCAGCAACATCTGCTTGGAATCTATCGTATCGGTCGCTGCAATATACCAGTCGCATTCTGGTATAGCCTTCAATTCCAACGGGCCTTCAATCTTCATGTCCATTACAGACACGTTCGCATCAGGCCGTATGTGCCTCAAGCACTCCCGCAGTGCCAATACTTTCGACGCTCCAACATATCCTCTCTCGAATGCCTGCCTGTCGAGGTTCTTCATTTCAAGTCCATCGAAGTCCACGAGAACCAGTTCGACCTGCGGCCTCTGGCGTATAAGAAATTCCGCCAGCCAAGAACCGACTCCACCACATCCTATGATGCATACCTTCATTTTTGTCAATCCTCCTTTTGTTTGAATTCCACTGCACTGCCCGTGTACTTGCACCTGTCGCAAATCGCAATCTCATCAGGCACACTCCACGTCGTGCTTATCTTCCTCTGCTTGCATTTTGGACACTTCATGTAGCTCATCTCAAAGAAAGGAATTGCTGCTCCGCCCTTGCAACAGACATCATCGCAGCGTAAATCCCTTATGCACCACCAGCCTTCGGATAGACTGTCAGGTCGCCTACATCGCCCAATACCTTGTCTGCTTCATTCGGGCCTATCTCTTCGTTCGCATCGTTGAACACGTTAACTTGAGACAGGTGCATCACACTGCCTATCTCTTTCAACGCGTCCTTTATGTTCTTCGTCGAGTCGAACACGAAGTCCTTTGTCTCCCCGTCCTTCTCAACGTGGATGGTTGTCTTCTGTCCTTCGTGCCCTAAATCCCATGTTTCAGTTGTCATTTGTTTCAACTCCCTCGCCAAGAAGTCCCTCCGATTCACACAGCACGGGACTCACATGGCTTTAAAGAAGTCGCGGCCTCTCTGAGCCGCGCAATCAAAACTCACTCGCTATACGTTGCCGTCCTGCTCCCAGCTGAATAGAGCGTTCAGAATGATAGACACAAATCAACCGACAGGCAATCAAACATACAAACAACTGCCGTCCCATTCACGCGCGGCACAGACGCGCGTGCGATTTTAATCGCGGGTTTAATCAATCCCATCGCGGCCCACAGCCAGCGGCCCTCCAGAAATGGTTGTCATCGGGTCGCACTCTGCGATGTTCACCAAGCAACTTACGGGTAGCCTAATTATTTAAATGGCCCGTTTCAGCAGTTCTCTGCTATTCAATAATGATTCAAAAGCAGCCGTTTTGCAAGGGCAGATTGGCCTGATACGGCAATAAAAGCCTCTAAAGAGCAAAAGCAGCCGTTTTGTAGCTTATCTGGGGGGG
>Ga0315295_10003189_pt1 | contig 13915 bp, 17 predicted proteins | sample YL17G14_0_MG_FD_204453 | JGI IMG/M metagenome (GOLD analysis project Ga0315295, IMG submission 204453) | Sediment microbial communities from Yellowstone Lake, YNP, Wyoming, USA - YL17G14_0 | ecosystem: Environmental > Aquatic > Freshwater > Lake > Sediment | place: USA: Wyoming | collected...
GTGATGTTCGTCAAGGTATTTCAGGATCTCGAGTCGTGGGGAGGTTATTTTTAATGTATGGTCCTTGAGGATTTTTACGTATTTTTCATACATGCGGATCAGAGCTGTAATGAGTTCTATTTTGTAATAATTACAATTTAGTTTGTATTACAAATTTGGTATATATACTTTTCCAAATCAACAAAAAAGAAACGTTTAAGAAGAAGAACACATCCCCAAGTCCCATGGAATATTCCCTCCTGTACCATGCCATCATCCCTTTTGCCTTATCCGCCCTCGCCGTCATCCTCGTCACCATCATCGCAGAAAAATACGGGACAAAAACAGGAGGAGTCATCGGAACACTCCCCTCCACCATCATCATCGCATTCCTCTTCATCGCTCTGGACAAAGGAACCCAGTTCGCCTCAGACTCCGTCGCAGTTGTTCCCGCAGAAATGGGAATCAACCTTGTCTTCCTCCTTCTCTTCGCACTGCTTTCCCAAAAGAAAATTCTTGTTGCGCTTGCAGGATCGCTCCTCACATGGACGGTCCTGACTATCGTAATCTATTACTCCAACCTAACATCCATCATCCTGTCTCTTGCCGTATACCTGGTCTGTTTTCTCCTCGCATTTCTCATCCTTGATAAAAAGAAAAAAATAACCTCCCAAGACACCATCAAGGTCCACTACACAGCCCTCAAACTCCTCGGTAGAAGCCTCATCGCCGGTATCGTCATCGCAATCGCGGTTTCCTTCTCCAACGTCGGAGTCACCCTCAGCGGGATATTCTCCGTGTTTCCCGCTATCTTCCTCTCAACGATGCTGATCTCCCTCCGAGAACATGGACCACAATTCACCGGTGCCATGGCAAAAGGCATGATCTACGGTAGCCCCAGTGTTGTGAGCTACGCCATAGGAATCCATTTCCTGTACCCCATCGTAGGCATCCTTGCAGGGACCATCGGTGCGTTCCTCATCGCCCTTGTTGTCACCCTAATTCTTTTTACCTTTCGTAAAAAAATACGATAACCGCCTGCGTTCCACCTATTTCTTCGTGTATCGATACTGAATAGAACAGTTCCCCTCGCTGCTCACCATACACGGACCAACAGGGTTCTCTGGTGTGCACTCACGTCCGAACAACGGACACTGCTTTGAGGAAATCAAGCCTCTTAACACATCACCACAGAGACAACCGGTCGGCTCAACAAACTCCTCTTTCGCAATCTTCTGAAGTTCGTCTTCGTACTTCTTCCGGGCATCATACGGATCGTACTTCTTCCGAAGACGTAGACCAGACTGAGGAATCACAGGAAATCCTCTCCATTTGACATCCATTGGTTCGAAAACTTGTTGTAGTACCTGCTGTGCCTTTTTGTTCCCCTGCGGCTTGACCGCTCGAACATACTCATTCTCAACCACGGCCTTTCCCCGCTGTATCTGCCGCACCAGCATCCAGACGGCCATGAGAAGATCCAGTGGCTCGAACCCAGCAATCACCTGAGGGACCTGATACTCTCTTGAGATAAATTCATAGGGCTTTGTCCCGATAATCGTGGAAACATGACCAGGTTCGATGAACCCATCGATTTTTAGCTCGCCCATCTGAAGAATCGCTTGTAAAGCCGGGGGGATCAATCGGTGACAACACAACACAGAAAAATTCAACGGCGGGTCTCGCAACAGGACCGATGCGGTAGTCGGTGCGGTCGTCTCAAAACCAACCGCCATGAACACGACTTCTTTTTCCTTGTGTTTCTTTGCAAACAACAGTGCATCTTCAATGCTATACACGGTCCGCACATCGCAGCCTTCCGTCTTCATCTGCTGAAGCGAGGAAGAAACACCAGGGACTCGAGTCATGTCCCCAAAAGTAGTAATCATCTTTCCGTGTTTCGCAAGCAGCAATATCTCCTCGATTTCCTTGGGGGTCGTGACACAGACAGGGCAACCAGGACCCTGCCCGATCTCAACATCACATTTCTGCAATAGGACATCCAATCCATGTTTGACCAGCGTATCTTGATGGGTGCCGCACACATGCATGAACCGAAGATGTACTTTTGCTTTGGTAATCTGGGAGATAATATCATCCGCAAGCTGTTTATCACGCAAGGAAAACACTATCGCTCCTCCTCCTGCAGAGACAACATCTCTCGAAACAACGCCAGCGTCTCTAGTGCCTCTTTTTCATCAAGAACCTGGATAGCGAATCCAGCATGAACCAGGACGTAATCACCGATCTTTACCTGGACAAGAGACACGTTCGCTTTCCGTTTCGTCCCACTCCCGTAGTCAACGGTCGCGTTTTGTTTCTTCTTGTCAAGTTCAATGATTTTCCCTGGGATCGCTAAGCACACGTTCTATCCACTTCTCCCCCTCGATACTGTATTATCCCCCGAAGACGACTTTGGTCACCCACATGATGAGAATACCGCAAATGAACACCAGAAGCGTCGCCATGTATTTTTTCATATCCAGCTCTTTTCTGATCTCTGGAACAAGATCCGTAGCGGCAATGTAAATGAATCCTCCTGCAGCGAACGGCAAGATGAAAATTACGATATTCTCAACAAAACTGGAGACAAAGAATCCCACAATCCCTCCAAGAACAGCGGTCAGCGCTATCGCAAAGTTCAGCGTAATTGCTCTTCTTTTCGAAAAACCTCCGTACAGCAACACTCCAAAATCACCGATCTCCTGCGGAATCTCATGGGTGGAAATGGCTATGGTGGTGGTGATACCCAGAGGAACTGAGACAACGAAACTTGCAGCCATAATCATCCCATCGATGAAATTATGGATGGAGTCCCCGACAAGGTTCATGTACTGAAATGTGTGAACGTCACATTCTCCCTTGTGACAATGACGCCAGTGAAGCACTTTTTCTATAAGGAAGAATAGGATGAAACCGATGAGGACAAAAAGATAGACATCAAGTCCTGTGCTTTTCTCGACAGCCTCTGGCAAGAGATGTAGGAAAGCACCCCCCATGAGCGCCCCTGCAGACAAACCAATGAGAACAAGTAAGATTTTATTCAGGATCTTATCCTTTAATGCCAAAGTCACAACACCAACAAACGAAATAAGAGACACGATAAAGGTCGCCAGAAGAATATATGCTAACTCATACATTGCAATCACCTGTGGTTTATGTTATGCTGAATCGTCCATGTTCTTTTTCAATGTTATTCTTTATTTCTGGTACGGGATCAAGCACAGGAACTTTAGCGTCGTGCTTCCTCGGTTGATGAGCTGATGCCATTCCATGGGTTTGATAAACAGGACATCACCTGGTCGCAATGGTTGTTCAGTGGTCTGGTCTTTCACAAACCCGCCGCCCTCAAGGATGAACACCTCATGTTCCCATTCATGCTGATGCATGGGAGAGTTCCCCCCAGCTTTGATCTCGAACAGACGCATTGCGAAGTTCTGCGCACCATCTTTCTTGGAGATAAGCCATCGGACCTTGATGTTTTTTACTCCTTCTTCCTGAGGATGCTCTAAATCTACCTCAGTGTAATGGACGTGTTTCATGCGGTTCACCGTATTGTTCTAGATGGCATCCTGTATCTTTAATGTTGCCATCAAAAAAAATAGATATAAGGGAGATGCATTTACCATTCGAACCAGGCTGATACCATGAAACTCAAAGACATCAACATCGCAGTGATACGGATCGAGGGCACGAACTGCGAGCAGGAGTCCTATGATGCGTTCAAACGATTAGGCGCACGCCCTGAGTTTGTTCATCTGAAACAACTGCTGAACATCGACTGCAACGCTGATGAAACACGAGACATCCTTGACTATCAATGTCTGATGATCCCCGGGGGGTTCTCCGCTGGCGACTACATTAGGGCTGGTGCGATTTTTGCAGCGCGGATCAAAAGCCAGCTTCAAACAAAACTTGGGGAGTTTGTGAAACAGGATCGCCCGATCCTGGGTGTCTGCAATGGGTTTCAAGTGCTCACTGAACTAGGGTTACTACCTGGTTTTGAGGAGATCATCCGTCCGGTCCCTGACGCATGCCTCTATCTGAATGATTCGAATCGGTTTGAATGCCGACCAACATTACTGAAGCATGAGAACCGAGGATCCTGTGTGTTCACCTCAAAAATCCCGAAAAATGATATCCGCTTAATCCCAAGTGCCCATGCAGAAGGAAAACTGTTGTTCCCCTTGGAAAAACAAGAGCAGTACCTCAAGACGTTAGAGAAAAACGATCAGATCGTGTTCCGGTATGTCGACCCTGACGGAAACTACGCGGGGTATCCGTGGAACCCAAATGGTTCTCCGATGAACATCGCAGGCATCTGCAACCCACAAGGCACCGTGTTCGGGATGATGCCACACCCAGAACGAACGTACTACAGACATCAGAATCCAGATTGGACCACGACCGGGCTGGGAGATAATATCGGTGATGGCCGAGCTATTTTTGAATCAGTGCTCGCATATATCTCGAAAAAATTCTAAAACCAGGCTGTACGAAACTCTTTTATAGAGAAAAACCCCTTCTCTACACTATAGAATTCCGATAGGGGGATACAACTATGAAAAAACAACTTGTCATCTCAACATTATTCTGTAGTCTTTTGATACTTAGTTCGTTTTCCATTGCAGTACCATCAGCTGATACCCGCAACCCAGCGGATTGGCCTGATGGTACCTTCCAGGGGGTATGGAGTAACCAAAAGGATGATGCGTCTGGGTCTCTCTGGGGTGTATTGAACCAGAATCGTCGGGCGACGCGTGGAACTTTTTCCGGTGAATGGAATACATCTAGAGGGGCAGACACTGGGACGTTCCATGGCATCTTCTACGGTATGATGATAGTAGGACAATGGGATATGACCGAGAAAGGAAAAAACACTCCCATGATGGGCGTCCTGCGATTGAATGACACGCATTTTTCTGCTCGATTGATAAACCCTGGAGTAGGGTTGATCACTATCTCTGGTGTTCATGATGCCTCGTTCCTGCCGAAACTCACCGGCTCCTATGGTGTCGGTGTTCGAACCATGCATCTGGTTGATGAGAGTCGACCGGAGAATTTCACCACAGACCAAACAGATGTTCGAGAGATGATGGTGCAGCTCTGGTATCCGATTGAAACAAGTAATGCAGGGATACGAACCGAATACATGGATTACCCTACCGTCCAATGGCTGAAAGATAGGTCTCCAATCCCGTTGATCACCATCCCGGACACCGCGTACCTCTTTGTGCGTCCTCATGGGCGCAATGAAACCAGCATTGCTGCTGGGATGTTCCCGATGGTTGTCTTTTCACCAGGGTACGACGGGGTGTATCAGATCTACACATCCTTCATCGAGGATCTGGTTAGCCATGGGTTCATAGTCGCCTCGATCAATCATCCGTACGTCTCCGGTATCACCGTGTTTCCTGATGGTCGCACAGTCGGACTTGCAGATGTACCAACCGACCCGGTGGCACGGTCAGCGTTTTTTAACATGTCACTGCGAACCATCGCACAGGATGCAAAATTTGTGTTAGATACGATGACAGCGATGAATGCGACCGACCCTGATTTCTCCGGTCATTTCGACCTCTCAGAGGTCGGGATGTACGGTCATTCCTTTGGCGGGGCGAACACCGCTGTCTGCTGCTACGAAGACTCTCGATTCCGCGCAGGACTGACCCTTGAAGGCGTCTTCTACGAGCAGTTCATCCCAGGCAACATCACGGTGCCATTCCTTTACATATTTGCAGAGTCGCGTCTCGCGAACGATTCAACAGTAACCTATATGTGGAATCATACGGTCGATGACACCTTCAAGATGAGCATTACTGGCTCAACGCATTACGCGTTCACCGACGTCGGTGTGCTTCTTTCCCATCTGGTTCCGTTGATTCCACCACGGCTTCTTTCATTTGGCTCGATAGCACCGAAACGGATGGTGAACATCACCAGAACATACGTCACCGTGTTCTTTGAGGTGACCCTTAAAGGACAACCAATTGAGACATTGCTAAATCTCTCCTCTCAGTTTGATGAGGTGCAATTCGACTATAAACTCGGATAATGAAGGAGTTTGGTACAATGCCGCAGGTGGTGACATGCATCTTAGAGCACGATGGGAAAATCCTACTTTTAAAACGAAGTAAACTGGTAGGGACATATCGTGGTTTGTGGGGTGGTGTCGCTGGGTATGTCGAGGAACTTGAGGAGCCCTATGATACCGCCATAAAAGAGATCCGAGAGGAAGCAGGGATTGATGCAGATGCGGTAGAGCTTGTTCGAAAAGGAAACCCCATTGAATTTTCTGATACGTATGATGGGAGACGATACAACTGGATCGTGTACCCGTTTCTGTTCCATATTCAATCCAAAGAACTCGTTCAGATAGACTGGGAGCATGAGGAGTACCGCTGGGTGCATCCCTCAGAGGTAAAAAAACTTGATACTGTCCCTGGTCTCGATGATGTCGTTGCACAACTCCTTGGGACGACGGACATATTATAATCAAAAAAAAGGAACAACAAGATACAATCTATGACGCTGGTGTATTGTCAAGCTTGTCTAATATTTTTTCAATCGCGCTATAGGTCTGTTCGACCGACTGAGCGGTATTGATGATATGCCAGCCCTTTGCAAGATCCAACGCTTTCGATCGGACCTTCAGGAACGCCTCCTGTGTTTCGAACATCTCAATCTCACTGCGCTGCTTAATCCGCTCGACGAGTTCCTCTGGTTTGGCATCTAAGAAAAACATGTATGGTGAGGTTGGGACGAGTTTTTCAAAAAACCGGTACCCGGTTTTTGTCAACCGCCGCGGCAGATAGGCAGTCCCCATCAGATACCGCACCATGATCAGCGTATCACTCGTCGGCTTCCGATAGTACCGCCGCAGCGAGTACATGACGTCCATCGCATAGAACACTGAGGCTTTCAGCTGATTGATTTTCCCTTGGCCAAGCAACGCTTTCTTCGCGGTTCGTCCAAAGAAGTTATCTGATTCTGGATGGGACCGCACGACCACTTTTTCTCCTTTCTGCTCATAGCGCTGCCTGATCAGCTGGGCATGCGTGTCTTTTCCGACACCATCAAGACCATCTACGATGATGAGTCGCATGTCACCCCACCAAAAAGAACCAGTACATCACCGCGGTGACAAACGGCACCGAGAGGTTATCAAGACCCAACGGTGTGATGCCCTCAACCACAGTGGCGACCCCGGCCATACAAAGTAAATACGCTACCGTTCGCGTCGTCAGTGGCTCTGCGTAGAACACCAGGGCGATCACGAGCAACAGAAACGTACACACAAACATCGCAAGGGAGCCGACATAGCTTTTTATGTCTTTGAAAACCGTGTATTTTCGTTCCCCATATTTGATTCCGATGACAGATGCCAAACCATCACCATAGGACATCGCAAGGATCCCCATCGCGATAATCTCCCGATGATCAAAAAACACGTACGCAAGCACCGTCCAGGTGATCGCATAGTACACCAACCCTAACCCATGTCCCGCCTCAGAGGTTTTCCCCCGCATCGACTTGATCGGCGAATATGGGCTCATGAGAAACGTGAACAGGATGAACGGGCCAGCGGCGACAAACGCCATGATCTCCCTGGTCGCAAACAAGGGAAGGATGAATGCGATATTCCCAGTCATGATATGCAGGAACTTCCTGCTCTGCACCGGGTATCTCTTTGAAAGTACTTTTTCGGTAAATAAGATGAGTACAACAACATAGATATAGACCGCGGCAACCCCGAGTAGATCACTTTGATACATGGTTCTTCATCCTCCTCCTCCAATAAATGCTCCAACAAGGAACGCAAGCAGTCCAATGAAGATAGCGACCAGTGTGTATTTCCTATGGAACTTCATGTTGGGCTGTTTTTTGAACATCAGTTGAAGACATGTACTAAGTAACATCGTATCTGTGATAAATATCAGGATAAAATAGGTTATGTTTTGATAGAACAATTTAAAATCTGCAAGAAAGAACGGTAAGAAACTGAGCGCGATAGCACATAGGTAGAAGAGTGATGCAATCCCGTTTGAGGCACGAATGCCGATATATCGTGGGAATGATTTGACCCCGTGAAGTTTGTCCCCTTCGAAATCCATGACATCCTTCATAATCTCCCGACCAGCCCCTGCAAGGAACGCGATGAGGGCGATAACGTAGATTGCCGGGTTAATCGCGCCGAGTGAAAATGCGTTGTCCAGTACGGTCGCTCCTCCGAAGACAAAGGGGATCGCCATGATGTACGCGATGTAAAAATTACCAATGAGTTTGATTTTTTTCATTTTCACATCATACAGGACAGATATCAAGGCGGTGATGAGGGCGATGATAAAACACGTCATGTTCACAAAATATGAGCAGATAAGCCCAAGTGGGAACAGGAGATAAAAAATGTTGAGCGCTGTTTTTGGGGAGATATCTCCTCGGACCAACGGTCGGTCTGTTCGTTTATTAATCCGGTCGATCTCCAGATCATAGTAATCGTTCAATGCGAAGGTGCTTGCTTCTAAAAATAGGGCGGTAAAGAAGGTAAGGAAAATATTCCGAAGCAGGAGATTGAGGTTATCAAAAAGCGTTTTCGGCGGCGTTTTCTGCGCAATAAGAGAACCGATGAGGATGGCAAGAAATAACATCACTCCATGCTCCAGTCGCATGAGTTCCCAGATGGCCTTGAGTTTATTCATCGCAGAGAGAATAAAATGCAGAGTTATAAACTTTTTAATAAGGAAGGATGAATATTTTTTTGTTACGGTTCAAGAATTACTTTTATGGAGTCTTTTGCTTTTGCGACGAGTTGAAATCCTTTTGCTGCTTCTGAAAGCGGAAGGGTATGTGATATCATGTCCACAACAATAACTTTCTTTGTTGTGATCAATTCTATCGCTGTGGTGATGTCGTCTGGGCTTCCCGCGTAGGTTGAAACCATGGTGATTTGTTTGTTCCATAGCTCAAACAATGGGAATGGGACGTCGACCCCCGGCTCGGTGGGCGCGAAAAAAAGGATAGTACCGCCGGGCTCAACAGATTGTAACGCCTGCTGCACCGCTGGCAATGCCCCAGTACAAAGGACCACCAGGTCAGCCAGTCGTCCCTCGTTATGTTTCTTGACCTCCTCTGGCACGTTCTCCTTTGCATGAATCACGACATCGGCACCAAACTTTTTCGCTGCCTGCAACCGATAGTCCTCGACATCGGTTGCTAGGATCTTTGCTGCGTTCCAGGCTTTCGCAAGTTTAATCTGAAGCAACCCCGAGATCCCGCTGCCAATCACCAGAACGGTCTGCCCTGGTTTCATCCGAGCGGTCTTCAAGCCTCGTATCACACAGGCCAACGGCTCGATGAACACACCCTCCTCATAGGACATTCCTTTGGGAAGAACAAACACCCCTCGATCGACATTGATTTCTGGGACTCGAAGATATTCTGCAAACCCTCCAGGGTAAAAATTCGTCGAATGTAAGGTATGACACAGGGTCTGCTGATTATTTTTACAGAATCCACAGGTAAAGCAGGGGACATGATGGGAGACGAACACCCGATCGCCAATCTTGTATCTCTTGACGTTTTTCCCAACAGCAACGATATCCCCGGTGATCTCATGACCAAGGACTTTCGGTGCTTTCTTGATCCGGTACCATTCCATGACATCGCTACCACAGATACCGCTAGCTTTCACCTTCATTAAAAGCTCGGTATCCCCAATGGTAGGAACAGGCATCTCCTCGATACGTACATCATTATTATTGTAGTACATCGCGACCTTCATCGTTTTCATAAAAACCCATGTCTTGTTATAAAAAGGCATTTAATAGAGTTTATTGCCAGCCAGACGGATTCGCAAGAAAAGATAGGTTTATATGAAACCCGGAAATCCTCTTCTTCATGAGTCCTTCGGTCGGTCAGTCATACATCCCAAACCCTCTTTCGTTTTTTAAAAAAAACCAAATCGATGTTAAACTGGAAAAATACGCATATACACCAGGAGAGACCATAAAAGGCAGCGTGGGATTAAAACTAAAACGACCGCTGCCCGCAAAAAAGCTGATGGTCGGGCTCATCGGACTGCGGATCGTCCATCAGGGCAACATCGCGGTAGGACCTGTCCGGGTGGGCAACCAAGGATCGCAGACGCAGGTCTACACCATCTATCATTTTGAAATACCACTGGACGAAGAGGCGGTCTATTATCATGAACTCTATCCCTTTGAAATACAAATCCCCCCAGATATCCTTCAATCGGCTCAGCAGAATTTTAATTCAACGCTCACTGGCCTTGGCAAAACATTCGCAGAGATTGCACGCGTCATGAACGAGCTGAGCATGACAGGTTCACGGGTGGAATGGTCTGTTGAAGCAAAGCTTCACATTCCACTGAAAATCGATATTGTGAATTCTCAGAAGATAGTCCTTTCAGACCAGAAGCAATGATGCGGTGTTTTAGAACAAAACCTCATGACGAAAACCGTTTTTTTTTTTGTGAAACGAAAGACGTAAAAGGGAGCGCGCGTTTATTGGAGCACGTTATGTTAATTAAGGCAATCAAACTCAAATCTATTGAAGCAAGACGCTACGTGGAGCCTGACGATAAACCCAGGCAGATCCGCATCGACCATAACAGTCAGATCTCGCAGGTCATTAACAACGCAGAAAAAAACCTCACCATCGAGTTCCAATATACCGCCAGCTACGGACCGATAGGGATGATTAAACTTGATGGCACTATTGTCTGTGAGGACAACGATGCAAAACAACTGGCAAAAGAATGGATGGATACCAGGAAGTTACCTGATCAGATTGCCAGCAACATCCACACCGCGGTGATGCACACGTGCGTCCCTGAGGCGGTTGGCATCGCAAAAGACCTTGGGTTACCACCACCAATCCCGCTGCCACAGGTTCGACTCGGATCAGATTCGAAGAAAGGGCAAAGCCAAAGCGGTGTCGAGGTCGCCTAATTCTTCTTTTCTGTGGTACGTTTAAATAAATCGAAACGATACGCTCTCTGATGAAAACCGTTGTGGTATCCATTGGAGGATCAGTGGTTCTTTCTGATGAAGCGGACGCGCTGTTCCTTACTAAACTCACCACTCTTTTTAAAAAAATAAGCAAGGAATACAAACTGTTTGTCATCGTCGGTGGAGGGAAAATCGCTCGGCGGTACATTCAACTCGGACGAGAACTCGGTTTTGACGAGGATACCTTGGATCTAATCGGTATTGATGTGACGCGGGTGAACGCACGGATCATCACGAACCTCCTTGGAGTCTCCAATAAGGAAATTCCTCATACGACAGATGGAGCGCTTAAATTTGAGTTACCGGTTGTTGTCATGGGAGGAACAGATCCCAAACACAGCACGGATCTGGTTGGCGCGGAGCTTGCAGAAAAAACACATGCGGTCCGCTTTGTGAACGCAACGAACGTCGATGGCATCTATGATAAAGACCCGAACAAATACAAGGATGCAAAACAACTCAAGGAAGTAGCGATCGATCAGTTGATCGCACAGTACGGTACCAAATGGGGCTCTGCAGGAAAAAATATCTTCATGGATGAGCCTGCTCTCGAGATCATCCAACGAGCGAAAATACCAACATTTATTGTGAATGGAAAACGGCTTGATCAGCTTGAAAAAGCACTCAGGGGTCAACCTTTTGATGGGACGAAAATACTCGTCTAAGGTTAATTCCCAAAGATATGCTGGACCATCCATTCAGGGTTAAACGTGATTTGATCTTCGTATTTCTGGCCAACTCCGATAAATAACAATGGCTTTCCTATCGTGTACGCGATAGAAAGGGAGCTTCCTCCTTTTGCATCCGCATCAACTTTGGTTAGGATAACTCCATCGATGCCGACGACCTCATTGAACCGTTTCGCCTGCTCCACCGCATCGTTCCCTGATAACGCATCGCCGACGAAGATGATCATATCAGGTTTTGCGACCCGTTTGATTTTCGCCATCTCATCCATCAGGTTCGAGTTCGTCTGCATCCGGCCAGCAGTATCCAATAGCACCACATCCTTGTGTTTTGCTTTGGCATGCTCAATAGCATCATATGCGACCGCGGCAGGATCAGACCCAGAGCCATGCTTCACGATCTTCACCCCAAGGTTGTCCGCATGAATCGTGAGCTGTTCGATTGCCCCGGCACGGAACGTGTCACCCGCGGCCATCACACAGGTCTTCCCCACCTTTTGTAACAGGTACGCCATCTTTGCGATCGAAAGGGTTTTCCCGGTCCCATTCACCCCGACAAACATGATGACGACAGGTTTTTTTCGCTCATCGATGAACCGGTAAAAATCAAAGTTATTGGATTCCAGCACATGGCCGATCGCGTTCTTCAGAACGGTCTCAACCAAGTCCCCTGCTTTACCTTTGTCAAAGGGGACTCTCCTGATTTCCTGCTTGACGTCTTTCTTAATCGAGTCAATGACGGAATATGCGACATCGGCTTCGAGCAACCCCATCTCGAGGTCCCAGAGCAGCTCATCAAGTTTCTTCTCATCGATCGTCCAGGAGGGTTTTTTCTCCGCCCCCACGGTTTCTTCGATGCTTTTTCTGGTTTGCAGGGCACGTTGCAGCTCGCTTTCGATGCTCTCCTCAATCTGTTTATCTATCTGTTTCTCACGTTGTTTTTTTTCCTCGCTGATCGGTTTTTGAATTCGTAACGCTCGTTTGCGCGTTACCACGGGCTCTTCGTGTACCACCGGAGCTGCCAGCGGAGTCTCAACAGGTTTCGTCGGAGTTGGAGTCTGCACGGGTTGTACCTGAGGCTCCATCTGATGTTTTTGTTCTTTTTTCTCTTCCTTTTTCAGCTCGGATTCGATCTCCGCTTCGATATTCTTTTCAAAGAGTTTCAATTTCTTTTTGAGAAAATCAAACATGCTTACCCTTTCAACAATATTTTTATCGTTGTGCTTCTTCCATCATCTGCTGTGTCTTGTGCGACAGTTCTTCTGCGTCAGACTGGATCTTCTGTCCCAGGGACACCATCTTTTCAAGGTTTTCTTGGATACGTTTTATCCGTTCGTCGAGTTTTCCCATCGCTTCGTCAACTGATTTTTCAATAACGATTCCTGCGCCAACCCCTATGAGGACGTTTGATGAGTTTTTCAGAGAACCGTTGACAAAGGTCCCGGCACCGACAGGGATGAGTATCTCTGAGTTGTTGTCGACCGCATTCAGTTGTTCCACGGTCATTTTCGCCCGTTGATAATCCATGAGGGTCGACTGGAGATATTGGAGTTGCATCTCAATGGATTCAAGCTGTTGTTTATAGTACTCAATTAATGTAAGGTTCTTGGTGATTTCTTCTTCTTTTGTCATAATGTCCCTTCGATTAATTCTAAGAGAAATGTATCCCCTTTATCAAAGAAGGTGTTATTAATATCTTTCTTGAGCATCATGGATGCGACAAAGCAAGCATGAAGAGGGGAGAAGTAAGTAAATTATTTATACAAACCGTCGATTTACCTTACGAAGGAGAAGGAGAGGAAGGGATAAACCCATGAAACTCAGCAGAGAATTTACTGAAAAATTCTCAGAAATATTTTTAGATGATAGCATGGCTGACTTTTTCCATATGGAATAGGACAGCCAGTAACCCTCTCTCTTCATTTTTTTTTACCAAGGATTTCCCTATGGTAACAATATTTTTAATCAACAGCCTCATTCCTGATTCTCATGAGGATTCTTGCTGTTGCTGACATCCATGGGGCGCAATATCGCTTGAACCTTGTGTTACAAAACGTTGCCTCATATACGCCTGATCTTGTCATCATCTGTGGAGACATCACCCAGTTCGGACCAGGGGAGCTTGCGACGAATTTTCTGAACCAAATCCCGGTCCCAACGCTAGTAATCCCTGGCAATATCGACACCTTTGATGTCGACCAAGGAATCAGCGCAAGTAAC
>Ga0315295_10003191_pt1 | contig 13913 bp, 6 predicted proteins | sample YL17G14_0_MG_FD_204453 | JGI IMG/M metagenome (GOLD analysis project Ga0315295, IMG submission 204453) | Sediment microbial communities from Yellowstone Lake, YNP, Wyoming, USA - YL17G14_0 | ecosystem: Environmental > Aquatic > Freshwater > Lake > Sediment | place: USA: Wyoming | collected...
GAAAAAGATAGTCATTCCTTTCTGGTTTTCCGAACGTAACAGATCAAAAAATACTGACTGCATAAGTGGATCAAGTCCCATGGTGGGTTCATCGAGTATGAGAAGCTTAGGATTATGCAACAGGCTTTGCACAATTGATACTTTCTTCCTGTTTCCCATCGACAATTCGCTCACTTTTCTTTTAAGATCAAGATCAAACAATCCGGACAGTTTGGCTATTCTGCTGGAATTGTCCTGAATCCCTTGAAACCTCATGCAATAACTCAGGAATTCATTTACATCCATTGAAGCGTAAGCATTGGCATCGGAGGGGATATAACCAACCAGACGCTTAATCTTCTTGGTTTCCCTGATGACGTCCAATCCCATGATCCTTGCACTTCCGCGGGTAGGGAAGATCAGATTCAATAATATCCTGATAGTGGTCGATTTGCCTGCTCCGTTGGGCCCTATGAAACCGAAAATCTCTCCTTCACCGATTTCAAGACTAACATGCTCAATTCCCCTGATTTTCCCATAGAACTTTGAAAGGTCAGTGATATCTATAACAGGTGTGCTCATAACAGGCTAATTATTACTTTATGGATTGGTCTTGAAGAGATCAGCAGTCAGTTCCAAAATCAGGCCTCAACTTTTTTGTTCTCTCCAGCGACTGCTCGTGTCTCCACTTGTCAATTTCAGCTGCATGACCTGAAAGAAGAACATCAGGTACTTTCCAACCCATGAATTCGGATGGACGTGTGTAAACCGGCGGTGCAAGAAGGTCATCCTGAAAGGAGTCGGAGAGGGCTGATTGCTCATCAGACATGGCTCCGGGAATAAGCCTTACTATTGCATCGGTAATTACAGCAGCTGGAATCTCACCGCCTGACAGAACATAATCGCCAATCGATATTTCCCTGGTAATCAGATGATCCCTTATCCTCTGGTCGATTCCTTTATAGTGTCCGGCCAGAATTATAATATTGCTTTTAAGTGAAAGGATATTAGCAGTTTTCTGTGTGAGCTTTTCACCATCGGGTGAAGTGTAAATTATTTCGTCATATTCTCTTTCATTTTTGAGCTTTTCAATTGCCCTGTAAACAGGTTCAATCATCATTACCATTCCTGCCCCGCCTCCGAATGCATAATCATCCACTGTCTTGTATTTATCCTTTGTGAAATCCCTCAGGTTTATTACATTAATATCAACAAGCCCTTTATCCCGGGCTCTTTTTACTATTGAATTGCTAAGAGGGCTGTCAAGTAATTCCGGCAAAACACTTAAAATATCGATCCTCATACTTATCAGTTTGCTCAAAATTACAATAAAAAACCCCAATTAATTAAATCATTTTAAGGCAGTGATTTTTCTATTCAATTCTGAGGGCATTTGCAGGATTGTAGTTGGCCGCTTTAATGGTCTGGTAACTGATGGATAGCCATCCGATGATCAGGGTGATCGAAGTTGCCAGGATGTATATAAACGGACTAATGGTTACCCTGCTGGCAAATCCCTCCAACCAGTATCTTGACCCGAAGTATGCAACAGGATAAGCCAGAAGTGATGATATAACGATCAGGTATACAACCTCTTTTGAAAGGAGGTTGAGTATATTCTGGTTAGAGGCTCCGTAACTTTTTCTTATTCCTATCTCCTTTGTTCTCTTGTTCGTAATATAAGTTACAAGCCCGATAAGTCCAATACATGCGATGAAGATAGCAAGGAACGAGAATATCAGAAATATCTTTCCAGTTTTCATCTCTGTGGAATAAAGACTATTCCATCTGTCTGTAAAAAAGTCGTATTGGAATGGCATATTTGAAGTGAATTTCTCCCATACCTTTTCAATAGCCCTGATTGTAACGGGAATATCTTTTCCGGTCAATCTTACCGTTGCGAACTGATCACCGCCACCTCCTCCATTGACCGTGAAGCAAACAGGCGTTATCGCTTCGTGCATGGATTCTATATTAAAATCTTTTATTACACCAATAATCTTAAGCTTTTGCCACTGCTGAGGTCCTGTGGGCTGAAGGATATATTTGCCTACCGGATCCTTTAGTTCCAGAGATTTTACTGCGGCTTCATTAATAAGTATAGCAGTCGAATCAGTACTGAACTCCCTTGAGAAAAATCGCCCGTCAGCCAGTTGGACTCCCAGTGCTTCCGGGAAATCGAAACTCACTTGTGTCTGGTTGATGAGATATGTGTTTTTTTCAGGATCATCATCCTTAAAGAAGGCATTATAGTTAAAGTTCGTTCCAGGCACTGCCCTTGAAAATCCAGTTTTTTCAACGCCCGGAATTTCAAGCAGTTGAGTTCTGAATGATTCCATCTGCTGCCAGAAAGCATCAACCCTCCGGATAATGACCAGATCATCCTTATTAAATCCAAGATCCTTTTTTGTCATGAAGTTCAGCTGATAATAGACAATAATCGATCCGATGATTATTAGCATGGAAACAGTAAACTGAAAAATTACAAGAAGTCTCCTGAGCCTTTTTGACATTGAACCGGGACTCATTGTACCTTTCAATACTTCTGCGGGATTATATGAAGCAAGTACAAAGGCAGGATAGAACCCTGAAGAAATTCCGATAAGTATAACCAGTCCAATTACCGAAACAAAGCCAGGTATGTTATTGACCAGATGAAGAGAAAGATCTTTTCCAATCAGTTGATTGAAAGATGGTGTAAGGGCATATACAATAATCAGTGCCAGAAGAGTGGCAATTGTTACAATAATAAGGGATTCACCCAAAAACTGTAATATGAGTCCTGATTTGTTTGCACCGGATACTTTCCTGACGCCAACCTCTTTTGCCCGCGCGACTGATTTGGCTGTAGCCAGGTTAACATAATTGATTATGGCGACAATAAGTATGAGTATTGCTATGACAGCAAAAATATATACTGTGGCAGGGGACCCCGGAGGCTCAAGATTGTACTGTGGTGCTCCCTTAAGATGAATAATATTAAGCGGTTCAAGAACATAACTGAAATCATTACCGGCTTTTCTGAAATCATCGATTGTCTGTCCCGTAACCTGTTTTAGCTGAGGTCCCACATATTTTATGATCATCTCCTGGAACTTCTTTTGCAGATTATCTTTATCCGTCCCATTCCTGATAACGATATAGGTATAGAAACTGTGACTAATCCAAAACTGATTATTGGCCTGATCCGGGTATGTGCTCATTGAGGCCAACATGTCAAATTTAATGTGTGAATTATCCGGAACATTCCGGACTACTCCTGTTACAGTATACAGAATAGTATCCGCTTCCACGATCATTCTTTGGCCCATGGGATCCAGATCTCCGAAATACTTTTTTGCGAACTCCTCAGAAAGAACCATTGATTTGGGATGAATCAACGCTGTTTGAGGATCTCCTTTTATCAGCTTGAAATCAAACACATTAAAGAATGTAGAATCAGCAAACAGGACACCCTCCTCATTGAACTTTTTATCACCAAACCGGATGAGCCAGTCGCCCATCTGTCTGACTCTGGTAGCCCTTAACACCTCCGGATAATCCTTAAGCATTGCCTGTGCCATAGGGGCTGCAGTTATGGCCTGGTTAATTTCACCCCCTGCCATTCTCCCGATAACCTTAACCCTGTAGATATTCTCGTAATTTTTATGGAACCGGTCATAACTGAGTTCATTGATCACATACAATGTGATAAAAAGGAAACTAACCAGTCCGATTGCAAGACCCCCTACATTCAATAATATGTAACCAGGTTGTGTTCTGAACTTGCGGAGTCCGTCAGTAAAAAAGTTCTTAAACATTAAGGTCATTTTTAGTGAAAATAAGATCTTCTCAGTGAAAGACTTTAAAAATTCTACTATGCTGCAAACCAACCGGAATTATTCCGGGTGAGCCTCGATTTCTGATTCAGATCATTCTGTCTTAAGAGAATTTGCCGGATTCATGGCTGCAGCCTGATAAGCCTTGAAGCTGATTGTGATATAAGTTATTACAATAGTAAGTATCGCAGCAACAAACAGGAGAAACACACCAATTTTTGTACGATAAACGTAGTTTTCAAGCCAATTGCTCATGAAATAATATGCTACCGGCACAGCGACAGTAATGGAGATAGCAACAAGTATAAGAAAGTCCTTCGAGATTAATCTGACAACAACTCCCTCATTGGCTCCGAAAACTTTTCTGATCCCTATCTCCTTTGTCCTCTGCTCAACCATATATGATGCCAGTCCGAACAATCCAAGGCATGCGATCAGGATAGCAAGTATTGTAAACATCGTGAAGATCAGACCTCTCTTCTCGTCAGCTTCAAATTGCCTGTTAAACCTCTCTGACAGGAAGGTATATTCAAAAGGCTGATCAGGAAAAATCTCTTTCCATTTGTTTTCTATAAAGCTAATGGTTTGCTCCGTATTATTCCCGCTAAGCTTTACATATATTATATTATTTCTTTCGCGGTACACAAGCATGAGCGATTCAATCTCGTTGTACATGCCGGTCTGATGATAATCTTTCATCACCCCTATGACTCTTGCCCTGATTTGGCCTCCATCTCCCAGCTCGACCCTTTTATTTATGGCATCGCTCCATCCCATCCTTTTTGCCAAAGTCTCATTTACTACAACTCCGGTGAGTGTATCAGAAGGCATATCCTGCTGAAAATCACGTCCGTTTACTATTTTTATACCAAGTGCATCGACAAAATCGTGATCCACAACTGCAAAATTTATTCCCCTTTGTGCCATTCCCTGATCAGTTTCCATATTGAATATAACTTTGGAAGAGCCTTCCCCAATCTGGGTATTTGTTGATGTAACATATTTTATATCATTGTTTTCCATGAGAGCAAGTTTAAGGACAGGATATTTCCTTACCATGCCCTGATTAAGCTGAAGGGTAAGAACGTTTTCCTGGTTAAATCCCTGGTCCATATTCTTAAGATATTTCAGCTGCCGGAAAACTACCAGTGTACATACAATCATTGCAACCGATATGGTAAACTGGATCACAACCAGGATCTTGCGGAAAAGACTGCCGGCGGATCCCTGTGTGATTTCACCCTTCAGAACTGTTACAGGACTGAATCTTGAAAGGAAGAAAGCAGGATAGCTGCCTCCTAATATTCCGACGACCAGTATAACCCCAATTACCGATATTATTACCACCTGGCTGTATAGTATGGCGAGATCGAAGGATTTTCCGGCAAGAAGGTTGAACTTTGGAAGAAGGACTATCAGTAGTATTACACTGATTATAAGTGATATAATAGTTAACACCACTGACTCCGACAGGAATTGCGCTACAAGCGGTCCCCGGCGTGACCCGACAACTTTTCGTAAACCTACTTCCCTGGCACGATTTGTTGAACGGGCAGTTGCGAGGTTCATATAATTCATTGCCGCTATCAGGACAAGAAAAAGCGCAACAATTCCAAAAATAATCACATATGTAATGCTGCCCGTGGGTTCGGGTTCACCTGGATTTGTTGAATAAAGGTGAATCTTTGTTATCGGTTCCAGAATGTATTCAATATTGATCTTAAGAGGTTCGAATATTGTTTTCATATGGGCATCATACATGCCCTGGATCTTGGTCTCGAAAGCTTTTATGTCCAGGTCGCGCGGAAAGAGAAGATAGGTAAAAACTCCGAAATTGCCCCAGGTTCCGAGTTGCTTTGGAAGATTATTCCTTGCAGCGACTGCATCAAAGCGAAAATGAGAGTTGGACGGAACATCTTCAATTAATCCTGTCACTTCAAAGGTATTGTCACCGGCAGTCAGCGTTTTTCCAATCGGATCGGCATTGCCAAAATACCTGTTAGCTACAGTTTCTGTGAGAACAATTTTTTTCGGATCCCTGGTTGCTGACTTCACATCACCCCTGATCACCTTGTAGGTAAAAATGTCAAAAAGGGTTGAATCGACATAGTAAAAGTTTTCCTCGATGTACTCTTTATCTTCAAATTTATAAAGGTCTCTGGGCATGTTTATAAAACGCACAAATGACTGCACTTCCGGATAATCCTGGACTACCTGAGGTCCGAAAGGAATCTGGGCAACATTCCAGGTGAACTGGTCATCTGTCTCTGTGATTTTTGATGAAACCCGGTAGATCCTGTCAGCATTTTTGTGATAACGGTCATAGCTTAATTCATCCGAAACATAAATAATAAGAAATAGAGCGCTGGATATTCCAAGTGTCAGTCCAAGTACATTTAAAAGGCTGTAGCCAAGATGTTTACGGATGTGCCTGATTGAAGTTTTAAGGAGATTCTTTATCATAATGTTATAAGAAGGTAAGTTTCACTTTTAAAAGTAGGTTTTATTTTTCTATCGGGATCATATTGTTAAAACATTAACAGGACATTAACAATACTCTAAAGACCACCATCCCATTATACCAACCTCAATGTTAAAGACTTTTTTTTATATAAATGCAACGGAACAGATTTAAATTCGTCCTTATCATAACTTAACTGACCAGGTCATGATAAGAAACATGTTCCGGCTTGCCCTGCGTAATATCTTGAAAAATAAAGGTTTCGCTTTTATTAATATTGCCGGACTGGCAGTCGGGCTCACTGCATCGTTGTTGATCCTATTGTGGATTCAGGATGAGTTAAGTTATGAGAAATATAATCTGAACGCTGAGAACATTTACAGGGTGGAGGAGGATCAGTTTTATTCCGGGGAACGGTATCACGTTACGGTAACACCACATCCGAGCGGACCTGTCTGGAAGGGAAAGATCCCTGAAATTAAAGAACAAACCCGAATGTTCAGGCTTCCACGGATCCTGTTCCGGGAGGATGAGAAAGTATTTTTTGAATCATCAGTAATTGCTTCTGATTCGGGCCTTTTAAAAGTTTTTACAATGCCGTTAGTGTTGGGAGATCCTGAGACTGCACTGAATTCACCCCACTCGATAATACTGACAGAAAAACTGGCTGCCAAATATTTTGGAGATACAAATCCAATTGGAAAAACTCTCACTCTTGAAAACAAATATCCTTTTACGGTCAGCGGAGTTATGAAGGACATCCCAAAGAATTCAATGTTTACCTTTGAAAGTGTTATTCCCTATTCATTTTTAACTGAAATCGGAGTAATTGATAACTCCTGGGGGAATAATTCAATCTATACATTTGTTCTGTGTGAAAAAGGTTTGAATATTGACGCGGTTAATAAGAAGCTGACTGATGTTGTAATTGAAAATCTTCCACAGGCAACTACAAAATATGTCCTGTTTCCCCTGCTTGATATTCATCTGTATTCACAGTTTGGTTTTGAAATAAGCAAGGGTCCTGTGATTGTTATTTATATCTTCACTCTTGTTGCTGTTTTTATTCTGCTGATAGCATGCTTTAATTTCATCAACCTCTCGACAGCTAAAGCTTCGGGCCGGACAAAAGAGATAGGAATTAAAAAAGTTACAGGTGCAGATCAGAAAACTATGATTATCCAGTTCATGCTTGAATCTTTTTTCCTGGTTTTGATTGCACTGGTTCTGGCCTTAATCCTTATAGGTCTGACTCTTCCGATGTTCAATAATATTTCCGGCAAGAGTTTCATCCTGTCCGACCTTCTGAATATAAAGTTCATAACCAGCATTTTGGTTGTTGGCATCATGACCGGAATCATTGCTGGATTCTATCCTTCGCTTTATCTTGCCTCGTTTAAACCAGCTGCAGTCCTGAAAGGAGAACCCAATACAGGAAAAGGCAATGGAAGGCTCCGGCAGATCCTTGTCATTATTCAGTTTATTCTTTCAATACTCATAGCAATTGCCGCAATTTTCATGTATAAGCAATTGAAATACCTTCAGGTCATGGACCTCGGATTTGACAAGGAGAACCTTGCGTGTATCCCGATGGCTATCGATATGAAGCCTAAATATTATTCATTGAAGGAAGAGCTTCTGAAAGAGACCATGATTGAAGGAGTAACTGCCGCTAGGAGCAATCCGGTGCGGATTGGAAGTAATTCAGGAGGAGCCAGCTGGGAAGGCAAGGATCCGGAGAAACGTGTACTGATAGGCACCAATGCAGTCGATTATGATTACATCGAAACCATGAAAATGCAGATGGCATCTGGCCGCAATTTCTCACGTGAATATGTTTCTGACCTGGCAAAAGATACAACAGGTAATTTTCTTGTCAACGAGGAAGTTGTAAAGATAATGGGTGTTGATGATGCAGTCGGTAAAAGCTTCAGATTTATGGGACTGAATGGGAGGATAGTGGGAGTATTGAAGAATTTCCATTTTAAAGGAGCCGACCAGCCTATTGAACCTATTGCCTTTGCTTTGACAGGTCCTGCTTATCTGGATATCATACTTATCAGGCTGGCTCCTGGAAATATCCCCGCAGCACTTAAGACTGCTGAAAATGTATGGAATAAAACAATGCCCGAATACCCGTTCGATTATTTCTTTATCGATGAGGATTACAATAATCTTTTCAGATCACAACTTCGTCTTACGAGGCTTCTTAGATACTTCACAATACTGGCTGTAATAATAGCCTGCCTTGGCCTTTACGGACTATCTGCATATTCAGCTGAAAGAAGGACGAATGAAATCGGGATCAGGAAAGTAATGGGAGCTGGCACGCTGACAATTCTCTATTCTATGATCAAAGAATTCATCCTGCTCATTATGATCTCATTGGTGATTGCTCTGCCTGCAGGGTGGATAATCGTCACAAATCTTCTCAAACAATTTGCGAGCCGTATCGATATAGAAATTTCTATGTTTATCTTTATAGCTGCAGGGACTTTGATTATAGCACTTGCAACAGTTCTTCTCCAGGCATTCAAAGCATCATTGATTAATCCAGCCGAAGCATTAAAAGTTGAATAATTAATATAATAACAATATGTTAAACAATCTTTTAAAACACAGCTTAAGCTCGTTCAAACGTCAGCGGGCATACATAATAATAAATATTCTTGGACTATCAATTGGAATTGCCTGCAGTCTCCTGATAGCACTCTATGTGATTAATGAGGCCAGTTACGATAAGTACAACAAAAAGAAAGACAGGATTTACAGAGCTGACCTCAACGGCAAGATCGGTGGACAGGAAGTTACAATATATGCTACACCGGCAGTTATGGGACCTACTATGCTGAAAGAATTTCCAGAAATTGAAGATTACCTGAGAATGACCGGCAGAGGTCCGACAGTAATTGAATATAACAGCCAGACTTTCACTGAGGAACATGTTGTTGAAGCAGATTCTTCATTTTTTAATTTCTTTACTATTCCTGTTATGAAAGGCGATGCGGCGAATCTTCTGAATGCTCCCTATAAGGTTGTCCTTTCAGAATCAACTGCAAAAAGAATATTCGGGAACGAAAATCCTATTGACAAGCCAATCAAGATAGGCTCTGATACAATCAGATATACTGTTTCAGGAGTTATGGGTGATGTCCCAGAAAACTCACATTTTGAGGCCAACATCTTAACATCGTTTATGACCAACCCGCGTTCGAAGGAACCTATATGGCTGAACAACAGTTTCAGTACTTATTTCCTTTTAAAGCCAAATGTCAATTATAAGACAGTTGAAGACAAAATTCCGGAAATGCTCAAAAAATATATAGGTCCTGAAATTCAGCAGTATATGGGGATTACTATGGAAGACTTTCTAGCCCAGGGAAATAAATTCAGGTATTTTCTTCAGAACCTCACAGATATTCACCTTGATCCCTCGATACAACAGGAGTTTAAGCCCGCGAGCGATCCGAAGTACCTGATCATATTCGGAAGCGTAGCCATACTAATAGTTCTGATAGCTGCTGTAAATTTCATGAATCTTTCTACTGCACAGGCTTCCAGAAGGGCAAAGGAGGTGGGTATTAAAAAGATTGCAGGTTCCACCAGGGGAATGCTAATAACACAGTTCCTTTCCGAATCATTTATTCTCTCACTGATCTCAATGTTGTTTGCACTCATAATCATAAAAGTAACGCTTCCCTATTTTAATGATCTTCTTAACTCCAGCCTTACACTCGGACTTTTTAAGAACTGGTACACGATACCCGGGATGATCCTGTTTACTTTGGTTGTCGGATTACTTTCAGGAAGCTATCCTGCCTTTTTCCTCTCGTCATTCAGCCCTTACGAAGTGCTTAAAGGAAACGCAAAGAACAGCAGGAATAATGGACGGTTGCGACGCGTCCTGGTGGTGTTTCAGTTTGCAGCTTCGATCCTGCTGATAATAGGTACTATGATAATGTACAGGCAGATATATTACATGATAAACAAGGATGTCGGATTCAATAAGGAGCAATTGATAGTAATAAACAGGGCAGAGGCTCTAAGGACAAAAATGAAATCTTTTAAGGAGACAGTTAAGAATATTCCCGGAGTAATAAATATCTCCAGCTCAACTGCTGTTCCCGGTAGAAGCAATAACAATAACGGCTATATGATAGAAGGAAGAAAGGATGAGACATTCCTGTCGATGACCAGCTGGGTTGACTATGACTTTCTGGAAACCTATGGAATAACCCTTGTCTCAGGCAGGAATTTTAACGAATCATATTCCTCTGACCAGCAGGCTTGCCTGATAAACGAGACTGCCTTAAAGGATTTTAATATAACTGATCTTGAGAAGGTAAGATTCATGCAACCAAATGATTCAGGTAAAATAGAATATGTGCCGATACTTGGGGTTATTAAAAACTTCAATTTCGAATCACTCAGGAATCCTATCGGCCCGTATATCTTTAAATTCCAGAATGATAACATGCTTTGGGGGTACCTTTCAGTAAGGCTGTCAGCACAGAATTATTCAAAGACAATAAATGCCATTGAAAACGTATGGAAGGAGTATGTCTCAAACAATCCATTACAGTATTACTTCGTGGATGAAGATTTTGAACAGATGTATATTCAGGAGAAAAGGAATGCACAGCTGGCAGTTATCTTTTCCATTCTTGCCGTATTAGTGGCAGCTCTTGGACTCTTTGGGCTGACATCATATACCGTCGAACAAAAGACCAGGGAGATCGGAGTAAGAAAAGCGATGGGTTCATCTGTCGCAGGTATTTATGCAGTTATTTCAAGGGAGTTTATGATCCTCGTTTCAATTTCGGCTCTGATTGCCTGGCCATTGATCTATTATATTGCCACAAAATGGCTGCAGAGTTTCTATTACAAAATAAATCCCGGACCTTTTATTTTTATAGCAGGTCTGGCTATTGCCCTTGGTATTGCCACTTTGACAATAAGCTACCGGATATTGAAAGCTGCAAGGGTGAATCCTGCGCAATCTCTTAAGTATGAATAAAAAAGAGGGCCCTAGAGCCCTCTTTTTTATTATATGGAATTATATATATGAGGAGATAATAAGTGCTTTAATACATTTTATTTATCAGCTGGCCGAACTCATCACGTTTCTTCAGCGGAAAAGCATAGCTCTTGCCGTCACGCGTTATTATGTTCAGTCCCTTAACAAGGAATAAACCCTTATTATAAAATATTACTTCAAGGATATTTTCAAAAAGGATTTCCAGATGAAAAGTGTTGATGCCATCTTCAAGGGGCTTAAAATAAACCCTTTGGTTAGTTACTATAAGTTTTCCATCAACTGTTTTATTGTCAACAACCTGGTTAGTATCACCAGCATTAAGGACAACTTCATTGGGATTTAATTTTACTGTCATTGTTATCTTTATTAAATTGTAACCAGATTTCCTTCTTAGGATTTTTATTCTTTAACATAAAGACGTAATTATTGACGAAATGATGCATCACTGCACAGAGTTTTTTTCATCTTCTTTTTATATTTATACCAGATAGCAAAATTTGTCTGATCCTGACCCAGGTTAATGAGTTCCAATATGAATCTTTGAATAATGAGAACTTACCCCATAAAAATCGCTTTACGAAACATAATCAGCAACAGGTTTTTCTCATTAATAAATATTATCGGATTATCCTCAGGTTTAACCGCTTTCCTGTTTATCTTACTGTATGTCAGGTATGAAAGAAGCTATGATACATTCCACAAGAACTTCGATAATATATACAGATTAAGGTATGAGCGTTCCAGCGCCGAGGGTGAATCGGTAAAATTTGCATCCTGCTGTCCTCCTGCAGCAAAAAATATAAGAGAAATCTATCCTGAGGTTGAAATAATAGGCAGGATATTCAGGTACAGGGCAACTGTAATCTTTGGAGACCGCAGATTCTATGAGGAGAGGATGTATTTCGCCGAACCTCAATTATTTGAGATATTTGATATAGAATTCATAACAGGCAATCCTTCCTCCGGTATCTCATCCGCAAACTGTGCATTCATCTCCGAGTCTTACTCAAAAAAATATTTCGGTGAAAATAATCCGATGGGACAGACAATAAGTGTCGATAAAGAGATGAGTTTCGTCATCACAGGTATCTTTCGTGATATTCCTGAAAACTCTCATCTGAATTTTAATATTCTCTTGTCGTGGCCTAACCTCTTAACTCATTATGGTCCGGATATTGAGAGTTCCTGGGGTGATACAGGATTTTTCACTTATTTTATTCTGAATCCCACGGTTTCTTCTGAAGTATTTGAGAATAAGCTGAAAGATCTGGTCGAAAGAAATTTTGGTGAAGAACTGAGATCTTATAAGCTTACACTTGATCTTAAAGTTCAGCCACTTAAGGATATACATCTGAGATCAAACTTTATGCAGGAGATGGAGGTTAATGGTAATAACGATACTGTCTTGTTCCTTAATATTATTGCTTTTTTTATCTTGATAATTGGATGGGTAAACTATATAAACATCACTACTGCAAGAGCTCTTACTCGGGCAACACAAGTAGGCTTAAGCAAGATTGCCGGTGCCTCGCGAATGCAACTTATCGGACAGTTCATTTTTGAAACATTTCTGATAAATCTTGCGGCATTTGGTGTATCTTATATCTTGCTGATGCTGTTAAGACCACTCTTCCAAAATCTAACAGGTATATCATCCGCCTTTAACTTCTGGAAAGAGGGCTGGTTCTGGTTCAACTTAATAATCCTAATAATCTCAAGTATCATTCTTTCTGGAATTTATCCTGTTTTTGTGATTACATCCATTAAAAGTTCCGATGTAATTCAAGGGAATTATGCACATTCAAAAAGCGGTATTTTTGTTCGAAAAGCACTTGTGGCATTCCAACTGCTGATGGCCATTTCCCTTATAACATGCACATTCTTCGTTTTCAGGCAAAACAGATTTATTCAGGAGCAGGATAAAGGTATCTCTATAAAGGACATTCTGGTGGTCAGAGCACCACGTGTCAGAGATTCATCGTTCGGAACCAGACTTGTCGCATTCAAGGAAGAATTGATGAAGAACCAGGTAATTTCAAAATTCAGTGTTGGTACCGAAGTCCCCGGACGACAGATCTGGTGGGATGCTGGTGGCATTTTCAGGGTTGGTTCAGACCAGAGTAAGAACTATCAGATAATCGGCATTGATTATGATTATATTGATCTTCTTGAAGCTGAGATAATTGCAGGAAGAAACTTCGACAGAAGCTATTCCTCCGATTCATCTTCACTCATTTTGAATGAAAAAGCCACTAAATGGATGGAGTTTGAATCTCCATCCGACGCTGTGAATAATAAAGTAAATTACTGGGATAACATTTATACTATTGTTGGTGTGGTGAAGGATTATTGTCAGCAATCGCCAAAAGAAGCTTTTGAACCTCAAATATTCAGATTCATGCCGCATGGCCGGGATATAAGGGGATTCTTTATGATGAAAATTTTACCGGGAAGCGAAAACAGAGTTCTGAAACTGGTTGAAGAAAAATATGACGATTTCTTTCCCGATAATCCTTTCGACCATTTTTTTCTTATCGATTACTATAATCAGCAATACGGTAATGAAAAGCTCCTTGGTAGTATCTTAGGCATATTCGCTATTCTTTCAATTATAATA
>Ga0315295_10003192_pt1 | contig 13909 bp, 10 predicted proteins | sample YL17G14_0_MG_FD_204453 | JGI IMG/M metagenome (GOLD analysis project Ga0315295, IMG submission 204453) | Sediment microbial communities from Yellowstone Lake, YNP, Wyoming, USA - YL17G14_0 | ecosystem: Environmental > Aquatic > Freshwater > Lake > Sediment | place: USA: Wyoming | collected...
CTTTAAAGAATTCAATAAAATTATTAAAATTCAAATCAATATCAGGGATTAAATACTTTTCTCTATATTCTTTTTGGTCTTTAAGATTTGGGTATATCTCATTAAGCCAAACGTTAAAGTCTTTGTCTAATTTTTCAAGATTTGGTATAGATTCTAAAAGTTGAAGATTTCCCAAATAATTAAAATGATTTTGATAGGCTTCAATATCCGATATTCCCCTTTCCCTCAATTTTACTTTGGTAAATTGGCTTTTGGGAAATATATGGTCAATATGAAACATATTACTAAAATCAAGATTTGGGTATAGAAGGGATAAAACGGAAAAGGTAAATCCTTGACCATATTTATATCGAAGTAAATTTTCAATATCTTCATCAGAAAAAAATAAATTTTTATTTGTCCCCTTGAAATGATCAATAATTTTACCCAGAGGATATTCGCCAGAATTTTCTTGAATAATTTTTCTAATTAGACGAAGTACATTATCTGATTGACCACTAAAAGTTCTTTTAATAAGGGAAAGAATTAGCCATTTTTTAATTGCTATTTTTTCTTTATAGTTTTTTGCAGAACGGGCATAATTGTCTTTTGCTGATATTTTATTTAGGTAATATGCAATTGGAATTATTGCATTATTTGAAGTCAATGTTTCACGATTATATCCAAAACTTGAAACAAGTTTTACTGCTTGTCTAATTGCATTTGTTATTGACTCCCAATTGTCTTCAATGCTCAACATGTTTCTTTTATTAAAATTATCAACTTTAAAAGCAATATCCGTAAAATCGCTTAAAACTAAACATGATTTCAATATAAAGTCTTTATTAAAATTGAAAAAATTACCAATATTATTTATTTCATCAACGAATGATATGATTTCTTCTCTGGCATTTTTCTTCTCCCATTGTGCTGTAGCAATAGATAACAATAGGTCTGAATAACTTAATTCCGTTCCAGCGCTGTTAATCCTTATAAAAATATTTAGAACTTTATCTAAAACTTGGCTTTTTTCTAAATAGTAACTTATCGTGCCTTGTTCATGAATAACATTGCGTAGTTTAAAAAGAGTTTTATTTGCTAATTTTTGTCTTTCTTTTGTATAATTATCAAAAACAAACTCTAACAGATATTCATTAACATCTCCAGGTTCTTTAAGATTTAAAATTTCTCCCACCGGAAACCAATAATGGCTATCGTCATTTTCCTTTGCTTCATCCTTTGTTAAAAACTTAAAATCAAATTCCAAATCAACTTCTTCGGATTTGTCAACAAGATTGATATATAACGTTCTTGAAGGGTAAGCTTTGGGGTTATTCCATTTTTTCTTTGGTAACCTATAAGAATATGTTCCTTTCAATGCGAGGTACAAAGAGGTTAATCTTTGTTGCCCGTCTAATACAACTGTAATTTCTTCTTCACCAGTAATATTTGCTTTGGGGTTGTTTTTGTTATCTTTTTCGTGGTAATCTTTTATGAATTCATAAAACTCATACTCTTTAACATTTTCTTTCTCTACTTTCCAAAGCAAGAATGAACCAATGGGATAATCTCTCATTAGACTATCGAAAAGTTTTTCTATTTGGTCTGTATCCCAGACAAATTCTCGTTGAATAGCAGGAAGTAAATAATTTTTCTTATAGATATCATTTATAACATCTACTATTTTTAATGCTACTTCGTATGACATTGCCTAACACCCTCTTCATTTTTAAAATCAAATAAAGGACACTTTATTTTCATATTAATACTTTCCTCATTATTAATTATTTATATGAAGTGAAATATTAAATAGTGTTCTATAATTAAGTATATTATTTAGTCGGCGCCGGATAATCACCACTCAGATATTTTTTAAAATTATCTTCCGTGATATACTATTATACTGGTAATTTTTTTAACCTTTCCTCTTCTTAAATTTTAAAAAAATGGGATGTGTCCCTATTTTTTTTATTTATTTATTTTATTTATTTTAAAATATAGGTTTGAAAGCCTGCTGTAAGTTCTGCTATTGCCTTAGTTTTTTTATTTTCCGTCATCATTTTTCTCCTGAAAAGGCAGGGTGTCCTATTTATTCTCCGATTTAGAAATATAATCTAATGCCTCTTTTTCATTTTTTTCAATGGCAATTTCAACCGCTCTTTTCGCTATTTCTAATAATTCCTTTGCCTTCTTTCTTGCTTTGTGTGATTGTTGAACTAATAAGGCAATTTTTTGCTGGGTTTGGGACGGAAGAATTGGTATTTCCAACCTTTTAATTTGTTCAAGTTTCCAATGAATTATGACAGAACCGCCACTATCTCTTTCTATCTGCATTTTGCCAACAAGAGAGTTAATACACAAAACAAGATATTCTTTGTCAATTTCATTATCATTGATCTTTAATTTTAGAATGCCGCTTGATATAATTCCTTCAACAGGTTCTTTTACTATATAAGCGATGCCTGGAGTTGCATCCTTAGTTAAAAGAAAATCCCCCTCTTTAGGTTCATAAGTAGTTTTAAGTTGTTGATATAATCCTTCGCTTATGTATTTTTGATCTCTGCCTGTAAATCCGTTGATTGATAAATTGCTTACACGAATAAACGGCTTCCCTTCTTCTTCGTAATTGTCGCTTCCAACTTCTATTCCCTTTTGAATGCTCAAAATAAATTTTCTGAGTGGCTTTAAGACAATCCTTCCTTTCATTTTTCTGATAAGATTTGCATACGCAGGCTGGAAATATTCCGCATCAACTCGATGAACTCCTAAAGCATCAGAAAGATTAGCAGTATATGAAAGATCGTATTTTGGCTTGAAGTCTTTAAACCCGAGTTCTTTTAAAAGCAGACTTTCGGCTTGGGAGTATAGGTACTTACTATTCGATTTAAAAGTGAAATGTTGATTCAAAATATGGTCAATTTTATTTTGAAAAGATTCTTCTAGAATAGGTATAGTAACACTTCGAACAGAATTTTTATCAATACTTAAAGGAACAGCACCTGTGACTTTTTGCTTTAATAGACTACTTCCATACAAACATATCATGTATACATATAAATAACCTGCATTAATATTTTCGATCGGTCGAATCATAAACTGATTCATACCTAAGGATATTTTTTTATTCAACGGAGGTACAATATAAACACTACCTGGCTTACCAATTTTGTTTATTATTATTTCTTTCCCATATAGTTGAGTTTTTTTAAGAAATACATAGGCGTGCTTCGAAATATATTTAACATCATTTTCAAAATCATCTCTTTCAAAGTCTACTGTCCTAATCATCAAAGCATAGTCAGGATTATCTAATAATTCAACATTCTTTCTAAGTAATTCATAACTACCATTTGCATGATAATCTGTTAAAACTGTGATAATATTTTTTAGTTTGGTGTGATGTTTCGTTCTTACTTTATTTTCAGCTTTAATATATTCTGGTTGGTAGCATTCCGCATCAATTCTTTTTTGACCTTCTAATTGAGATAGTTTTAATATACTTATTGTAGCCATTTCCTATAATCTCCAAAAATCAAATTTCTGTTCCTTTGCAAAATCAATGAAAGCATCTGATATTTCATCTAAATCGTGGTCAATTACTGGGTGTCCGTGTTCATCCATTACTGAATCGCCGTTAGGTGCTTTTTTGTATCTATACTCTCCGCTTTCATCTTTAACTGGTTTTTGATTCACAGCAAAAAATATCGGATAATCCATTTCCTTTATGACCTTCCCATCAATCCAATATTTCTTAAACGCTTCTGTTATCTTTTCCTCATTCAGAACTAAACTTATCTGCCCTGCTAAAGTCCTTTGAAAAATTTCTTTAACGAGTTTATTTATCTTGCTTTGTATTGCTCTAATTTCTTTTTTCAATTCAGCTTTTCTTGTAGCATTTGCACTTTTTAACTCTTCCTCTTTTTCCTTTAAAGCTTCATCTAATTCTGATTTTTCTTGCGATAAAACAGCAAGAGGTTTTTTCCCTTTATTTTCTTCTTTTGATTCCTCTATTTCTTCGGCTTCTGTTTCTTCTGTTGGTATTCCTTCAGCTTCTTCTCTGCTTTCAAAATAAGTTTCTAAGAAAGAATTTAATTCATCTAGGATTTCTTCCTCATTTACGGGGCTATCCCAACTTATGTTTTTAAATTTCTTTTTCAATTCTTCTAAAAATTTCTCGCTTTCGCTTTCATATTTTGTTTTTGCATGTTGGATCTCTTCTTTTTCTTTATCTGTGTATTTTTGCAGGAATAAAACGCTTGTTTTTGTCCCTGTGTGCGGTTTAAAACTGTTCACGTGCAACCCAACAACTGCTAAAATCCTCGCTTCATCTATAACAAATCTGCGGATGTATTCTGCATTTGTATTGTTTAATAATCCCTGAGGCAAAACAATTGCCACTCTTCCGCTTGGTCTTATAAACTGAAGGGAACGCTCTAAGAAAAGAATGTGCCTGCCGATTTTATTTATCCATCTTCCATTTTTCTCAGCCAGATTATAAAGCCTTAAAATATCTCTTTCTTTTACCGTGCCAGCAAACGGTGGGTTTGTCATTAAGACATCAAAATCAAAATATAAAAATTTCTCCTGATTTTCTTTATCTTTTTGAGGATTATTGGGAAATCTTGACAATCTGCCTCTCAAACCTGCCTTTATGTCATCTCCCCATGTATGCGGTGCTAATGAATTGTCTTTGTAAACGTGTGATTTGCCATCTCCTACAATAAGGTTTATTGCCTTTGCTATTTTTACAGCTTTCTTTGCAAAGTCAATTCCATAAATTTTATTTTGAGCAAAATTTCGAGCGTTTTCTGGTAGCGGTTTTCCGTTAATTACGCCACCTGCAATATGCATCACAGAATGCAAAAGAAAACCGGCAGAACCACAAGCAGGATCAATAACAAATTCATCAGATTTGGGGTTGAGCATCTTAACAGTCATATCTTCTACGGCACGAGGTGTGAAAAATTGTCCTTCTTTCTTTTTGGAAACCTGAGGGATTAAGTATTCAAATGCTTCATCTATAATATGCAAATTTGAGTTGAACAACTTTATCTTTTCTAAGAAGGAGACACAAACTTTTAGGTGGTCATCCATCAATTCAATCCTGTCTGTTAGCTCAAACACACCTGGCCACTCCCTTTTAGCTCCCTCTAATAGATTTGCTATTGCTCTTTTTACGTTAGCAGGGCTTCTATCGCCGACAAAGAATTCTAATTGATAAGATGGGTTGTTAATCCCTTTCCATTCATCATAAAGTTTGGCGTAGATGAGTTTAAAAATCTCTTCAAATGGATCTACCCCAGCATTACCTAAAACGAGTTCTTCTAAATCCAGCAATATTTTTTTAAGGGTTGTTTTACCCTGCTTTAATTCATCATGTTCTTCAAGCCACTTAAGAGTCCACCTTTCTTTTAAAATGTCTCTTAGTGTTTCAGTAGCTTTTGGTATTCTTGGGATCTCTACAAAAATATTCGGCTCTTCTCGGTGTAATCTTATCATTTCATTTCCATTGGACCAGACGCCAATGGGTGCGCCTTCCGCGTTACAATAGCTCTTTAGTTGCTCTAATCCTGCCGTTCTTTGCGGTCTTTTAACTTCAAAAATTATATATGGATGGGTCAAGTCTTCTTGGAGAACAACAATATCTGCTAACCCAGAATCCCTTGAGCCAAAATAAATAAAACTTTCAACATTTATTCTTTCTTTCGGATAGATATACTCGTTCAGTAACCTATAAATCCAGAGTTGCCTTACAATTTCCTCAGGTTTGGCCACTTTGTATTTATCTTTGATTTGACACTTTATTTGAAACTTTCCGTCTTGTTCTATAATGATTCCCTCTACTGCTCTAATTTCTGTGTTTGTAAAAAGAGACAGTCCATGTTTTACATCAGACGATGAGAAAATCTGCGTTATTTTTAAACGATTATTATTTGGCATTTTTACCCCTCTTTTTTAATTCTTTATTTATGAACGCTTCAACTTCAAACTGCTTAGATAATTTAATTTTCCTCTCGTCACAATACTTTTTATATTCATTTTCTATGCTCCCGAATCAGTAATTTTGTAAAGTATTCTGTTTATGCACGACCTACTATATAAAAAATAAATATTATTTATACATTTATTATATTTTAGATTACATTTAAGAACTTTTAGCTGCACTATTATTTATCTTTTTTTGGGTTATCTTTAGTAGAATTAAACGATTCAATGTTTCTATTTAAGGCGTTTTGGAAATCTTTCATCTGTTCAGGACCCATAATTATTCTTGAGATTAATTCTGCTTGTTCTCCTTCTTGAAAAACAAAGTCTATTATAAATTCTCTTTTAGTATGCTTAATTAATGCGAAATTTGAGTATACACCTTTAAAAACATTCATAGGAATTGCAAACGATAAATTTTTTGTTGTGTCTTCTTTGATTTTTGTATTTTTTTTTGCCATTCTAGTCTCCTTTTATTTGTTTTTTTAAAGATTTTTATAGGATATTGACTATGTTATCTATTTTCCTTTTTATATTTTTATACATTTGTTCACTATATTTATACAAATCTCTTCTTTGTTTGATCGGGGGTTTTTTCGTCTCCCCATCAAATCCAAAAGGGTCATCACAAATAATCCATTGAACAATAGGAAGTTCACCCGTAGATGTAGTATAACCCGCAGTTTCTGAAATTGTGTTCTGTTCTTTTTTTATATAAATTTGATGCCTATGTGTTGAACAATTTCTATATTTATCTAGGTTCTTAAAATAATTGCCCGATACAATATTTTTTAATTCAACGTTTATGGGAAGCCTTAAGTTCTCTTTTTTAATCTTATATAATATCCCTTTAAATGAAATTTGTCTTTCATCCAGCTTTAGCTTATTTAGGTCTTTATAATTTTGATTTAATACTTGTGCTAAAACATCTAAGCAGGAATAAAGAAAAGCAAAAAAAGAATCTACATAGAAGTGCACTTCTGGGTTAATTTCTTGTGTATAAAAGCCAGATGGCTCACTTTCTTGGGTAATTTCCTTGATTTTATTTAATGCATATTCAGTATTCTCAAACTTTCCATATAGGCCATTAATATAAATATTGATTTTCCTAGATTTTGATTTTGGTTGTTTACGCCCCGAAAGTAATTTTTTTATAACTTTTTCAATCTGACTTTTATATTTCATATAATTTTATCTCTCAATATAATAGCGTTAATATTAATTAAATTATATTTTTTTAAATATAAGGCAAAATCAAACTAGAGATAGACCTTTATTTTTAACCTTATTATCTTTATAATGAACTATTCCCTTATAAAGAGGATTTTCCAGTATATACTTAATGGTCCCAGCATACCACTTACCACCTCTTGCTGTAGGTACGCCTTTTTTATTTAGTTCCTGGGCTATTTCTCTCAATCCCATTCTCTTACGTATCAGGGGATGGTTCTTTGTCATACCTCAGACATCTATATTTATTTTACTATATCACTATTAGGGAGTAAAAAAAATCTTTTTTAATTTTTCTATATCCTTTTTTTAATACGACAAAATTATTATAAAATCCTTCTTTTTTTAAAATATATTTCACTCTTTCCAGTATGTAGTTCTTGGTACTTAGCGATAAATCGCGGAATATCGCGAAAAATGTCCTTATAAATCAGGGGATATCAGGGATCAGGTTAGTATTGAGATAGTAAATAAGCAATGAACTTAATTTATTTTGAATTTTAATTCTAATGACTTATAATAAATAATGTTTGTAAATTTAATTCAGGTATTAAATATTGAAAAAAGAAATTGAAGAATTAATTAAAGAGAAAACTAAAAAAATAACCGAAAAATATCATTTTGATACATTTGATAAATATTTTAAAAAGAATGATGTAGATTATTTTACTAAAGTAAAAAATATCTTATATAGAACACTCATAACACCTGAGAGAAAAAACATTTTATTTAAAAGTTATGGTTTCCCTTTTAATTTCCTATTCAAATCAGATTCTAACATATATTTTTCTCCTGATTTTGATGATGCATTAATATATTTTCCGCCCAGTTTGGCTTTGTATATATTTGAAAATTCATCCTCAGAAGAAATTAATGATTTTTGTGCCGCAGAACAAGAACTTAAACTAGATAATATAGGAATTCATTCTTTTTATACAATAAATGAATTATCTGATTTGTTTATAGATTTTACCTCATTTATGAAAAATAATAATAATTTTTTACTCAAAACCGGTTGGCCAAAATATATGTATAAGAAGAGCTTCAGATTGCTTTTAAGCTTCGCCATTACTTGTCCAATTAAAATCCCAAAGATTATTGAAGATATCAATAAATGGGAATCTAATAGTAGCTTACCCTTTGTTTGGTCAAAAGAGAGCAATCTAGATAATTGTAAAGACTTAATAGAATGCGCTTACCAACATGCACCCCTTTTAAATGCCCTATCATTAAAAGAAGTTGGTTTTTTAGAAGAACTAAGACCAAAAATATATAATTTGAAAACAATAATTCTTAAAGAAATCAATGATAATTTTTTTTCGGATAGAACTGATATAGATAATTGGTATAAAAATTGCGTTAAAATTATCTTCGATAATATCTCGAAGGATGATCTTGATAATTTTTTACATATTAATAAGAAATATAATAAAATCCGCATTTATGGATGTAAAATGATCGATGATATAAATGGTATATTGTCAATTCTCCGCTGGGTATACCAAGAAACGAAATTCAAATTAATTTCAAGTACAAAAAACACCCAGAGGTTAATACTAAGAGGATCAATATTTGATGAACAAAAAGATATAATTTCGATTTATCAATGGATGCAATTTGCGAGAGATCCTTATGAAAGTGATCGCGTTGATGGAATAATGACTGAATTTATAAATTATCAATTAAAATTAAAGAAAAGAATTGAATCAAACAATGAATTCATTTCTGGTGTTTTAGATTCATATAAAAAAGAATATTTAAAAATATCCTTGTTAATAAAACCCAAATATTCCGAACAAGTAATAAATTTCATTAAACTAATCGAAATCAGCAAAAAATTAAATATGGATATTAAACTCCCGAAAGAATTAGATACGCCGTTATTAAAAAAAGTAAGTATCTTAAAACTTCCACCTGATACAAAGTGGGAACATATCACTATACAATTCTTGGATTATGATAAAGTTAGAATTCAGGCACCTAACAAATTTAATAAAGTAGTAAATTTTCGGAAAATGGGTTTTGAAAACCAAAAGAATGGGAAACCAAATACGCAATGGGAATTATTTTATAATCTTTCACGATATAGAGGAGATCTAAGCTGGACAATAACCACTTATAGAAAAAAAGTTGACTCCCACCCCCTTTCCACCCCAAAAATAAGAAAACAGATTCAAAGGCTTTCCAACACCTTAAAGGAATACTTTAACATTAATGACGCTCCATTTTATGATTATATAAAGTTTGGAACATATAAAACGAAATTCTTTTTACTTCCTGAACCATCCAACATGAAAAACCTTCCGTGACGTCACGCTACGATAAAAAAATATTTTCCCATTATGAAACCTTTATTTAAAAGGGTTTTATTTTTTATTTTCTTTCTGCGTGAAATTTCGCTAATTATTTATAGAGGTATGAATATGGCGAAAAATCAATCTTCCAAATATTCCAATGAATTTTTAAATGAAACTATTAAAGTATGGCAGCCCCATAACCCTACCCCTCTATCTTTAAATGATGCGAGGGAAATTACTGAAAATATAACTGCTTTATTTAATCTCTTAATTAATAACGATGGAAAATCAAAAGGAATAAAAAAATGATTTTATTCAAAATTATATTGGTTTCTTTGATAAAACTAAAAATGGGGGGGTAAGTTGAATATATTATGAATAAGCTTTTTAACTTATGGGATAATCAAGAGAAAAGAAAAGTATCTGTTGAAACCACTAAAAAAGAAGGTAAAAATTGGATAGCCTTATGCCCTTTTCATCCTGATCAAAATCGGCCTAATTTATATATCGACGAAGAAAAAGGAACTTATCACTGTTTTGCCTGTAATAAAAAGGGCTTTCTCTATAACCCAAATTACCGGAAATCAGGAGATAGATACAATAAAAATATTGTTGCCACTTATGATTACAAAGATGAGCAAGGGAATTTACTATACCAAGTAGTCCGCTTCTATCCCAAGAACTTCAGCCAAAGGAGGCCTGATGGGAATAACGGTTGGATCTGGAATTTAAGGGGTATCAGTCCGGTATTGTATCTCTTACCCGAATTAATCCAGTCAACTAATCCGGTCTTGATTGCTGAAGGAGAAAAAGATGTCGATAATTTAGTGAAATGGGGGTTGACTGCTACAACCAGTCCTATGGGGACAGGGAAATGGAAAGTATCTTATAATAAATATCTAAAAGATAAAGAAGTTATTCTCATGCCTGATCATGACCAACCAGGATATCAACACTGCCAGCAAATTGGACAGTCTCTCCAGGGAATCGCCGGGAAAATCAAATGGTTAGAACTGCCAGGATTAGAAGAAAAGGAAGATATCAGCGATTGGATCAAAAAGGATGGTACTAAAGAAAAGCTTTTACAACTGATAAAACAGGCTCCTGATTTTACCCTTAAAAAATGTGACAAAGGAACTGGAAAACCAATAAATCCAAAACTGAAAGATAGGATAAAAACTATCATTCCTAACCTTATTCATTTAGTTAGAGATCAAGGAAGAACTAAATATCTACTCTGTAAAAACAATCAATTTGTAATAGAAGATTATTTTATTGAAGAAGATAAAAGATATTCTCCTAAACAGAATCTTCCCATCAAAATGCTAAATCCAAGCATTATAAAAAGATCTTTTAATTTAGATACCGCACAACTTGTTACTGAAATCGACGATTTTATTAAAAGTTATCTGGAAATGCCACTTGATTCAGATTACTTGGTTCTTGCCCTGTGGGTTTTCCATACTTATTTAATCGAAAAATTCAACACAACCCCTATTCTCTATTTTTATGGAGTGAAAGAAACAGGGAAATCAAGAGCCGGCGAAGTCTTAAGCGAACTGGCCTTTCGAACTCAAAGATTAACTTCCCTAACCGAGGCAACTTTATTTCGCTCGGTTGAACTGTTTAAACCCACCCTCATCATCGATGAAATCAGACTCTGGGGACGAGGAGGAAATCAAGGACTGGCTGATCTGATGAAGACTACCTATAAGCGAGGATTAAAGGTATCGAGAGTCAATATGAATAAAAACGGGGAAGATCAGATCGAACACTTTGACACCTTCACCCCTCTGGTAATTTGTACCACTGAAAGCATTCCCGATATTATCGAAAGCCGGTGTATTCTCTTTACCATGCAAAAAAATAGCAATCCTCAAATAGAAGAAATGATTGACGAGGAATGGGCCAATGACCTAAGGGAAAGACTAACCATTTTTCGGGCAAACCATTTCAACAAAGAACTACCTAAAGCCCAATACATTGCCCGAGGGAGGCTTAACGAAATCATGTTTCCCCTATATCAATCCCTATTGTTGGTCGGGCCGGAAAGAAAAAATGAGTTTATCGATATAGTAAAGCGAATACAAAAAAACAAAGAGAATGAAGAAGGAATGAGCCTGGAGGCGGAAATTGTCAAGGCCATTGATGATGAATACCAGGAGAACCAAAATAAGCGATTCTTAACTAAGTCCATTTCTGAACGCTTAAATGAGAGCCGGTCTGAAAATGAGAAGATATCTGATCGTGCAGTTAGTAGCCGAATTAAAAGATTGGGATTTGACAAAATAAGGTTCAAGAATGGAAGAATGGGCTTTCGAATCAATGAAGAAAGACTGGAGTCCTTGAAAACCAATTATAAAATTACCCATGACCCTGAAGGTTCTGAAGGTTTTGAAGGATGATAGAAAAGGTGTATATCTCTTCTGAAGAATCTGAGGGATGTATATATACCCAATTTTGGTATCTATATAAAGGTTTTAAAGGTTTAATACTTTTGAATACCCTGCCTTTATCTTTCTCTATCCTTCAGAAACTTCAGAAGCTTCATTAGCTTTAAAAAAAGAAGATGACCTTTTTAAATAAATAAAATAATAAATATTGATAATAACTATACAATGCTATATAATGCAAATATGGATGATTTAATAAAGAAATTAGAAATTTATCGTTTAGAAAATCGAATTAGCCAAAAACAAATAGCCGACAGACTAAATATTACTTTCTCGACTGTGAACCGTTGGTTTAACGGCAAGACTGCGCCAAACAAGATTCAGCAATATCATATTAAAAAATTATTAGATAATTTGGATAACACTTCATAAATAAATATTTTTTTGTTAGGGGGATTATAATGAAAGCAATTATTTTGGCTCGAGTTTCAACTAAAGAGCAACAAGAAGAAGGTTACTCTATTCCATCTCAAGTAAGGCGACTGACTGAATATGCTCAGAAGAAACAATTAACAGTATATAAAACTTTTCAAATTACTGAATCCTCCTGTTTAGATACCCGGAAAGAATTCGAAAAAGTTATTGCTCTTATAAGATACTCAAAAGAATCAATCGCACTAATCACTGACACGGTGGACCGCTTACAGAGAAGCTTCCGTGAATCAGTTATCTTGGAAGAATTTCGCAAATCCGGAAAATTAGAACTACACTTTTTCCGGGAAAATTTAATCCTAAACCAAAACTCAAACAGCAATAATTTAATTCGTTGGGATATGGGCGTTATGTTTGCAAGAAGTTATGTCCTTCAGTTAAGTGATAATGTTAAACGTAGCATTGAACAAAAATTAAGAAATGGAGAATGGATCGGTAAAGCTCCTATCGGATACATCAATACCGCGGATGAAGGAGGTAAAAAATCGATTATTCCTGATCCCGAAAGAGCCCGCTATATTACCAAAATATTTGAAATGTATGCCACCGGAAATTATTCCATGAGCATCATTGGACAAGAAATGAAAAAGCTAGGCTTAACTAATAACAGTAAGTCACATAAACCTGTTTCCACAAGTCAGATTGATTGGATCTTAAAAAACCCCTTCTATTATGGACAAATGAGAGTAAAGGGAAATTTTTATCAACATCACTATGCACCCCTAATATCTCTATATCTTTTTAATAAAGCACGGGAGGTAAAGAAAAATTGGCATAAAAAACCTTTTCAATATGCTGCCAAACCTGCCATTTTTCGTAGCATCATAAAATGTGCTGAGTGCGGTTGCATGATTACTCCTGAAATCAAAAAGGGCAAGTATGCTTATTATAGCTGTTCAAACTATCATAAAGTTCATAAAAAAAGAATTTACGTTAAAGAGGAAGAATTATTAAAACCCATTTATGAAGTTCTTAAAAGCATTCAGATACCTAATAACATTTTAGAATGGCTTACCAAAGAGTTAAAAAGAATTCACGAAAATAAAAGCATATTCCATCAGGAAAATTTGAAAAAATTACAAAAAGATTATGATCTTTTAGAAGATCGGATCAGTAAAATGTATGATGATAAACTTGATGGATTGATATCAGAGGAACTCTATCAAAAAAAGTTAAAAGAATACAAAGAAAAACAAAGGGATATTTTAATTCAAATAGAAGATCATACCAAAGCAGATGAAAATTTTTATTTAACCGCTCCAAAAATTCTTAATTTAGCTAATCGAGCTCTGGAAATATTTGGAAGTTCTGAAGTGAAAGAAAAAAGGGCTCTGGTAAATTTATTACTTCAGAACCCTTTGCTTTCTGGGCGAAAGCTTTTATTTTCCTTGCGTTCACCCTTCTATATGATAGCCAAATGTGGCCAAAATGAAAACTGGCTCCTCGGGTAGGATTCGAACCTACAACCCTCCGGTTAACAGCCGGATGCTCCACCGTTGAGCTACCGAGGAAAGTCACAAGTAATTATACTCA
>Ga0315295_10003193_pt1 | contig 13908 bp, 14 predicted proteins | sample YL17G14_0_MG_FD_204453 | JGI IMG/M metagenome (GOLD analysis project Ga0315295, IMG submission 204453) | Sediment microbial communities from Yellowstone Lake, YNP, Wyoming, USA - YL17G14_0 | ecosystem: Environmental > Aquatic > Freshwater > Lake > Sediment | place: USA: Wyoming | collected...
GGTACTGCCGGGGAGATACTCACATACAATGGCAAATCGATAGAGGCCTTCTACCATTCCACGAGCGGGGGCATGACGGAAGACCCTGAAGATGTTTTCGGAAAGAGCTATCCCTACCTAAAGCCAGTGACGACCTCCTGTGAGATCTCCCCTTACTGGATCTGGGAGAGGAAGATACCGATCACCGAGATCGAAAAGGCCATGAACATAAGGGGCCTCAAGTCGATGACAATCCATTCCCGAACCACTACCGGCAGGGTGAGGGAACTCATCATCAACTCGGGGGAGGGTAAAAGAGTCATCAAGGCGACTGAGCTGAGAAAGCTCCTCGGTTGGTCGAGACTCCCGAGCACCAACTTCCAGCTAAAGGTGAATGGTACCTCGATCACCTTTGAGGGCAAGGGCTATGGCCACGGCGTAGGCCTCTGCCAGTGGAGCGCCCTTCAGATGGCAAAAGAGGGAAAGAACTACAGGGAGATCTTGGCTTACTTCTACCCGGGCACAGAGATACAGATTTATGAAGGTGACCGATTTTGACTTCTACCTCCCCAGTTCACTGATTGCACAAACCCCTGTTCTCCCCAGAGACAGCTGCAGGCTTCTTGTACTCCACAAAAACGGCAAGATAGAACACCATACGTTCTTCGAACTACCATCCCTTCTCAACGAGGGAGACCTTCTCCTCCTGAACAATACGAAGGTATTCCCTGCGAGGCTATTTGCCAGGAAGGAGACGGGCGGGAGAGTAGAGATGCTCCTCGTTCGGGAAACAGACCCACACGTATGGGAAATCCTGTCGAAGGAAAAATATTCCGGACCAGTATCCATCTCCGACACACTTTCTGGTGATATGGAGAAGGGTAGGATCCTGAGGCTCAAGAGCGATACGGCATCGGATGCCATGGAGGAAATCTGGAAAGCAGGACAGATGCCACTCCCGCACTACATCAAGAGGAAACCTGATTCCGACGACAGGGAGTGGTACCAAACGGTCTACGCTGAGAAGTCAGGTTCAATCGCCGCACCAACAGCCGGTCTTCACTTCACTGAGGGGCTCCTCACAACCCTCGAGAAAAAAGGGGTCCTCATCCGGTTCCTCACCCTCCATGTGGGCACCGGCACGTTCAGAACGGTCAAGGTCGAGGATGTGGAAACCCACTCCATGGACAGGGAGCACTTCGAGATACAGGCAAAGGTCATAGAGACGATACGAAAGGTGAAGGCTGCTGGGAAGAGGGTCATCCCTGTAGGGACTACCACAACGAGGGCCATTGAGGGATACACAAGTGGCCAATGGTCAGCGGCAAATGAGGAGAGTAGTCCATTACCCATCACCCAATACCATTCAGATATTAGAGGGGCAACCGAAATCTTCATATACCCTGGCTATCAGTTCAGGGCAGTAGATTCCCTCATCACAAACTTCCATCTCCCCCGGTCCACACCCCTCATGCTCACTGCTGCACACTGTGGCATACGGAACCTCATGGAGGCATACAGGACCGCCGTCCAGCATGGATATAGATTTTTTTCCTATGGAGATGCTATGCTTATTTTATGAGGTACACTGCGGTGAGAAGAGGTTCGGGCTTCTCCGGCAAGGTGATTCTCTTCCTCATTACCGTTACCGTAACATCAGGAGGGTTTCTCCTCGGATATTTCGTGGGGAAAAGCCTGAACACCCCGTCAGTGACTCAATCACCGATCCAGAAACAGACCATGAGTGAAAGTACAGTTTCCGCCAAGGAGGTTGCACAGACATTGGAGAAAAATGCTCCTCCGGAACCTACGCCTCAAAAGCCTGGCTCCCCTCCTATTCCTGTGCAGAGCAGCCCTGTTCCACATGCCGCGGTTTCAAGGGATCATGAGCAGAAAGCCGCAGGGCCCTCCTCGGGAGTGAATGAAAAGACAACGTCTCCCAGGGAGACGAAGAGTGCAGGAGACGAAGGTGTCGCATTTACAGTCCAGGTGGGAGCCTTCAAGAACCAGAAGGAGGCAGATTCCCTCCGTATGAAACTCGACAGTAAAGGTTACAGGGTTTACACCAAAAAGGGAACCTTGAAAAGAGCTACGGTCTTTAAGGTAATGGTAGGCGAGTTCGCGAGGAAAAAGGAAGCCGAGGTATTCGCCCTCAAACTCAGGAACACTGAACGACTGAATGCATATGTTACGGTGATGAACTAAAAAGGGGCAGATGCGGTGACTGCACAGATCGAACTTGACACAGAAAAGGAGCTTCCCCTCCTTCACGGCAGTTTTGACAAAAACCTCAAGGTCATCGCAGACTCCCTCGGTGTAATCATAAGCGCGAGGGGAAACAGGATCTTCATCCAGGGGGATGAGACCCCTGCCCGCAAGGCTGAGCAGCTCATCAACGAGCTCCGGTCTCTTAGTGCGGAGGGGTATTTCCTGAAACCCGAGGATATATACTTCGCCGTGAGGTCCATTTCAACAGGCGGTGAATTTTCCCTCAGGGATCTGATGACGAAGAGTATCCCCATCTCCTCGAAAAAAAGGTTCATCATTCCCAAGACCGGGGTACAGCGGCAGTATATCGAGGCGATAAAGGCAAATGACATGGTAATCGGCATTGGCCCTGCAGGAACCGGGAAGACCTACCTCGCAATGGCGATGGCGATTAATGCCCTCCTCACAAAGGAGGTGAGCAGGATTGTCCTTGCGAGACCCGCTGTCGAGGCTGGAGAGAAATTGGGGTTCCTCCCCGGTGATATTTATGAAAAAGTAAACCCCTACCTCAGGCCCCTCAATGATGCCCTCTTCGATATGCTTGAAGCAGAAAAGGCGGAAAAGCTGATCGAACGCGGGGTGATCGAAATCGCACCCCTTGCCTTCATGAGGGGAAGGACGCTCAATGACGCCTTCATCATCCTTGACGAGGCACAGAACACAACATCGGAACAGATGAAGATGTACCTCACGAGGCTCGGATTCAACTCGAAGACCGTGATTACCGGCGACACGACCCAGATAGACCTCCCACATGGTAAAACCTCGGGGCTCCTCGAGATAGAGCATGTCCTCAAGGATGTGGAGGGAATAAGGTTCATCTACTTTTCGGAGAAGGATGTGGTGAGACACAGACTCGTCCAGGCGATAGTGAAGGCTTATGAAAGGTATGAAAAGCGAGTTGGAGATTAGCAAGAAAACGATACTCCTCAGGATCTATAAGTCCTTTCTGGAGCGCTTGAAGGGGGAAGACAAGTCCATCATAGGGAAGTACGCGCTCCCTATGGCTCTTAGCACCCTCGTCGCCATTTTAATCCAGAACAGGCTTGACATCGAATCCATTATCGGCGGATTCCTCTTAGCGATTCTTATTTTTATGATCCTTTACAGGGACATCAAAAATTACAGCCCCAAGTATATGAAGAAATACCCCATGCTCCTCCTCGGCATCATGATCGTGGGCACGCTCCTCATGGGGAGGGTCCACCATTACGTATTCCTTAATCTCTCGAAGGGGACCGGCTTCCTGTCGCCTGAAGGGGCGATATTCGGCATGCCGATCGCAGCCGGGGGGATTCTCGTGACCCTCCTGTTCGATTTCCATACCGCCATTTTCTTTTCCTTCCTCGTGAGTGTTCTCACCGGCATCTGGCTTCAGGACGCCCTGTACCCTGTCTATGCCTTTGTCGGAAGCCTCTCAGCCTCATCCTTCTGCGTTCTTGGCTGCAAGAAACGTTCCGCGATTATCAAGGCAGGGTTCTATGTAGGTGGCGTGAACCTCATCACCGCAGCCATACTATTGCTCTTTAAGGCAGAGCTGTTTACTCCACAGGCGATCTCTGCCCTTGTCTTCGCCTCCTTAACCTCCGTTACCGTCACCGCGGTCGTCTCATTGACCCTGCCTATCTTCGAACACCTCTTCAACGTCACCACAGACATAAACCTCATAGAGCTCCTTGATCTTAACCAGCCACTCATGAAGAACCTCATGATCTCAGCGCCCGGCACCTACCACCATAGCGTCATAGTCGGCAATCTTGTCGAGACTGCAGCAGAGGCGATAAACGTCAATCCCCTCCTCGCAAGGGTGAGTGCGTACTACCACGATATCGGTAAGATCAAGACGCCCGAATATTTTATAGAGAACTATAAAGGCGCCGCCTCGAAACACGAGAAGCTCTCGCCCCACCTGAGCACAATGATCATCACCTCCCATGTCAAAGAAGGCGTCGAGCTGGCGCGCCAGCATAAGCTGCCCCAGGCTATCATCGATATCATCCAGCAGCACCACGGCACCGGGGTCATCACTTTCTTTTACCAAAAGGCAAAGGAATATTACGAACCCTCAAAACCGGTCTATTCCCATAGGACCAACGATCTGCCCGGTTCCTCCCTGCACTATGAGATAATGCCAGACCGTCATGAACGCGGCACATTACCCCCTGAGGAGGAATTTCGGTATCCCGGGCCGAAGCCCCAAACGAGGGTTGCCGCCCTGGTGATGATGGCAGATGCCGTGGAGGCCGCATCGAGGGTCCTCATAGATCCGACCCCCGCCCGCATCTCCGCACTGGTGAACAGGATCATCAACTACATCTTCCTTGAGGGCCAGCTCGATGAATGTGAACTCACGCTGAAGGACATCTTTTTAATACGGAAGCATTTCACCTATATCCTCACAGGGATTCTCCATAAGAGAATCGACTATCCAGGGTTCGATTTCGGCAGTGATCAGAAAAAGTCGCCGCCGAAGGATTATGAAGGTCTCCATAAGGAATCACCAAAGACTTTTACGAATAAACCTCCGGAGGTTAAGAAGGGATTCCCTGAGGCTCCTCAAGGAGTTCAATCTCCAAAGATCTGAGGTCGGCATCCTCCTTGTGAACGACAGGCGGATGAAGATGCTGAATCTCCATTGCCGGAAGGTAGCGTATACTACCGATGTCATCTCCTTCCCCATTTACCGTAGCGTAAAAGAGATCCCATACGAGCGGGAAAACCTCCTCGGCGACATCGTCATAAACCTGTCCGCGGCCGAGAGACAATCTCATCTGTACCGCAGTACCTTCTACGGGGAAGTGCGGAGGCTCCTCGTGCATGGGTTCCTCCATCTCCTTGGGCACAACCACGAAAGAAGCATCTACGGAAAAAGGAAGATGGAGAAAAAGGAGAGGGAGCTGCAGGATGCCCTTGCGTCAATGGATTAAGAGCGCAAACTTCGCGATAGAAGGCATCCTCTATGCGGCAAAGACCCAGAGACATGTACGGTATCACCTCTATGCAGCCATTGCGGTCCTGATCCTCAGCTATATCCTCGGCATCACGGAGACGCAGTTCCTCATCATCGGGCTTACTGTCATCACGGTGATCATCGCCGAGCTTTTCAACACGGCTATCGAGGATCTCGTTAACCTGCTTTCACCTGTGCACCATGAACAGGCCAAAACTGCGAAGGACGTTGCAGCGGGTGCGGTCCTCATCACTGCCATTGGATCACTGGTAATCGGCTACAAGATACTTTTCCCTGCTATACTGACTTTCTTCAGGAAGGGGTTCCCCATTGCGAAGCACACAGGGGAGGAGGTTGCCATCGTCTCCTTCATCCTTGTCCTCATCCTCGTTGTGATCGCGAAGGCCTACTTCGGGAAGGGAACACCCTTGAGCGGCGGTATGCCGAGCGGCCATTCAGCCCTTTCATTCTCTGTATGGGTCGCCATCAGTTATCTCACGAGGAGCTACGCTGCCTCCTTCCTCTGCCTCCTGCTTGCCGTTGGCGTGGCTATGAGCAGGGTAACATCAGGAATACACAATGCCCGGGAGGTCTTCCTTGGCGCTCTCCTCGGTGCCTCCGTCACCTATCTGCTTTTCTTCGTCTTTTTATAATCCTCCCTCGTCGAGATGGAGTGGTTATATGTTTATCCACTCGATTTGAGAAAGAGCCATAGATTTATCACTCTATAAGAAAAATATATTGAAAAATGAAATTTAAATAGTGCATAGTATCACATTCAATAATAAGCGCTTACATTCCTGAAGGCATACCATACACTCGTTATAGAGGAGGAAAAAATGAGGTGGCGACCGGAAAAGTCGTATCTCTCCCCACAAACAGATAAGTTTTTACTCCTTGTCTTGCTCTCGCTGTTCTTTCTCATCGTTTTCACTGCCCTTGTTTTTGGAGCTGAGGTGGAACCCCTGAAACAGGCTTCGTCACAGACACCCTGGTGGGTATGGCCGCTCGTGCTCTTCGTCGTGACCTTTTTGCTCGGCATCGTCGCAGTCCTTGGAGGAGTTGGAGGCGGTGTGCTCTTCGTCCCGATCGTGGGAGGGTTCTTCCCATTTCACCTCGATTTCGTGAGGGGTGCAGGTCTCCTCGTCGCCCTCTCGGGTGCCCTCGCCGCAGGGCCCGGGCTCCTCAAGAAGGGGATGGCGGACCTCCGTCTGGCCCTGCCCATTGCGCTCATTGCGTCGTCATGTGCAATTGTCGGCGCGATGGTTGGCCTTGCCCTTCCCACCAATATCGTCCAGACCGCCCTCGGTATCACGATCCTCGGCATCGTCCTCATCATGCTCATGGCGAAGAAATCCGAGTATCCAGAGGTGAAGAAGGCCGATGCCCTGTCCACGGCCCTCGGGATACACGGTATCTATCATGAGGCCTCGACGGGAGATGACATACCCTGGAAAATCCATAGGACCCCTCAGGGGCTCGCCACCTTCATACTCGTCGGGTTCATGGCAGGGATGTTCGGGCTCGGCGCGGGATGGGCGAACGTACCTGTCCTGAACCTCATGATGGGGGCCCCCCTGAAGGTCTCGGTGGCTACGAGCAAGTTCCTCCTCTCGATCACCGATACCTCTGCTGCATGGATCTACATAAACAACGGTGCGGTCCTTCCCATGGTGGTGGCACCCTCGATCATCGGGATCATGCTCGGGTCGATCGTGGGGGTGAGGATCCTCGCAAAGACAAAGCCTGCCGCAATACGTTACATCGTCATCTTTATGCTCCTCTTCGCAGGCTCCAGGGCACTGCTGAAGGGGTTAGGGATATGGAAATAGGGCAATATTAAAGAAGGGGTGATCAAATGGCAGGAAAAATGAAGGCCACGGAAGAGCAGCTTGCCTATGCAAAGATCCTTGACATCGGGATGAAGCTAGGGCTCCTTATGCTCATCATCACATTCATCATTTATCTCCTCGGAATCCTCAGTCCCCATATACCGGTAGACGATCTTCCGAAATACTGGGGGCTGTCGGTTCACAAATACCTCGAACATACAGGCATCCATCCGGGATGGGCCTGGCTTTCGATGATCGGCAGGGGTGACTTTCTCAACTTCATCGGCATCGCCTTCCTCGCGGGCGTCACGGTGGTCTGTTATATCGCGATTTTCCCGATTTTCATCAGAAAGAAGGATTCGGTATACACGATCCTTGCGCTCCTCGAGGTGCTGGTGCTCGTCCTGGCCGCTTCTGGGATACTCAGGGCAGGAGGGCACTGACATGCAGGAAGCGCATTGGAATGACTATCAAATAAAATAAGGAGGAACAGTATGAGCTTTCCACGGCAGGTCTTTGAATTTCTCAAGATGGCTGCGATCGCCCATGCACGATGGGACTACGAGGTTTCGATGAGCATCGTCAGGGACAGGAAGAGGATCCTCATTCTCCTCTTGCTGTCCCTCCCCATCCTTGCTGTCAGCGTACTGCAGGCCGCTGACGTCCTGGGCGGGAAACAGGCCTATGCGCCCGCCTTCTATACGACCACAATCTTTCTGGTGTCGATCGCGATAGGCCTCATCGCCGGTCTGATAACCGGATGCATCGGCGCAGGGGGCGGATTCATCATCACCCCGGCCCTTATGGCTGCGGGGATCAAGGGCATCCTTGCGGTAGGGACGGATGTATTCCATATCTTTGCGAAGGCGATCATGGGAACCATAGTCCACAAGAAGCTCGGAAACGTCTCGTTGAAACTCGCCCTCGCCTTCCTCGCAGGCTCTGGAGGCGGCACCTTCATAGGCGGTTGGATCAACAGGGCCCTTTACAGCAAAGACCCGCTCCTCAGCGAGGCATTCATCAGCACCGTGTATGCCGTGCTGCTCGGCTTCCTCGGTTTCTATGCCCTCGCCGACTTCCTTAAGTCGACGAGGAAACCGGCCGGAAAGGAAGAACACGGCGCCCATGGAGGCCCTTCAAGCACCACCGCCCTGGCGATAAGGTTACAGTCCGTACACATCCCGCCGGTTATCACCTTTGATGAAGACTTCGGAGGGAGGAAGATATCCGGTCTCTTTGTCGCCCTGGGAGGTGTGATCGTCGGGATGCTTGCCGCCATCATGGGTGTGGGCGGCGGATTTGTCACCTTCCCCATGTTCGTCTATGTCTTCGGTGTCTCAACGGCGACAACGGTCGGGACGGATATCCTCCAGATCATATTTACTGCCGGGCTCGCCTCGATTGTCCAGTATGCCATATACGGGTACGTATTCTACACGCTCGCCATGGGCATGCTGATAGGTTCCCTGATAGGGATCCAGGTAGGCGCCCTCACGACGAAGGTCGTCAAGGGCATCCAGATAAGGGGCTTTTACGCCGTGTCGATCCTCGCGGGCTTCTTGAACAGGGCGAGCACCCTGCCGAAAAAACTCGTCGAGCTCGAGTACATCAACTGGAACAAGTCGTTGGTGAACGGGATCGAGCTTGCTGGGAACATCATCTTCTGGGTCATCGTCGGTTTCTTCGGGATCTGGGTATTTGTTAAATTCTTCACCAACATCGGGCAACTCAGGGAGGAGGGATAAGATGGCTGCACATAGCAAGAAGAAGGCTCTCTCAATCGGGGTTCTCCTTGCCCTTTCTTTCATTGTGGTCCTCATCGTGATCTTTTCACCGATCTTCGGTGAAGGCAGGAACGGGCTTCAGTTCTCAGACGATATGTTCAACAAACTGGCGAAGGGTTCCTCCTATTTCATCCCGAAGGTGATGAAGAAAAATGAGGGCTTTATGGGGAAACCCTTCGCTGTCACCTTTAAGATGGAAAAGGAGCCCACGAACGCGGTAAAGGTACTCACGAAGGCCGGTGCACAGGTGGAAGCGGCTGGAAACGAAATGAAGGTCTCAGGCGACCTCGGCAGCCTCATGGCAAATGCCCTGAACGACTCGGACGCCATGTTCAAGAATGACGGGAAGAAGGTATCGGAACTCTATGGAATGAACGAGAAGGACGTGATGAAAGCTTGGTGGGACGTTATGAAGGGAATGGACAAGGCATTCAAGAAAGGAGGGAAGATAGAGGAGGCAAACCATGTCACAGGGGTATCGAAGAAGGCTGTCGAGACGGCATATAATTTTTATAAAATAGAGGCGCAGAAGGTAACGGACAAGGCGGTCCTCATGACAGGTCTCCTCGTCTTTTACGTGGCCTACACCATGTGGTGGGGTTTCGCGATCTTCTTCATATTCGAGGGAATCGGGCTCTCGATGAAGAAGGCAAAAGTAAAGAAGGAAGTATAGGGGGAGGGGTGAAAATGAAAGTATTGGTGCCTATTGACGGTTCACGACATGCAATGGAAGGCCTCAGAGTAGCAGTCGACTATGCAAGGGCAAAGGGCGCAGAGATATGCCTGATCACTGTAACCCCCTCAATCGAGGATATAGACCTCGAGATCTCCGCAGGCGAAAGGGAGAGGGTCATAGACCGCCTCGAAAAGCAAGGGGAGGCGATACTCAAAAAGGCAATCGATGTGCTGTCTGCCGAAAAGCTGGATGCCCACTGCCAGAAATTGATGTCATCAGTCTCCGTGGCCGATGCAATCATCGATTACGCGGAGAAGGAAGATGCCGACCTCATCATCATAGGGAGCAGGGGACTCAGCCCTTCGAGGAGATTCAAGATCGGGAGCGTTGCCTCGGCAGTGATGACCAACAGCCCCTGTTCCGTTTATGTGGTGAAGATGAAGAACGAGTAGTGACTCTCCAGGGAGGGGATTTCCCCCTCCCCTCTTTCTCAAAAACAGGGCAAGGGCCCTTTTTTATCCTTTCACTACACCATCCTGTCCCCGGTGATGGAAGAGTATCCACATTTAAGGTAAAATAGCTATCATGGACAGAGGCGACAGGGTAAGGAACCTTAGGGACAGGCTCAGGAACTTCGTTTTCGCGCACTGGTTCGACTTCTACAAGAAACACTTCAGGAAGATCACGATCATCACGGCAGCAGTCCTTCTCTGTTCCATGATCCTCTTCGGCTGGATGTCCTCAAGGGAGATAAGGGATGTTGCCGTCAATCAGTTCAATCGGCAACAACTGGTGCTCGCGCGGTACGCAGTGAGCCAGATTGAAAATAACTTCGACGTTCTGGAGCGGGAACTCTCCCTCCTCAGCATTTCTCCGCTCATCCAGTACCCTGAAGTAAACTCCATGTGGCAGAGGATTGCCTACACCTACAGAAACCTCTACGAGGAAGGGTTGCGTGAGGTTCGTTTCATGGAACTGAAACAGATGAAGCTCCACCTTGTGGACAGGTATGGCTATCACTCGCAGGAGATGGATGCAGAATCGCACAGGTACCTCGAATGGGGGGGAATGGAAAAGAATAGGGACAGAATCAAAATCAGCTATGCGCTTCCCTCTATATATAAGGATGGTACGGGGAGATTGCTCGTGAGCATGTTGACTCCCGTATGGCAGGGCTCACTCGGAAAGGCACAGCCGTTGAGGAGCGACCTGTTCACCGGTGTCCTGATATTCATTGTCGACGCTACGACGCTGATAGAGAACGCGACAAAGGGTATTATGTCCGGAACGACAGGATACTCATGGACGATAGACCGCAAGGGCACCTTCCTCTACCACCCTGAGAGGTCCTTCATCGGGAAGAACGCATTCGAGGCACGGAAGGAGCGGAAGCCTTCCATCTCCTTTGCGCGTATCAATGAGATCCAGAAGGAGATGATACTCACAGGAAAGGAGGGGATGAGCTGGTATATCTCGGGATGGCACCTTGGGAAGGAAGGCGAAATCAAGAAGCTCATCGCTTATGCCCCACTCCACCTCACCATCGACGAGACCCCGGCCGTCTGGTCTATCGCAGTCATCGCTCCCATCAGCGAGGTCGAGGGAGCGATCAGGGGCATTCAGGTGAGACAGGACCTCCTTGAAGGGACCGGCATCGTCATCATCCTCCTGGCGGGCTTCTTTCTCCTCAGCATGATGATAAGGTGGTCGGGCACCATCAGGAAAGAGGTTGATGAAAAAACCGCAGCCCTCAAGATCAGGGAACATCAGTACCAATCTCTCGTGGAACATGCCGACGATATCATCTTCACCGTGAGTCCCGGGGGACTCATCCTCTCGATGAACAGCTACGGGTTCAATTTCCTGAAGAAATCCAAGAACGAAATCCTCAGCCATTCCCTCAGGGACCTCTTTCCCCCCGAGAGTGCAGATCTCCTCATGGAAGTAAGCGGCGAGGTCTTTCGTACAAATATGAGCAGACAGGTCGCATGCTCCATCGTCATCGAGGAGATTGTCTTCTGGCTGAACATCAATTTCAGCAGCCTCGTCGATGGAAAGGGGAATGTGAATCGGGTCCTCGGTATCGGGAGGGATATCACCGAACGGAAGAAGATGGAGGCCCAGATGTTCCATACCGAGAAGCTCGCATCCCTAGGGACCCTCGCTGCCGGTGTGGCTCACGAGATCAACAACCCCCTCGCCGTCATACTCGGGTTTACCGATATGCTCATCGAGCAGACACCGCCCGATTCCGATGCCTATGACCTCCTCAAGACCATCGAGAAACAGGGTCTCAACGCGAAGAGGGTCGTCGAGAACCTCCTGACCTTCTCCAGGTATAAGGAGCACCAGGAAGAGGAGGTTGATATCAATGCGAATATCGAGGAAATCATCAATGTCGTGAATAATACGATGAAGCTCAATAAGGTTTCTGTTATCATGGATATGACAGAGGATCTCCCGAGGGTGAGGTGCGAGCCGAGGGAGATCCAGCAGGTCATCTTCAACATCATCAATAATGCCATCGCCGTGATGAAGGGCGGTGGCGTGCTCACGATCGAGACGAGGGCGCTACACGACGGACAGAGCGTGGAAATAAGGATTACCGACACCGGGGCGGGCATTAAAAAAGAACACAGGACGCAGATCTTTGATCCCCTCTTCACCACAAAAAAGGTCGGCGAGGGAACGGGACTGGGACTTTCAGTGAGCTACGGGATCATTACAAAGTACGGCGGCACGATCACCTTTGAGACACGGACACCTGAGGAATCAGAAGAGACCGGGACTACCTTCATCATCACACTGCCCTCGGTAAAAAAATTTGATTATGAACCCTGTTGGGAGGTTACGAGCTGTCCCGAGGAGTGGAGGAGCAGGTGCTCTGCCTACAAGGAAAGGATGAAGCCATGCTGGGAACTCAACAAGATGTTCTGCAAAGATGGGGAGAAGAAGTGTGAAGACTGCGCCGTTTTCCTCCAAAGGGGAAAAGCTCTATCAAAAGATGCACACCAGCAATCTGCTTCAGAGATACCAGGTGGAGTGAGCAGGTAGGACCTTTGTCCTGCAGGTATGATACATTTTTAACTAAATGTTGTGTAAAAGTCACGAATATATACGGAGGAACGTATGCCCGAGAAAATCCTGATCGTCGATGACGAACCTGACATGCTGAAGCTCCTGAGCATGATCCTCAGGTCGAAAACCCCTTATGAGATCACCACCACGAATAACCCCGTCGAGGCCCTCGAGCTCGCGAAACATGGAGGGTACGACCTCCTCCTAACGGACCTGAAGATGCCCGGCCTTGAAGGCATCGAGCTCCTTGATGCGGTAAAAAAGGTGGATGAGGACATCCCGGTAATCGTGATGACCGCTTACGGTTCTGTCGAGTCTGCTACGGAGACGCTTGCGAAGGGGGGCTTCGACTTCATCACCAAACCCTTTCGGAAGGAGCAGATCCTCGTCACCATCGATAAGGCATTGAAGTGGCTGAAGGTCCAGAGGGAAAACAGGATGCTCAGGGAACAGTTGAAGCACAAGGCATCTGCTGAATAGGGCGCCATGGATTTCCTCTGCTCAATCTTCGCGCTTCCCTTTCATCGGAACAAAGGGTAACCACCCGGATGGCTCTTGTGAAAAAGGATAGGCCGCTGAAGGTGATGTTCCTCTGCACCGGCAATTCCTGCAGGAGCCAGATGGCCGAGGGATTTGCACGGGAACTCGGAAGGGGCATGATCGAACCTCACAGCGCCGGTCTCCTGGAGACAATGGTTCATCCGAGGGCTATCGCGGTGATGAAGGAGAAAGGGATCGACATCTCTGTCCAGCGGTCGAAATCGATCGATGAAGAACTGTTGAGGAAAATGGATGTGATCATCACCCTTTGCGGACATGCAGAAGCGATGTGCCCTTTAACCCCCCCGGGGATTAGACGCCTCCACTGGCCCATAGACGATCCTGTGGGCATCATGGGGTCCGAGAAGAAGATCATGAAGGAGTTCAGGAGGGCGAGAGATGAAATCAGGGTGAAAATCGATGGGTTCATCAAAGGCCTCGATACAATGTAGTAACTGCGAACGAGCTGCGCACATTGACCTAAGTGTTGCAAAAAAGACATGGCAGACATCCCTCAACGCCTTTATAAGGCGATGAAATTGCACTCATTCGGCTTGTATGGTCATACCTCACTTGGGGTGTGGTCATGCAGTCAGGCTTGGAACGTGGCTTCCGATACTTCAAGGTATCGCCGATAAAGGCCTTTCGGGACATCCGCCATGTCTCTGTCGATAAAGTTTTTGCAACTGGCAGGTTCAGACATGTGAATTCCTGCAAAAAGGCAAATAGGAATAAGAAACAGATAATAAGCTGGTGCCTCTTCGATTTTGCCAATTCGAGCTACTCGGCGGTAATCGCCTC
>Ga0315295_10003195_pt1 | contig 13896 bp, 14 predicted proteins | sample YL17G14_0_MG_FD_204453 | JGI IMG/M metagenome (GOLD analysis project Ga0315295, IMG submission 204453) | Sediment microbial communities from Yellowstone Lake, YNP, Wyoming, USA - YL17G14_0 | ecosystem: Environmental > Aquatic > Freshwater > Lake > Sediment | place: USA: Wyoming | collected...
ATTCGCATTTCATGCAGGATCGCCCCTGCCAGCCGATGCCCACCCGGTCGCCTTCCTTCAAATCAGCGACCGCGCGACCCACAGCGGATATGTTCCCGACGATCTCGTGACCGGGTACAAAGGGAAAGGTGGTGATCCCGTAGTAATCGTCTATGGCCTGGATGTCTGTGTGACAAACGCCGCAGTGGGAGACAGACACCCGTACATCATGTTCCTTCAGTTCAGGGAATTCGTATTGGATTGGCTCGAGCTGCTGCCCGATGGCTTTCGCGGCATATCCCAGGATTTTTTCAGGGGACATAGGTTGTACCTCCTTAATCCATTCGTGAGAATTCACAGGAAGACCAGGACGAGGCCTGTCCAATGCATCAACGCAGGCTGAATATAATAATGTTCACATTATTCATTATACATCTACCATTTCCGCCCGGATACTGCATAACTCGGGATAGCCTGGCAGGATCAAGATCCCCATATGTCCTCGCACAGGGCGATTTTATTTCGAAGGCTTCAGGAGTACCAGGAGAAGGATTGCCTTTGTTCCATCGATGATAATCCCATTACTGAGGTTGCGTGTTCCGGATTACATACTGGTCAATCCTGTCAGATATGGGTGACCCATCCTGCCTCATTTCAGCGCGTATGCATTGACTGTAAGCAACCAGGTATGCAAGGAGTTGGTCCATTGGAATCCACTGATGGGTGAGCAGACCCTTGATCCAATCGAGTTCGCCTTCCACCAGCGCAGGATCACCAACATCGAGCGCGGCTGTAAGCTTGCTGCCAAAGAAGGAGTTCACAGTCTCGATCTTTTCGATCTGCAAACCATTATTTCGCAACTTCTCTGTCAGGGTGACCTCGATCAAAGGCCGTACCTGTCGAAATTGTCCTGCCAGTTTTTGGAATTTTTCATCCGGGCTGATTGCAGGTGGAAGGGAAGCAGGGAAATTTAATAATTGCTCAATCTTGTCCTTTGCCTTCTCCAGGCTTTCACCCAGGAAGGTGGCAGGGATCCTCTGGCGCAGTTCGGGAAGTCGGTTGAAAACCAGGCCTCCATATCCCAGGGGGATACCCCGGTCGCGGAGAGCCAGGGCCGTGGAGACCAGACTGGCTGCAGTGACAAGCTGTTGGGCGGCGAGTACCACAAGGTCGGGGCGGATCGCATCGACAGCATGATCCAACTGCTCGAGGGGGATATCCGCTCCCAGGTACACGATCTTCAATCCCATTCGCTGCAGGAACAGGCTGAGCAACAGGGACGGGAAGGCATGCATTTCACCAAGCGGACAGCCAACCAGCACGGTCTTATTGCGGGTTGATTGGGGTGCGGCAGTGATGAGGGTTTCAAGGCGACGGGTGGCCATTGCAGAGGCGAAATGTTCCTGCTGGGGAGAAACCCTGCCCAGATACCATTGTTCTCCGATGATCTTCAATCCCTGTTGAAGTATTGCGATGCAGGCTTGTTCGACTGGGACGATGGCGAATGCCTGGGACAGCGCCTCCTCGGCTTTGATGGCATTGAATGCCAGGCAGGCGTCCAGCCATTCTTGACGCAGGGCATCAATGTTCTTCCCGGCAGCAGGAACAAGAGCTAAAGTGAGGGGAGTTGACGCAAGAACAGTTTCTTTAAATGGATCCAGCCCGGTTGCGATGAGATCCTTCCATAGTTTCACTGCCCGGCTGATGCTGAGGCCTTCGGTCTGCCGTCCCTTCAACCACTTCACGATGGCGATATCGTATTCTGAATAAAGACGATGGCCGCCAGGAGTTCGCTGCGGGGAGGGCAATTGATAGCGGCGTTCCCAGGCGCGTAGAACATCGGCCTTCAGGCCGGTTTCCTTTAGAACAACCATCAGGTTGTATGCAGGAGATTGGCTGATCATTATTTCTACTTCCTTCCAAAGGTTATCCTTACTACGGCAAAGTATACAGGACTGTCGAGTAATTGTCAATGTATTGTCAATATATATATTGACAAATCTGATATTATTGCTATAATAGTGTTATTACTGAGACACCGCAATAGAAGCACGATGAAATGGAGATAATAAAATGAACATCATGTTTATTCTCAAGATTACCGCCGCAATTCTTACTGCAGCCACCGGCCTGCTGGCCCTGGTGAAGCCCAGCGCAGTTTATGGTTTCACAGGTCTCACTGCCGGAGGTGCACGCGGCATTTCAGAGATCCGGGCGATCTTCGGTGGACTATTCATTGCCCTGGGGGTTGCGCCGTTCATCTTCGGAGGAATTGCTTATCAAGTGCTTGGCATGGGCTATCTCGCCATCGCGGTGGTACGATTGGCTTCAATATTCATTGATAAATCCACTGCATCATCCAATTTCATAAGCCTGGCAATTGAAATCGTATGCGGAGTGATTCTCATCCTGAGGTAAAGCCATGACCGTTCGAATTATCACTGACAGCACTTGCGATTTGCCCTCTGGTATCGTCTCAAAACTGGGCGTCTGCGTGCTTCCTCTCTATATCCATGCGGGAAATAATGACTTTCTGGATGGGATCGATATAACGCGCGATGATTTCTATACAAGGTTACCCTCTTTTTCTACCCCTCCAACTACGGCGGTTCCCTCCACCATAAAATTCCGCGCCATGTATGACTCTCTTGCTGATGAAGGTGCAAGTGAGGTGCTTTCCATCCACATTTCCACAACCTTGAGCGCCATCCCAAATGTGGCGCGAACCGCAGCGGCGGAAACCACTTCTGTGCCGGTGACTATTTTCGACTCCCGTCAGCTCAGCCTGGGGACCGGCTTTTTGGTGCAGACCGCGGCTGAACTCGCCCTCGCAGGCAACTCCGTCAAGGAAATCCTGCCGGTGCTCGAGGAACAGATCAAACGTACGTATGTCTGGGCCGCGCTGGATACTCTTCAATACCTGCGCCGCAGCGGCCGGATGAACAGAGTGATTTCCACCATTGGTGAGTTGATCCAAATGAAGCCAATTCTTAAGATGCATGATGGGATTTCCGGAGTGGAACGGGCACGCACACGGAAGAATGCCATGGCACTCCTGGCGGATAGGCTTAGAACCTACAGCCCCTTTGAGAAAATTGCCTTTCTGCATTCCGATGCGCAGGAACGAGCGCAAGCATTAATACATGAAGTGCGCGATCTCCTTCCGGAATACGAGACCTGGCTTGAGATAATCAATCCTACACTCGGCGCACACCTCGGCCCGGGAGTGGTCGGTTTCGCCTGTATTTCAAAGAAGTAAAGGAGATCATCCATGTCATTCCTTGAAATCTATGCACTTGCACTGCTCGTCATCATGGGACTGATGACCCTGCTCTGGCTGGTGAGTCTTCGATTAAAAAATTCCAGCATCGTGGACATCTTCTGGGGGGCGGGTTTCGTCGTCTCCACCTGGTTCTATTATTCTCTGACTCCCGATGGGTTCCTGCTGCGCAAGGTCATCATTGCAACTCTGACCACCCTCTGGGGTTTGCGGTTATCACTCTATATCCTATGGCGAAACTGGGGCAGGGGTGAGGACTTCCGCTACCAGGTCTGGCGAAGGGAAGCCGGCGCAGCCTGGTGGTGGCGAAGCTTCTTTAAGGTCTTTCTGCTGCAGGGTATCCTGATGTGGATCATCTCCGCCCCGTTGCTGGCAGCCCAGTATAAGTCCACCCCTGACCGGCTGACGATTTTCGATTTTCTAGGAGTGGGGATCTGGTTGGTGGGCTTCTTCTTCGAGTCGGTCGGCGATATCCAACTGGCGCGCTTCAAGGCAAAGCCGGATAACAAGGGCAAGGTGATGGACCGCGGCGTCTGGCGCACCACCCGCCACCCAAACTACTTTGGTGATTCCGCCCAGTGGTGGGGCTATTACCTGATCGCCGTCTCCGCTGGCGGTTGGTGGACGGTCTTTGGCCCGCTGGTGATGACCCTGTTCCTGCTGCGCGTTTCGGGTGTGACCTTGCTGGAAAAGAGCCTGGCTGTTCGCCCCGGTTATGAGGAATATATTAAGACCACGAGCGCCTTCATCCCGTGGTTCCCAAGAAAGAAAGGATAAAAAAATGAAAATCGCAAAAGTAATCGCCCTGCTAGGTGTTCTTGCCATGAGCGGCATCCTGGTGTATGGCTTCACCGTTGGTGACTTCAGCGGAGAAGGTACCAGGTTGCTTGCCATGCCCTGGGGCATCGTTTCGCTGGTGGATCTGTATGTGGGATTCACCCTGTTCTCAGCCTGGATCGTGTATCGCGAGAAGGCCTTGCTGCCATCCCTTATCTGGGTGGTGCTGATGATGGTGCTGGGCTTCTGGACCGGAGCACTGTACACCTTCATCGCCCTGCAGACCAGCGGTGGTGATTGGAACCGGTTCTGGAAGGGCAGACGGGCATGAAAAATTCACGGCTCTTGACCATCTTCATCATCGTCTTTGTCGATTTGCTTGGTTTCAGCCTGATCCTGCCGCTGCTGCCTTACTATGCAGAGACATACGGGGCCTCGGCTTTCGTTGTCGGCTTGCTGGTGGCCTCCTACGCGGCCGCTTCGCTGGTCGGTTCACCGCTGTTAGGCCGCCTCTCGGACCGTCTTGGGCGGCGACCAGTGCTGCTGATCAGTGTCCTTGGGACGCTGGTCGGGTACTTGTTTCTGGGCTTTGCTGCCCCCATTGGTGAGGGGCTGGCGCGTTTGATCGCTCCTGCGGCAGTCAACACCTTCGTGTTGGGCGTGTTGTTCTTTGCCCGAATTTTGGACGGACTGACCGCCGGCAACCTGACTGTGGCGCAGGCATACATATCAGATGTGACCGACGAGAAGAACCGGGCACGCGGCCTGGGGATGATCGGTGCGGCGTTCGGACTGGGCTTCATCATCGGCCCGGCGGTCGGAGGCCTCTTAAGCAAGACATCCTACAGCCTGCCGGCTTTCGTTGCGGGAGGTATTGCCGCATTGAACCTGGTACAGATCTTCTTTCTACTGCCTGAATCGCTTACCGAGGAACGCCGCAGGGAAATGGGTGAACAAAAACGCCCGCCATTCACACTCAAGGCACTCCAGGAAGCCATCAAGCGGCCTGTGGTTGGACCGCTGCTGCATGTGCGCTTCTTTTTCAGCCTGGCCTTTGCCACCTTCCAAACCATTTTTGCCCTGTATGCCCAATACAAACTTGGTTTGGGGGCTGACTCCACAGGCTATGTCCTGGCCTATGTCGGCGTCCTCTCGGTTGTGGTGCAGGGAGGTTTGATCGGCCCGCTTACGAAACGCTTCCGAGAGAGATGGCTGATCATCACCGGGCTGTGGTTGATGGCCTTCTCACTGCTGGCCTGGGCCTTCGTCCCTAATTTGATCGTTCTGCTGATCATCATGCTGCCGCTTGCACTTGCCGGTGGTGTGCTGGGGACGGTGATCCAATCGGCGATCACCAAGGCAGTCAAACCGCAGGAGATCGGCGGCATGCTGGGCATCGCCGGGGCACTTGAGTCGTTGACTCGCGTCATCGCTCCGATCGTTGGTGGCTACCTGCTGGGCAACCTGGGGACATGGGCACCGGGTATCTTCTCTGCCTTCCTGATGACCTGGTCGGTCTGGTTCGCCTACCGGCGGATTGTGAAGGAAAAGATTCCGGCTGTTCAATCTACTCCTGAGGCAACCAATGTCTGAAAAGAGGTGCCTTCCTGTTTGGACCCGCATCCTGCTGGGATTTTTTTGCCTGCTGGTTGCCCTGGCACTGGGCTTTGTGATCTGGGGTTCGACCCCGGCGCGTCCCATGCCTGTTGTGTTCGATACTGTGCTGAGGAATCCCGCGGATGCCTCCACCAAAGCAGCCTGGCTTTCGTTCGTGCCGGATGGCGTTCCGCCTGTGACCGGTTTCATCATCTACCCAGGCGGCCATGTGGACTACCGCGCCTATGCCCCGACTGCGCAGGCGATTGCCGATCAGGGCTACCTGGTGGTCATTGTCCGCATGCCGCTCAGCCTGGCTGTCTTGGACCCAAATGCTGCTGCACAGGTGATCGCCAGCCATCCTGGGATCAAGCATTGGGCGGTGGGCGGGCACTCGCTTGGAGGTGCCATGGCAGCCAACTTTGTGTACAACCATCCCGGCGAAGTTGACGGGCTGGTGCTGTGGGGATCGTATCCTGCTGCGAACAACGACCTGTCTGGCGCTGACCTTCAGGTTGTCTCGATCTCCGGAACGCTGGATGGGTTATCCACGCCCGCGAAGATTGCTGCATCGGCTGCACTGCTTCCCCCTGACACGACCTGGAAGGCGATCGAGGGCGGAAACCATGCGCAGTTTGGCTGGTATGGGGATCAATCAGGCGACAACCCGGCTGAAATTTCGAGGGAAGAACAGCAAGCCCTGATCGTGGGTGCAACTGTGGACTTGCTGGACAGCTTGAAGTAGTTTTGATCCTGAATCGATAACATTGGTGGAGATCGAGTGATGCACATGACTGCCAATGAGCTGGTAAGCGGCGGGATCAGGTATCATCAACCCATCAAGACGAGGAGTAGACATGAGCAATCTGGATGACTTTGCAAGGCAGAAATACCTGAACCTTGAAACCTTCCGCCGGAGCGGCGAGAGTATGAAGACCCCGGTCTGGTTCGTACAGGATGGGGAAACGATTTATGTACGCACGGTTGCCAATTCAGGCAAGGTCAAACGCATTCGTAATAGCGGGCGCGTCAATATAACCCCCTGCAAAATGGATGGCTTGCCCACTGGGAATTGGATTCCGGCGGATGCCAGGGAAATCACCGATGCACTGATCGCAAAAAAAGTAGACCGTCTATTGGACAAGAAATACGGTCTCATGAAAAAGGTTCTTGCACTGAGTGCCGCCCGACAGGGTCGGAAGGATACAATAATAGAAATTACAGTCATCAAATAGGAGAAAAGTATGAAAAACCTGTTTCGTCAGATTTCAGTCATCGTGACCGTTCTGGCAACCATCGTCATCAATGTCCTTGCCAATGTACTGCCCATCAACGGGTTGAACACCGGTGCCATCTCTGATGCCTTTCATGTATATTTTGTTCCCGCCGGGTATGTATTCTCCATCTGGGGCATCATCTATATCGGTTTGATCGCTTATACGGTCTTCCAGGCCCTGCCCTCCCAGAAGGAAAATCCCCGCCTGCAAGCCACCGGCTGGTGGGTGGTGCTGGGCGGACTGGCCAACAGCGCCTGGATCTTCCTGTGGCATTTCGAGCAGTTTGTTGGGACACTGGGTGCCATGCTCATCCTCCTGGCTACACTGATTGCGATTTATTTGCGAATGGGAATCAACCAGTTCAAGGTTTCCACAGGCGAAACCTGGGCGGTGCGCGTGCCGTTCAGCATCTATCTGGGTTGGATCACTGTCGCCACGATCGCCAACTTTACGGATGTGCTCGACTATATCGGCTGGAACCAGTTCGGGATCAGCGCCGCAGTCTGGATGGTTATCATTCTGGCAGCGGTGGTGGTCATCTCCGGATTGATGAACTTCCTGCGCCGGGATGTGGCCTTTGCTGTTGTGCTCCTGTGGGCGCTGGCTGGCATCGCTGTCAAGTTCCCTGCGGAAGGAATCGTAACCCTTGCCACCTGGGTCACCTTTGGCCTGGTGGCAATTACGCTGGTTGCGGCATTCCTGGTCAAGCCAAGCAGGACAAAATAAACTCTTGTCCTGGGGATTTCCCATGAAAAAACGAAGCTTCCTGCGCGGACTCGGGATCACGTTGCTGGTCCTGTTGTTTATTGTGCTGGTCGGACCGTTCCTGGTCCCGGTGCCACCTGCGGAAGGCACACGGCCTGTCTCAGAACTTGCTGATCCAGACAGCAAATTTGTCGAGATCAACAATCTTAATATCCATTACAAAATAATAGGCCGGGGCGAGCCGGTTTTCGTGCTGCTGCACGGATTCGGAGCCAGCCTGTACTCATGGCATGCCGTGATGGAGCCGCTCAGCCAGATCGGGACGGTCATCGCCTACGACCGCCCGGCTTTCGGCCTGACCGAACGCCCGATGACCTGGAGCGGGGAAAATCCCTACGGCTCTCAGGCCAATGAGGACCTGTTGTTTGGCCTGCTTGACCATTTCAACGTTAATAAAGCCATCCTGGTTGGAAATTCCGCCGGCGGGACAATCTCGATGCAGTTTGCGCTCCAGCACCCGGAGCGCGTCCAGGCGCTCATCCTGGTCGATCCGGCTGTCTACGAAGGAGGCGGCGGACCGTCCTGGATGCGGCCTCTTTACAGGACGCCGCAGATGCAGCACCTCGGTCCGCTGATGGTGCGCTCAATCCAGAACCGCGGCCTGGAGATCATCAAAATGGCCTGGCACGATCCATCCAGGATCACCCAGGAAACGCTCGACGGCTACACCAGACCGCTCCATGCCGGGAATTGGGACCGTGCGTTGTGGTACTTCACCCTGGCGAGTGAGGACACCGGGCTGACCGACCACTTGAAGGATTTCATTGTTCCAATCCTGGTTGTCACGGGCGAGGACGACCGCATCGTACCGACCGCCAACAGTATCAAGCTGGCTGGAGAACTGCAAAACGCGCAGTTGGCTGTCATACAGGAGGCTGGTCATGTTCCGCATGAGGAACAGCCCGCAGCGTTCCTGCAGGCAGTGGAGGAATTCCTATCAACCTTGAGATAGCGAGGCAAACTGGATTTCCATTGGCTCTTGTTTCCAGTCACTCTTTCCACAGGCTGGTTTGGCTTGCAAAAGCACCCCCTTTGGAGCACCCTCACCCGCAGATCCTGGCAGTTTTTTTCTTTTTCAGGATTTGGCATTTAGGTCGGCAGCTGGTTCCCGCGCTGACCTATGGGAGGAAGTTCAAGCCGATCATCACTCACGTGTTCCTGCCTTCCTTGATACAATAAACCACTTCTTATCTGGAAAGAGCCCTCATGATGAAACAATCCTCCCTTACCGCTGTCGGGCAGGCGCTGCTGGCAGCCGTTCTTTTTGGCGCATCCGCCCCCCTGTCCAAGATGCTTCTGGGGGAGATCGATCCAATCCCCCTGGCTGCCTTTCTATACCTGGGCTCAGGGATTGGCTCCTGGCTACTGTTTGCCTTCCAGAGGCTCAATCACCGTGGTCGGATGGTGGAGGCGCAACTTTCCCGAAATGACCTTCCCTGGCTTGTTGGGGCTCTCGTGGCCGGCGGGGTCGGCGCACCGATCCTGCTCCTGCTCGGGCTCAACCGGACTCCGGCTTCCACCGCCTCGCTGCTGCTCAACTTCGAGAGTGTAGCCACTGCGCTGGTCGCGGTGATTGCTTTCAAGGAAGCCGTTGACCGGCGGATCCTTTGGGCCGTCGGCTTGATCACCATCGCCTCCATCCTGCTCTCGTGGACCGGCGGCGCCTGGGGGCTCTCGCTGGGCGCTCTGGGGATATTGGGGGCGTGTTTCCTGTGGGGATTCGATAACAATTTCACCCGCCACATTTCAGCCAAGAACCCCCTGGTCATCGTTGGCGTGAAGGGCATCGGGGCGGGAAGCTTTTCTCTCCTGCTGGCCCTTGGATTGGGGAAAGGCATGCCATCCGCTGGCATGGCTGCCCTGGGATTGGTGGTGGGTGCGGTGAGCTACGGTTTGAGCATCCAGCTATTCATCCTGGCGCTCCGCAACCTGGGCGCGGCTCGCACGGGCACCCTGTTTGGGATTGCCCCATTTGTGGGAGCCATTCTCTCGCTGCTATTGCTACGGGAAAAACCGCAAGCCATGTTCTGGATATCCCTGCCCTTCATGCTGCTGGGAGCCTGGTTGATGCTGACCGAAAGCCATCAGCATGAGCATACCCATGAGCTATTGGAACACACCCACGCCCACAGTCACTCCGACGATCACCATACCCACGAGCATCCGGCGGGAGAACCGCAGACGAATGGTTCCCACGCACATGTGCACCACCATCCCGGGATGGCGCATGCCCACCCGCATACACCGGACCTGCATCACCGGCATGCTCATGAAAAAGCTTCGTGAGTTTCAGCCCTTTTTGGGAGTCGTCCGTTGATCCAGCCATTGCGAGCAACCGGAGGGAGCGAAATTTCAACGAGGACGATCTAGCCTCAACGCCCCCCAGATTTCATGCAAGTCTTCTGCAAAGCGTGTTGCCTTTTAAAGAATCCCACCAAAGAAATGATTCCTAAAGAAGTGTTTCTTGTGCGATGATCAGGAAGAGTACATTACATCTTAAAGACCAGGCATTCCCGATTTATTTATCAAGGCAATGATTTTGAAAATTCACAAAAGATGCCTGACCAGGCATCCACTTCGTCATCCAGACCGTAGCTTTCAGCATTCCTTACAATGACCAGGTTCTTTCCTGTTGAAACATATATGAACTGGCCAAAATTTCCCATTGCAAAATAATCCTTGGTGCCGGGGATGCAGTTCCTGCCCCACCACATATACCCGTAATAGATCGAGTCTTCCGGGATCAAACCGTAATCCCGGGTTGATTCTGCCACCCATTCGGTGGGGACAACTTGGGTCCCATCCCAGTTACCATCATTAAGAAACAGGCGCCCGAACTTGGCGAAATCGATCGCCCGGGCATTGATCCCGCTTTCCATTTTTTCGAATCCGCTTGCCTCGCTGTCAAGGCTCCACGAACCGTCGAATTCCATCCCGAGGGGCGTCCAGAGCTTCTCCTGCAAGTAGGTTGTGACGGGTCGACCTGTGGCACGTTCCAGGATCAATCCGAGGAGGAGGGGGTTGTAGTTGTTGTAGACAAAGGTCTTTCCCGGCGACCCCACCACCTCGGTTTCCGTAAGCGCCAGGTGGCGCAGGTCATCGAACAGGTAGGTCAGGTTATCATCTTCAGGCAGGATCAACCGGTCATCGTTATAGCGCAGACCGGAGGCCATCATCAAGAGATGCCGGATCTGGATCTCCTGGAAGTGCACATCGCGTTCTGCCAGTTCCGGGATGTAATCGGTGATGGGATCCTCAACACTGTGGATGTAACCTTCCTGGATCGCGATCCCTATCAAGGCTGAATCAAATGACTTGGCGACCGAAAAGGAGGTCACAATGGAATCGCGCTGGGTCCCCATAAAGTATCGTTCGTAGATGACCATATCATCCTGGATGACCAGGAAAGCCTGGGTTCCGGTATCAGCCAGAAAGGTATCCAAATCTGTGATGGCAGGATTGGTCTGAAAAGCTTGCTGCACCCGTGCTTCCCTCGTATCATCCACCGTGAACATGAAGGGATCTGAACTGGCGGCAAGTTTTCGCTCCGGAAGTACGCGGTAATCATATGGCGTTCCAAGGTCTCTGAATATTTCGTTGACCATGTATCCGGGAGAATAGCGCAGGCTGATATAGCCATACAGGAGAACGAACAACCCGAGAAAGATCAGGGCGCCCCACAAACCATAACGAAGAAGACGCTTGAGAGTATTGTTCATTGGCTTTCTTTCAATTTTCGTGAAGTACTGATTATGGATTTTGAACCTGGCATTTTATCGTCAGGTTAATTTCGGGAACGGTGACCTCCAACCGGTCGGCATCGAAATGGAACCGGCGGGTGAGCTGCCCGATATCGAAGACCTCCAGGATGAAAGTCTGTGAGTCTTCCCAGTAGCCGGTCTGCGCCGTTCCCTGTGAATCCAAGAGGTACTTCCCATCCAAACCGACCGGTGAGGACGTCTCCTGTCCATACCGTACCATCGAGAATACGCCCGCCTTGGGATCGTTGAACTCCAGCCGGAAATTGGTCACGCCGACCGGGTTGGTATCGCAGGTGTAGGTTTTCCCGGATACTACCCCGGCGATGTCGGGCTGTTCTATGGATGGAGGTGCGCTGGAACCCTGCGCAGCGGCCGAAAGGGCAGCGGTGAGTTTTGCCTGGCCGGCCGGGTTGGCTGGCAATTGTGCGGGCGCGCCCAGAAATGTTTTTATCAGGAACGCCAGGTCGAGATCAGGTCCACCGGCCGTGACAACCACCACCGCGTTCATGGATGGGATGACATGGATAAACTGGCCGCCCCGGCCTAGGGCGTAAAACTCGATCAGTGAGACCCACCAGCCATAGCCATAGCCGTATTCATTTCCCACCATCCGGCTCTGTGCCATCACGGAGTCCGAGACCCAGGCAGCCGAGACGATCTGGCGGCTCTCCCATTTGCCCTGCTGAAGCCATAAAAGACCCAGTTTGGCGGCATCCTGTGGTTTCATGTGCAGGTCACCCCAGCCGTGGTAATACCCCTGCGGATCGGTTTCCCAGGCCACATCCTGGATCCCCAGCGGTTCGAACAGGTACTGTCGGGCGAAGTCGAGTTCCGACATCCCGGTGGCTTGCTGCAGTATGGCCGAGAGCAGGTGCATGCCCGGGCTGTCATAGCAGAATTGTGTCCCGGGCTGGCTCGTCATCTTGCGATCCAGGGCAGCCTGGATCCAGTCCGGCTGGGAGCGCATCGCATCCAGGGTGGGCTCATCCCCATGTAAACATTTTGATTCCATACCGTTGCGCATGCTGACGAGATCGAGCACAGTCAGGCTCTTCTTGCGAGCGTCAAGGTTGGCGATCGTCCGGTCCGGAAAGAAGGACACCACTGGCTGGTCGAGCTGGAGCTTGCCCTGGTCGGCAGCAATGGCGATCAGGGTGGTGGTAACGCTCTTGGTCACAGACCCGAGATCGTGGGGGAACGAGCCAGCGTATGGGGAAAAATAGGCATCCAGCACTACATAGCCATTGCGGATGATCATCACGCTGTCAATGGCAATGTGCTTGTCGTGGATGGCCTGGATCTCTTCGGCAAGCTTGGTGGAATCAAGACCCTGTTGCTCGGCAGTCGTTGTTCGCCAGCCCTCCGTCGGCCAGTAATCCGGGGCAGGCAGGTTAGGAATTTTCCCCCGCCCGGGGAGGAACACGTAGGCCAGGAAGCCGAGGAGCATAATTCCCAAGATAGCAACTGCCCATCTCCAGGCTTTAGAGGTGAGGATTGTTTTCATAATAGCTCACTCCTTTCCAGTCTTGCGGTTGGGGTTAAAAAGAACACCACCGATCCAGCCGCCTATGGTTCCGAAGATTACATTGAAAACTACGCCGAGCAAATTAAAGACGATTCCACCCAGGGTGGAGACCATCGAATCCATACCCTGCATTGCATCCGCGGGCAACACCTTGCCGTAGGCGTTAAATAGCCCTCCTGCTCCTGCCAGCCCGATGAAGCTCAGCAGAAAGCCAAGAAGCCCGGCACATGCGCCCGTCAGCGCACCGATACTGACTCCCTGGCGGATGGTGAGCCCTCCACTGAGACGCCGATATAGCCAGACAGCGATTATGGCGCTGCCCCAGAACCCGGCACACAGCAGGCAGTTTACCAATCCCACGAACGGCAGGTTGGAGACAAGCGTGGTCAATACGGCACCACTCAGACTGGCAATCCATAGATTCTTGGTATGCATATTCAAGGTCCTTTCTTGGTTTGATTCGATCCGGTGAATCCATCCTGAATCCACCGGGCATTCAACAGGAGTTCATTTCAAATACTTTTCATTGAATGGTATTCCAGAACAGTTTTCCGAGTGAGTCCTCTTTTACTGTGAATATATTAGCATAATCCATCCATTTGGCAACTGGTTTCTTCAAGAAGAGTAAAGACGTGATGCGATTCAACCATCCTGCTCTTTCAAACAATCTTTTTCCCCTTATTGCTAACGAGGTAGTTCCGTTTCATTACAGGTATAATATTTTCAAAGACACGTTGCAAGGAGAACCCATGCAAAGCGATCGGGCGAGCTATCATTCCATTGGTGAGTATATTGCCCAGTTCCCTGAAGCCATTCAAAAAATCCTGGAGGAATTAAGAGCGACGATTAAATCCTCCGCTCCTGGTGCGGAAGAAAAGATCAGTTATCAAATGCCCGCGTTCGCGCTGAAAGGCAATCTGGTCTATTTCGCTGCCT
>Ga0315295_10003196_pt1 | contig 13895 bp, 15 predicted proteins | sample YL17G14_0_MG_FD_204453 | JGI IMG/M metagenome (GOLD analysis project Ga0315295, IMG submission 204453) | Sediment microbial communities from Yellowstone Lake, YNP, Wyoming, USA - YL17G14_0 | ecosystem: Environmental > Aquatic > Freshwater > Lake > Sediment | place: USA: Wyoming | collected...
GGCTTTCCCGGAGGGCTCCTTCCAGAAGATGGCATGCCTCGGCCACACCATCAAGCACGGCATCTACCGCCTGGCCTTGCGGGATGAGGAGGGGTTCAAGGACATCGAGATGATCATCAATACGGCCGGCTACAATTACTGGCTCGCCTGCGACGAGTGCGTCAAGGTCTGCCCCCTCAATAAGGAAAAGAAGGGTTAGCCCCAGAGGTAGCGGACGCCGAATCCCCCGCGGGGGTAGGACCAGTCGATGGCGTCAAGCGGGCAAACGAAACGACAGGTGCCGCACTCCAGGCATCCCTCGTAGTTGAAGGCCAGCTGCCCCAGGCTGTCATCCCACTCGTAGTTGCCCGCCGGGCAGGCCGGGACGCAGGGCTTTGCGGGACATTGCGGGCAAAGCTCCTTCTTCACCGCGATATGGGCTTCCTTGTCGATCTCGAACTTGACCGTGGCCAGCTTACTCTCGATGGCTGCTTTATCCTTTTTCATCGCATCGCCTTTCTGATCTTCCGCTTGCGCATGGTCGAACCGAGGGGGGACGCGCACTCGATGGCGGCACTGACAGGCCGGCGCAGCGCCCGCGGTACGCTGTTCTCGGCGATGCGTCTGTAGAATTCCTCTATATATGGGTACGGTTCGGGTTCCAGGTAGGCGACCTCGTCCTCGAAGATATTCCCCATGATCTCCAGGAAATGCTTCAGGTAACCAGGCAGGTTCGCCTTGCCGTGGTCGACGAGGTAATCGCTGGCTTTGCGCGCGTTGTAGAGCATGCGCGCCAGCCCGGTCTTCTCCAGCCAGGACACGTAGCCGCTGAGGGCATCCGCGCTGTAGTCTTTCATCCGTATCGCGTTCCTGATGGTCTCGGCGGCCATCATCCCCGAGAGCATCCCGGGGGGCACCCCGATGTAGGCATAATCGGTGAAGCCGCCGGCCTCCCCGCAGAGCAGTACGCCGTGGGAATAGAGCTTGCCGAAGTTCATCCTGCCGCCGTTGGAGATCATATGGGCCTGGTATTCCCGCGTTACTCCGCCGGCTACCAGGGAGGCGACGAAGGGATGTTCTTTCAAACGCTGCAGCCTGTCTGAGAGGTCGATGCCGTTTTCCCTGAGCTTGTCCATCCATCCGAATATGGCCAGGGAGATGGTGTCCTTGTTGGTATAAAGGGTGGACGCTCCCATGATATCCTCGACGGCGTAACCTATCATCTCGTAACTGATGCCCTCGCCCTCGGCGAGCTGGAACCTCTCCTCGATGGTTCCCGGAGGGATGTCCAGCACCTCCTTCACTCCCAGCATGTAGGTGCGGATATCGTCGACCACGAGCCCGGCTTTCCTTCCCACCACGGTATGGAGGCCGTCGGCCCCCACCACCACGTCGGCGCGGAGTTCCTCGTCGCCGATCTTCACGCCGGCCACTTTCCCGCCTTCCACGATCAGGTCGGTCACCAGGACTCCCGTCAAGAGTTCGGCCCCCGCCTCCTGCGCCTTTCCGGCGAACCAGGCGTCGAATTTACTGCGGTAGGCGGTATAGGCAAGCCCTTTCTCGGTGTGCTCCTGCAGGCGCCAGCGGAGCTGAAGGATATCTTTCTCTCCCAGGTAGACGATGGAGTGATCGGAGACCAGCCTTTCCAGGGGGGCTTCATCCCTGAACCCGGGGATCAACCGGTCCAGCACCGGCGTTAAGAGGACAAACGAGGCGACGTTCTTCTCGCCCGCCCGCTGGCCGCGTTCGAGCAGGACGGTCTCGATGCCCTTTCTCGCCAGGCTGAGAGCGCAGGCCGATCCGGCGGGGCCGGCTCCTACCACCACGCATTGCACCTTCTCCATATTTTAAATCCCCCTTCTGCGGCGGTCTCTCGTTCAGTCTCTTGCCGAGCGGTACTCGTAGTATTCGGCCATGGCGTGCATGGCGCGGCAGGCCGATTCCACGCTGGGGAAGATCAACGGCTGGACTCTGTCCGTCCGGCCGTCGTCGGGCGGTTCGATACGAATACTGGTGGCGACATACAGGGGTACCTGCAGCTCATGCACGAGTTCGTCGATACCGACGGAGAAGTCCATGAAGAGCTGGTCCATCATCTTCCCGACCTCGGACATGTTCACACCCCGGTCATTGTCCGACAAGTCCTTATACTCCAGCCTGCGGGGCGGCCCGATCCAGAGGAACATCACCGCGTCCACCTCGCCGCTCTTCATGAGTGTCTCGATCACCGGCTTGATGATCATGAAGTCCAGCCCCGCCACCAGGTCGACGGGGTTCCCCGGCACCCACCAGTCGGGCAGCATCTTCTCCAGCTCCGAGAGGGTGCGGGGGGAGAGGTCCACGACCTCCAGGCCCATCTCGGTGCAGAAGTCGGCGGCGATGACCCCCAGCCCTCCCCCTCCGGTTATGATCCCCACGCGCCTGCCGCGTGGCAGGGGGCGGCCTACGAAGGAGGCCGCAGTGAGACCGGCCTCCTCGATGGAGTAGGTGACGATGGCCCCGGCCTGCCTGCAGGCGGCCTCGAAGAGGCGCCCGCTCACCGCCATGGCCCCGGTATGGGACCTGGCCGCCGATACGCCCGCACGGGTGCGACCGCCCTTGAGGACCACCACCGGCTTGACGCGGGTGGCGGAGCGCATCCGTTCCAGGAAGCTGCGCCCATCGTTCACACCCTCGATATAGGAGACTATGACTTCGGTATCGGGATCATCCGCCAGGTAGGATAGATAATCCCCGGTCTTGACGTCCGCTTCGTTGCCGCTGGACACGGCCTTGGAGATACCGAGGCCGGCGTTGACGGCATGCCCTATGAGCATGTTGAGGATGTTCCCACTCTGGGCGACGTACCCGATCCTGCCCCGCAGGGGATGAAAGAGGATGGGCATCCATGGGAAGAGCTTGTTCCTGGGGCAGCAGATCCCCTGGCAGTTGGGTCCGATGAGCACCATGCCGCCCTCGCGTCCCTTCCTCACCAGCACGGCCTCGAGCTCAGCGCCTTTCTCCCCCAACTCTTTGAAACCGGCGGTGATCACCACTCCAGCCTTTACCCCTTTGGCGATGCAATCATCGAGGGCGCCGAGCACCTGCCGGGAGGGAACGGTGAAGATAACCAGGTCCACCTCCGCGGGGATGTCGCGCACCGCGGGGTAGGCCCGCAGGCCCAGAACCGTTTCGCGATTGGGATTTACCGGGTAGATCTCACCCTCGTAGCCCCCGACTATGAGGTTGTTCAGGATCAGGAATCCCCATTTGCGCAAGGTTTCGGTGGCGCCAACGAAGGCAATAGAGCGGGGATTAAAGGCGTAATCGAGATTGTTCAGCCTGGTGTCCATGTGCGTTGCTCACTCCTTATGCGCTATGTCCTTGCTGCGTTGCCCGCCCCGTCTGCTCTCGATGTGACGACTGTTGCTGTATGTGGCTGAGCTCTTGTGCCTTCCCTCTCGGTCCACCGTGCTGGCGGGTCCACACTCGCCAAGACTATATTAAACCCGGCATGCGGCTGCTTAACAAGATGCACGGCCGTGCGAACAAGGACAAAGGCAAGAAACCTCAGGTACCGGCTGCGCCGGGCCGTATTCCCTCCCAGCGCTCTCCCACCGGGCAGGCCTTCATGCATTCTATGCAGAAGTCCACGTCGGTGATGTAGAGCTGGCCGGTCTCGATGAGCACATCCCGCCGCTTTAAGTGCCTGCGCAGCATGGCGAGAAAGGGCGGCCATTCGGAGAGGCGGCGCGGCATCATGCGCTCGAATCCCATTGACCAGAAGTCGAAACAGGGATCCACATCATAGCCGCCGCCGGCCAGGGCTTTAACCGGGCATGCGTCCTCGCAGCGGGTGCAGCCTTGCACACAGAGGTCCCATTCCAGGAAGGGGTCCGCTTCCAGCGGCGCCTCGGTGATGATGCCGCCCAGGCGTTGATGGGGCCCGAACTCCGGTGTGAGCAGCAGGTTGGAGCGTCCGATCTGGCCCATACCCGCGCTTACCGCCGCGTGCTTTAAAGATATATGCCCCACGGTGCGGGTATGCGGCAGCCTTTTGCCCGTCAGGGGATCGAGTTTATGTATCTCCACCGGCTTGTCGGCGGAGACGGGCAGGGCGAGATGACCTTCTTTCTCCAGGAACCTCCCGATCTTTTCGGCGGCCTGGTCGAGGAGGCGCGAGGCCTGCATCTTGTTGCGGGTCCACATCCTGATGTCCGGTGCGTAGACCGCGCCGAGGCTGTGGGGCATGGCCATGACGATGACACTGCGGGCCGTAGGCATGAGGTCGGTCGCGGGCCGCGGGGGAGAGGCAAGGATGAGCGCCCCGGCATCGGCGATTCCGACCAGCTCTATACCCTCAGAACGGATCATCTCCCTTATCGCAGAGGCGTCGATCTCCAAATCTCCTCCTTTCATTGCGGGCCAACAGCCTATCGTACTCAGATCAGCGGTCGATCTCCTGTATCGGATTCCATACTGAAGCATCGCGATTGTCCATTGTTGACTTTATGGTAACACAACTTTATAGTAATGACATGTCAGTACCAAAGGGTGTTAGCGGGCGGGTAGGCTCAGGATGCGGTATATAGCGCTGGGGGATTACCCGTGGATCTATCCGGTCAGCCGTTGCGCGGCAGTTAGAAAAAGGAGGCAGGCATGGAAGTATCTGAGAACGTGAGCGTGAAGGAGTACTTCGAGGAGGTAGTGCCCGAGATGGTCAAGGAGCAGCTATCCGGGACGGCCATCACCGGTATGGAAGGCACGGTCTTCGCGGTGGAGTTCGACATCAAGGGCGACCAGGACTACGTCTATGGCATCACGGTTAAGGACGCCAAGGACCTGGAAGTAACCGAAGGTCCCCTCGCGAGTCCGATGATAAAGGTGGAGATCGCCGAGGATATCTGGCGCAAGGCGGTTACCGGCAAGATGGAAGGCGCCATGGACATGTTCACCGACATGAGCCAGTCGGCGAGCCGCAAGAGGTACGACGCCCTCAATTCCACGAGCGGCACCATGAAGGTCGAGTTGACCATGGCGGACGGGTCTACGGCAGTCCTGAAGATAGTGTTCAACGCCGCGGCCTCCCCAGAGGTGACTTTTAAGGTGGGGCTCGAGGACTGGGCGCTGATGCAGAAGGGAGAGCTTCCCGGGCCTACAGCCTTCATGTCCGGCAAACTGAAGATCGAAGGCGACATGCCTTTCGCCATGTCGCTGGGCAACCTGATGACGTAATCCCTTCCGGTGCGGAGACCGCCAGGTGCTCCCACGGAGAAAAGAGACACCGAACAGAGAGGCGGGACCGTATGGTCGCGCCTCTCGTCTCGTCAGAGCATAGGGCCAGGAGCTTACGATAGACTTGAAACACCCTGCTGCGATCCTTACGGACCCCGGCGACGGAGCGGGTGACGCACCCCGTCCTTCTACCGCCGGCGCACCTCCTCAGCCATGTCCCTCAGATAAGTCTGGATGAAGAGGTGGAAGCTGGGGTGTAGCGAACAGGATGAAATGGGGCATTCATCGCAAGCCCGCATGCATTTGATCTGCATCTAGCGCCTCCCCTCGGTACCTCGGCCGTTCCTCTTTCTCCTGATATGATTTTCCACCTCAACCCGTATATTCCTTCCCCAAAATAAGGAAATTATGAGCGTTAGCGCGTTGCTGTAGAACTCCGCGACTTTTCGTTACAATAGCCATAGGGCGGAGCGGGAAAGGCGGAGACATTGCAGGGTTATGTCATAGGCCATGATGCAGGTACCGGCGGATGCAAGGGGGTGCTGGCGAGCACCGGCGGCGAGCTCATCGCATCCAGCTTCGAGCCCTATCCCATCTATCATCCCCAGGACAGATGGGCCGAGCAGGACCCGCATGACTGGTGGCGTGCCGTAACGGCCGGGACCCGGAGACTCATGCAGGAGAGCGGTGTGGATCCCAGTGAGGTCATCGGGTTGGGGTTCGCGGGCCAGATGCTGGGAGTAGTCCCGGTTGACAGCAGCGGTATTCCCCTGCGGCGGGCCATCATCTGGTTGGACAGCCGCGCCGACGAGCAGGCGGCCCGCTTCATCCGCCGCTTCGGCGGCAGGAAGATGGTCATCCGCGTGGCCGGAGCGGCTCCCTCCGGGAAGGACGTGGTCTGTAAGCTGGCCTGGTTGAAAGAGAACGAGCCGGAGGTCTACCGGTCCACATGCGCTTTCCTCGACACCACGGGGTACCTGGTCTATCGCGCGACGGGAGAGATGGTCATCGACCACACCGGGGCGGGCGGCACCGGTATCATCAACGGCCGTACGCGGCGGTGGTCCCTCCCGCTCGCCAGGGTCCTCGGGCTGTCCCTGGAAAAGATGCCGCCCATCAGGTCGAGCATCGACGTCGTAGGCCCCCTCAATGACGTCGCTGCGCGGGAGATGGGCCTGCAGGTGGGTACGCCGGTCATCGCGGGCATGGCCGATATCCCCGCCGCAGCAACCGGTTCCGGGGCGCTCGAGGACGGGGACGCGCACATCAACATAGGCACCTCCAGCTGGCTCTGCCTTTCCGTGTCCCGTCCCCGCAACCTGGGAAAGAATGGTGTCGCCGGCGTGGTCTCCGCCGACCCGGAGATGTTCCTCATGATCGGGGAGTCGGAGACGGCGGGGGCCTGCCTGGAGTGGTTCGCCAGGTATTTCGCCCGCCCCGAGGAAGTGCAGAGGGCGGGCGGTGAGCGCGAAGTGTTCAAGGTGCTGGACCAGGTGGTGGAAAAGGTGGAACCGGGCGCAGGCAGGCTGCTCTTCACCCCCTGGATGTTCGGTGAGAGGTCCCCGGTGGCCGACACCAGTATCCGCGCTTCCTTCATCAACCTCAGCCTGGAACACGGGCGCGACCACCTGTTGCGAGCCGTCTACGAGGGGGTGGCCTATAACCTGCGCTGGCTGCTGGACGTGGCGGCGGGAGCAGGTTGGAGTTGCGAGCCCCTGCGTGCCATCGGGGGTGGTGCCAAGAGCGACGTGTGGATGCAGATCATCTCTGACGTGACCCGCCGCCGCGTGGAGGCGGTGATGAACCCGCAGGAGGCGGGGGCGATGGGTTGCGCCCTGGCCGCGGCGTTGGCCGCGGGAGCGTACGGGTCCTTTAGGGAGATAAAGCAAGTGGTGAGGATAAGGAAGTCCTTCTATCCCCGCGAGGACTGCTGCCGTGTCTACGATGAGCTCTACGCCGTGTTCCGCCGCATCTACCCGAGGCTTTCCGGGGTGTGTGGAAGGCTCAACGCGCCCGGTTCCTGCAAACCCTGAACGCCCATTGCTGTAGGCGGAAGCCTTATCATGCATCCGCCGATGTCCACGATGTACAATACAGCTGGGAATAAGGCAGGAGATAAGCCATGCAGGAAGTGCCCAAGGGACCGAGGAAGATCATCGCGTGCGCCACGGTGGCGGAGGAGCTGCGCCTCATGGGGGCAGCGGAAGATGAGCTCCTGGAGTTGGAGTTCGGTCTCCACGTCTATCCCGACAAGCTGCGCGATACCCTGCAGGAGCAGATAGACGCTGTTCCAGGTGACGGGGATATCATCCTGGGCTACGGCTTGTGCTCCAATGCCGCCGTTGGGCTCACTTCGCAGTCCCACCGCCTTATCATTCCCTGGGTTGACGACTGCATCGCCCTCTTCCTGGGTTCCAGGAAGGAGCATTTGAGGAGGCTGCAGGAGGAACCGGGCACATATTTCCTGACCAAGGGGTGGATAAAGGCCGCTGAGCTCCCCATCAACGACTACATGCGCATGGTGGAGAAGTATGGGCCGGAGAAGGCCCTGCGTGTGACCAAGGTGATGATGGCGAACTATAAACGTGTGGTGCTCATCAACACCGGCAACTACAAGCTGGACGAATTCCGCGCGGCAGCCCGGTCCATGGCCGATGCCCTGGAGTTGAACTACGAGGAGATCCCGGGCTCCAACCGTATGCTGCGTACGATGCTCGACGGCGATTGGAACTCGGAGTATGTCGTCGTCGAGCCGGGCGAAAAAACCACCTTGTCAATGTTTCTGCAAGGTTGAACGGGGTCGTGTCTTCGATCTTCGGTTCATCTATCCTGCGATCTCCTGCATTATTCCGCCAAAGCCAATCGAAGATCGAAGACACGACCCCATTACCGTATAGTGCGTTGGTGTAAATGGAATAGACTGGGAGTCAGGCCCCCACATCGGGAAATGTGGAGGCGCTTACCCCAGGGTCTTAAAGGACGGACCTGCCACTATTATTGTTTCGTCTAGTGCGTTGGTGTAACATAATTAGCGCGCTGGAGGATAAACGAGCCCGCTTAGCTCAGCAGGTAGAGCACATCCTCGGTAAGGATGGGGTCAGCAGTTCGAGTCTGCTAGCGGGCTCCATTTCTTCCGCCATCGAGGCGGTGTAGCTCAGTTGGTTAGAGCGCACGGTTCATACCCGTGAGGTCAGAGGTTCAAATCCTCTCACCGCTACCAGAACACGGACCAGGCGCAAGCTGCAAACATAAAGATGTTCGACAAGGCGGAGCCCCCGAGGAGGGCTTCGAATCATTATCGAGGAGGGTTAAAATGGCCAAGAAGAAATTCGAGAGGACCAAGCCCCATGTGAACGTGGGAACCATCGGACACGTGGACCACGGCAAGACCACCCTCACCTCGGCCATAACCAGGTGTCTGTCCAGCCAGGGCCAGGAAGTGGAAGTGCGGTCCTTCGACTCCATAGACAACGCTCCGGAGGAGAAGGAACGGGGCATCACCATCGCCATCGCCCACGTGGAGTACCAGACGGAGAAGCGCCACTACGCCCACGTGGACTGCCCCGGCCACGCCGACTACATCAAGAACATGATCACCGGCGCCGCCCAGATGGACGGGGCCATCCTGGTGGTCTCGGCGGCCGACGGCCCCATGCCCCAGACCCGCGAGCACATCCTGCTCGCCCGCCAGGTGGGCGTCCCCGCCATGGTGGTCTACCTCAACAAGGCGGACATGGTGGACGACCCCGAGCTGCTGGAGCTGGTGGAGATGGAGGTGCGCGAGCTCTTGACCGAGTACGAGTTCCCCGGGGACGACATCCCGGTCATCGCGGGCTCGGCCTTAAAGGCCATGGAGTGCGGCTGCGGCAAGCGCGAGTGCGAGTCCTGCTCCTCGGTGATGGAGCTCATGGACGCCGTGGACGACTACATCCCCACCCCCGCCCGCGACGTGGACAAGCCCTTCCTCTTAGCCATAGAGGACGTCTTCTCCATCACCGGCCGCGGCACGGTGGTCACCGGCCGCATCGAGAGAGGCATCATCCACACCGCGGACGAGGTGGAGATCGTGGGCATCCGCCCCACCAAGAAGACGGTGGTCACCGGGGTGGAGATGTTCCGCAAGATACTGGACGAGGGCCAGGCCGGGGACAACGTGGGGCTGCTGCTGCGCGGCATCGGCCGCAAGGACGTGGAGCGCGGCCAGGTGGTTTCCATCCCCGGCTCCATCACCCCCCACACCGACTTCAAGGCCCAGGTCTACGTGCTCTCCAAGGAGGAGGGAGGCCGCCACACCCCCTTCTTCACCGGATACCGCCCCCAGTTCTACTTCCGCACCACCGACATCACCGGCACCGCGCAGCTCCCCGATGGCGTGGAGATGGTCATGCCCGGCGACAACATCGAGATGGAACTGCAGCTCATCAACCCCATCGCCATGGAGGAGGGCCTGCGCTTCGCCATCCGCGAGGGGGGCCGTACCGTGGGAGCGGGAAGGGTCACGGAGATAAAGAAGTGAGGGAAGGAACGCAGGTTTGATGATCGTTCGGATGTATACGTGCCAGGCCTTGACATTCGGAAATGCAAGGCACAGGCACCGTCGCGCCGCGGACGGCGCTGTCGCTTACGCGATGCAGGCTGTCGGGCGTATTCATTGACACCCATCGGGGGTAGTGGTAGCTTAAACTTTCGGTTAAAAATGGCAGGTGAAAGAGGATGAGGATCATAGTAACGCTGGCCTGCACGGAGTGCAAGAGGCGCAACTATACGACAAAAAAGAACAAGACCAACGATCCGGACAGGATCGAACTTAAAAAGTTCTGTCCCTGGTGCCGCTCCCATACTTTGCACCGGGAGACACGCTAAGCTAATATATTGTAGAGCGAGGAGGGTGCTTCCAACTGCCAGCAGAGTGAGCACCCGGCTTAAGGGACAAGCGTAGGCCTGTAGCTCCAACTGGTAGAGCGCCGGTCTCCAAAACCGGAAGTTGGGGGTTCGAATCCCTCCAGGCCTGCCATTATTTTTGTGTAAAAGAGGAGGCGAAGGTGCCGAGTCGAGAGATGCGCCGCATGCAGCAGAAGCTGGGCATGGAGAAGAAGCGCGCCCAGCAGAAAAAGTCCGGCGGCACCCGCAAGAAGAGCGGTCCCAAGAAGCAGAGAGTAACTGTTTCCCAGTTCCTGACAGAAGTCAGGGCGGAGATGAAGAAGGTGACATGGCCTACCCGGGACGAAGTCGTATCCTACACCATAGTGGTGATGGTGACGGTGGTCCTCATGGGCGGCATGGTATATTTCGCCGATATCCTGTTCACCAAGCTGGTAGACCTGATAATTCTGTGATGCGGGAGAGCGAGCATGGACCCTAGATGGTACGTGATCCATACATACGCCGGATATGAGAACAAGGTGAAGAGCAATCTCGAGCACCGCATCGACTCCATGGACATGGGGGAGATGATCTTCAAGGTGGCCATCCCGACCGAGGACGTCATGGAGATCAAGGGTGGAAAAAAGGAGGTCGTTCAGAAGAAGATGCTCCCGGGCTACATCCTGGTGCAGATGGAGCTGGACGACGACAGCTGGTACGTGGTGCGCAACACCCCGGGCGTGACCGGGTTCGTAGGTTCGAGCGCCAAGCCCACGCCGCTCACCGAGGTCGAGGCCGTGAAGCTTCTGAAACGCCCGACCACGGAGAAACCCCGCCCCAAGACCGAGTTCGAGGAGGGGATGAGCGTGCGGGTATCCGCCGGGCCCTTCGCCGATATGAGCGGGATCATCTCGGAGATCAATATCGACCAGAGCAAGCTGAAGGTGATGGTATCCATCTTCGGTCGCGAGACACCGGTGGAACTCACCTTCGATCAGGTGGCAAAGCTTTAAGGAGGAAGAGGTAAACGATGGCCAAGAAGGTCATAACCAGGATCAAGTTGCAGATAGCTGCCGGGCAGGCTAACCCGGCCCCACCGGTCGGACCGGCCCTGGGCCAGCACGGCGTGAACATCATGGAGTTCTGCAAGGCCTATAACGCGCAGACCCAATCGCAGATGGGGACGATCATCCCGGTGGAGATAACCGTCTACGATGACCGCAGTTTCTCCTTCGTCACCAAGACGCCGCCGGCCGCGGTATTGCTCAGACAGAAAGCCGGCATCGAGAAAGGCTCCGGGGAGCCGAACGTGCAGAAGGTGGCCCGCCTTACCCACAAGGACCTGCTGGAGATAGCCCAACAGAAGATGGCCGACCTGAACACCAGGGACCTCGAGGCGGCTGCGCGCATCATCGAGGGAACCGCCCGCAGCATGGGCATCACCGTAGTAGAATAGACAGGCCAGACCCCAGGTGGGAGGGCTCGAGCCCGCGACGACCACGGAGGTAAAGAAAGCATCGACGGGGCTTCTCGGTAACGGATAAAAAATCCCATCTGATCTGTACAGAAGAGCAGCACACCCTTTCTTTTCGGCATGATGTGGGAGGGTGCAAACCCGCCGGGACCACGGAGGTGAACGGATTGACAAAGAGAAGCAAGCGTTACCAGGAGGCACTCAAGCTCTACGACCGCCAGAAGCTCTACCATCCCCAGGAGGCGATGGACATCATCAAGAAGATGCCGGGAAGCCGCTTTGACGACACGGTTGAGGTGGCATTTCGCATGGGTATCGACCCCCGCAAGGCGGACCAGATGATCCGCGGCACGGTAAACCTTCCCCACGGCACGGGGAAGGAGGTACGCGTACTGGTTATCGCCCAGGGAGACAAGGCCCGCGATGCGGAGGCGGCGGGCGCGGATATCGTGGGAGGACCCGAGGTCCTCGAGAAGATCCAGGGCGGCTGGTTCGAATTCGACGCCATGATAGCCACCCCGGACATGATGTCACAGGTGGGGAAGCTGGGCAAGTTGCTGGGGCCGAGAGGCCTCATGCCCAATCCCAAGGTAGGCACGGTGACCTTCGAGGTGGATAAGGCGGTGCGGGATATCAAGGCCGGGAAGGTGGAGTACCGCGTGGACCGGCAGGGCAACCTCCACCTCATACTGGGCAAGAAGAGTTTTGAAGAGCTGAAGCTCATTGAGAATTATGTGGCAGTGCTGGAGGAGATCATCCGCGCCAAGCCTGCGGCAGCCAAGGGTCGCTACCTCAAGAGCATCACCCTCTCCATCTCCATGGGACCCGGGGTGAAGGTGGACCCGATGGTGGTGAGGGATATCCTCGGCGAGTCCAAGACCGACGTTTAGAGGCCGGCCCGGTTGACAGGGCACGGCGACCGTGGTAGTTTGGGCGCTGTTAAGCCTGAGAAGCGGGTGTCCGTGAGGACTTAATAGTTACCCGCGGAGGCTGGAGGTACACGGATATAACGTGACCCCTTGCTCTTCGCGAGGGGTTTTTTCGTATTGGAACGCCGTAGCGTATGTTTGTATCGCGAAAGCGACAGCGCCTTCCGAGGAGCGGCGGTGTCCCAGTGCCTGGACATTTCCGAATGTTTAGGCCTGGCACGTGTACATCCGGAAGAAGTCCTGGATGACGTCCAGGAACAACGGGAAACACGATAGAGGGAGGAGGATATGGCAAGACCTGAAAAGACAGCCAAGGTGGAAGAGATAAGGCAGAGGTTTCTCGGCCGCAAGGTTATCTTCTTGACTGACTTCAGCGGCCTGACCGTAGAGGAGATCAACAGCCTGCGTTTCCTGCTGCGAGACATGGGTGCGGAATACCGCGTACTTAAAAACACCCTGACCCTGCTGGCCATCAAGGATACGGATTACGAGGATATAAGCAAGTTCATGGTCGGGCCGGTGGCGGCCGCCTTTACCGAGGGAGATCCCATGGCGGTGGCCAAGGAGTTGATCGCCTACGCGCGCAGCAACCCGAAGCTGGAGATCAAGGGCGGGTTCATGGAGGGCAAAATACTGGAGGCCATAGATGTGCGCATCCTCGCAACCCTGCCCTCCCGCGAAGTGCTGCTGGCGAAGGTAACCGGCGCCTTTAAATCCCCCTTATACAACCTGCATAACGTGCTATCCGGACCCTGCCGCACGCTGGTCTATACCCTGCAGGCAGTGGCCGATTCGAAGTCGGAGGCAGCCTGATACCACGGCCGTCACGGCGGCAAGGCGTGGTCCCGATGATCTTACCTGGAGGTGTGGGAATTGGTCGAGAAGAAGAAGATCAGTATGGAGGAGATGCTCGAGGCTATCGATTCCATGACCGTGCTCGAACTGAACGAGCTGGTAAAGGCGCTGGAGGACAAGTACGGCGTGACCGCGGCGGCCCCGCTGGCCATGGCGGCCGGTGCTGCCGCGCCTGCGGGCGGAGAAGCGCCCGAGGAGGAGGGGGAGCAAACCGAGTTCGATGTCATCCTCCTGGCGGCCGGGGACCGCAAGGTGCAGGTCATCAAGGAGGTCAAGGCCATTACCGGCCTGGGCCTTAAGGAGGCCAAGGCCGTGGTAGACGATTCCCCCAGGGCGGTCAAAGAGAAGGTATCGAAGGACGAGGCCGATCGCATCGCAGAGCAATTGCGCGACGCCGGCGCCCAAATAGAGATTAAATAACCGGTTCGCTTAATTGCATCGCGTAAGCGACAGCGCCGTCCGCGGCGCGACGGTGTCCCAGCGCCTTCACATTTCCGAATGTGTAGGCCTGGCACGGGTACGTCCGCTGATAGGCCTTCACGGGTACGTCCGCTGATAGGCCTTCACATTTCCGAATGTGT
>Ga0315295_10003199_pt1 | contig 13892 bp, 11 predicted proteins | sample YL17G14_0_MG_FD_204453 | JGI IMG/M metagenome (GOLD analysis project Ga0315295, IMG submission 204453) | Sediment microbial communities from Yellowstone Lake, YNP, Wyoming, USA - YL17G14_0 | ecosystem: Environmental > Aquatic > Freshwater > Lake > Sediment | place: USA: Wyoming | collected...
ATCGAGCAGGGCCGCTACTCACCGTCGCTCGAGATGGCCTTCCAGATCGCGCGGGCCTTCAACGTCCCGCTCGAAGACGTGTTCCAGTATCCGGAGGTGAAGTGATGAAGGTTCTGCTCCTGGGCGGCACCGGGCGGACCGGTGGCCGCGTCCTGCAGCAGTTGCTGGGCCGCGGCGTCAGCGTGCGGGCCCTGGTCCGTTCGGCGAAGCGGCTCCCGGCGGGCGTCGTGGGCGATCCGAACCTGACAGTGGTCGTCGCGGACCTGCTCTCCATGAGCAACGCGGAGGTCAGGGAACTGGTCGACGGCTGCGACGCGGTGATCTCGTGTCTCGGCCATACCATCAGCGCGCGGGGGGTCTTCGGGCGGCCGCGCGACCTGGTCACCCGATCGGTCGAGAGGGTGTACCGGGCGACCCGGGAGCTGCAGCCCAAGCAGCCCGTAAAGCTCATCCTCATGAGCGGTGTCTCGGTGAACCGCCGCGGAGGACTGGACACGCGTCGCGGGCGGTTTCAGCGGGCGGCCCTCAGGCTGCTGCGCGGCCTCGTCCCTCCGGCGCGGGACAATCAGCGCGCCGCCGACTTCCTCCGCGACGTCGTCGAGCCCGCCGATCCGTATGCGCAGTGGGTGGCCGTCCGTCCCGACACGCTGAAGGACGGTGACGTCACGGAGTACGCGCTGCACGAGGGTCTCGTGGACGGCCTGTTCCGCCCCGGCCAGACCAACATGGCCAACGTCGCCCACTTCATGTGCGAGCTGGCGACCGACGCCGAGGCGTGGGCGGCGTGGCGCGGCAAGCTTCCCGTGATCGTGAACGTATCGGCTGCGTAACCGCGGGAATACGGCGACGTCAACGCTGCGCGGACGGAGATCGGGAAGGTGAAAGAAGATGGCTGGCGAGGGAGGACTCGAACCTCCAATCCCCTGATCCAGAGTCAGGTGCCTTGCCAATTAGGCCACTCGCCAGCGATGCCCGCGGACCGGCCAGAGTGTACCGCGCGCTGGCACCCTCCTCAACCGTGGCACGGGAGGGAGGGCGAGCCCGGCCGGCTCACTCAGGCCGTGGCGTGCCGTCCCTGCGCCTGGAGTTTCGCCCAGGTGTCCTTGAGGGTGAGCGCGCGGTTGAACACGAGCGCCTCGGGCGACGAGTCGGGATCGAGGCAGAAGTAGCCAAGCCGCTCGAATTGCACCGTCTCGCCGGCCGGCAGGTCGGCGAGCGACGGCTCCGCGAGACAGCCCCGAAGCACGGTCTCGGAGTCCGGGTTCAGGTCCTCGAAGAGGTCTCGGCCATCGGCTCCGGGGTAGGGACTCCGGAAGAGGTGGTCATAGAGCCGGACCTCCGCGGGCACCGCGTGCGCGGCCGACACCCAGTGAAGGGTCGCCTTCGGGCGGCGGCCGTCGGGAGAGGCGCCGCCGCGCGTGGCCGGGTCGTACGTGCAGCGCAGCTCCACGACCCGACCATCCGCGTCCTTGACGACGTCCGCGCAGGTGACGAAGTACGCGGACCGCAGCCGCACCTCGCGGCCGGGGGCCAGGCGGAAGAACTTCCGCACGGGCTCCTCCATGAAGTCGTCGCGCTCGATCCAGAGCTCCCGAGCGAACGACACCCGGCGGCTACCGGCGGACGGATCCTCCGGGTTGTTGGGGACCTCCATCTGCTCGGTCTGCCCCTCGGGGTAGTTCTCGATGACGACCTTGAGCGGATCGAGCACGGCGAAGCGACGGGACGCGGTGCGGTTGAGCACGTTGCGCACCGCGTGCTCCAGCATGCCTACCTCGACGACGCTGTCGGCCTTGGCCACGCCGACCATCGCCACGAAGTCGCGGATGCCCTCGGCGGGGTAGCCGCGCCGGCGGAGGCCGGACATGGTGGGCATCCGCGGGTCGTCCCAGCCGCGCACGTGGCCCTCGTTGACGAGGCGCAGGAGGACGCGCTTGGATAGAACGGTGTGCGTGAGATTGAGCCGGGCGAACTCGATCTGCCGCGGACGCGCGGGCACCGGCAGGTTGTCGATGAGCCAGTCGTAGAGCGGCCGGTGGCCCTCGAACTCCAAGGTGCAGATGGAGTGCGTGACGCCCTCGATCGCGTCGGATTGCCCGTGGGCGAAGTCGTAGGTGGGGTAGACACGCCACACGTCGCCCGTCCGCGGATGTTCCGCCTGGATAATCCGGTACAGGACCGGGTCGCGCAGGTTGATGTTCGCGGAGGCCATGTCGATGCGCGCGCGCAGCACCCGAGCTCCGCCCGGGAACTCGCCGGCACGCATGCGCGCGAAGAGATCGAGGCTCTCATCAACCGGCCGGTCCCGCCATGGACTCTCGCGGCCGGGCTCGGTGAACGTGCCGCGGTACTCGCGGATCTCGTCGGCGGTAAGGTCGTCCACGTAGGCCTTGCCACTCCGCACGAGGTGGACGGCCCATTCGCAGAGCTGCTCGAAGTAGTCCGACGCATAATAGAGGTGCTCGCCCCAGTCGAACCCCAGCCAGCGGACGTCGGCCTCGATGGCGTCGATGTACTCCTGCTCTTCCTTGATGGGGTTCGTGTCGTCAAAGCGCAGGTGGCAGCGGCCCCCGAACTCCCGGGCGATACCGAAGTTGAGGCAGATCGACTTCGCGTGGCCGATGTGGAGGTACCCGTTCGGCTCCGGGGGGAAGCGGGTGACGACGGTCTGGTGCCGGCCCTCGCGAAGATCGGCGGCGACGATCTCGCGGATGAAGTCGCCGCGCTCCGGCGAGGATAGTGTCTGGACGCTCACGGCGCCGAGGATAGCACAGGGCAGCGCCGTGGCCTCCCGCGCGAGCCTCTGCATTCGCGTCCCCGTAGACAACCCTCCTATCGAGTAGCGCTGCTGCGGGGTCGATGCAGGTCCTAGGAGGATTGGAGCCCATGGAGACAGTCGCCACCCGCAACGACGCCACCGACGACGCGACGTTCGCCGTGAGAGCCGCCGGGACTCCCCCACCATGAACACGTCCGCCGCAGTCACGCTCTTTGCCTGTCTCGCCGCCGCGAGCTCGGCGACAATCGTGCTGGTCGCCTGCCGCCGTCACGTCAAGGTGCTGACGTTGCGGGAAGTCGCGATCGTCGTCGCCGTGGGCATACCGTGGGTGGCGAACGCCTTGGCAGTCATCGTGTTCGGAGCGGGATCTTCGTCGGAGATCGGCCTCGTGCCAGTCTCCATCGTCATCAGCGGCGTGCTCCTGCTGATCGGGATCATCGCGCTCGGAGCGCCGAACACGTCTTCCGCGTCGACTCCGGTCACGCATGACGCTGTCATCCAGGGCATGCGCGACGCCGTCGTCGTGGTCAACGGCGGCGGGCGGATACTGGACGCGAACAAGGCAGCTACCGCCCTCCTCGCCCCAAGCGGCGAGGCACTCGAGGGGCGTGCCATCAAGACGCTCTGTGACGGTCGCGGAGAATGGCGCACGATCTGTCGGCAACTCCCCTCGCTCAGCGAGTCGCGGAGCTTCGAGATGGCGCTGCCCAACGGGAATGACGGCCCCCGCTGGGTCGACGTGCTCGCTTCGACGCTGGGTTCGGCCGCGCGCCCTCGCGGCTGCATCCTCGTCATGCGCGACGTGACAGAGCGTAGGCTAATGGAGGAGGAGCTTCTCCACCGCGCCCTTCACGACCACCTGACAGGCCTGCCTAACCGCGCCATGCTGCTGGAGCGCATCGCCGACCTCCTCGCTCAAAGCCGACGGAGCGGGGGGAGCGTGGCACTCCTCATGCTCGACCTGGACCACTTCAAGGAGATCAACGACACGTTCGGCCATCACGTTGGCGACCAGCTCCTGTGCGTCATCGGCCAGCGTCTGCGGGCGGAGCTGCGCAGCAGCGACCTGGTCGCTCGCCTTGGCGGCGACGAGTTCGCGGTCATGCTGCCTCGCTGCGACGCCGCAGCCGCCATGAGCGCAGCGGCCAAGCTCCGCGAGGCGGTGACGCAGCCGGTTGTCCTCCTCCGCCATCAAGTCAGCGTCGCCGCCAGCATCGGCGTGGCCGTAGGGCCTCGCGACGGCGGAAGCGCCTCGACACTGATGCAGCGTGCCGACGTGGCACTGTACCTGGCGAAGGAACGACCTGAGGGCATTGCCCAGTACGAAGCCAGCCTCGACCCCAACAGCCCTGCGCGCTTGGTCCAGCTGAACAAGCTGCGCTCGGCGATCGCCGAGGGCTCATTGACGATGCACTACCAGCCCATCGTCGACGGTCACGGCGAGGTGCTGCGCCTTGAAGCGCTCGCACGCTGGCCGCTCGGCAGAGGGCGCACCCTCGCCGCCGCCGAATTCATCCCGTTGGCCGAGCGGAACGGCCTTCTTCCTCACCTCACCCGATGGGCGCTGCGCACTGCTGTCTGGCAATGCCGAGAATGGGGTGCGGAAGGCTGGCGTCTGCCGATCGCCCTCAACCTGTCAGCTGCCGACCTTGCCGACAGCGCCCTGGTCACACACGCAACGGAGGCGATTGCCGAGGCGGGGATCGAGCCAGATGATCTCTGGTTCGAGATCAAAGAGGCGGTGATCATGAAGGACCCCGCGCAGGTCATGCAGGTTCTCACACAGCTCCGCGAGGCCGGCATACGCGTGGCCATAGACGATTTCGGCGTCGGTCAATCGTCGCTGGCCTGCGTGAGCACCCTGCCGGCCGACGAGCTCAAGATCGACAAACACTGCGCGTGCGAAGACCACAACGTCGTGGGCGGCACGGCCATCACCCGCGCCACCGTGGCGCTCGCACATGAGCTCGGACTCACCGTGACGGCAGCGGGCGTCGAGACGCAACAGTCGGTCGAGTGGCTGCGAGTGATGGGGTGCGATGGCTTGCAGGGCTTCCACATCGCACCACCGATGCCGGCGGACGAGGTCTCCGACTGGCTGAAGACGCAACGGCGACGCTCTCGTTTGGCACCGGGAATCCTAGTCCGTGCAGCACCGCAATAACGAAAGCACGGACCATGGCCGACATCCAGATCTACAGCCTGCAGTGGTGCCCATACTGCATTAAGGCCAAGGCCCTTCTGCATGCCAAGGGCATCCCATATCGCGAGACCGATGTCACGAGCGACCGCTCCCTCGCGCTTGAGATGATCGAGCGCAGCGGCAGGAACAGCGTACCGCAGATCTTCGTCGACGGTGAGCTGGTGGGCGGCTACGACGACCTGGCCCACCTCAGTGCGACCGGAGAGCTCGACCGCCTCGTCGGCAGGGAGCCGGCGGAGCTGAGGCCGATCTACGACGTCGCCGTGATCGGCGGTGGGCCGGCGGGGCTCTCCGCGGCGATGTACGCCGCGCGCAAGAACCTCTCGACCATCCTGGTGTCGGGCGATGTGGGCGGGCAAGTCGGGACCACGCGCGACATCGCCAACTACCCCGGATTCGCGGAGGTCACCGGCCCCGCCCTGGCCGAGCAGATGATCGCCCAGATGTCGCGGTACGACGTGGAGCAGCTCCTCGGCGAATACGTGACGGGCCTGCGCGTCGAGGGCCGTTGTAGGATCGTCGAGCTCGAGTCCGGCCGACGTCTCCGCTCACGCACCCTGATCATCGCCAGTGGCGTGCGCAAGCGCCACTTGGAGATACCCGGAGAAGGCAAGCTCGACGGCCACGGCGTGGTCTACTGCTCTACCTGCGAAGGGCCACTGTACGGCGACAAGACGATTGCCGTCGTTGGCGGCGGGAACTCGGCCTTCGAAGCCGCGCTCGAGATGAACGGCAGCGCGCGCAAGGTGTACCTCGTCACGCGCGGCCACGTGAGCGCCGACGCCGTCCTGCGGGACAACGTCGCCAGCGCAGCTAAGGTCGAACACCTACACAACCACCTCGCGATCGAGATCCACGGTCGCGACACCGTGGAAGCGCTGACCGTCCTCGATATCGCCAGCGACCAGCGCCGCCAGCTCGAGGTCGACGGCGTCTTCGTCGAGGTGGGCCTGCTGCCGAACACCGGCTTCGCGCTCGACCTCGTTGAGACCAACGAGCGCGGAGAGATCAAGGTCGACGCCCGCGGCCGCACCGGCGTGCGCGGCGTGTTCGCCGCCGGCGACTGCACCGATACGCCCGACAAGCAGATAGTGGTCGCGGCGGGCGACGGCGCCAAGGCCGCCTTAGCCGCCTTCGACTACCTGGTCACCCAGCGCTGACGGGCAAGCCGCGGCGATACTACGGCCTCCGCTTTGCGTTCACGCGCAAGTCCGTCGGGGGTATGATGGCGACCATGCAGTGGGGAGCTTCCGAGCCCCCGAGCCGCGAACAGCCGGAGCGTGGTGCGCGTGCCCTTCCTTATCCTTGTCGCTGAGGACAACCCCGACATCCAGGGCATCTTGCGTCACTGCCTAGAGGGCGAAGGGTACGAAGTGCATGTGGCTGCGGACGGGCAAGAGGCCCTCGCCCTCTACCGCAGCCTTCACCCCGATCTGCTTGTGCTCGATGTGATGATGCCGCGCAAGAGCGGCTTCGAGGTCCTGCGCGAGCTGCGCCGCGAGGGGAGCCTGCAGAGCGACACGCCGGTGATGATCCTGTCGTCACGGGGAGCAGAGAGCGACGTCCTCACCGGTTTCGACCTCGGCATCGACGACTACCTCATCAAGCCGTTCGCCGTCAGCGAACTGCGAGCGCGCGTCAAGATCCTCTTGGCGCGGCGGCAGTCGTCAGTTCTCAAGCGCCCCTGAAGCCCTTCCGCTTCATCTCGCCCCAGCCGCTCTTGTGACGCAGGAAGTCCCACGTCGCCTGCACCCGCCACAGCGCCTGTAGCTGACGATAGCCGAGGTTCTCGAGGACCGCATAGCCGACGAGCAGCGCCAGGTCGCGGCGCCGGCCGTACGCGCTGAGCCGCATCTGGTCGAGCAGGAGGGACGCGACCGAGAGGAAGACGCCGTACCCGACGGCGAGCAAGAAGAAGAGGGCGATGAACCAGCCGCTGGCGCTGCCGAACACGATCGTCACCACCAGCAGGACGTACCCGGCAACCTCGATCAGCGGCCCCATCACCTCGAAGAGGACGTTGTACGGCAGGCCGAGGAGCCCGACAGGCCCGTACCTCACGCGCCCGATCATGGATCTGCTGGCGCTGAGGCATTCCAGGAGCCCCCGGTGCCAACGGTTGCGCTGGCGCCGCAGCGTGGCCAGGTCCTCCGGCACCTCCGTCCAGACCACGGGGTCGGGGATGAAGACGATGCGGTATCGCTGCTTTCGCTCACGGCAGCGGCGATGCAGGCGAAGTACCAAGTCCATGTCCTCGCCCACGGTGTCGCGACGGTACCCGCCTATGTCCAGCACGGCTTCTTTGCGGAACACGCCGAACGCCCCCGAGATGACGAACAGCGAACGCAGGCGGCTCCACCCCGTCCTGCTGCTGAGAAAGGCGCGCAGGTACTCGACGCTCTGCAGCCGCCCGAGATAGCTCTGGGGGAGGCCGATCTCCACGATGCGCCCGCCTTCGACGCGGCAGCCGTTGGCGACGCGCACGATGCCGCTCGACGCCATGGTCTCTTGGGGACGCTCCATGAAGGGCTTCACCACGTGGAGCAGCGCATCGCCGGCAAGGATGGCGTCGGCGTCGATCGCGCAGAACAACGGGTAGCGAGCGACGTCGACCCCGGCGTTGAGGGCGTCGGCCTTGCCGCCGTTGGCCTTGCTGACGACGGTGAGATTGGCCACCTGCGGCGAGACGTACACGCCGCGCAGCGCTTCGCACGGGATCGTCCGCCGCACTGGCCGCTCGATCCTCTCCATGCCGAACGCGTCGATCAGCAGAGCCAGGGTGTCGTCGGTGGAGCCGTCATCGATGACGACGATCTCATACTCCCCGTATTCGAGCTGCCGCAGCGCGTCCACCGCCGCCACGATGGTCGCCGCCTCGTTGTAGGCCGGCATGAGCACGCTGACCGGCAGGGTGAGCGGCGAGTGAAACGCGGCGTCGAAGCCACCGTACGCCAGCCGCCGCGAGTGCCGCCCGGACTCGCGGAACGAGACCGCAAGCAGCACCGAGTACACCGTGTTGATGGCGAAGAAGTAAACCAGGATCAGGTAGTTGAGCACGTGGAGCACGGCCGTCATAAGGCACCTTCCTGGAGGCCGTACAGCGCCAGGGCGGCGCGTGCCTGGTCGCGGACGTAGGCGTCGGGGTGCTTCGTCAATACGTCGAGGCGACTGCGGCCGGCTGCGCCGAGGCGCGCCAGCGCCTCGGCGCAGTTCACCCGCACCCACCAGTGGAGATCGGGCAGGGCGGCGGCAAGCGGCTCGGCCGCATCGGGATGCCCGATGCGGCCGAGCGCCTTGGCCGCCTGCGCCCGAACCTGCCACTCCGGGTCCTCAAGGGCGACGACGAGTGCCTCCAGCACCTCGAGTCCGCCCAGCCTGCCCAGGGCGGCGACCGTCTGGGCGCGCAGATTGAGATCGCTGGCGTTACGCAACAACGCCAGCAGCGGCGGCGCCGCCGCGGGGTCGCGTATCTCTCCCAGGATCTGCGCTGCGGCAACGCGCACGTTGTGCTGATCGCACTCGAGCAGAGCGATGAGCTCCGGAAGAGCCGCCGGCCCCATCGCCATCAGGTTCTCCGCCACCAGCGACAGCGTCCAGCGGGAAGGATCCGCGAGCGTCGCCGCCAGCGCCGGGATCGCCGCCGGAGCACCGATCGCCGCCAACGATCGCGCCGCGACGGTGCGTACGTCCTCGGAACGATCGTCGAGCGCCGCGATCAGGTCGGCCACGCTACGACGGATGCGCAACCGGCCGAGCAGGTCGGCCGCCTGCGCGCGCCGCCACTGGTCGCCCGCGGCGAGGTCCTTCAGCAATTGGTCGACGATCCCGTTCTGCTCGACCATGTCGCGGACGCGTGCCGCCTCCGTCCCACGCAGGACACGCACGTACCGCAGCGCGAGCTGGAGGAGCGCGCCGTGATCGAGGCCGGCGAGCGGCGGCAGCTCGACACCGTCGAGGACGGCCGCTTCGAAGGGACCGCGCAGTGCCGCCAGGCGCACCGCGAGCCGCCTCTGCCGCCGCTGATCGAGACTCTGACGCGCGACGGCGAAGACGAGCAGGGCAGCGCTCACCCCGTAAAGGGCGATTACCCCGGCGGTAAGCAGATCGAGTGTCATGACCATGGATTCGACGCGGGCGCGCCGATGCCGCCTCGCATGGCCGTCGCGTTCAGACGATGCCGCGCGGCGCCCAGCACGGCGGATCGTCGCACGCCGGCTACGGTTGCGCCCGCCGCCGCTCGCGTCGGCGGCCACCGTGCGGCCGCCGCTCATGACGATCGTGCGTTCACACAGCTCCGCCGCCAGGTCGAGGTCGTGCGTAGCCATGATGCGTGTGGGCTCGAAAGCACGCAAGCAGCGTCGCCGGGCTGACGATCTGCCGCGCCCTCCGCGGGCATTTGCCCGGCCTGCTCTCGACCGGCCGCGCCAGCATGGCCTCACCCGCGCACAACAACACTTGACCGCCCTCGCTCAGGGCATGCATGGTGTACACGTCCTAAGGTCTTCGCAACGGGGGTAATGGGAATGTTCAAGCGCATCGTGTTGGGCGTCGACGGCTCTGAGCACGCCATGGACGCGGTCAGAGCGGCGATGGACCTTGCCGAGAAGTCCGGCGGAGAGCTCCTGATCGTCCACGTGGACCAGAAGGAGCAGATGGCGGAGGGAGTAACCGACCAGGCCACCGCCGCTGAGACCTACGTCCAGGGCATCGTAGAGCTCGTCAACGAGGCTCACGTTCCCGTCACCAGCGATCTGCGCGTGGCGCGGTACCAGGACGTGGCCAAGGAGATCCTCGATGCCGCGGAGTCCTTCAAGGCCGACACCATCGTCGTAGGCTCACGCGGCCTCGGAGGCTTGTCCGGGCTGCTGCTGGGCAGCGTCGCCCACAAGGTCATTCAGAGGGCCCACTGCCCGGTCCTCGTCATCCGCTGAGGTCGACCCGGCGGGAACATCCCGGCGGAGCCTGAGGCACGACGAGGCCGCGGCTGCGTAGCACCCCCGCGAATCAGTGCGCCGCGGAGTCTAAGCGCGCTCCTGTGCGCACCAGCGCCGTGTCCCCGCGGATCGTGATCTTGGTGCCCAGCGGCTGCGAGTACTGCTGCAGAAGAGTCAGGATGGTCTTCCCGGCGACTCCGTGCTGGCGACTCGGAATGCCCGTTGCCGAGGCATAGACCGGCACCAGCGTCGCCGTCACCCCGCGCGGCGTGAGCAGTGCGTCGACAAGGACGGTCTGGCCGGTCTCGACGCTGTAGTGATCGAACACGAGGTCCCCAAGGCTGTAGGCGATCAGGCCCCGCCTGTAGACCTCGACACCTTGCAGCACGTGCGGATGATGGCCGATCACCAGATCCGCTCCGGCGTCGATCGCGGCGTGGGCCTCCATGGTCTGCTGAGCGACCGGGAAGTGCTGGTACTCGTAGCCCCAGTGGTAGCCGACGACGACGTAGTCCACGCGCTTGGCCAGGGCGCGGATGCTGCGTCTCATGCGGCCGACGTCGGTGAAGGCCTCCGCCACCCCGGCCTTGCCTCCGGTTGCCGTGAACCCTGGCCACCACACGTCGTTCCAGGCGAGAAACCCGATCGTCGCCCCGGATGCGGTCGTGATGACCGCCGGCTGGCGCGCGTCGCTCGCATTGCGGCCGGCGCCGACAACCGCCACATCCGCCGCCTCGAGCCTTGTGATCGAGTCCTTGAGTGCGCTGCGTCCGTAGTCGACGGCGTGGTTGTTGCCCAGCGTCACCACGTCGACGCCGGCGCGTCGCAGGGCCGCTCCCATCGCCGGGGGCCCGCGGAACGTGTAGGTCTTGCCCGGCTTCGGCGTGCCGATCGTGGTCACCGGACCCTCGAGGTTGATCCACGCCGCGTCGCCCTTCCGCAGCACGCCGGCGATGCCGGCGAGCACGGCGTCGCACCCGTGAGCCTCGGCGTACGTCCTCACTGAACGGTCGGTCATGACATCGCCGCCGCTGACCACGCGCACCGGAGGCGGCGGGGTGGAAGGCAAGGAGGCGTCAACCACTGAGGGCTGGCCGGCGCTCATCCGACCACGAGCCGGAGCACCAGCGCTCGCCGAAGGCCCATCGCCGGCGCCGCCCGAGGCAGCCAAGGCGGCGACAATACCCGCCAGCAGCGCGAGCACGGCGACCGTTGCCAGCCCCAGCATGCCGCGCCGTCGCGCGCGCCGACGTCGAGTCTGTCGCGATATCGGGTCCATGAGGGCCATGCTATCGGGTCAGAGACGTCTGCGGCACTGGCTCCCAGGCCCGCTCACGACCACCGAACGTGAGCCAGCATGCGGCACCCCGCCGCGATCAGCCTCGGCCCAGCACCTTCTCCGCCTACGAGCTCGCGCGCGGTCGCAGGCGGCGCGTGACGGCGACCACCGGCGCGCCCCTCACATGGAGACGACGATCAGGGCCACGGTCGCCGCCGCCAAGACCAGACCGGCGAAGGTGAGCACCCAGAGGCTCCAGGCGTCCTCCGGGATGGGCCGGTCGGCGGCCAGAGCCGCCCGCACTCTCTGCCAACGATAGGCCGCGAGGACGATCAACAGGACGGCAAGCGCCGCGTAGCCAAGGCCGAGCAGCGCGAACGGGATACGCTCTGCGTTGATCAGCGCGGGGATCAGTCGTCCGACCGCCAGTGCCAAGCCAAGTGCGCCCAGGGACGTGCGCAGCCAAGCCAGGTAGGTGCGCTCACCCGCCAGCCACGTGCGCCGCGGAGCGGAGTCGGCGCCCGCCGGTCTCGACGCGGCGGACGCGGGGTTGTCGACGGGTTCAGTCATCACGTTGCCTCGCCTGCATCATATCCCCGCCCGCTAGGTCCGACGTGACCGTTCATGGCGTGTCCGCTGCCGGAGGCTCGATCGTGCGGAGATACCCCGAGATCGCCGCCAGTCCGCCGACGAGCACGTCGCGAGCGCACGCGTAGCCGAGTCGGAAGCAGTGCTCCTCGCCGAACGCGCTGCCCGGCATGACGAAGGCGCCGTTGTGCTCGAACATTTCCTGGCACAGCGTCGTCGAGGGCACCTCGAAGTCGTAGTGAATCAGCGCCGTCGTGCCGGCGCGCGGCCGCACGTAGTGGAGCCGCGGTTCCCCCTCGATCCAGGCGTCGACGAGGGCGAAGTTGCCGCGCACGAGGTTGAGGCTCCGCGCCAAGATGGCGCCGCGATGCTCAAGGGCGACCGTCGCCAGCAAGTCGTCGATCATCCCGACACTGATCGTCGTGTAGTCGCGAACCTCCAGACAGCGGGCGACGAAGTCATCCGGCCCCACCACCCACCCCGTGCGCAGACCCGCGAGCGAGAAGGTCTTGCTCATGCTGCCGGTGCTCACGCCGCGCTCGTAGATGTCGACGACGGAAGGCGGCGTCGTCCCCGCCTGGTGTTCCAGATGGCGGTACACCTCGTCGCCAAGCAGCCAGGCGCCACACTCGCGTGCGACGGCGACGATGTCGCCCAGAAGTGGCGCGTCGATCAGCGCGCCGCTCGGGTTGTTGGGGTTGTTGACGATGATGAGCCGCGTGCGGTCGTCGACGAGCGCACGCAGCTCCTCCACGTCGGGCAGGTAGCCGTTCGCGGCGCGCAGCGGCAGGGGCACGACGCGCGCTCCGAGAGCCGCCGGCACACTGTAGAGCTGCTGGTAGGTCGGCTGGACGCAGATTACCGTGTCGCCCGGCTCCACCAGTGTGAACAGCGTCAGGAAGTTGGCAGCGATCGCCCCGTTCGTGATCACGACGCGGTCGCCGCTGACGCCGTCGCCGTACAGCGACGCCACGGCCGCGCGCAGCTCGGGAGAGCCGACGATGTGACCATATGTGAGGCGCGTCGCAAGCAGGCGACGCACCAGTTCGTCAACGTCGCCGCCCAATGACAGCAGTTCGTCCACGCGGAGAGAGTCGACGCAGGTCTCGGCGGTGTTCCAGCGCGCCGCCGTCTCGTGGTCGTTCATCCATTGCTCGACAGCGAACGGCGCGATGCGCATGGCGACCTCCGTGGTGCCGTGTTCCGCGGCTACCGGCTGGTTTCTCAGTCGGCATCTTGTACCGCATGCCGACCCGGGGCAATCGCGATCGCCGGCCCGGGTACTCAGCGGGTGACGCCCCTCGCGCGCTGGCCAGGTACAATCCACTGGCGGCCCGGCGCAGCGCCGGCCGCTCCGCAGTCACCAAGGTAAGAGGGAGCGAGCATGGACCCCACCGAGTTCCGCCGGCTGGGCCACGAACTGGTCGATTGGGTAGCTGACTACCGCGAACGCATCGCCGCCTACCCGGTCATGAGCCGCGTGCATCCCGGCGACGTCGCGGCGCAACTGCCCGCCCAGCCGCCCGATCAGCCTGAGGGACTCGCCACGCTCGTCGCGGATCTCGATCGCATCGTCGTCCCCGGCATCACCCACTGGAACCACCCCGGCTGGTTCGCCTATTTCCCCGGCAACACGGATCTCGCCGCGGTGCTCGGCGACCTGGTGTCGGCAGGTCTCGGACCGCAGGGCATGAGCTGGCAGACCAGCCCGGCGTGCACCGAGCTCGAGGACGTGACGATGGACTGGCTGCGCCAGATGGTCGGTCTCTCCGCGAAGTTCACCGGCGTCATCCAGGAGGGAGCCAGCGTCTCGACCCTCTGCGCATTGCTGTGCGCGCGCGAGCGCACGACCGGTCACAGCCAGACCCGAGGGGGCCTACAAGCGGAGGATGCACCGCTCGTGGTGTACGCCAGCGAACAGGCGCACAGCTCTGCGTCGAAAGCCGCGCTGCTGGCTGGATTTGGCGCCGACAATGTCCGCCTCATCGAGACCGACCGCGATTACGCTTTGCGTCTCGATCCTCTGGAGGCGGCGATTCGCGCCGACGCGGCCGCGGGACGCACGCCGTGCGCGGTGGTCGCCACCGTCGGCACCACCGCGACCACGGC
>Ga0315295_10003200_pt1 | contig 13890 bp, 10 predicted proteins | sample YL17G14_0_MG_FD_204453 | JGI IMG/M metagenome (GOLD analysis project Ga0315295, IMG submission 204453) | Sediment microbial communities from Yellowstone Lake, YNP, Wyoming, USA - YL17G14_0 | ecosystem: Environmental > Aquatic > Freshwater > Lake > Sediment | place: USA: Wyoming | collected...
GTCCTCGACCTGCACGTGCACGACACCGACATGGTGCAGTGGTTCTTCGGCCGGCCCGTGAGGGTGACGGCGAGCGGCACGTTCGACCCCAACGGCGGCGCCAGCCACATCCTCTCGACCTTCCACTATGACAGCCAGACGGTGGTCGCCGCGGAAGGGGGGTGGGACTTCCCGCCGTCGTTCCCGTTCCGGATGTCGGCGCGGGTGGTCTTCGACACGGCTGCCGTCGAGTTCAACACGCTCCGGGCGCCGACGCTGGCCGTTCACGACGCCAAGACCGGCAAGGCCGAGTATCCCACGATGCCGGCCGTGAACGGGTACGCCGAGGAATTGCGGTACTTCGTCGGGTGCATCGCGGCCGGGCAGCCGCCCGCGCGGGTGCCGCCGCTCGATGCGGCCGCGTCGGTCGCCATCGTCGAGGCCGAGATGAAGTCGGCCCTGACGGGCAAGTCCGTGAAGGTGAAACTGTAGCCGCGCGTGCGCCCGCGCCGCGCGAAACGCCAGTCAAAGGAACACGGGCATGAGTTCCGCACGCGGTCTTGCGGCGGCGTGTGCCGTCCTGGCCATGCTCTTCGGGCTGGCGGCCGGCGCCGGTGCGGCCGAACGCCCGTGGAAGTACCTCTGGTTCTACGCCCCGTGCAACTTCCAGGTCGACAAGAACGTCGACGACCTCGTTGCCCTGATGCAGCGGGCTAGGAAGGCAGGCTACAATGGCATGGTGACCGGCGATCACAAATTCGGCCGCATGCACGAGGACCGGCCGCCCAACTACTTCGTGAACCTGGGTCGCGCGCGTCAGGCGGCCGCCGACCTCGGCATCGACGTTATCCCGTGCGTGATGGCCGTCGGCTACTCCAGCAGCGTCCTCCAGAACGATCCGAACCTGGCCGAAGGGATCGCCGTGGTCGATTGCCCGATGCGTGTGCAGGGCGGCAAGGCGACCGTGGCGAACCCCGCGAACCTCCTGGCGGCAGGCGGGTTCGAGGAGGCCAGGGGCGACCGGCCCGCCGGCTGGGATTTCATGGATACGTGCGTCTCCCGCGACACGGCGGTGAAACACTCCGGCGCCGCCTCGGCCCGGATCGAGAAGTTCGACCGCGAGGCCCACCGCAACGGCCGCGTGGTCAAGAAACTGGCGCTGGCGCCGTGGCGGCAGTATCGCCTCGACGCGTGGATCAAGACCCAGAACCTGGCGGGCGGCGAGGTCAAGGCGATGGTTCTCACGCCAGCCGGCCGGTCGCTCACCTTCACGGACCTCGGCGTCAAGCCCACCCAGGATTGGACCGAGCACCATATCCTCGTGAACACGCTGGACGCGACCGAGGCCAATGTCTACGTCGGCATCTGGGGCGGGCGCGAGGGCACGCTCTGGCTCGACGATATCAGCATCCGCGAGGTGGCGGGGGTCAACCTCCTCAGGCGCGAGGGGTGCCCCGTGAAGGTGACCGGCGAGGACTCGAAGACCGTCTACGAGGAGGGCAAGGACTTCCAGGAGTGGAAGTATCCGAAGATGGGAAGGGTGCCGTGGCCGGGCGGGTACGAGGTGGTCCATCCCGAGCCGCCGCTGGTGCTCGCGGCGGGTTCGCGCATCAAGGAAGGCGAGGCGCTGAAGGTCTCGTTCTACCACACCGTTGTCATCGGGGGCGATCAGGTCTCGGCGTGCCTGCGCCACGACGAGGTCTTTCGCTGGATGCGGCAGGAGGTGCGGCTGCTGAAGCAGTACCTGGCGCCGAAGAAGTACTTCATGAGCCACGACGAACTGCGCGTCGCCGGGCAGTGCGGCCTGTGCAAGTCGGACAAGGCGACCGCCGGGCAGGTCCTGGCCCAGAACGTCAAACGCTGCACTGCCGTCATTCGCCAGGCGGATCCGGAGGCGGAAATATTCGTGTGGAGCGATATGTTCGACCCCAACCACAACGCGGTGGACAACTACTACCTCGTCGGCAGCACGCTCAAAGGCTCCTGGGAGGGGCTCGACCCGGCCGTGCGCGTCGTGGCCTGGTACTTTGAGATGCGCGACAAGTCCCTTCCGTTCTTCGCCCAGCGCGGGCACAAGATGGTGATGGCGGGCTACTACGACACCGATAACGTCAAGGCCAACGTGGCAGGCTGGCGTGCCGCCGCCGCCAAGGTCCAGGGTGTCGAAGGGATCATGTACACCACGTGGCGCAACAACTACAAGGACCTCGAGGAATTTGCCCGGCTGGCGACGGCCCCGTAGCCGTCAGTGGGTGGCCATATCAACCGGGCTGCGGCGTGGAAGCGGGGGAGACGACCATGATCGAATCGCTGAGTCACAAGATCGCGGAAGTCCAGGCCAGGATCGACGAGAACGAGCGACTGGTCCACAGGCTGTCGGAGGTCTATCGCGCGCTCCAGGCCGAAGCGGCGTGGCTGGCGCAACTCAAGGCTCAACTCGTGCGGCACTCGGGTGAGCCCGCGGCGATGGACCGCGTCAGCCTGGCCGACGCCGTCCGGCACCAGGCGGAGCCGAAGGACGTGGAGAAGAAGGTCCTGGAGTTTCTGGATGCCGCCGTCGCGCACGTGGGCCACGGCCGCGTGACGCCGCCGGCGCAGCATCCCCAGGCGCCCGCCCGTCCGGTGGCCGCCGCGCGCCCTCAGGTTCGGCCTCAGCCCGCGGAAGTGAAGCCGCCCGCCGCCGGCCCTCCGGAACCGCCGAAGGTGGACAACCGCGTGCTGGACTACCTGGTGGCCACCGGGGCGGAAGTGGATGAGGCCCCGGCGGCGGCGCCGCCCCTGGTCGCAACGAAGGGTCGTTTGACGCCCGCCGAGTACGCCCATGTGCGCCAGCAGGCGGCGGAGGGGAAGCGCGACGCCAGGGCCGCCGCCACGTCGGCCTTTGCCGCCGCTCGTGAGTTGACTGCCGCGCCGTCCGGCCACGCCGAGCCGGCGCCCGCGCCGGCGGCTGTGGAGAAGGCGCCCGAGCCGGCCGAACCTGCGCCCGAGCCGGCGGGGAGCGATGTACCGTTGCCTCCGCCTGCGGCCGAAGAAGCCCACGTGCTACAGGCCGAACCGCCGGCGCCGGACGCCGAACTCCAGGCACAAGAGAAGGGGCTCGCCGAGGCGATGGAGGGCGGCCGGGCCGTCCTCACCCACCTGGACCGGTGCATCGAGTTGATCGAGGGCGTGACGCGGGGCGGCACGCTGCACACCATCTCGAGCGCCGTCTTCTCGCGGAGTCCCGACCACGCGAGGATCGACGAGGCGCGCCAGGAGGCCCGCCAAGCCCAGGCGGCACTGCGACAGTTCCACGAGCAGGCCGTCGGCCTGAAGCACCGGCTGGGCGCGAAGACGGACCTCGACGAACTCGCCTCGATGGCCGACCGGCTCCTGGAGCACCTGGCCGGCGAGTCTCACGAAGGGCCCTCCGTCCTCCGTTCCATCCGGGCGGCGCGCGACACCTACCATGAGATTCGCGAGGTCTGCTCGCGCCTTCACAGGGAGAGTAGCGCGGTGCGGGCGCGCCTGGCGGCCGCCGAGCGCGAGAAGCATCGGCTTGCGCGCAGCAGGTGATCGCCGACGAACAAGACATGCGCGCCGCGGTCGTCGGGGCGCGTGTCGTGGTCTTTTTGGTGCCGGCTTAACGTGCCTTTCGCCGGCCCCTGTCGGCGTCGTGGGCGCGTTTCTCGGCGGCCTTGTCGGCGGCGGCCGCGAGGCGGCGGTGCTTCTCGGCCTCACGGCGCATCTCGGCCACCGTCCTGGTGTGAAGCCGCGCCGAGCCTTTCCAGGTCCACGTGCCCAGGTACTCCCCTTTGCGCTTGGCCGCGGCCAGGCGCTTCCTTGCGGCCGGGATGGCCCTATGGTACTGCGGCAGCCACCGGGCCTGGGCGACGAGCATCTCGTCGGTCATCTGCCAGACCTCTTCGGGATTGCACACCGCGGCCACGAGCGGGTCGTGCAGCATCGCCTGTTTCAGCAGCGTTACGTCGCCCCGGACGGCCGCATGCACCGACATCCGCTGCACGTTGACGCTGGCCGAGAGCGTGGCCGCGCACGCCATCGGCAGCGGGCCGACGCGCGGGATCGAGATGCCGTTTCGGTCGACGTAGCCGGGCACCTCGACGATGCAGTCATCGGGCAGGTTCGGGATGCACCCGTCGTTGCGGACGTTGAAGTGCCCGCGGTACGAGCGGCCGGTCTCGAGGGCCTCGATGATCCACGAGCCGTGTTCGCCGGAGCGGTCGGCCGGGCCGATGGGCTTGTCCTCGGCCTTGAGCCACTCGGGGAAGTCGGTCTCGAACCAGTTTCGCCCTTCGGTGCACACCCGCAGGTACCCGCCGGTCTCGCCGTTGATCCACGAAGACAGGTCGATCCACTTGCGGATCTCCTTCGGCCGCTTGCGATACCACGGCACGTATTCCGAGAGGTGGCCGTTCGACTCTGTCGAGTAGTAGCCGAAGCGGCGCAAGACGTCTATCCGCACCTTCTCGGTCTTCGAGAAGACCGGGTGCCGCTCGAACGCGTCGAGGAGTTCCTGGCTGGTGACCAGGCGGCCCTTGTATAGGATCCGGACGTACCACGTCTGGTGATTGATGCCGGCGCAGATGATATCGACCTCGCGTTTGTCCTTGGCGCCCAGGACGTTGGCGATCTGCCACCAGCCTCCCTCCACGCCGTGGCAGAGGCCCAGGGTGCGTACCTTGCCGAACTCGATGGCGGCCCACGTGTTCATGGCGTTGGGGTTGGCGTAGTTGAGGAATAGGGCGCCCGGCCTGGCGACCTCGCGGATGTCCTTCGAGAAGTCGAGGATGCAGGGGATGTTCCGCTGGCCGTACATGATGCCGCCGGCGCACAAGGTGTCGCCGACGCACTGGTCCACGCCGTACTTGAGCGGCACGTCGATGTCGAGGGCGAACGCCTCGAGGCCCCCGATACGCGTGCAGTTGATCACGTAGTCGGCGCCTTCCAGGGCTCGGCGCCGGTCGAGCGTGGCCGAGATCGTTGCGGGCAACCGGTTCGTGCGGATGTCTTTCCGGCACAGTTGGACGACCATGTCGAGGTTGGGCTTCGAGATGTCGGTCATCGCAAAGTGCGTGTCTGCCAGTTCCGCAACGCTGAGGAGGTCGCGGAACAACCGGCGCGTGAATCCCACGCTGCCGGCGCCGATGAATGCCACCTTGATTGCCATGCGGCCGTCTCCTATGATGGTCCGGGCATGCCACCCGCCGGAAGGGGCGTATATAGCGGCCTCGGGCGGGATTGGCAAGCATAAGCCGCCGGACGTCGCTGGAGCCCCGGCCGGTGCGCCGCGACGGTTCCGCTACCGTGTCGGCGGCTGAACGGGCTGACAGGCGGCATTGCCCGGAGGCGCCGACAAGGTGGATTTTTCGTCGAACTATCACCCCCCTTGTCCGTATCTTAGGGTGCCGGGGCAGGTGGGCCGGCGCAAGAGGGGCGGCTCCGGGGCGGCTCAAAGGTGGTTGACACGGTACGTCCCATTGGTTTACTATAGCCGTCCTTAGGCAGGCTTGGAGAAGGAGGTGTCCGGATGGCTCAGAGATTCCGTTGCTCAAAATGCGGCAAACGGCTGACCGTCAACGAGGCGCCCGGGACCGAGGTGGCATGCCCGCACTGCAACCAGACGATCACGGTGCCGGCTGAGGATCAGGGGGCCGAGTCGGCCATGGCGGCGACGGCGCCCGGGCCCGGCGATGCGGCCGCCCAGGCCGAAGCCCCGCCGCCCGAGGGGGCCGCCCCCGAAGAGGAACAGGAAGAGGTCACGACCGGCACCGACACCGTCATGGCGTGGCTCGCCCTGTACCTGCCGAGTTGGGGGACGAGCATCGTGCTCCATGCCGGCGTGTTCATCCTGATGGCCTTCGTGGCCTGGCAGACCCAGGCCGTCCAGCCTCCGTTTGAGTACAAGTCGCAGGTCATCGAGACGAAACAGCACAAGATCGAGAAGCGCAAGATCACCAAGGACATGCAGCAGACGTCGCGCGGCCGGAACCGTCCGGGTCCGAGCACCAGCATCGTCCGCCAGTTCACGCAGAATCCCGTGCCGGACGTCGCCTCGAATAACCTGGAGCAGTTGCAGGTCATCGGCGTCGGCGGCGGCGGCAAGGAAATCGGCGGGTTCGAGGGGCTGGGCTCCGGGGGGCGCGGGTTCTTCGGCGCGGGCACAGAGGGCGAGATCGCCCATCGCATCGTCTACGTCGTGGACCGCTCCGGCAGCATGACCGACTCCATCGACTTCGTTAAGTACGAGCTGAAGCGCTCCGTCGGCGAACTCGGCGAAGACACCGAGTTCCACGTCATCTTCTACTCTTCCGGCCCGCCGGTCGAGATGCCCACGCGGCGCCTCGTGGCGGCCACCGAACGCAACAAGCAGTTGGCGTTCGAGTTCGTCGACAGCATTATTCCCCAGGGCGAAACCGACCCCTCAAAGGCCCTCGAACGGGCCTTTGCGTGCGGCGCCGAACTCGTCTACCTGCTGACGGACGGCGAATTCGACAAGGCCATCGTCGACCTCGTGAAGCGTTCCAACGTCGGCGGCAAGGTGACGGTACACACCATCGGCTTCCTCTACAAGACCGGCGAGGCCATCCTGAAGCAGATTGCCGAGCAGAATAACGGGAACTACAAGTTCGTGTCCGAGACAGACCTTGCGACCCTCACTCAATAACACGCGCGTCATCGCCCTGGCCGCCGCGGTGGTTCTGGCGGTCGCCTCGATGTCGGCAGGCGACAAGATCCGCACCCTGCGCGGCATCGGGTACGACGGCGACATTGCCGGCGTCGGCGGCGACGGCATCATCGTCTCGGTCGGCGACGCCAGGAAGACCGTCCCCATCGCCGACATTGCCAAGGTGACGGCCGACAAGTTCCCCGACCTCGCGAAGGCCGAAGACGCCTATGCGGCCGGCATCAAGGGCGACGCCAAAGGCCTCAAGGACGCCGAGAAGTTGTACAAGGGGCTGATGGCCGACGCCGCGCCCCCGTGGCTCCGGGTGCTCGTCCAGGCCCGCATGTTCAAGGTCTACGCCGACTCCGGCCGCGTGGCCGAGGCCGTCGACGCCTACCTCGAGATGGCCCGCAACGGCGCCGGCCTGGTCGAGGGGCTGAAACTGCCGACGCCCGACCCCGGCGACCACGAGGGCGCCAAGGCGATACTCAAGAAGATCGATAGCGCCATCGAAACGGCGGGCAACAAGCCGTACGCCAGCGAACTGAAAAGTTTCCGCGCCGGCCTGGCCATCCAGGAGGGCGCTGGGGGCGACCTCACCAAGGCCCTCGAAGCCGCCCTCGCCAGCGACGACCCACGGGTCCGCCAGCCGGCCCAGTTGAAGCAGTTGGAGGTGCTGGTCGCCGCCGGCAAGGCCGACGCCGCCGCCGCGAAGATCGAGGAATACGGCAAGAGCCTGGCGGCCGTGTATCCGGCCGACGTGGCCTACTGGACCGGCCGCGTGCTCCACGAGCAGAAGAAACACGTGGAGGCGGCCGTGGAGTTTATGCGCCTCCCGATCCTGTACCCGGCGAAAGACCGCCAGCGCACGGCCGAGGCGCTCTGGCGGGCCGGCCAGGCCATGGAGGCCGCCAAGGCCCCCAAGGTCGAGGTCGTCAGGATTTATACCGAAGCCGTCCAACGCTATGCCGGCACCGCGGGCGCCGATAGCGCCAAGAAGGAACTGGCCCGGCTGGGGGCCTCCAAATAGCCCCCGGCGGATGGGACAAGAACGAACGGGCCGCAGGGATTCCCGGGAACATCTGGAAAAGGAGTCGAGGCACATGAGTAATCAGAGCGTTGTCAGGTGGGTGAAGTGGATGCTGGCGGCAGGGGCGCTGCTGCTGGTGGCCGGCGAGGCCGTCTACGCCGGCGAGGCGAGGTCCACGCGGCGGTCGCTGGGCGGCATGTTCTACGTCTCGACCTTCACGGACGCCATCGGCTTCTTCGACATGATGGCCATATACCTCTGCTCGCTGGCCTCCACGGCGCTCATTGTGGAGCACTGCATCACTATCCGGCGCGCCACGGTCGTGCCGGAGTTGTCGGTGGCGCAGATCAAGACCATGTTCGACGAGCGGCGGTTCCGCGAGGCCCTCGAGTTCTGCCAGGCCGATCCCTCGTTCGTTGCGGCCGTCATCCATGCGGGCCTCATTGAGGCCGCCAACGGCTACGAGGCCATGGAAAACGCCATGCAGGACGCCGCCTCGGAGCGTACCGCTCGCCTGTACCGCAAGATCGAGTGGTTGAACCTTCTCGGGAACGTGGCCCCGATGTTCGGCCTCTGGGGCACGATATGGGGCATGATGGTGGCCTTCGGCGAAATCGAGGGCAAGGGCGGCAAGGCGAACCCGGCCGACCTCGCCGGCGGTATTATGATCGCCCTAGTGTCGACGTTCAGCGGCCTGATCGTGGCCATTCCGTCGCTCTCGGCCTACAGCATCTTCAAGACCCGCATCGAGCACCTGTCGACCGAGGCCGCCTTGGTGGCCGAGGAACTGCTGGCCAACTTCAAGCCGAGCGCCGCATAAGGCTGCCGGGCGCCGACGGGGTTCGGGCGCTCGCGCTGGCGCCGCGGACGAAAGGGACGTGCGATGAGAACCAAGAAACCCGAGTCTGTGAATTGTCAGCCCAACATGACGCCGGTCATGGACATGGTGTTCAACCTCCTCATCTTCTTCATCCTCACCAGCCAGTTCGCCAAACTGGAGATTGAGGAGGTCACCCTGCCGCCCTCTACGGCTTCCGTGAACAAGGATTACACCCAGTATAAGAACATCGTCATCAACGTCGTCAACCCTGACAATCCGCACATCGTCATCTTCGGCCAGACGATGACGCTCGACGAGGTGACCGACGTCCTGAAGGACCGCAAGGAACACGCCCAGCCGGGCGAAACGATGAACGTCATCCTCCGGGCCGATGCCGAAGTCCCCTACGAGGAGGTGGCCCGCGCCATGCTGGCCGCCGGCCGGGCCCAGATTATGGGATGGTGGATCACTACCGAAATGTTCGATCCTGAAAAACAGGCCAAGAAGGCCCAATAAGGATAACAGGCGATGAGAGTCAAGCGACCCGGGGTCCCGCCGAAGATGCAGCCGCCCATGACCCCCATGATCGACACCACCTTTAACCTGCTCATCTTCTTCCTCCTGACGCCGTCGTTCTCGATGACCGAAGGCTACCTGACCACGAATCTCCCGACCACGTCGGGCCCGGTGGCGGGCAAGCAGCAGATCGACGTCCAGCGGATTAAGATCGAACTTCTGGACGAAGGCCCCAAGGGCGAGCGGGTCTCGATCGTCCTCAACGACAACCAGAACCTGGGCGACAACTTCGATGCACTCAGGTCGGCCCTCGTCAACCTGCGGAACCAGGGCCTCCCGCCCAACCATCCGGTGCTCCTGTCGCCGACGATGGCCTGCCGGCACAAGTATGTCGTCAAAGGCTTCGACCAGGCCGTGGCGGCCGGGTTCTCGGAAATCCACTTTGCGGTGCCCTACCAGTAAGGGCTCCAGGGGGTGAAGCGCCTCGAGAGGGCGAGGGAGGTTGCCATGGCCAAGGCGCTTCGGCATGCCGACAGGGCCAGGATGCAGCCGCCCATGACGCCCATGATCGACTGCACGTTCAACCTCCTGATCTTCTTCCTGCTGACGCCCTTGCTCTGCGGTGCCTCACCCGTGAACCGTGGTTAGCGTCTCCTGAGAACAGGTGGGTGTGATGCCAGCGGTGTCCCGAATCCTGACAGCGGCCGCTTTAGCGGCAATCCTTGGAGTGGCGGCGGCACAAGGGGCCCAGAGCCTGCGCCCCGCGCCGGCCGCGCCGAAAGCGCCGACTGCGGCGAGAACGCCGGCGGCGCCGGTCGAGCCGAGCGCGCCGGCGGAATCCAGCGACCCCTTCTACAGGGGCCTCGAAGAGCGCGGCCTGGGGACCCTGATGGAGGCTTACCTGAAGAACAAGTCCGGCCCCTCGGCAAGCCCCGCGGCGGGCGTCGGCACGCCGTCGGCCCCGGCCGGGAGCGCCCTGGCCTTGGCCAACGTCGAGCGCCAGAAGGGCGTCGAGGCCAGGATCGTCGGCGATCGCGACGCCGCTTTCAAGAAGGCCAAGCAGTACTACGAGCAAGCCATCGCGGAGTCGGTCAAGGCCCTGGCGGCGGTTCCCGCCGACAAGACCGCCGACCGGTACAACGCCCGCCTGGCCCTCCTGAAGATCCGCATGGCCATGGCCGGCATGATATTCGAGCAGTGGCTCAAGACCGACCTGGACTACCTCCAGATCACCGACCGCCGCGGCGGCGACCGCCAGCGGACCGTCGAACTCCTGAAGGTCTCCGGCGACCAGTACAAGGCCGTCCTCGAGGACTGCAGGGCATGGCTCTCCGACATGGATCATCTGGACCCCACCGGGCGCGCGAAGTTCTTCAACTTCGACCGCGAAGTGAAGAAAACCCAGCGCGAAGCGCAATATTCCAGCGACTGGATCACCTATTACTACGCCTGGGTCCTGCCCGCCGACTATGTGCCGGCCGACAAGGAGCGGTCCCGCAAGCAGATGCTTGATGACGCCATCACGGCGTTCATGGCCTACACCCGCTTGCCCGACAGGGTCTCCGCCAAGTGGTATGCCCACATGGTCATCGGCATGGCGTATCGCGAACTCGGCAAGTTCAACGAGGCCCTCCAGAGCCTGGCCATCGCCGACACGTGCAAGGTCACCGACGCCAAGGTAGCCGAGCCGCTGCGCATCCGCGTGGCCTATGAGCGGGCACTGACGGTCCTCAGGCAGGGCAAGAAAGAAGACGCCCGCAAGATCATCGGCGAGGCCCGCAACACCTGGAAGGACAAGATCGACACCGAACTGTTCGGCATCGCCATGTCGTTCGTCGAGGCCGAGAGTTACATCCTTGAAGGCAAAGACAAGAACGACCAGGCCATCAAGGACACCGGCATCAAGATCCTCCAGGAGATGCACGGGCGCCGCGATCCGTTCCCGACCCTCGTCGAGGCGGTCATGAAGCCCCTCTTGATGGGCGAAGAGGGCGGCGGCAAGCCCACCGACCTGTTCGCCATCCTGATCAAGGCCGAGGCCAAGATGGCCCAGGCCACCCAGAAGAACGACGCCGCTGCCATGAAAGAGGCCGTCGAACTCTTCAAGGACTATGCCGACAAGGCCGGCCCGAAGGACCCCAAGTATTCCGATGTGCTCTATAAGCAGGCCGCCGGCCTCTTCCTGATGTCCGGGCGCAAGCCCGAGGCGGCCGTCCTGTTCCAGAAGGTCTCCGACGAGTTCCCGAAGTACCAGTATGCCAAGGAGGCCGCCCGGTACGCCGTCAGCATCCGCGGCGAGGTTTACCGCGACGCCGGCACCGAAGAGAACCGCCAGGCCTACGAAGACGTCCTCAAGTGGTTCATCGCCAAGTGGCTCGATTCCGACCCCGAGCAGCAGTATTACTACGCCATCATCCTGCATCGCGGCCGCAAGTTCATCGAGGCCATCGACGCCTTCAAGAAGGTCTCCGAGAAGGTCTCGATGTACCCCGAATCGCGGTACTGGATCCCCGTGTGCCGCCTCGAGCACTTCCGCGACAAGATCGTGCCCTCGCGCGACAAGCAACTCATCGTCGGCGAGGCCGTGACCGTCTCGCGCGATCTGCTGGCCTACGCCGATTACGCCTTCTCCGCCAAGGGCAAGGGCCTCGCGAAGGAGAAGGAAGACCAGTTGCTCGAGTGGGCCGAGGTGGCCTACATCAACGCCGCCGAGGTCTTCCTGTACCCCGAGGTCGAACTCTTTGACCGCGCGCTGCCGATCCTGGCCGACACGGAGAAGAAATTCACCCTCACCGATGTAGACAGGGGCCGCATCCTCAAACTCCGCATCGAGGCCTACCAGAAACTGGGCAGACTTAAGGACGCCCAGGAAACGCTCGACGCCTTCCTCAAGGTGGCCAAGCCCGACGAGGTCGGGCCGGTCCTCCGCGGCCTCTTCAAGGCCATGACCGACGACGTGCGGGACCTCGTTAAGCGCAACACCCCCGACTCCATCGCCCGCGCGACCACGCAGGTCGACCAGGCCAAGGCACTCGGCGAGATGCTCCGCCAGTGGCTCGAGAAGAGCGCCTTGGCCGACAAGGCCGACCAGGTCGTCAACAACCGCTACGATATCGCGGAACTGTACCTGGCCGTCGGACGCTACAGGAACGCCCTCGACATCTTCAAGGAGATTGGCGGCGATCAGCCTCACGTGGCCAAGAAGGACCCCAAGACCGGCAAGGACCTGCCCCTCAAGGAGGAGTGCATCTACGGCCAGGCCCGGGCCCACGAGGGCCTGGGCGATACCGCCCCCGACGCCGCCCAGGGCAAGGCGAGTTTCGAGACGGCCGTTGAGATGTGGCGCGTCCTGAAGGAGATCTGCGAGGCCGACAGAGACAAGAACGCCGACCGCTCGCAACTCTGGGAACGCCGATACCATCTCCTCTACTGCAAGTACAAACTGGGCGCCAAGCAGGAGGTGGCCGACTACACCAAGACTCTCGAAATCATGGGCAAGGAGGCGAAACCGCCCGAGCCGCTCGGCGGCAAAGACCCCATCATGCAGCAGAAGTTTCTGCAACTCAAGGCGTGGTGCGCCGCCGCACCATGACCTTCGGCGACCGGGCGGCAGGGCCACGCGGCGCTGTTGTTCCCCTCTCCCCTCGTCGCAGGGGGGTTGGGGCGAGGGGCTGTGCGCTGTCGCCACCCCGCACCCGGCCTCGCCACCCTCTCCCGCAAGGGGAGAGGGTTTTCAGTTGGCTGCCTGCATGGCCACGCGAAGGCGCGCGGCCGTGCCACACCTGAGACTTCTGACGCAGTACGGCACCGCCCGCCGCACGAACATGCACGCTGAACCGCTCTAACCCGAGCCCGGCGGGCAGGAATGTCTGCCGCGGTGCAGCATGCGGCGGCCCGGAACGAGGCTATGGAACCCGCGCGGGTCCACATCACGGTCTACGGCTGCCAGATGAACCAACTCGATGCCGAGTTGGTCGGCGAAGTCCTTCGCGCCGGCGGCGCCGAGGTGGTCGGTGACGCGGCGCGGGCCAATGTCCTGCTGTTCCTGACGTGTTCCGTCCGCGGCCACGCCGAGGACCGCGTCTTCTCGAACATCGGCGCCCTGGGGGCACGGAAGCGCCGCCGGCCGGACCTCGTCATCGGCCTGCTGGGCTGCATGGCGCAGCAGTACGGCGACGCGGTCCGCCGCCGCGCGCCGCTGGTCGACATCGTCTGCGCCCCGGGCCGGCTGGCGGAACTGCCGGACCTCATCGCCCGCGCGCGGGCCGGCGCCGGCGCGACCGCCCTCGATCCGCCTCGCCGGCAGGCCGGCCGCGAAGGCTTTGCCGCCGCCGACCAGGCGCTCGACCGGGTCGAGGGCCGCCGCCTCCTCGGCAAGCCTTCCGCCCGCCACGCCTTCGTCACGGTGATACGCGGGTGCGACAACTTCTGCACCTACTGCGTGGTGCCGAACGTCCGCGGCCCGGAGCGCAGCCGCCCGCCGCGGTCGATCCTCGAGGAAGTCCGCGGCCTCGTGGGGCAGGGGGTGCGCGAGGTCACGTTCCTCGGCCAGGCGGTGAACAAGTACGCCGCCCAGGAGGACGGCCGCCGGTGCGACCTGGCGGACCTCGTCGTCCGGGCGGCCGAGACGCCGGGCCTGGCGCGGCTGAGTTTCATCACGAGCCACCCGGCCGCGATGACCGAGCGCCTGGCGGCCGTGTTCCGCGACGTGCCGTCCGTCGCGGCGTACCTGCACATGCCCGCCCAGTCGGGCTCCGACGCTGTCCTGCGGCGGATGAACCGCGGGTACACGGCGGCCGAGTACGTCGAGCGCGTGGCGATGGTTCGCGGCTTGCGCCCCGACGTCGCCGTCGAGTCGGACTTCATCGTGGGCTTCCC
>Ga0315295_10003201_pt1 | contig 13890 bp, 9 predicted proteins | sample YL17G14_0_MG_FD_204453 | JGI IMG/M metagenome (GOLD analysis project Ga0315295, IMG submission 204453) | Sediment microbial communities from Yellowstone Lake, YNP, Wyoming, USA - YL17G14_0 | ecosystem: Environmental > Aquatic > Freshwater > Lake > Sediment | place: USA: Wyoming | collected...
CATGGTATCCAGGATAAGCTCTCCAGTTTGCAGCGCATCTTCGGCCGCTTTTTGGGACTGCCTGAGCTGTTCCTTGGCCTGCCTGCGTTCTTCCTCGACCCGCATGGCCGAGGCGAGGATTCCGATTATTTTCTTTTCGTCTTCGGATGGTTCAAAGTCCGTCTGGAAAACCGCGCACAAGGAACCGACATAACGGCCGTTGCACGAGACCGCCTGGCCGACATAGCTCTGCAGGCCGTGGGCGAGCACGTTTGGATCGCTCTGCGCATAGGAGCTGTTTTGCAAACCCCGGACCACATAAGCCTGGCTGGTACCTTGCCGGATCACGTCGTAGCAGATGTGTCCGTCGGCTTTGTCCCGGGGATTATAGTCAGGCGGCGTATGCCACTGTACCTGTGAGCAGAGCATCTCATTGTCGAGACGATTGTACAGGGCGCAGGTTGCCCCGAGCAGCTCTCCAAGCAGGGTGGTAATGTTATTGGCGTTTTCCATAAAGTCGCTGCCCAGGCTTAGCAGGCAGGTGTTTATTTTCTCCAAACGCTTCTCCGCCCGCTTGCGTTCCGTGATGTCCCTGCAGATCTCCAGCACTCCCGTCGGTTTACCATCTTCGTTTCTTAAGGCCACGTTGGCGATACAATGGATATACCTGCTTATACCTTCCTTGTCTGTTACCTGGGTTTCGTACTGGTGGATATTGCCATCTTGAAATGCCTGAAGTGTAGGGCAGGGATATGGTTCGCAGGGTTTATTCCTTTGGTGGTATACTTCGTAACATTTCCTGCCGACAATATCGTCACCGAATATTTTCTTGGCCGCATCATTTGTCCAGATGATATTCAGGTCATTATCTATCACGGCAATGTCATCAGCGATAGCACGCAGCATAGCTCCGAGTTTTCCTTCGCTGATGCGCAGCGCCTCCTCGGCCTGCTTGCGATGTTCGACCATTTGATTGAAAGTATTGGCCAATTGGCCGATTTCGTCGTTTCTTTTGATATCGACCTTGATGCCCATGTCCCCCTTGCCGATTTTATTCATGGCGGCTTTGAGTTTTGAAAGGGGTCTGGAGATATAGTTAGAGATAAGGATGCTGGGTATAACAACCAGTATTGTCAGCACCAATGAAGTGCTTAGTATGATGTTTCTTAATTGAACAACAGGGACAAACAGCTCTGCTGTCTGGTATTCAATTGCTAAAATCCAGCCGAGGCCTTCATAGTCATTATAACCATGTGAACGAGCGAAGGCCAACAATTCTGTTTTACCCTCATTCTCATCCTCTGCTTTCTTTCGTAAATATCCGCTGTCACCTGCTATTTCTTTAAAATATTCGCTGTTAGGTATATCTTCGAAAAACTCGAACTCTCCTGATTGGTCAAAAATCGTCCTGCCGTTCCTGTCAAGCAACTTAAACTCTGCGTTGTTGTATCTTATAATTTCTTTCGTTTTCCTGATTATGTCAATTGCTTCTTCGATATTCAAAACAACCTTTACTACTCCATTAAAATTCCCCTCTTCGTCATCGCTTCTTATTGCGATAACGATAGAATGAACACCCGAACTTTCATCGTATTCGACATCACTTACATGTAAACCATCTTCCCTTCCTTTTTCCCACCATAGTTCGTCATCCTGCCTGTAATCGGAGGTTTTTTCTGTTAAAGCTGCATTTGCTCCGTATTTGTTTGTCACGAAGACTTCGCCGAACACTTTATAGCCTCGCTTTTTTTCGTGGAATCCTATTTTTTCTCTGAGTTCCTCTGACAGTTTGTTATTCAATAATTCCTGCATCAAGGGAGTTGTTGTCCCTTTCTCTGCGGAAATCCATTCGTTGTTTTGTTCATCAATATACTTCTGAAGGTTTTCCAGCTTTTCAAATTCCTGATTTGATTTTGCAATAGTCTCCTGCAATAGTAAATCGCTGCAATAGGCTTGAAACTCTACGATTGTGTAATAAATATTTCTGTCAATCTTATCCATTGTTTCGACGGCCAGAGCTACGGAACTTTCTCCGATGGACTTTTGTAATGCTCTCTGGCTTGTATTAACGCACATAATCCCTACGGCTCCCACAAGGGACGCAATGCCTGCAAATCCTAAAATCAGTTTTTGTCTTATTTTCATTCCCGACAACCTTTGTCCTCAGGAGCCTGAAAGGCCAGGTTTTCTCCCTGTTCATTCGTGGCTATAATATTTTTATTCATATGCGCGGTAAGCTGCCGCTCCTCGTATAGGACTTCGCTTTAGTTTTCTCAGGCCTCCCCTTGTGCTCTTACACACAACAACCGGGAACCGGGGAGAATTAGATTGCATCCATGGAGGACATTTGCATATTACTTTCCTGTCGGACGCCTGACTTTGGCACGGTAAAGCAGAGAATGTTTTGTTTGTTCTCCGAGCTTTCCGCCCATATATGTCCGCCGTGCATTTCGATGAATTCTTTGGCTATCCGCAGGCCAAGAATGAGGTCTTCTCGTCCTGTGTGGAACTGATCTTTAACCAGGTCAGGGCGGTTGGTAATTCTGTGTATCTCGTTACGTTCGAGAAGTTGACCTTCATCCTGTATTTCTATTGTGAGCTCATTGTCGGCGTCTTTGACTCGCACACTGACATGGCCGTTAACAGGAGAGAACTTTATCGCTCTGCTGAGAAGATTGATCAGCACCTGTGCCATCCTGTCATAATCGGCGTTGACAACAAGCTCACAAGGGGGCGTAAAATTTTTCAGTTCGATGTTCTTTTCAGTCGCGAGCGGCAGAAATGCCTCTACAGCCTGTGAGGCGAGCGAAGTAAAATTAAATTTCCGTTTGTCCAATTCTATCTTGCCGGTATCGATTCTTGCAATATCGAGGTAATCACCAGCTACTCTTTTGGCTGTCTCAATGTTGCCGTCATCCAGTAGTCTTTGCAGCGCATCGGCGACCATAATCGCCACTTCATTTTGTACCTGATTTTTCTTCTTTAATTTCACACTTTCAGTTCTGAGCTCGTCCTCGATAAGAATCCGTTCGGTAATGTCGCGAGCCACTCCGACAATCGCCACATCCTGTCCGTTTGTGCCCTTAATATTCGACCTCGAAAGTGAAACGGGAAATACGCCGTTATCTTTTCGTCGATGATAAAAACCGACTTCCCAGCCGCTTCCGACGGTCTTGGTTTGGAAAACGCTTCTTGTATTCTGGCTTTGATGTTTTCCTATCCAGAGGATGTTGCCGTTTTGTCCGACAATTTCTACCTCTTTGTAGCCGTAAGTTTTACAGAATGCCTTGTTGACGTAGATGATCTTGCCCTGCATATCGGTAATATAGATGCTGTCGTCGGTGCTCATCACGGCACCCGAGAGCAATTGGAGTTTCTTTTCCATCATGTTGTGCCTGATGGCATTCTCGACGGTTATCGGAATCGCTTTAAGATAATTCTGGTTGATGTCTTTAACCAGATAGTCGTAAGCGCCGGCCTTCCAGGCTTTGACTGCCGTCTCCTCGTCGCCCGCTCCAGTCACAACAATCACAGGTATGTTCTTAGCCGACTCCAGGACATCAAGTGCCGTTCCGTCCCCGAGTGAGTGATCGGTGATAATAATATCAAACTGCTCCGTGTTCAATGCTTGCTTTGCCTGCGAAACAGAGCTGGATATTGTGCAATCGTATGAGATGGCGTTATTGTTCACAAAACGCTGAAATGCCATCTGATCGAGTTTATTGTCTTCGATGAGCAGAATCTTGTATCTTGTATTTTCCATAATCTTATTCTCCGTTCGAGGGCAGCTTGCTTAGAGTCCAGTACATATCAATCGCTTTGATTGTGCCCACAAACTTTTCATAATCAACAGATTTGACCATATAACCGGCAGCACCGAGCTCAAAGCTTTCGATCACATCCCGGTCCGAGTTGGATGTGGTTAGTATTACGACAGGTATTTTTTTTAATGCCTTGTCTGCTTTTACAATTTTTAGAAATTCGGCTCCATCCATCTTAGGCATGTTCAAATCCAACAAGACGATACACGGCTTCGTAGCACTCTCCGTTTTGAGATACTCGATCGCTTCTTCGCCGTCGCCTATAGAGACCAGTTGGTTTGAGACCTTCAGGTCCCTGAGAGCACGTTTCACCGTCATTACATCGACGTCATCGTCTTCAATGAGCAATATTGGCTTCGAGTTCTGCATTAATTACCCCCATTTTCTGTATCGGCAGTGTAAAGAAGAATGTACTGCCTTTACCAATTTCTGATTCTACCCATATATTGCCGCCGTATAGTTCCACGATTTTCTTTGTGATTGTCAGGCCGACGCCTGTGCCTTCGAACTCTTCACTGACTGACAATGCCTGGAACATTTTGAAGATTTTTTCGAAGTACTTTTCTTCGATGCCGGGCCCGTTATCAGCGATACTGAATTTCCAGAAACCGTCTTCCTCGACACAGCCGACCTTTATCCAGCCATGTGGTTTGTCCATATATTTTATGGCGTTGCTCAGCAGGTTCTGGAACAGTTGCATGACGTGAGTCTCTGCACATTCGATAACAGGCAGTGTGTTTTCTATTGTTATGGATATGTTTTCCGGCGGAACAAGCATGTCGATTGCTTCCGGGATAAAATCATTAAGATTCACCTGGACTATTTTTTCCTCTGTACGACCGGCCCTCGAATATTGGAGGACGCCGTCAATAAGATTGTACATCCGCTCGACCCGACCCAACAGCAGGTTCATTTGCTCGTTGCCCTTTTCGCCGAGCTTGTCTGAACAGTCGTCTAATATCCATGTCGCGAGGCTCTTAATACCGCGCAGCGGGGCCTTTAAATCATGCGAAACGATGGATGCGAAATCCTTCAATTCCTTATTGATGTTGTCCACTTTTTCGATCAGTTCAGCCTGCCTTCGTTCAGCCTCTTCACGCTCTGTGATTTCCTGTTTTAGATGCTCGTTGGTTTCTGTCAGCTCATCTGTTCGTTCTTTCACCATTTGTTCCAACTGTTCGGTTTTCAGGGAGGCTTTTCTGGCGAGGATCCATTTCTCCGTCAGTGCGCTGGCAAGTTGCGCCACTTCAGCGCTGTCGAACGGTTTTTTCAGAATCAGGAGGTTTTCCGATCTTCCGAGCTGCTCGGTGATTTCTCCCCAGGAATAATCCGAATAGGCTGTGCAGATGACCACCTGGACTTTGGGATCGATTTCCCAAATATGCTCGATCGTTTTCAGACCATCCCAGCCCGGCGGCATCCGCATATCGACGAAAGCCAGCTCATATGGGCGATTTTCGGAGCAAGCCACTTTAATCTTCTCGCATCCCTCTTTTCCCTGAGACGCGAAGTCAAGTTCGTAAACACTTTTCGTTGTGGGCTCGTTGTTTTTGTCGCCGAAAACCTGGCTCCTAAGCTCGTTCAGAGTCGCGCTCTCTTCCTCGTCAATAAGGATGGTTTGAAAATCCTTATGAATACTGGGATTATCGTCAATGACCAGAATACGGTGAGTCATTTCTTTTTCTGCTTTACTCATTTTTTAGCCTCCTGTGTTTTAAAGGGTAATTCAACTGTGAAAACTGCGCCTTTTCCGGGTCCATCGCTATGGGCTTTTATTGAACCGTTTAATTCATTTGCTGACAGAGCGGTGCTGTGCAGTCCAAATCCATGCCCCGTTTTCTTGGTTGTGAAACCGTGCTCGAAGATCCGGGTTAAGTTCTCTTTAGGGATTCCGATGCCGTTATCGCATACGTCGATCTGGATAAACCCGCTTTTCGGCTCTTTCACACATATCTTAAGAATTCTGTCGTCTCGGCTGCTTTTCGACAGTGCATATATCGCATTGCTGATTAGGTTCGTCAAAATCTGCAAAACCTTATGGCGGTCGAGCAGGAGGGTCGGCAGATCCGCGATTTCCAGTATCACTTCCACGCGGTTTCGTGTTATTGTCTCGGCGTTTATTTGAATCGTATCTTCCACAAGTTCTGCAATGGAAGTCGGCTCGATCAGACCTTTCGTTTTACTGTGCGATTGTTGAAGCTGGATAATATCGCCTACGTGCTGAACATGTTTGGTTAATGCCTCCAGTGCTTCGAGGCAGCGTTCCTGTTCTTCGACCAATTCTTTGGAGAGGTTGGCCAGAAAAGCGGGAATTTTTTTGCCACGTTCTTCGTTTACCATAAACGTGCTCAGTTCATTTGCGTGTTCTTCGAGCAGGCCTACAACGTCGGAAAGATAAGAGATTTTTGAATTACGTACCCTCTTCTGAATCGACTCGGCGGTAACACTGACACTGTTAAGTACATTGCCTACATTGTGCAGCACTCCGGTTGCCACCTCGGCCATGCCAACCTCGCGCGCCGTTTCGAGCAGTTTTTCCTGAGCTGTCTTAAGTTTGGCTTCCGCTCGTTTGCGTTCCGTGATATCCCGCGCGATCGCTATTATATAGTCTTGTTTTTCCTGGGTAACGAGTTTCAGGCTTGTCTCAACAAAAAACGTCGATCCGTCCTTGCGCTTGTACCGGTCCTGTTTAACAATATCTTTCTTTTCTTTGAGTTCTTCTATTTGCTTTTGCCAGTAGGAATCGTCCGGCATAGACACTTCTATGTCCTTAATGGTCATCATGTTAAGTAATTCTTTACGCGTGTATCCGAGACTGTCGCACGCCCTGTTGTTTACGTCCAGGAAGCGGCCCCATTTAGGCTCTACTGCAAAAATGCAGTCATTTGACCGTTCTATTAAATTTCTGAATAATCGCAGTTTTTCTTCCGCCTTCTTGCGTTCTGCAATGCTGCCAAGCCATTCGGCAACCGCATTTAACAGGTCATCTTCTTCTTTAAGGAACGGTTCTTCACCGTTTTTCACCTTTCCTCCAAGGTGGTAAACCTCAATAGCGCCCACATTCTCTCCGTGTGCTTTAATCTCGGTTTTCCTGCTCAATTCACTTTTTTCAAAGTTATCTGTTTTATACTGTATTCCGTCAAAATTGATTCTTACACACATGGCGTTAGGATACTTGTATGCATCACGAATCAGATGGACGGTTTCCTGAAATATCTGCTCTAATGGGACTCCCTGACGATTAACAATTTTTGACAGCCCATATAAACAATTGAGATGTTTAAGACGCTGCTGTAATTGTCTCTGGTCCAGCGGGCGATTTGCAATTTCCGCTTCGAGTTTCAGCTTGGCGGCTGATAGTTCCCCATTGAGCTTACGGACCTTTTCTTCAAGACGTTTGTGGCGTGCACTTTCTTCAAGGAGCTTGTGGCGCATATGGAGATCTACGGCTTCAGGAGGGGGGTTATTTACAGGCTTCGACGGTGTAAATGTATCATAGAAGTATCTATTATAAAAAAACGTAAGAACAGCCGCTGCCATAATGGTGATAAGAGCACAATGCGTGATATCTGTTGTGACTTTCTTTTGTGCCAGCCAAAAAACGCCGGCAATAATTGCTATGAATATCACCGCTAAGACAGCCTTTCTAATTGTACTTTTTATATCCATTTTATTTTGCCCTGTATCTTTGTGACATAACTGCATAACCAGTGCTTTTTTAAAGACACAATTAATATACTGCGTAATATATATGTCATTGAAAATAGCGCTTTCTTAAATAACGTTACCCCAGAATGTAAAACCTTCTTTCTGCAATAATTACCCGGCCTTATCTGGCATCTGCCAGCCTTGTAAATTTTTCCCATTTAGTTTTGACGATTTTGCCTAACTGTGCCAGGTCCGACGGCTTTGTAATATAGTCATCAGCCCCTATCTCGAACGCCTGATCTAAATCGCCTATCATTCCCCTGTCGGTCAGCATAAATATGGGTATATCTTCCGTTCTTTTATCGTGTTTAAGCTCAGCGAGGACTTCCAGTCCATCCATCGCCGGCATCATCCAGTCCAATAAGATAAATGCGGGCCTCTTCTCCTGTGCGAGATTGAGTCCGGTCGGTCCATCTTCAGCCGGATAAACCTCAAATCCGTATAGTTTCAAAGAGCGTTTCAAGGCCTCGCGGATAATCTGGTCATCGTCAATTACCAGAACAGGAATCCACTTACTCATACGATTAAACCTTTATTAGTATCCAAAGAAGTTGAACAGAGTTAGCCAATAAGCAAGATACCTGCAAATGTCCTCTTAACGGCCATTTATAATGTCCTATAAATACACAATCTTCATTCCATTCGAAAATTATCGTCATATCGGGGTGGTGGTTTTATGAGAAATAGTATTTTTTTAGGCATTATTGTCGAGCAGGTTATTCAAAACGGCGAGCCGAAGAGTCTTTTCAGCTGATAATTGACGATTGACTACTGACTGCGGACAATTTAATATTAAATATTAGCTGTGGAACTTGTCCTAAGGTTTGCATTAGGAGTAAAATATGATTATTGGAACGGTGGGAGCAAAAACGATAGGGGGGGTAACCAATATGGGACGTTTGGCCAGGTTCGCCTGGCAGTCGATGATGGCGTCTTTCCGGAGTTGCCTGAGCCCATACACATATCCATTGATATGGACCCAAATGAACATTATCGGCGTTCGCAGCGTCCCGGTTGTTATGATCACCGGCGCATTTGTGGGGATGACATTGGCGGTTCAGGCTTATGACCAGCTTGCGGGTATGGGGCTGGAAGAGCACCTGGGTGTTTTGATTAATATTTCAGTAGTAAAGGAATTGGGACCTGTACTTGCGGCTGTTATGCTGGCCGGGCGTATTGGGGGGGCGCTGACCGCCGAGCTGGGAACGATGAATGTGACCGAACAAATTGATGCGATCAGAAGTATGGGTACGGACCCAATACGATATCTGGCTGCGCCGCGGGTTCTGGCGTGCCTGCTGCTGACGCCGTTTCTGATTATCTATGCGGACTTGATGGGAATTGTCGGTGGATATTTCGTGAGCGTTGTTCAATTGGGGATTAACAGCCGGGCCTATTGGAGTTTTAGTGCGTCCGGCGTGGAGCTATGGGATGTGGCGATCGGAATTATAAAGGGTCTCTTCTTTGGTGTGGCCATTGCAGTGATTAGCTGCTACAAGGGCTTTACATGCAAAGAAGGGGCTCATGGCGTCGGACAGGCCTGTACGGAAGCGTTTGTGGCCAGTTTTATTTCCATATTGGCGCTGGATTTTGCACTGGCGGTAATTTTCAAATCGATTTACAATACATTCTGGCCACTTAAAAGTCTGGTTTGATGATGGAAAAAGGCGTAAAGTGAATCAGGGCGACAAGGAAAACGACGTACGGGCCGGTAACGGCGATGGAATAATTGTCCTTAAAAACATAACCAAGAAGTTCGGTGCCAATGTTGTTTTGGATAATGTCTCGCTGGCCGTCGAAAAGGGCAAAACAACCGTAGTTATCGGCCCGAGCGGATGCGGCAAGACGGTACTGGTTAAGCATTTGATCGTGCTGTTAAGGCCGAGTTCCGGCGAAGTTTACTTCAAAGACCAGCGAATCGACAATATAAGTGAACGTCAATTGAATGAAATACGGACGCATTACGGCTTTCTCTTCCAGGGAGGAGCGTTGTTTGACAGCCTGAATGTTACCGAAAACATCATATTCCCACTAAGACAGCATTGTGAGATAACTGACTGGAGAAAAGTCCAAGAGCTTGTGAAGGCCAAGCTGGCGATGGTTGGTCTTGACGGTTATCAAAATTATTATCCTGCGAACCTTTCCGGAGGGCAGCGCAAGAGAGTGGCATTGGCACGGGCGATCGCGCTCAATCCGGAAGTTATTTTGTATGATGAGCCGACCACCGGACTGGACCCGATCCGGTCGGATGTGATCAACGAGCTGATTCTGAAGCTGCAAAGAGAGCTGAACATTACATCGGTTATTGTCACGCACGATATGACGAGCGCCTATAAAGTCGCGGACCGAATCATTATGTTACATAAAGGCAAAATTATTGCCGACGGCGACTCAGGCTTTATTCGTAATCATCCCCATCCAATCGTTCAACACTTCATCAATGGACAGGTCGATGATGATGACCTTGCAGTCCTGCGGATGAGTGGAACCGTTTCCCAGGCTCAGTTCCTGCCTCGTGATTTCGAGCAATAGTTAGGAAGAACACGGAAGAAACCATGAATAAGGAACCTGAGCGAATTGCATCCGATTTAGCCGGCGTTGTGCGGGGAGATGTTTATGCCGATATCCTGCACAGAGCCGCCTACAGCACCGATGCGAGCATTTACAGGATAGTGCCTCGATGTATTGTATCGCCTCGCGACGCCGGTGATGTGGCCGCCGTGGTCGTGTATGCCGCCGCCGAAGCGATTCCGGTCGTCGCTCGCGGGGCAGGCAGCGGCCTGGCCGGCGAGTCTTTGTCGGGCGGCATCGTTTTCGACATGACGCGGTATATGAACAAAATCATCGGCGCAGAGGATAATGGCCGGATGGTCATTTGTGAGCCTGGGGTAGTGCTGGACGATTTGAATAAGTATCTGGCCCAGTTCGGCAGGAAAATCGGGCCCGATCCGTCGAGCGCCAACCGCGCTGTAATAGGGGGATGTGTTGCTAATAACTCCACCGGCTCTCATTCGCTCCAGTACGGCTATATGAGTGACTACGTCGAAACAATTGAAGCGGTTCTGGCGGACGGCAGCATTGTTGAGCTTAAAAACGATGTTGATCCGGAGCAGGTGAAAGACGACAGAGTTGCCTCGATTGCGAAAGAGTGTTTGTCTGTCCTGGCTGAAAATGAGGCGGTGATTAATAAGGCATTGCCCAAAACAAAGCGTAATCGAAGCGGATATAACATCGCGGGCATATGTCACAATGGGCGGATTGATATGGCCCGTCTGATGGCGAGCTCGGAAGGGACGCTGGCGATTTTTACGAAGATTACGCTAAGGACGGTTCCGGTTCCGGCGTCGAAAGGGCTGCTGCAGCTTGAGTTTGACTCGCTTGAGAAAATGGCCCGGGCGGTGCCGGCGATTGTTGACAGCGGGGTCTCGACCTGTGAGCTGATGGATAAGAATCTCATAGATTTAGCGATCAATGCGTTTCCGGAATATCGTGATCTTCTGCCGGCAAACGCTGCCGCGGTTCTTTTGGTCGAGCATGTAGGCCAGACGCAGGAGCAGGTGAAAAAGAAAATAGAGCGAACCGATGCTGTCGTCGGGCAAATAGCCAGCGGACGGAGCATTGTTCTGGATCCGGATCAACAGAAACGCTTATGGAAGTCGAGGAAGGACGCCGGGCCGCTTCTTTATAGAAAAAGAAGCAGAAAACACCCGGCGGAATTCATGGAAGATGTCTCGGTCGATCATCTTCGGCTTGGGGAATATATAGCGGGCTTGCTGGAGATTGGGCGACGGTATGATATTGTAATGTCCTTCTTTGGTCACGCCGGCGACGGCGAGCTGCATTCACGGCCTTATCTCGATTTGAGCGAACCGGCGGACGTGGAGAAGATGCAGGCGATCGCAGATGACGTTTTCTCGCTGGCCTGGTCTTTGGGCGGTTCAATCAGCGGCGAGCATGCCGATGGTCTGGTCAGAGCGGCGTTCATCCGGCGACAATACGGCGACGAATATTATGAGCTGCTGTGCAGAATCAAGAACATATTCGATCCCGATGGCATCATGAATCCGGGTAAAATAATTAACAGCGACCCGGATGTGATGGTCAAGAATCTCAGAAGGGCGCTAAAGCCGCTGCCGGAGAGATTGAAGACGGACTTGCTTTTCGAGCAAGATGAGCTTGCCCTGGAAATTGAGCAGTGTTACGGCTGCGGGCTCTGCCTTAACAGGGAATCTGATCTGCGGATGTGCCCCGTATTTCGGGCGATGGGTGAGGAATTGGGCAGCTCGCGAGCGAAAGCGAATCTGCTGCACTTCTGGGTTACGGGACAGATGGAGGACAAGGACTTCGAGTCGCCCGAGTTCAGACGGTTTCTGGATTTGTGCGTGAACTGCAAAGCCTGCCTGCTGCAATGTCCATCCGGCGTGGATATTTCCAAGCTGATGATGACGGCCAGGGCCCGGTACGTCAAACAAAGGGGCCTGCGGCGTACCGAGAGGTTGCTAAGTCAAAATCGCTACATGAGCTTACTGGGCAGCATGTTCTCGCCCATCTCGAATCTTGTGATGCGACTGCCTTTGTTCGGGCTGCTGCTGGAAAAAGTTGCCGGCCTCGATAAGCGAAGAAGAATGCCCAGGTTCAAGCGAGGTTCGTTCCTGAAGGCGGGCCGCAAGTACCTGGCTTCGTGTGAGCCGATAGAAAAACCGGTCGATAAGGTGGCCTATTTTGTCGATACCTATGCGAATTATAACGACCACGAGCTGGGTTTTGCCGTGCTCGATGTGCTGCGGCATAACAATATCGAGGTTATTTTGCCGAATCAGCTCCCCGCACCGCTGCCGGCGATGGTCTATGGCGATACCGATAAAGCGAGAAAAGATCTGGCATACAATGTCGAGAACCTGGCTCAAGCCGTCCGCGACGGCTACAAAATCATCTGTTCCGAGCCAAGCGCCGCGTTGGCCTTCAAGCAGGAGCTGAGGCATTTTGTGCCGGGTGAGGATGCGAAGCTTGTCTCGGAAAATACCTTCGAGTTGATGAATTATCTGCTTGACCTTTACAATAAGGACATGTTGAAAAACCCCCAGGTAAACCTGGGGGCTAAATACACGGATGGTTTTGTTTATCATATGCCGTGCCACTTGCACGCCGTCGGTAATGGAACGGCGAGTATCAAACTACTGCAGGAGCTTTGCCGCGTCAAAGTCACCGACCTCAAAGCCGGCTGCTGCGGCCTGGCCGGAACGTATGGAATGCAAAAGAAAAACTACGACCTCTCATCCCAAATCGCTTCGAGCTTAAAAGCCGCCCTGGAGAAATCACCAACGAGAAACGTCCTGACTGAATGCGCCGCCTGCAAAATGCAAATAGAGCATATCAGCGATAAGGTTGCAATACATCCGCTGAAAATTATGGCTGAAAGTTACGGCCTTTAAGCAAATCCGGAACACCCACGAAAGGTGAACAAATACCGCAACCTGACAACCTTCTGTTTTTCGTAAGATTGTCGGGCCTTTCGTCGCAGACAAACCTTTCGTTTGCAGAAAGCTCGGTATCATTCTTCATGTGTTACATCTACAGAGTAAGTATAGGCATCCGAAGCAAAAATCACAATTGATCCCTTTTTTCATATCTCAACGTATAAAATACATGCCGACCAATGATTGGGGAAGTTTTTTTTTCAACCTGTGACAAAAATATTTCATTTTGGGTGAAAAAGTTGGCAAAATGTTGAAAAAATAGCCTTTTTCAAGTGATTTTGAGCATGCTCTTGTTCTGGAGAAGGTTTTTTAAGGGAAAATTCACCGATCCGGGTAGTTGCAAGCAATATCTGCGTTTTTTTTAAATGATGATATTGAGTGGAGCTTCTTTCGCTCCTATCAGTAATTATTCTTGCTAATCAAGGGAGAACTCGATGCCGTTTTCCCGGCACCATTCGATTGCGATTTCTTTTATGGCATTATTGCGGTAGGTATGCCATTTGTCTTCGATACCGAATTTATATATCGCGTCTTTGAATCGTCGAAAGGCGCCGCTGCCGCTTATTAGATCGTAAAGAATATCGCTGATTTCCTGATTGTCCAGAGATACGCAGAATCTTTCCATGATGCTGTATTCATCGATTTCGAACTTCGTGGGCAATGGAATGTACTGACCGGTCTCGGCTATTATTTCCCTGGCAATCCTGACCTGGTCCTGCTCCCAGTCCGGGAAATCTTCAAGGGGGTTGCCCTCTTCGGCAGCCCGCATTTCATAATCGTTGATGAGGACAACCTCGCCGGTTTTTTTGTTCAGGAACCAGGAAGTTTCGTCCGACTGAAATTCCAATCCTTCGATTATATCATCCAGTTTTACGCGAATTGCCATGTGCCTGCACAGCCTCCGA
>Ga0315295_10003203_pt1 | contig 13887 bp, 10 predicted proteins | sample YL17G14_0_MG_FD_204453 | JGI IMG/M metagenome (GOLD analysis project Ga0315295, IMG submission 204453) | Sediment microbial communities from Yellowstone Lake, YNP, Wyoming, USA - YL17G14_0 | ecosystem: Environmental > Aquatic > Freshwater > Lake > Sediment | place: USA: Wyoming | collected...
ACGCCCTTCTCCTTCAAGGCGTAGTCCAGTAGGAGTCTGGTCCCAGAGCCCCTCTGGCGGTTGACGAACTGGACGTCCGGCTTCGCGAGGTCCTCCACGTCCCGGACGGCCTTGGGATTGCCGGGCAATACCATGAAGCCTTGCTGCCTGTAGACCAGGGTTATCAGGAAGACGTCCACGCGCTCCAGGTACTTCCTCACGAAGGGGACGTTGTACTCGCCGGTCTCCTCATCCAGGAGGTGGGTGCCCGCCATGTGGGCCTCGTGGCGACGGAGGGCCATAAGACCGCCCACGCTACCCTGGTTCGCCGACGCAAACGTCATACCGGGGTAGCGCAACCGCAGCATGTTGGCGATGACGTCGAGGGTGAGGTCGTGGCTCCCGATGGCGACCACCTGGCCCATCACGTCGTGAAGAGACCTGTGCAGGCGTACTTCGACCTCGCGTCCCGCAGGCAGCCCTTCGCGCCCTCGCGGGATCAGGACTGTGCCGTCGGACCTGACCATGGACGTCGTTAGTGCCGCGCCCCTGCTTATGGGGGTAGCGATCAGCCTGTCTCCGACCTTGCCGAGCTTAACCTGCACGAACTCGTCCATGCCCATGGGTGAAACCACGCTGCGGGAAAGCGTGGCCTGAGCGGTCTGTGGAGGAGAGACCGGCAGCCCCAGCATCCGCAGGACGAGCGGGTGCACGAAGAGCTCCATCGCCAGCACCGCCGATACCGGATAACCGGGCACGCCCACCACGGGCTTCCCGAGGATTTTGCCCAGCGCCACGGGCTTTCCTGGGCGAGTGGCGACGCCGTGGACCATGAGCTCCCCAAGTTCCTCGATGACCCTGGCGGTGTAGTCCTCCGAGCCGTGAGACGACCCGGCGCCGACAAGGATGACGTCCGAGACGGCAGCGACCCGCTCCACCTCCGCCTTGATGGCCTGGAGATCGTCCCTGACGATCGGCGAGACTACCGGCTCGCCACCCCATTCCCGCACCATGCCCGAGAAGACGGTGGAGTTGGAGTCGATTATCTGGCCCGGTGCGGGATCGCGCGCGGGAGGCACCAGCTCGCTTCCGGTAGGGACGATGGACACCAGAGGGCGCCTTCGGACGTGGATTTCTCTGACCCCGCCCGCCAGGACAGCGCCGAGGTCAGGCGGTCGCAGGAGCCAGCCGGCGGGAACGATGAGCTCGGTCTCCACCATGTCTTCCCCGTAGACCCGGACGTTCTCCCACGGGGTAACCGGCGCCACGATCTCGAGTCTTCCGCCGCCGAGGTCGTGGAGGTCTTCGACCATGACGACGGCGTTGGTTCCCGGCGGCAGCGGGTCGCCGGTATCGACCCAGTAGGCGTCTCTGCCATCTTCCAGGGTCCTGGGCAGCGTCTCGCGGGCGCCGAAGGTGGCTTGGGCGTCCACGGCGACCCCGTCCATGGCCGATGCGTGGTAGTGAGGTGAGGAGAGGCGGGCGAACACCGGCTTCGAGGTTACCCTGCCCAGGCACTCCCCAACCGGCAACAGCTCCTCAGCCGCGAGGAGCGACGCGAAGGCGCCCAGGAACGTGTCCTGCGCCTCCGTGTACGGCACGTCCTTCATGAAGACTGTCCGCCCTGACCGGTTCTTCTGGTCCACTACCTGCACCTCCGAGTTACCTCTGCGCCCGGGTCGGCCGCGCTACCCTCACCTGCACCAGGCTGCCTTCGACCAGGCCTTCACACTCCAAGGGGATCACTATCTCTCCGTCCGACCGTACCATGGTGGAGATGAGCCCTGACTTGCCCAGCACGGGTTCGGCGACGAGCTCCCCGTCCTTGCTCACAAGAGATACGCGGACGTGATCCTGGCGGCCCGGAGCCGACGCCACGTTCCTGGACAGGCGGGCCGTGACCTGCGTTTCACGCGCAGCCGAGAGGGCCGCGAGGACCTCTTGATCGACTTCTCCGGTCCACTGGTTGGCTGCCCTGGCGAGCATGATGTCCAGCGTATACCTGACGAACAGGTCAAACGCCACAAGCGCCGAGACAGGGTGCCCTGGCAGGCCAAAGACGGGCTTCCCCCTGCATATTCCTAGTATCACCGGCTTGCCGGGCTTGACGGCGACCCCGTGGACCAGGACCCCCGGAGGCCCAAGGTCCGAGAACACTCTTACGGTGATGTCCCGCTCTCCGACTGAGCTGCCGCCTGACACCACGACGGCATGCGCGAGGCCCAGGCCCTTCTCGACGATGGACCGCAGACCGGAGTATGTATCGGGGGCTATGCCGAGCGCCAGGGGTTCAGCTCCGAGGGATTTGAGGGCCGATGCCAAGGAGTACGTGTTGACGTCCCGCACCTGGCCAGGGGCGGGCACTACCGGCGGCGGGACGATCTCGTCCCCAGTAGAGATTAGGGCTACCTGCGGCCGCTGGAGGACGCGCACCGCATTCGCTCCCAGGGCGGCCAGAGCGCCTATATCGTACGGTGAAAGCAAGCGTCCGGCGCGGAGAAGAGTCTCGCCCTCGTGGATGTCCTCGCCGGGCTGTACGGCGTTCTCGCCAGGCGACACGGGCTTCCGGACCAGGACCGTGCGGTCGTCGAGCAGTTCAGTGTGCTCTACCATGACGCAGGCGTCGGCGCCTGCCGGGAGCACGCCTCCTGTGGGGATGCGGGAAGATTGGCCTGATTGCACCCTCTTGCGGGGGACGACGCCCATCGGGATGTCTTCGATGATGTCCAGCATCGCGGGCAGCGCCTCGGATGCCCCGAACGTGTCCTTGGCTGCCACGGCGTAACCGTCTACCGTGGACCTGGGGTAGGGAGGGACGTTCTCGGGGGACGCGATGTCGAGCGCCAGGATCCGGCCGGCCGAGTCGAGGAGGTCGACCTGCTCGGTCCCAAGGGGCTTTGGGCCTGCCTGGAGCCAAGCGGAGATCAGGATCCGCCGCGCCTCTTCCACCGTCTTCACGTCGAAGAAGTCTTCCATGGTCCTCCCCTAAGGCCCAGGTTGTCCTTCTTCGCCAACGGCATAAGAAACCGCCCTAATCCGGCCCGGCTCCTACCGGCCGGGAGGCTTCCGCTCCTTTGCGAAGAAGGCAGGCGAGCCCGTTTCCAGACTCACCCTATCGGCCTTGACCCGTGGGCCGTCAGCCCTTAGGAATCAAGGCTCGGAGCATATAAAGCTCTCGTAACAATCATACCACAAGGCCTCAGAAGCGGCCCGTGACCTTGAAGAGCCCGATGGTGACAAGCGTGGCGCCCGGGAGAGCGTAGCACTTCCTCAGTGTCCCGTTGGCCCTGAACGCCCGGCCGAGGTGGCAGCCCAACATCAGGAAGGCGGGACACGCTGCGGCCACCAAGGGGACGATCAACCATGAGAAACCGCTGAGCGAAGCGCCGAAACCTGCAGCGAAGGCGTCCAATCCGAGCGCTAACCCGAGAAGGACTGACTCGCGGGAGTCGATGACGCCTGAAGAATCCTGGTCGGCCGATAGGGGCTCCCTGAGGATGTGGATCATGATGCCGAGGGGCCTTACCCTGAACGACAGTATCCTTTCGTCGCCCGGCCCGGGACCACGGATCCGGCGGTCAGGACCCGGGATCCACGCGTACGCGTGGCCCGCACGCGACCTCAGTTTTTCATCGAGCACCTCCAGGTACCCCTGCCAGCCCTGCCATACCCCGAGCGCCACGATGGTGACTCCGCCCCAGAACCGTGCCGCCTCGGGTGACACGAAGCCGGACAAGAGTCCTCCCATCTTCATGGAGACGGACATAAGCGCGCCGGTGAGGACGGAGATGTAGGCCAGAGAGGGACCGGGGACACTGAGCCGTTTTGCTCCGTACGCCGCGCCTACGCCGAGACCGTCGAAGCTCACTGCCAGAGCGATGCCGAGATAGGCCAGGATACGATGGAAGAGAGGCATGAGCCGGCGCACCTCCCTGGAAGAGAGTGGACTTGAACATACTACTCGGTTCCCCGCAGCGTGGTGACGGGCAGGCCGGGTTTGGGTATGATAGAAGCGTTTCCGGAAGCATTGCCAGGGAGTGGATCGCTGTGGCCCGGACGCACGCCTGGAAGAAGCTCGTGGCCCGCTCGGAACCCGAGCTCACCGGAGCGGTCAGACGCGTGCTGGTGACCGGCGGGGCCGGCTACATAGGCGCGCATACTGTAAAGGCGCTTCTCGCCGCGGGCTACGAAGTCACGGTACTCGATGACCTGACGAGGGGACACCCCGAGCAAATCGCGGGCGTCCCCCTGGTCATAGGCGACACGTCCGACGGCGATGCTCTCTCCGACCTCTTTACCAGGGGATTTGACGCGGTCGTCCACTTCGCGTCCGAGAGCCTGATCGGGGAGTCGGTCGCGAACCCGGACAAGTACTTCAAGAGGAACGTGGTCGGAGGCATCACTCTCCTGTCCGCCATGGTCAGAGCAGGGGTCAGGAGGATGGTCTTCTCCTCTTCAGCCGCGGTCTACGGCGATCCCGATTCCGTCCCTATCCCGGAGACCGCCCCGCTCAGGCCGGTAAGCCCCTACGGGGAGACCAAGCTCTTCATCGAGAAGGCCCTCAGGTGGTACGACGAGGCCTACGGCCTGCGCTCCATGTCTCTTCGGTACTTCAACGCCGCGGGCGCGGACCCGTCGGGCGAGATGGGGGAAGACCACGAACCCGAGACGCACCTGGTTCCCCTGGCTATGAAAGCGGTCCTCACGGGCAAGCCTCTCACGGTGTTCGGCGACGACTACCCGACCCCTGACGGGACCTGCATCAGGGACTACATCCACGTCTCGGATCTCGCGTCCGCGCACGTGGCGGCGCTGGAAGCCCTGGCCGCTGGGAGGGATACCGGCGCCCTCAACGTCGGCACCGGCCACGGTCTCTCCAACATGGACATCATCCGCGGGATCGAGGAGGTGACCGGGCAAAAAGTCCCCTACGTGGTCGGGGACAGGAGGCCCGGCGACCCGGCGGTCCTTGTCGCTGCTTGCGATAAAGCCAAAGAAGTCCTCGGGTGGGCGCCTCAGCACTCGTCCCTCCGCGAGATCGTCGAGACCGCCTGGCGCTGGCACAGCAGAGAGAGGCCAGGACTAGCCCCCAGCTGCGGCCCATCAACGTAACGAAGGGCATCGGAGGCCAGACCCGCTGGGATATACAAAGTCAACGGCCGCCCCTGCCTTATCCACGACTGCAGCGTCCAGACACTCCGTGCGCAGGAATCCTTCGCCTCACTACGGAAGTTGCCCATGAGGGGGAGGGTGAGGTTGGCTGACATCATCGCGTTCCTCGACAAGAAGGCAGGCGATCTCTTCGAGATCGCTGACCAGGTCTGGGACTTCTCAGAGGTAGGCTTCCAGGAGTACAAGTCCTCGAAGGTGCTATCTGACTACCTGGCAAAGAGCGGTTTCACGGTGAAAAGAGGCGTCGGAGGGGTTCCCACGGCGTTCGTCGCTGAATGGGGCCACGGCAAGCCGTTCATAGGGTATTTGGGCGAGTTCGACGCTCTGGCGGGTGTCTCGCAGGAGGTCTTTCCCGAGAAAAAGCCGAGAGTAACCGGGGCGCCAGGACACGGGTGCGGGCACAACGTGCTGGGTACGGGCGCACTCGGAGCGGCTCTCGCGCTCAAGGTCGGGCTGGCGGAGGCCAAGATGCAGGGCACGGTGAGGTACTACGGATGCCCGGCGGAGGAACTCCTGGCAGGCAAGGTCTACATGGCACGGTCCGGCGTGTTCGACGGCCTCGACGTGGCCATCACCTGGCACGGCGGATCGACCAACACTGTGCGTCTCGGCAGCGGCACTGCGATGAACTCGGCGAAGCTCCGGTTCCACGGCAGGACCGCCCACGCCGCCGGCGACCCTCATAACGGCAGGTCCGCCCTGGACGGTGTCGAGCTCATGAACGTCGGAGCCAACTACCTGCGCGAGCATGTGATCAACACGGCCAGGATCCACTACGTCATAACCGACGGCGGCGGCCAGCCCAATGTGGTGCCGGCCGAGGCCGAGGTCTGGTACTTCGTGCGGGCTCCAGAGAGGAACCAGGTTGAGGAGATCTACGAGAGGCTGGTCGACGTCGCCAGGGGAGCCGCCCTCATGACCGGTACTACCTTCGACATCAACTTCCTCACGGGCTGCTACAGGGTCCTCCTCAACGATGCGTTGGCCGACGTGATGTGGAGAAACCTCCAGAAGGTCGGCGCGCCGAAGTTCGATGACATGGACATGGCTTTCGCCAAGAAGCTTGCCGAAAGCTTCGATAAGGCGAACCTCGACCAAATGCTCAGGAGCTCCGAGTTCAAGGATTTGAAGGGACAGATCCTCAATACCACGCTGGTGCCGCCCTCGGGCAAGGGGCGGTCGGGCGGGTCCACCGACGTGGGCGACGTCTCCTGGATAGTGCCTACTGTGCAGATGTCCGCGGCTACCGTGCCCCTCGGGTGCCCGGGACACTCCTGGCAGAACTGCGCCTCCTCGGGCAGCTCCATAGGCAAGAAGGCAATGCTGGTCGCCGCCAAGACCATGGCCCTCTGCGGCCTTGACCTGGTAGAGCATCCAGAAGAGATCAAGAAGGCAAAGGCCGAGTTCGACGAGAAGACCAAGGAACAGCCCTACAAGTGCCCGTTCCCTAAGGAGCGGGAGCTCCCGCTGAACGAGTTCTTCAAGTAGTAATCTGGGTGACCCGTAAACAAGACCAGGGGTGGCCAGATGGCCGCCCCGTCGTTTCTCCTACCCTCCTGCATCACGTTTTCCCATCTGCTCCTGAGGGAAAAACAACGGTAGAAGGACGATCTGGAGGGAACACTCGTGACGACCCCGGTACGAACGCCGAACCGTTTGATCAAGGAGAAGAGCCCTTACCTCCTTCAACATGCCCACAACCCGGTTGCGTGGTACCCCTGGGGCGACGAGGCCCTTCACAGGGCGGAATCCGAAGACAAGCCCGTCTTCCTCAGCATTGGCTACAGCACGTGCCACTGGTGCCACGCCATGGCCCGAGAGTCGTTCGAGGACAAAGAAGTGGCGGGGCTGCTCAACTCCCGTTTCATTGCGGTCAAGGTCGACAGGGAGGAGCGGCCGGACATAGACCACGTCTACATGAACGTGTGCCAGATGCTGACAGGGAGCGGCGGCTGGCCCCTCACGATCATCATGACACCCGACAAGAGGCCGTTCTTCGCGGGCACCTACTTCCCCGAGAGACGCAGGTTCGGCATGCCCGGCCTCATCGACGTCCTGGAGGTCATTGCGGCCGCGTGGTCTCACGACCGGAAGGCGCTCCTTGAGCAGGCCGACAAAGTGTGCGCGGCGCTGAGGCGGGAGGCGGCCCAGGCGGGCAAGATACCTGGAGGAGGGCCAAGTCTGAATCGAGCCGGACTTCGTGCCCAGGAATCCGACCGCTACCGGAAGCTGTTGGATAGGGCGTACCAGGAGCTGTCGAAGTCCTTCGACGAGGATAACGGCGGCTTCGGCACCGCCCCCAAGTTCCCCGCGGCCCACAACCTCTTGTTCTTGTTGCGGTACTGGAAGAGGACCGGGGAGAAGAGGGCGCTCGAGATGGTGGAAAGGACCCTCCAGCGTGCGTACTCGGGCGGCATCTATGACCACGTCGGGTTCGGGTTCTTCCGGTATTCGACCGACGCCCGGTGGATCGTGCCCCACTTCGAGAAGATGCTGTACGACAACGCCATGATGATGATGGCCTACACCGAGCTCGGGGCTGCCACGAAGAAAGACGCCTACCGGGACGTCGTCTACCAGCTATACAGGTTCCTGGAGTCCGAGATGAAGTCCCCTGAAGGGGCTTTCTGGTCAGCCGTAGATGCCGAATCCGAGGGCGAGGAGGGCAAGTTCTACGTCTGGACTCCTGACGAGGTCATGGAGGTTCTGGGCGACGAAGCCGAAGCGTACTGCAAGATGCTCGGAATAACAGCTGACGGCAACTTCCACGGGAAGTCCGTACCCAACCTGATACGGCCGGTGGAGAAGAGAGGCAGACATGACAGGACGGAAGCTGTGCCGGAGGGGTTCATGGCCTTCGAGAAGCTCAGGGAAAAGCTGTACGCCCATAGGTCCCGCCGAGTACACCCGGCCATCGACGACAAGGTTCTGACCTCGTGGAACGCCCTGACGGTCGCCGCCTTGGCGACGGCAGCCCAGGTGTTCGACGACCCCGACTTCCTGGACTCCGCCCACAAGTGCCTGGAGTTCCTGGAGAGGACGCTCGTCAAGGATGGCCATGTCTTCGCGAGATACAGGGACGGCGAGGTCTTGTGCCCCGGCTATCTGGACGATTACGCGTTCCTGGTGTGGGCCTATATCGAGATGCACCAGGCCACGCAGGAGCCCGGTTGCCTCGCCCGAGCCGTGGATCTGGCGGAGAGGATGGTCGACCTCTTCTGGGACAACGACAAAAAGGGCTTCTTCCTGACGTCTGAGGGGTCGGAGACCCTCATAGTCAGGCCCAAGGAGGTCCGGGACGGGGCTCTCCCCTCCGGCAACTCGGTGGCGGTGATGGACCTCCTCCGGTTGGCGTACCTCCTCGGCCGGGAAGACTTCGAGGAAAGGGGATTCGAGACCGTAGACGGACTGATGGACCTGATGACCCGTGAACCGACCGGCATGATGCACCTGGTGACAGCAGTGGAGTTTGTCCAGGACATGACCATGACCAGGAAGACGACTTGAGGTGGACAGGTCAGATCACCCGGAGATGGTCACTTCCTCCGAAGTGGCTATGGGAAGACCACATGTGTGGCAGAGGTGGCTGTGGAGAGACCAGGTTCCTCGAGGAAGTGGCTATAGGAAGATCACATCCGGCTAAGTGGCCATGGAGGAGTCACTGACTACGACTCCCGGTCGACGACTCCCCGGGCGATCGACACAAGAGCTGACCGGGCTTCCGACGGCTGAACGACGTTCAGCCGCGATTCAGCCGACCGGGCCAATACCCTGGCGTTCTCCCGGGCCTGCTCGATACACCCCCATCTGTGACAGGCCCGTTTGACTTCGTCCACCAGGTCGTCATGGACCATCCTCTCGTGGAAAGCCCGTTCGATCAGCTTGCCGGATGGCTTTCCCATCATCAGTATCAGTGGGAGAGTCAGGATCCCCCGCCGTATATCGTTGTACCTGGGCTTACCGGATGTCTTAGGGTCGGCGACCAGGTCCATTACGTCATCGGCTATCTGGAAGGCGCATCCTAGCTCGATGCCGTACCGGAGAAAGGATTCCTCGACCTCGCGCCCGGCTCCAGCCATCAGCGCCCCTGCCTGGCACGCTGCTCCTATGAGGGCCGCGGTCTTCCGGCAGATGTGGGATAGGTAGTCCCGTTCGGTGACAGTCGAGTCGAAAGCGCGGTCGTCCTGGGCGACTTCCCCCTCGCACGTAAGCTCTATGGCCTGGTTGACCAGTGACCCGACGCCGTGGCGGAGGCAGACCTTGTTGGCCCTGGTGAAGAGGTAGTCGCCTGCGAGCACGGCCGAGTGGATGCCCCAGATCAAGTAGGCAGCCGGCAGTCCCCTACGTTGGACGGCCCCGTCGATGATGTCGTCGTGTACCAAGGAAGCCATGTGCGCCAGCTCAAAGGCGGCGGCGACGTCCAGAAGGGTGTCCTGATCGGGAACAGCCCCTACGTGCCCACATGCCTCCGCGCTCCACATGACGAGGAGGGGACGTAGCCGCTTACCCCTGGTAGAAGTAAGGTACTGGACCACCGGCTGAAGGGGACCGGAGTCCTGGAGGAGCTCCCGGAGTCTGGTCTCGATGGCCGCTATCTTGAGCGGCCTCGTCGCCAGGCCGTCCTCCGTTTTGATGTAGATCCACCCCGCTCGCAGGGAAAGTCATTCTAGTATGCGGAAGGGGCCTCCGGCGTATGCCGGAGGCCCCTGCGACTACTGACTCTCATGTCGAGTGGGGAAGCCTGCCTCAGTACTTCTCAGGCAGGGGGTACTTCTCGTGCCGCAGGAGCCAACGCTTGGCTTCCAGCCCTCCGCCGAACCCTCCCAGCCCGTTCCCGGCGAGGACTCTGTGGCACGGGACTATGATAGCAACCGGGTTACTGGCGCACGCGCTCCCGACCGTTCGGGCCGCGCGCGGCGAACCCACCCTCCGGGCGATCTCGGAGTACGTCAGGATCTGTCCGAACGGGATGGAAGACAGGATGTCCCACACCTTCCTGTGGAACGCCGGGCCCTCCAGCTCGAGGGGGACCGTGAACCGCGTGAGCCGTCCCTGGAAGTAGAGCTTCAGCTCCGATGTAGCTTTTTCCAGCACCGCAGCGTCAGCTTCAGGAATCTGCTCGGGAGAGATGGGTACCTTCCTCTCTTCCCGGCCGCGCCCGAACTCAAGACGGCGGACCTTACCACCCCTCGACTCCAGGGACAAAGGGCCGACCGGACTCTGCATGGATGTCCAGGCCATTCAGTTCACCCACCTTTTCGACCTGGAAGGGGTATTCGGCAGGAGCTGTGTTGCTGCCTTCAGGGTTTCCTGGGCTAACCAATAAAAAGCCTGTGTCAGTGCTCGGCGATTCTGTCACCCCGATTCGCACTGGTTGGGTCTTCGAAATGACATCCAAACTCCCTGACTGCCAACGCGGTAGGCGGTGAAGCCGTCGTAGCCTACATGGTTGGCTATGGATCTGCCTCAACCGCCTTCAGTGCCTACGCAGTAGGCTACGGGATCTTCATGAGTCCTTCCACTACCAGCCAGGTTGGCTGTGGCCGCCGAAGCGAGATTTGCACAGCCAACGTCCTGGGCTGTGGCGGTGCTGCTGCCAACGTCGTGGCCTGTAAAGCAAGCCACTGGTTGGCGCTCCATGGTAACATTCTCTCAGGGCAGTCACAGGGTGACATTATGACCGAGCAGTAACATCCACCAAGAAACCTGTTGCATATCCATGCACTGTCTGGTACTATACGTCCAATATCCAAGCAGGAGGCAGGCTTGACCTGCTCAAGGAAGTGTACTAGGGTTCCGCGCCCCCTGGCGGACTGGACCAAGCGGTACAGGCTTTGACCACAAAGCACACCGTGGGGATAAAAGACCCGTGCGGTAAGTTCCTTGTACCGGTGAAACGGCGCGAGGTTCTCCGCGCGGGTCTTCGTTTAGGCGCGCCGCCAGGCCTCGACCGACGTGCAGCCGGCTCCGAAGGGAGGTGATAGATATGGGGATGACCGGGATCATGCAGGGTCCCGCGGGTCTCGCGGGTATCTTTGCCCTGGCGAAGAGCGGGAGAGGCCAGGGAACCAGGTCCCACACGCCTGATCCGGCGGTGTAGACCTCGCTCCCTGAACCCTGAAGCTGCCGACTACATACCTCTTTGGAGGATGCCACCACCGGCCGCGGTCTCCTCTCCCATCTTCGCCCCAGCCCAACACGGTACTTCTATGCCGTTTCGGCCGTGTCTTGCGGTCAAGGTAACCCAGGCACGCCGGGGTCCTTGGTAGCCTTTTGCCCGAAAGGGCTTAACAGGAAAGGGGTCAGATAGATGGACAAGAACCTTGCTCTGATTTTCCTCGTTGTCTTCGCGGCCGCCAGCATCTACGGCATGAGGCGGGCGAAGCGGGCCGACATCCCCATTCGCCGCGTCCCCGGACTCGACGCCATAGACGAGGCGATCGGCCGAGCGACTGAAATGGGCCGCACTTCGCTGTTCATCATCCCAGGCGGCGCGTTCGACGCCCAGGCGTTCGCTGCTTTCGACATCCTGAGCCACGTTGCCAAGCAAACCGCCAAGTACGACACCCGGATCCTGGTGGTCAATGCCCTGCCTGAGGCCCACGCGATCTCCCAGGAGGTCGTGCGCCAGGCCTATCTCTCAGAAGGACGGGAGGACCGGTTCGATCCCGACAGCCTGCAGTTCCTCTCCGGCGGGTTCACCGCCGGCGTCCTGGGGATCTACGAGAGAGAGAAGATCGGTGCCAACTTCCTCTTCGGCTCCTTCTTCTTCGAGAGCCTGACGCTGGCTGAGGCGGGGCAGAAGACCGGCGCCATCCAGGTCTCAGGCACCGCCAACACACACCAGCTGCCGTTCCTCGTCGCCGCGTGCGACTACACGCTGATCGGTGAGGAGATCTATGCGGCGGGGACGTACCTTTCGAGGAACGGCGCGCAGATCGGCAGCCTAGTGGCCCAAGAGGTCGGCAAGTACGCCTCCATAGTCACGATGCTGGCTGGCAGCATCTACCTCACGCTGACGTCTCCGGCCCTGCGGTCGCTGGCCGGCAGGCGCTAGGGGGTGGCAGCGATGAAACGAGCAGTGCCTCTTGGGGTGAGCTTTCTGGCAGGCATTATTCTGATCGCCGCATACTTCGTCAAGAATCCCGCCTTGGCACGCTGGAGCAGCAACATGGTCGCGTGGCGCAATATCGTCGTCGCCTTCTCCCTGGGTATCGGGGCAGTCAATTTGATCCAGTTCAACGCGCGGAAGATAGCCCGCAGGGACAAAGGTTGGGATGCCAGTATTTTGCTTCTGGTCTCGCTCATCGGGTTCAGTGTGGTGGGGCTCGCCAAGGGGACGTCGCACCCGGTGTACAAGTGGGGGTTCGACTACCTGTACCAGCCCATTTATTCGGGTATCGCGACGCTCCTGGCCTTCATGATCACGTCGGCATCTTACAGGGCTTTCAGATTCAAAGACTGGCAGTCGGGCGTGCTCATGTGCGCGGCAGTGATCGTCATCCTGGGGCAGGTCGGCGTAGGAATGTTACTCTACAAGGGTTTGCCGGCGTGGTCCCAGTGGATCATGTCGGTGGTCAACATGGCGGGAATGCGCGGCATAACCATCGGCGGCGCCCTGGGCGCCATCGCCTTGAGCCTGCGGGTGCTCCTCGGGCTCGAGCGGGGCTATCTGGGAGGTGAGCAGCCGTGACGGTCAAGCCTCCGTGGTACGAAAGGATACAGAACATCAACAAACCGGCCATCTACCTCGTTCTGGTGGCAGTGACCTTCTTGCCCCTGGTGCGCCCGCTCGGGCTGCCCCTCACCTTGTCTCCAAACACCAGGGCGGCGTTCAAGGTCGTCGATTCCCTCCCTGCAGGCGCGATAGTGTGGCACTCGATCGGGTTTAACCCGGCGGTGGACGCCGAGACGTGGCCGCAAATGCTCGCCCTGACCAGGCACTACATGTCGAAGCACCTGAAGATAATCTACTTCCCGACGATGCAAGAAGGAGGCATGTACGCGGATCGCATCAAGACCACCTACGCTGCGGAGTGCGGGTACGAGTACGGGAAGGACTACGCGGTCCTCCCGTTCAAGGCCGGAGGGGAGACCGCCATCGCGGGTCTGAAAGACTTCGGCTCGATGTTCAGCAGGGACGCATACGGTACGCCCATCGGCAGTCTGCCGATCTTCCAGGGGTTCTCCGGCATGAAAGACGTGGCCGTGATCGTGCCGACCACAGGCGGGGAAGACGTCATCCACTACGTCAGGTACATCGAGCCAGTGTACAAGATGCCGGTCCTGGCATGCGGGACGGCGACGTTGCTTCCGGTCGTCGGGCCCTTCATCTCCTCAGGTCAGGTAAAAGGGGCGGTGATCGGGCTCTCGGGCGCGGCGGAGTACGAAGCCCTGGCTAAGGTGCCCGGGACTGCCACCGCCGCCATGGACGCCCAGGCCATGGGCCACGTGCTCATAGTTGCCCTGGTCCTCATCGGGAACGTCGGGCTGTTCTTCCAGAGGCGAGCGAGAAGGAATCAGGAGGTGGCCAACGATGGCTGACAAGATCGGTATCTTCTTATCAGGATTGCTCATTCTGGGGTGCTTCAGCTACCTCTTCAAGGAAAACAGGTTCTACACCTACATCGAGCACGTCTATGTCGGTTTTGCCGCTGCCCAGGCCATCATCCTGGGTTGGAAGAACGTGCTCGACGGCGCGCTCAGGCCGCTCCAGAAGGGGCAATTGTGGTTCCT
>Ga0315295_10003206_pt1 | contig 13883 bp, 11 predicted proteins | sample YL17G14_0_MG_FD_204453 | JGI IMG/M metagenome (GOLD analysis project Ga0315295, IMG submission 204453) | Sediment microbial communities from Yellowstone Lake, YNP, Wyoming, USA - YL17G14_0 | ecosystem: Environmental > Aquatic > Freshwater > Lake > Sediment | place: USA: Wyoming | collected...
GCAAAAATGACCTTTTTGTGCCGAAAATGAAGGTTTAACATAGCAGGAACAACAACTGGGGAAACCATAAGCGCTTGATACCTATCTGGTTATGGATTTCAGAGAATCACGCCGATCCCTCGACTTTGCTCGGGATGGTGAGCGGAGTCGAACCATTCAGTTCTTTTGGAGCTATCTATAAACCTCTTTGAAATTCCCGCGTTCCCCTGCTCACTTCACAAAAAAACTGTTAGGTGTTCGTGAAGAAATGCTGTCTTGTGGTCACACCAACGGCTGAATGTATTATATAAACACAGCAATATATTATCTATTGAGTTATCAAATCGAATGGCGAGATGTAATCGCCGTATTTTTCCCTTGCCGTTTCGAACCGTTCCCGCTGCTGGGCCAGAACCCTAAACAGCTCCGCCGGCGCATCGACAACGTTTTGGTGATGGAACTTTTCCACTCGCTCCAGCTTGGCAAGATTCTCTGCGACGCGGATTGTAAACTGTTTTACATAATCATCTTGCGAATAATCTTTTTTGAGCGTCTCTTTGAACAACTTTTTGAGGTCCTCATAGCAGGGAATATATCCGGTTGGTGCCTGTATGCAGCCGGCCTCACCGTGCACCCGAAGTTCCATCCACTTCACCCATACGTGTTTGTCGCGGACGCCGTTGGCAAATTTGCCGTCCTTGTCTCGCAGGAAATAGTTTACGCCGAACACAAGCGGCGGCCTTTTGAGTAACTTTGCGAATTCAAGGTTATTCCGGATGTACTTGCCCAGCGATATAGCCACAAAGTCCTGGATACTCATCAGATTGATTTCGGGCACGCCCTCTTTGCCGATGATGGCAAAAGTGGTCTCCGTCTCCAGCGAGGCGCCGTAGGTAATAATGCCGTGCTCCCAATCGAAGCCCTGCTGGCAGGGCACGCAGGCACTGGCGTCGCGTCCGCCGTACATAATACCAGCCAGTTCCACTCCTTTGGGGTTGTCCAGCTCCGGGTCGCAGTTTTTCAGAACATTCAATGCCACGGTATAGCGGGCGTTCTTGTGGGCTAATGGGATATCGCTGCCCTTTGCATCTTTTTTGCCTTTATACCAGTCGCCCGAATAGTTCTCGCCCGACGAAGGCGTGTCTAAACCCATACCGAGCCAGTAAGGCCTTCCGTCATTGACCAGCACGTTTGAGAATATCACCTCACCCGGTTTTGTCAGCACTTCCCAGATGGCCGGGTCGTCTTTGGCATTGACGTTCTGAATGATGCCGAAGATGCCCGCCTCTGCATTGGCAGCCATGCAACGGCCGTTGACTGCGCGGAAGTAGGCGATGTCGTCGCCGAGGATAGTTTCTCCGGGCAGCATTGCGGTGGATGTTTTACCGCAGGCACTGGGGAATGCACCGGCAAAATAGGTCTTCCGCCCTTTGTGGCCATAGACGCCCATCAGGAACATATGCTCGGCGAGCCAGCCTTCACGGTCGGCCTTGCGAATCGTCAGTCGCAGCGCCAGCTTCTTAAGCCCCACCGTATTGCCGCCGTATTGTGTGTTGACGCTGTAGACGGTGTCTGTAACGTAGTCAATGTAGATGCGTTTTTTGTCGGACTCGACACTCACCATACGCTCGTCCACTTTCCCACAGGAGTGCAGCGTGGCAAAGAAATGTGCCGTGGGCTCTAATCGTTTGAATTCCTCGTAGCCTGGGCGGTATAACAGGTTCAGGCTATGAGAAACGTAGCAGGAATCGGTACACTCGACACAGGGAATACTGAACTGCGAATTGTTGGGGCCAAGCGTCATAAAGCGGACAATCATTGTCCGATTCTGCATCGACCCTTTCAGCAGACTGCGAATTTCAGCCAGCCCCTTTTCCCGCTCGACTTGATTAAGCGCCTTGCTCAGTGTGTCGGTCTTCGGAACCAGGTATCTGGTGACCTCCCGGTCGCGACCCTGGTCCTCCATCCCGTCAAAGTGGATAGTGTGTCCCTGCATCTTTAAGGGTCTTTCTTCGCCGGTTTCCACCGCACGCCTGCGGGTATCTTCCAAATCTTCGGGCTCATCTGTGCAGACAAAGACCGAGGCCGGGCTGCAAAGCTCGATTGCATCGGCGATAAAATTGTATAGCTTCGAATTATCAAGTGCGATGAGCCTGTTATAATTCTCAGCCGTTAATTTCTTCTTCAGTAATTTGCTTGCATCAGGCATTTGCAGTTATTATCTCCTAAGGGTTAAAAATCTGGACACAAAAAATCGCCGAATTTTAGCTATAGCAGGCCGCCTCTGTCAAGACTTTTTTTCTCTGCCGGGAGCTCCTTTATCCGAACCAATGGATATAAACTTGCGCAGGCAAGCACTGCAGCGTATCTGAGCCTCTGAGCGCGGACCGGATTCGCCCGCCATCAAGGCAACTGCGTCTCCGCTTGTGAATATGGCTACAGGCCGGTGATGAGCACCCGCCTGTGTAACAATTACTAACTGATGAACTCTATGCTCCAACATTAACTGAACCGCTTCATGAACCAGGGTATTCGGCGAGATGGTCAGTATCTTGGGACTCATGATGTCTTCGGCGGTAATCACGGATAAGTCCTTGCCATAGAACCCAATCAAATCGGTTTTTGAGATGACCCCGCAGGCGTTAAGACGCTCGTCTATCACCACCAGAGCTGAAACATTGTTATCGAGCATTATTCTTGCAACCTCGGCTGCAGTTGCACCGACCCTGCACGTAACTACACCTCTTTGCATAAAGTCTCTAATAATTCGATTCATAGTTTAATCTCCTGAGCCGGCAGCAGTACCGCCATCCCTGGCCAACAAAAAAGCCAGCTTGCCCCGATGAGGGGCCCCTGGCCTGTATCTTGTCCCACCATCCACGATTGGACCGCGAACAACATACCTCACGGCACTTTAGGGCAAAAAAACTGGCAACCATTCTTCATTCTGCCGGCTTATTCTCCAGCAGGCAGCACAAAGCTACCTGTGCCAAGTTACTTGCCTGCTCTTTTGGCTTTTTTCTCAAGCCGTTTCTCTTTGAGTGTTTTTTGAGCTTTCTTTTTGACGTCTTTCTTTGCATCATGACTTTGGGCCATACATTTTCCTTTCCAAGTAGGCGGTATTCTATGATTTTCTGATTAACCACCTGATTGTATCGCCAATTGGCCGGCTGACAAGTTATATTTTTAAATTACCGGCATCCGGCTTCCATCCTTCGTCCGCCAGGACGGACTATGGAGAATAGGTCGTCAAGACTTTCGTCTTCGCACATTCGTGCTACGAACGGACAAGTCGCCGCGACGAGTGGGGGCGGGGCGAACAATAAATCAAAAGTAAGAGATTGTTTGACAAAGCCCAATAATGTGGTATAAATAATAAAACACAAAAGATTAGAAAATCTTTAGGCCACAGAGGAAGACACCTAACCTTTACAGCTTTTTTGTTTGGTGATTTACCTATAGGAGTAACGATGGGGAAAAAAATGCTAAAAACTGGCCTTCTTCCACCACACCTGCTTTTTCTGCTTAACAAGCAATTTGTTTTCACCCGTATTTCCCATATTAAAATGGCGCATCTGATATTGATTTGATAGTATAGAGCCTATGGAATGGATTTAATTGAGTTTCAGCCATTTAAAGTGGGAGACCCCGATGGGTGAAAGAAGCAAGGATGCTTTGAGAGTAAATTTTGACAGAAAATTGAGGCTGGAATTTTCGAGATGAATTTGGTATTCCATTGGAAATAAAGCTTAGCAGCATGGCTAAGCAAGGATATACAATTGTTTATGGAAAATCCCGGTTCAATTTATTTTTTTAGGATTATCTAATGCCATTTAAAAGTTTTGGTCTTTCTGACCCGCTGGTGCAGGGTATTCTTGCTACCGGCTACATCGCCCCTACCGAAATTCAGTCCCAGGTGATACCAGCTGCAATTGAGGGCAGAGATATTATCGGCTGTGCCCAGACCGGCACAGGCAAAACCGCCGCTTTTGTACTGCCCATATTAAACCGGCTCAGCCACGAGAAGTCGACCAAAAAGAAAGGTGTCAAATCGCTTATCATTACCCCGACACGTGAGCTGGCAGCGCAAATCGAACAGGCTATCATCGGCTACGGCCGATTCCTGCGTATACGCACTCTTGCCGTTTACGGCGGCGTGAGTATTAAGGGTCAGCTTATCGCACTTCGCCGCGGCGTTGACATCGTCGTTGCAACACCAGGCCGACTTATGGATCACATGCAGCGACGCAGTATCGACCTCAAGTGTATTGAAGTGCTTGTTATCGACGAGGCCGACCGGATGTTCGATATGGGGTTTATCAACGATGTGCGAAAAATTATCTCCGCTTTGCCCAAAGACCGGCAGACTATGCTTTTTTCTGCCATAATATCATCGGAAGTAAAGGCCCTGGCTGCGGGGATACAGAAACATCCGAAAATAATCCAGGTAGGTCAGCAGCATAACCCCATCGAGACCATTACGCAGCACATCTACCCTGTTGTGAAAGAACAGAAAATAGACCTTCTGCTGCACATGCTCCAGAACTGGCAGATGTACAGTGTGCTGGTCTTTTCCCGCACCAAGCACGGAGCGGATAAGATATACCGGCGCCTTGAGCGTGCTGGGGTCGTATCGGTGGCGATACACTCCGGTCGCACCCAGGGACAGCGTGAGCGTGCACTGGATGGCTTTAAAAGAGGCAAATACCAGGTCATGGTCGCAACCGATATCGCCGCTCGCGGCATCGATGTTGAGGGAATCTCTCATGTCATCAATTTTGATGTGCCGGCCTTTGCGGAAGACTACATTCACCGCATTGGCCGTACCGGGCGAGCCACAGCCACAGGTGATGCGATTACGTTTGTTTCTCGCGAGGAGCATAAGTATCTTCATCAGATTGAAAAATTCATAGGACGTCAATTAGATGCGGAAAAATGCCCAGGCTTTAACTACACCAAGATTGAGCCGCAGCCCGCAGATAAATCCCCGCCTGTACGGCACGAAAAAAAATATTCGGCTATGGGCAGAAGGCCGCGTCGTTTTTACGGACGACGCAGGAAACCTTCAAGACGTAAATAATCCGAAATACTCTTAAACACATGCTCTAACGGGGTACACCTGTTTCTCGGAAGTGTGATTTTTGTATAAATACTCTTTTGCTACAAATACCCCACCGAGGCGGAATCGCATAAAAAAAGCCGAGCGAACAGAACAGGGTTGAAAATAGGTTTGACGACTGATTATAGCATTATTATACTATTTGGTTTAATATAAAGCCAAGCAGCGTAATTTGGAGAGAATAATGGACAAGAGTAAAATCGTCGCTGAAGGTATAACCTTCGATGATGTGCTGCTTATACCGGCCAAGAGCGATTTTGTGCCGAGTCAGGCCCAGACCAGCACGCGACTTACCAACAATATCACGATAAATATCCCGATTGTCTCTGCTGCTATGGATACCGTTACAGAAGCGCAACTGGCGATAGCGCTGGCACAGGAAGGCGGCATAGGGATAATTCACAAGAATTTGTCGATTGAAGCACAAAAGCGGGAGGTCGCCAAGGTCAAACGCTCTGAGAACGGTGTAATTCTCAATCCGGTAACGCTGACGCCCGACGAGCCCGTCAAAAGAGCGTGGGATTTGATGAATGAACAGAACGTCTCGGGTGTCCCTATTCTCAAAGGCAGGAAGCCGGTCGGCATTTTGACACGGCGAGACCTGAAATTTCTGAAGGACTACGATGTTGAGATAAGCTCCGTGATGACAAAGGATAATCTGGTTACCGGCCCGGCTGATACAACGCTTGAGCAGGCAAAGGAGATTTTGCAAAAGCACAAGGTTGAGAAGCTGCTTCTGGTCAACTCGAAAGGCGAGTTGGCGGGCTTGATTACGATGAGGGACATCGACCGTGTTCAGCAATATCCGACAGCGGCCAGGGACAAGCGAGGCAGGCTGCTCGTCGGGGCGGCGGTGGGCGTGCAGGACTATGAGCGAATCGCCGCTTTGATAGCAGCCGAGGTTGATGTTATCGTGGTCGATACCGCCCACGGCCATTCGCAAAATGTTATCGACACCCTCGAGACAATCAAAAGTAAGTATGATATTGATGTGATTGCAGGAAATATTGCAACAGCAAAGGCAGCCGAGGATTTGATAGCTGCCGGTGCAAACGCTCTCAAGGTCGGTATCGGCCCTGGAGCAATTTGTACTACCAGGGTAATTTCCGGCGCGGGTGTCCCGCAAATATCGGCGATAATCAATTGCACCGAGGCGGCCGACAAGCATAATATCCCGGTCATTGCTGATGGAGGAATAAGACTGTCCGGTGACATAACAAAGGCAATTGCCGCCGGAGCTTCAAGCGTGATGATAGGCTCGTTGTTTGCAGGTCTGAAGGAAAGCCCGGGACAATTGGTTATCTATAAGGGCAGGCAGTTCAAAGAATACAGGGGTATGGGTTCTTTAGGGGCGATGGTCAAAGGTTCGGCGGACAGATACGGCCAAAAGAGAGCGACCGAGAAAGACAAGCTTGTCCCCGAAGGCGTTGAAGGCCGAGTGCCATACCGCGGAACACTGGACGGTTTTGTCTATCAACTCGTTGGCGGCCTCCAGGCAGGGATGGGTTATTGCGGGGCAAGAAATATCGAAGAGCTTAGAAAAAATAGCCGCTTTGTATGTGTAAGCTCGGCTTCTGTCAGTGAATCGCATCCGCACGATATACAGATAACTAAAGAGGCGCCGAACTATTCGGCAACCCTGCCTTTTGAAGACTAACGGTTGGGTTCCCGTTTTGCGGGGTTTCTTTATGGGGCACAACCGACAAATTATGAACCACGAGATGATAGCTATTCTGGACTTTGGCAGTCAGTACAGCCAGTTGATAGCGAGGCGCGTTCGAGAGCACAACGTTTATTCAGAAATTTTTCAGGCGGACATACCGGCCAGGCGATTACGGCAGTTGCCTCTGGCGGGTTTGATACTATCCGGCGGACCTGCAAGCGTCTATGAGGAAAATTCGCCAAAGTGCGACGAAAAAATCTTTGGGCTGGGCGTGCCGATTTTGGGCATCTGTTACGGAATGCAGCTTGGATGTAAAATCCTCAGATGCCAAGTTATTCCCGCACAAAAACGAGAGTATGGAAGGACAACTCTGTTGATAGTTGACAAAAGTGATTTGTTTGCAAATCTGCCGGATTCAATTACAGTCTGGGCCAGCCACGGCGACCAGGTCGGCAAATTAGGCGATGATTTCGTTAGATTGGCGACTACTGAGACCTGTCCGTATGCTGCGGTAAGACACAGGGAGAAGAATTTTTTCGGCGTTCAGTTCCATCCCGAAGTTGCGCATACACCGCAGGGACAGGTGATTTTGAAAAATTTCCTTTATAATATTTGCCGCTGCAGCGGCGACTGGAAGATGAGCGACTTTGTCAGCAAAACAACCGAAGAGATTCGCCGAAAAGTCGGCGACGCTATGGTTATATGCGGCCTCAGCGGCGGCGTGGACTCATCGGTTACCGCTTCGCTCGTTCATAAAGCAATAGGCGACCAGCTTATCTGTATTTTCGTTGATAATGGTCTGCTCCGAAGCAATGAACGCGAAAATGTTGTCTCAACTTTCAGAGACCATTTTCACATAAACTTACGAGTTGTTGATTGGTCTGAGCAGTTCTTGAGCGGTTTATCCGGCGTGACAGACCCCCAGCAAAAGCGGTGGATAATCGGCTCTGAATTCATCGAGGCTTTTAAATCTGAGGCGTCGAAAATTCCAAATGTCAGGTTTCTCGCACAGGGAACGCTTTATCCTGATGTTATCGAATCGGGCTCTAAATCCCGCACCAATTGTCCAGCGACCGAGAACCCAGACTTTCTGATGGGTGGAAATCTGTCCTCGGTCTCAATTGGTGCGGGACTGGCCGCCAACATAAAGCTCCACCACAATGTAGGCGCTCTGCCGAAGCAGCTCGGTTTTGAGTTGATTGAGCCGTTGCGGGATTTGTTTAAGGACGAGGTTCGCACCGTCGGCGAATATCTCGGATTGCCCGAGGATATCGTCTGGCGACATCCTTTCCCGGGCCCCGGCCTTGCAGTGAGAATTATTGGTGAAGTTACCCCGCAAAGACTGCAAATTCTTCGGGCAGCTGATGAAATCTTAATAGATGAAATAAAATCAGCAGGACTGTATAGAAAAATATCACAGGCATTAGCAGTTCTTTTGCCTGTCTCAACCGTAGGCGTGATGGGCGATGAACGAAGCTACGAGAACGTCATTGCTGTTCGGGCGGTCGAGACTCCCGATTTTATGACCGCTGATTTCTCCCAAATCCCTTATGACGTCCTGGGCGTAATATCCGGCAGAATTATTAATGAGGTTCGGGGGGTTAACCGCGTCGTGTATGATATATCGAGTAAGCCGCCGGCAACAATCGAATGGGAATAATAAAACTTGCACTCCAAGCGTGATGCTTACTTCAAAAGCATTTTTTGAAAAATCATTGTAGTTTCACCCCTAAAATAGCCGTAATATACTATAACATAACTTACTTGTGAGTCTCTCTTTATGGGGTGTGAACTTAATAATGATTATGGTTCTTTAGCAGCAAGAGCATATTGCCGGGGGAAATATTGGCTGGCGTTCGTCTGTGCGGTTTTGTTTTTAGCCGCCGGTTGTGCAAACCCCGTTAAAAACAAGGCATCAGCGGCGCCCGCCTCGCCTGTAGCAGAAACTTCTAACGAAACAAATCAGGCAAATGATTTGCACCAGCCGGACAATTCCCCTGAATCTGCCGGGGGCGGCATTGCCAACCTTCCGAACAAGATTATCAAAAATTCAAAAGAAGGTTTGGCTGACGTGTCTGAAACATCCGGGTACGTTCTTGAACTTGCCAAGTCCCGTACCGCCAATTGGCCGCAGAGGATTATCCAGGATTCAAAAGAAAGCTTTTTGAGGGCGGATAATCTTTCCATCCTCCTATTGGCCGGCGGTGCAAGCGTTGCACTGCACAGCAGCGGCGCCGATGAAAAGGTCGCCGACAATTTCGAAGACCACCACATCTTTCACGGCTTTACAGATGAGAGTCTTAACGTAATCGGCCATCCGTGGACACAGCTTGGGGCTTCAGCTCTTTGGTATGCGGTTAGCAGAAAGAACCAGGATGATTTTAACAAAGAGCGGGCAGAGGCGATGGTAGCAGCACTGTCGGTAACAGGGGTGGCAACGATGGGTTTGAAAGCTATCAGGCACAATGAGGCTCCGAACGGCAAGGATTGGGCCTGGCCGAGCGGCCATGTCGCAAGTTCGTTCACGGTTGCTTCGATGCTGGATGAATTTTACGGCCCAAAGGTTGGTGTCCCTGCTTATGCATTTGCATCGCTTATAGCATATAGAATGATGGACTCAGGCGACCACTGGGCCAGCGACGTTGTCTTTGGTGCAGCGCTCGGCTGGGTCGTCGGACATACCTTTGGGGCAAAGCAAAGACAGCTCGAGATTGCCGGATTCAAAGTGCTGCCTTACACCGCTTACGCCCCAGGAAATAACGGTACAGTAGTAGGCGTCAATTTGGTAAAGAGATTTTAGTACAAATCCCACCACCACTACCCTGTGGCCGTTTTCAATCCTATTTTTTGGTTTTTATTTGACTATTCCTTCCTCCTCGCCCCATACTGTTACTTTTTAGTTTCCTTCTGTCGGCTGCACTCCATAAATATGATTTGAAAATTTATTATTTAGGTGTAGACTATCCGATTGTATTAAGAATGCGCTTGTTGATTTAGTAGGTAAAGATTATGACAGAATTTAAAATTGAGCCGGCACAGAGAATCACGCGTTTGCCGCCCTATCTGTTCGGGCGATTAAACGCTCTGAAACTGGCCAAACGTCAGCAAGGTGCGGACATTATCGACCTGGGCATGGGCAATCCGACCGACCCGGCGCCGCAAATCATCGTTGACAAATTATGCGAAGCGGCCAGGGACCCCCGCAACCACCGATACAGCGCTTCAAAAGGCATTAAGAATCTGCGAGGTGAGATTGCCAAAAAATACGCCCGCCTTTGGAATGTGCAGCTGAACCCCGAGACAGAGGTCCTGGCTTGTATCGGCTCGAAAGAAGGTTTCAGTCATTTGTGCCTGGCGATGTTAGGGCCCGGCGATACCGCAATTGTCCCCGACCCTGCTTTTCCCATACACAATTACGCCGTAGCTTTGGCGGGGGCGAATGTGATAACGGTGCCTCTGGGCAACGATGAGAAGTTTCTTAATACCGTTGCGACGGTCTGTGAGCAATTGTACCCTAAGCCAAAGTTGCTTATTCTCAATTTCCCTCACAACCCCACCGCAATGACCGTTGATGAGGGATTCTTTGAGCCGGTTGTCGATTTAGCAAAACGATTCGGCATAGCTGTCATTCACGATTTTGCCTACGGCGAAACCTGTTTCGACGGCTATAAAGCGCCGAGTTTTCTTTCTGTCAAAGGAGCAAAAGATGTTGGTGTTGAGTTTGTTACGATGAGTAAGCCCTATAATATGGCCGGCTTCAGAATCGGCTTTGCAGCCGGGAATAAAGATATGCTCGATTACCTCGCAACGATAAAGAGCTACTATGATTATGGCATATTCCAGGCTGTCCAGATTGCCGGAATCATCGCACTGCGCGAGTGTGACAACGATATTATCATTCAAAACCAAAGGTACCAATCCCGCAGGGACGTCGTCTGTGACGGACTTAACAGAATCGGTTGGGAAGTCCAGAAGCCGCGAGCTACGATGTTCGTATGGGCAAAAGTGCCGCCCGAACACTCCAAAGGTAAAGGCAGTATCGATTATGCAATGGACCTTATGGAGTATGCTGAGGTTGCAATTGCACCGGGCAGGGCTTTCGGAGAAAACGGAGAAGATTATATGCGCATAGCTCTTGTCGAAAACGAGCAGCGCCTCCGCCAGGCGATTCGCAACATCAGCAGATTCGTCCGCGAAAAGCCCGTAAGAAAAACAAACAGGAAAAGCTAAACACACAAACAGGTAAGCGCCCCAGAAGGTGTATATTGCAGCCGGCAGCGACAATTCGACGCACTTGCTGCAAACCAACGAATGGGCAACAATGATAAATTTCTGCGGTATAAGCGCTTTTTGTGAAAAAATTTTTACCCTGCCTCTTGTCCTAAAATCGCCCATTTCAGCCCTTTTAAGCGGCATTTCAAGCCAATTAGTGCCGGCTTATTTAGCCGTCGCTAAAAATTTAAAAAAAACCCTTGACTTCTGACTGCCAATCTGGTTAAATAACACTATCAATGCCAGCTTAGGGGGTGGCGAGAGAACTCATCAGTAAAAAGTAAACAGATATTTTGTATCAACTTTTGTTTTGTGTATTTAGAGCTTGTGTAAGGATACACACCTTTAAACGGGGGTAGGGAAAACTCACAGATGTAAGCGTTTATACGTTTTGTAGGGTAGTTTAGCTGCGCTTTATACAGCAGGCAGTTGACGCACCAGCTAAACTCTCCAAAGCGGGCGGAAGGAAACTCATAGGGGCAAGAAAATTCACTGTGTAAGGACGGGAAAGATTTGCGCTCAGAGTAAATGTGTGCACCTTTGTCGAAACAGATGGGTTTTTTGTTCTTAGAGGCAAGTGGAAAAATGAAATCGAAAATAAAATTTGGTCTTTTAACGTTGTATGTAGTGCTTGTTTTATCTGCTCCGGTGCAGGCTGTTTCTATACCTTTAGGGGACTCAGGCTGGGCGATGGTGGTAAGCCCGCGTATGGAGGGAGTATCGGTGCCGATTGTTGATAGGGTTACCAGTGATGCGGTTTATATTGAGCTTGGTAAAACTTTTACCAGCCCGCTTGAGGATGGTTTATTCCGCCCGATCATCATCGAGTTTCAGAAAATTTCCTCTACCGCCACTTCAAACATTATCATCTGTGATGAATACATTGTGAATGACACCAGCACAGAGTGGCTTGATTTTCACATGAGTTTGATAGTCAAGGTTATCAATCCGGAGGCTGGTTTCAATCGAAATTTCATTCCTGACGGTGACCAGCTTGAGAATGTCTATTACAGTTCGGGATATGGATATGGAGGACGACCTATTATGTTGAATTTCATAGATACCGATGGAAGCGGCGTGCCTTCTTTACCTGCGGGAGATGATGTATTTTGTCCGGGATATAGGAGTGGCCAGATTGTAATAGTGACCGACCCTGATATGGTATTGGGGGCTCGTTTCGGGCTGAAGGAAGTTCCCACTATTCCCGAGCCGGCAACGCTCGTATCGCTTGGCACGGCGGGTATCTGGATTTTTACCCGGAAAAAGCGCCGGTTTTTAAGGGGCTACAGAAGCAAATGACACCATTTTTTACTTGAATCTATAATGGGTAAAATCGGGGAAATAGGCAAATTAAGCGAAACTATAATTAAGAAGCAGAGTGTTTTTTGTGCAAGGAAATAAAGGACTATGGGGACGAAGAGAATCAAGTTATTAAGTTTGTTATTTGTTGCGACATTATTTGTGCAGAATGCAGCTGCGGTGCTCACCAGCTCATATTACGACGGCAGCACGTTTTATAACACCGCCGATGGCCTCCGTGGGTATATAGATTTTGCCGTTTATGACAGCCGCAGTGAATACGAATCCCGGTACGGCATGCAGGCGCCGGGTACGGGCGATTACATTTACGCCTACCAGATATTTCATAACTCCGGCGTCAACCCGGCTGTCGCATATTTTGCCATATTAGGTATTGCCGGAGCCCCTGTAGATGGCATCGATAGTCAAGACGATTCCACCACTGGTATTGCCTCGTCCGACGAATATTTTACCGATTCAAGGGGAGTTTGGGAGTTTCAAAGCGAACTCGGTGAAGGCATCTTGCTTGCCAGTGAGCATTCGTGGTTTTTGGTCTTAAGCAGCGACACCGACTGGGTTAAAGGCGATTTTGAGATAAAACCCGCTGAGTCTTGGGTGCCCGTCCCTGAAATACCCGAACCCTGCACATTAGCATTGCTCGGCCTCGGCAGCGCAATACTTTTTGCAAAACGAAGAAACTCTACTAAATCACACAGAGTTCGTTCGCACAATTAAATCCATAACGAAAACAGGGGGATGATGAAACGAAAGCGTTCAATATTCATTGGATGGAAGCGTGTGATATTAGCCCTTGCGGGCCTCTTATATGGCTTGCTTGGGCCGGCATATTGCCAGGACACTGCTTCGCAACCTTCTGCAGAATGGCAGCCCAGAACAGACGCCACTGTGCTTTTGATGCAACAAGCAGATTCTCACGCCGGCGCAGTAACTCCGGATGTGGGGGTTCATTACTTTGACCTTGATGCAGAGGTTCTTTTGACTGCTGTCCCGAAACCAGGTTATTACTTCGTTTACTGGATAGGCGATGTTAGTGACCCGACGGCAATCAGCACCATTATATATATGGATGCACCGAAAATCGTTGTTGCCGTCTTTGAACGGTCTGAATTTGAGTTTTTGCTTGAGGAAACGATGATGCTTGGTGGCGGCGGCGGGGGTCTGCGCCCAAGTGCCGCCGATTATAGCAATCAAGGGTATACAGGAGGTGGTGCTAAAAGACCGGGCAAGTTCAGACTCCCGCCACGGCCAGAGCGGGAACAACCACGACCTGAAGAAGTACCAGATGATTTTCCAGTCCCGATACCGGAGCCGGCAACCGTGCTATTGTTAGGGCTGGGCAGTTTGCTGCTCGTCAGACGCAGGACAAAGAGGTGAGCACCTGACTATTATAAAATAGCAAAATATGGCCGTGGCTCGCCATATTCTGCCTTTGTGTTAAAAAATAACAGTATAAACAAGTAAATATAATATCCAAGAGGAAGTTAGGATGAGTGATGTTGGAATGAAAAGGCTGATTTCAGTCTTTATATG